>Ga0208584_1000173_pt1 | contig 10819 bp, 7 predicted proteins | sample NGESurdeep072012_4_FD_184460 | JGI IMG/M metagenome (GOLD analysis project Ga0208584, IMG submission 184460) | Arctic peat soil microbial communities from Barrow, Alaska - NGEE Surface sample 415-1 deep-072012 (SPAdes) | ecosystem: Environmental > Terrestrial > Soil > Wetlands > Peat ...
AGCTCGGTTTTTACTTTGGGTACATTCATGGATTCAAATTGCAGATAGGCCATGGTGCCTGTGGCATCCTGAGTCAGGGTTTGGTCAATACGAATGCCGATCTCTTCCCCCGGCACAAGATTGCCGGAGATTAAATGCTGCGCGAGAATTTTTTCAACTAAATTTTTTCCCATTTACTATTCCTTGGATTGACGATCATGATCCTATCCAAACAAAAAGGGGAAAAGATCAGATTTATAGTTGCGGGTTTATATAATAAACTTGGCAGATAATCAACCGGCAAAAACCTAAAAAGAAAGATATATAATATAAAACAACGGGCTTTGGAAACCAATTCCAAAGCCCGTTGCTGTTCATATCAGTGATTTAATTAATGGCGGTTATATTTAAACGCCATTGTTATCTAATCCTTTTACCCGCACGGCGCGCTGAAATCTTTTTTGATAATAGGGAGCATCCAGATTGTCAACACGGATAACTTTACCCTTTGAGGATGCATGGACAAATTCGTTGTTGCCTATGTAAATTCCCACATGCCCCAACGAGTGGTTTGTATGGAAAAAAACAAGATCGCCTTCTGTCAGTTTTTCGCGAGTAACGCTGATGCCGACTTTGGATTGCTGGGCCGCATTACGGGGTAATGTTATGTCGAAAATCCGATAAATCTTCTGGACAAATGAGGAACAGTCAATTCCTTTAAGGCTGGATCCGCCAAATCTATATGGTGCGCCTATGAATCCGGTAGCCACCTTAACAAATAATTGCACTTCATTGGGATTGCTCCATTTGCCCAGGAGCTCTTCTTTTTTAAACGATTCATCCGGTTCGCTGATATTTGCGGTATCTTCCTTATCATCATTAGTCAGTGAATCATCACCAAATTCTTCAAGCTCTTCATTTGCCGTTACATAAGTTGATTCTTCTGACACCTTAGCTTTTCTGGCCAGAACAAGTATCTGTCCAACGTGTAAATTTCTTTGGTTAACATTATTAAGAGCCATTATTTTTTTTATGGGGAGCTGCGTTTTTCTGGCGATTTTGGATAGAGTATCCCCTTTCTTAACTGTGTAATAAGTTGGTTTAGATTTTGTTTTGGCAGTGGGTGTTGAGGAGCCTTTTGGGGAGATAATTAAAATCTGATTTGGTTTAATTTTAGCTTTATGAAGATTATTATCTTTCTTGATTTTATCAATGCTGACGTCGAGTTTCTTAGAAATGCTATAAAGCGTGTCACCATTTTTTACTTTGTACTGTGTTGCCAGAGCGTTCGTGCTAAAGCTAAGTAACAAAACAACGAGGACGATAAGTCCTGAATATACAAAAATCCGCCGTTTCATCATGAAGTGCCTCCTTAATTATTGGGGGTATCATTTTATTAACGGTGTACATATTTCGATTTAATATCATATTAATAACCGAAAAACGAAGACCCATTTACTGTACACACCAACCGTACATTTTCTACAGCAATGTACAATTAACTACGCAATGTATAGGTGACATACTAAAAATATACCGGTCTGTCAAATTTATTTTACAATCTTTATCTAATATTATATGTTAAATAGCTATTTAGATTAATGATTTCTTGAAAAACCACTGCTTCGGGCGGTGCAAATTATCATTGGATTTTGTGAGTATTTTCAGTTATTGCAATGCTTGGCTCAAATGATTTTCAGGCTAAATTTATCGCTTTAATTCCTTGCCTGAAATCGGTTGAAATTATCAAAATTTGTAAAAGGATTATTATGCGATTTTTCTGGAAAATTATTTCTATAACTTTAATTTTAATCGTAACTTATTTTATTGCTGACGTGGGACGTTATTTTATCTATCCCAATGTGGCCTACCTGAAAAAAAATTGTCCTCGCAAAACAGCTTTTATGGAATACAGGGAAAAAGTCTGGAAAGAAAAGGGGGTAAAAAGAAAAATTACAAATACTTGGGTGCCTCTTTCCAGAGTATCACCTTACGTAATGAAAGCTGTAATCATCGCGGAAGACGATAAATTCTGGTCTCACGAGGGCTTTGATTTTGAAGCCATGCAAAAAGCGTTGAAGAAAGATATCAAGAAAAAGAAATTTAAAGCCGGCGGCAGTACAATTTCGCAGCAACTGGCGAAAAATTTGTACCTGTCGCCTGCCAAAAATCCGGTCAGGAAAATCAAGGAGGCTATACTTACCTGGCGTATGGAGCGGCAATTAAGCAAACGAAGGATTATGGAGCTTTATTTAAATGTTACAGAATGGGGTGATGGGGTTTTTGGCATTGAAGCGGCGGCCAGAAAACACTATGGAAAGAGCGCGGCCGGTTTAACCGCCCGTGAAGCGGCAACCCTGGCCGCTGTCATACCTAATCCCCGCAGATACAGAACCGACGGCACGTCAAGATACGTTGGGAATCAGTCGGAAAGAATTTATCAAATAATGGTGCGCCGGGGTATTGTCATACCTGAATATGACGATGTAATTTCCGAAAAAGATGAAGATAATCAGGAAATAGCCGGGCAGGAAAACAAAACTGTTCAGGAAACTGGTGAACAAAAAGTTCAAACCGTTCAGGAAGAACAGAACATAAGTCCTGCTCTTCCTGATACGGAAAAATGAAGCAAGCCCCTGAAGGGAATCAGTCTTATAAAATTTCTATAGCCGTGGCCATGGAAACACCACCGCCGCCGCAGAGGGTGGCAAGTCCAAGGGTTTTGCCGTGTTTTTGCATGGCATGAATTAATGTAACCATAATACGGCAGCCAGTAGATCCTACCGGATGTCCCAGGCCAATGCCGCTGCCGTTGATATTGGTAATTTCACGGTTTAAACCAAGCTCTTTTTCACAACCGAGATACTGACCGGCAAATGCTTCGTTGACTTCCATCAGCTCAAAAGCATCCAGGCTAAGTTGCGGGTCGTTTTTGAGCAGGTTTTTCACGGCTGGAACCGGGCTTAAGCCCATCACGGAAGGATGACAGCCGCCGCGTCCCGAGGAACGTATCCTGGCGATCGGTTTCAATCCTAATTCCTTGGCTTTTTCGGCCGACATGATGATCATGGCCGAAGCGCCGTCATTGAGCCCCGAGGAGTTGCCGGCCGTAACTTTGCCGACCTTAGGGATAAATGCCGATGGCAATGCCCGCAATTGTTCCATTGTCATTCCGGGACGGAAATGTTCGTCCTTGTCGAAGATGATGGGCGGTTTGCCTTTTTTCTGGGGGATCTCAATCGGTACGATCTCGTCTTTGAAATCGCCATTTTTTGTGGCGCGCTCAACGTTGTTATGGCTGCGCAGGGCGACTTCGTCCATTTCCTCGCGGCTGATGTTCAAAAGTTGGGCGATAAGTTCCGTGGTATGGCCCATGATATAGGGTTTGCCCTTTAAACTCTCGAAAAGCTGACCTGATTTGACGGGACCATCATCGGACAACGGCATGACATATGAGCCGCAATGTAATGCGCGGATCATAGCATCCACAAAAACAGTGTCCTGAAGGCGGCAACCCCAGCGGGCATCGAAACTAACATAGGGTACGCCGGACATATGTTCAACTCCTCCTGCCAAAATAATATCGGCCATACCGGCTTTGATCATGGCTGCGCCGCTGAGTATGGCTTCCATCCCGGAAATGCAAACGCGATTCATGGTTACCGCGGTCACCGTTTCCGGAATACCGGCTAGAAGAGCTGCTACCCGGGTTGTGTTCAGAGTATTACAGTTTTCAATACAACAGCCGAAGCGAACATCATCAATTATGGCCGGGTCTATGCCGGCGCGCTTAATGGCCTCCTTCATGACGACAGCCGCAATGCGGGCTGCGATCATGTCCTTTAATGTACCTCCAAATGCTCCTATAGCCGTGCGACATGCTGAAACAATGACTACATCCTTCATTTTGCAAGCTCCTTATTTTTAAATAATTATTTTCTTCTTCTAAGCTGGATTGTTCAGACAGGCTTTTCAGAAGTTATTTAAAAAAAAGCTGTAACATCGTTTCAATATCACAGCCTGGTTTAAAACGCCACTTAGAATCCTCCAGCTCCTGAGACTGTGTCACAATAGCTGTTTGTCGTTACACCCATTGCGACTATAGGTGATAATCTAACTCAATGTAGGGCGCATTCGCCGAATGCGCCGCTTGCTTAAACACGGATTGTTCGGGGAACAATCCCTACATGAGATTGCTTCGCTCATTGTATTCGCTCGCAAAGACAATTACGACACAGTCTCTCTTGCCGGAGGGGGCTCCACTGTAGCGGCCAGATAGATGGAAAATGTTGTTCCGGAATTAACAATGGATTCGACCGTAATCAAGCCATTATGGTATTTGATGATGGAATCGCTGATGGCCAACCCCAGACCAATGCCGCCTCTTTCCTTCTTCTTTTTTGTCGTAAAATAGGGATCAAATATCCGGGGAAGATTTTCCGGGGGAATTCCCTTGCCATGATCCTTAATTATAATCCGGACATAATTTCCTCGTCCCAGAGACTTGATATTTGTACCGGTTATGGTATTTCGGGCGATAAGCTCGACAATGCCGCCGTCGGGCATGGCTTCTTTGGCGTTAATCAAAACATTTTCTATCACCTGCCTGATTTGGGCGGCATCAACTTCGCAAGGCCACAGGTTTTCGGTTATGGAGATATTACAGGTGACAAGGGAACCTTTAAAAGTGTTTTCGGCGATTTCCCGCAAAAGAGGTGCCATATTTTCCAGTTTACGAACAGGATAAACACCCTGAGCAAATGCAGTAAGCCGGTGAGCCAATTCCTTGGCTTGCAGACCAGCCCTTTCCGCTACCGCCAGACCGTCCTCCATGATTTTGTCTTCATCAGAAGCGGATATTTTGGCCAGAAAAACATTGCGCAGGATCGCGGAGAGTAGGCTGTCAAAATCCTTGGCCACGCCGTCGGCGAATATTCCCAGCGATTCCAGTTTGGTTCGCTGGAGAAGCTCATCCTGAGCCACTTTTTGTTCGGTAATGTCTTCCAGTGTCTCCATGGCGCCGAATAAATTTCCGCTGGCATCTCTAAGTCCTGCCGAAGTAATACGAAACCATTTTCCCTTCTCGCCCATATCTGGATAAAATTGCGTCACTTCATAAGCGTCTTCCAGCAGTTTTGATTTGCTCCACCTTTCGGAGTATAATTCATCGTTTTGATCGGTCTTATTATCCAGAATCAGATCAGCCAGACAGGGACGTTGAGTGGTGTAAAAGGCACGCCACTGCTGATTAGTACCGAGTATTTCGCTGGGTTTGATGTCGCTCATTGCCTGTAGCGCCCTGTTCCAGTAAATTACGTTATGATCCTTGGATATTACGAAAGTGGGAATAGGGGAACCGTGGATAATGCTGATTAATTTCTGCTCATCCCTGCGGCCGCGCCACATCGCGTAGGCAAAGCTGATAGTTGCTGTTATCATCAGAACCAAAATGAAAATGAGAAGAAGGTTATTCATAGTGTGATCGCTTAGTCGAAAGTGTCTGGATTATACACGCTGCCAAATACCTATATTGAATTTTGTGATGTTATTAAGTTAATACGTTCTCAATAAGAAATTCACTTTTATAGTTCACATATCGTTTTATTAATTAATTTTGATAGCAAGGTTGGGATAAAAATGCAAGACCAGAAAAAAATAAAAGTTAGTATTATTTTATTTTTCTTGACTTTAAATGTGTATTGTTTTACAAACGATTTGACCGCTGGTCATATATTGACCGTAGTTTAAAATATATCAATATTTTCGGCAAGAAGAAGGTTACTGTGGGACTTCTGGAACGTAGAGGAAAGGAGAAAGATAACCGTAAAAATCTAATTCTCAAATCAGCACGTAAACTATTCTTCGAAAAAGGATTTAATAACGTTACCGTTGATGAAATAGCTAAATTCTCCGAGTTGGGCAAAGGATCAATTTATCTTTGTTTTAATAGCAAAGAAGAAATTTATGCCCAAATTTTGCTAAATGATATAGAGAATTTTAATCAGCAAGTTTCTATTTTATTTAACAAGAAAAAGATAGCAGCTGATTTACTGGTTGAATTTTCCTATATTTACGTTGATTTTTTTCTCAATGATCCAGAATTGTTTAGGATACTTATGACCTTCATGTTACAACCCGCTAAAATGAATTTGAGTGAGAAGATTAATTCTCAAATTCTCACCGCAAATGCCAGGTCAATTGATGCAATTGGTAAAGTATTACAGTTGGGGGTGGCATCAAAAGAATTTCCCTCCAATATGAATTTGAAACAAAATCAGAATGCAATATGGGGGTTGCTCAATGGCATTATTTCCCTGTATCTTTATTTTGGGTTGCAAATAAAACGAAGAGAAAAAATTGGTTCCACAATTAAGTTAGCATTGGAGATATTCATCAAGGGCTTAAAACAAGAATGATGAATATTTATAGATATTCATAGTCATACAAGAGTCTAACGTTAGAAAAGGCAAAGGAGGAAAATCATGTCATTTGAGATCAAAAAAGCTGCTGTTTTAGGCGCGGGAGTTATGGGTGCGAACATCGCTGCCCATTTAACCAATGCCGGCATTGAGTGTTATTTGCTGGATATCATCCCTTTCGAACTTACTGAGGACGATAAGAAGAAAGGATTAACAGAGAAAAGTCCGGCTTGGCGCAACCGGTTTGCCGCAAACGGATTGGCCGGAGCCACCAAATCGAAGCCCGCTAGTTTTTATAGCAAAAAAAATGCGTCAATGGTCAAAATAGGTAACTTTGAAGATGATTTAAAGTTACTGGCCGACTGCGACTGGGTATGCGAAGTAGTTGTCGAAAACCTGAAAATCAAACAGGAGCTTTTTGCCAAAGTAGAGAAGGTTGTTAAACCGACGTGTATCGTTTCCACGAACACCTCCGGTCTTCCTATTAAGGATATCTCCGCTAAATTCGGCGCTGCCCTGAAGAAGCATTTTCTGGGAACCCATTTCTTCAATCCCCCCCGTTACATGAAGCTCATGGAAATCATTCCCGGTGCAGAGACGGACAAAGCTGTTGTCGAATATATGACAAAGTTCAGCGAGGAAGTCCTCGGTAAGGGCGCTGTTATCTGTAATGACGTTCCCAACTTCATCGGCAACCGCATCGGTGTTTATGATCTGAGCAACGCCGTTCGCGTCATGATGGCTCAGGATTTGAAGATTGAAGATGTTGATGCTATTGTTGGCAAGGCACTCGGCCGCCCCGGCACGGCCATCTTTGGAACCATGGATCTGGTGGGTCTTGATATCGGTCTCCATGTCAGCAAGAACCTTTATGATGCAGTACCCAATGACGAATGTCGTGATATCTTTAAATCCGCGGAATTTTTGGACAAGATGATTGCCAACAAGTGGCTGGGCAACAAGACCAAAGGCGGCTACTACAAGAAGGTGAAGGATGAGAAAGGCAAGAACGTCAAAATGGCCATCGACTGGAAGACTCTTGAGTACAGTCCTGCCCAGAAGCCGAAATTCGCGTCCATCTCCGAGGCCAAGAAGAAGGCCGATGACGGTGTGGCCGTCATGATGAAGATCGCCTTCAACGGTGCCGATAAAGCGGGTGACTATGTACGTGAATACCTCTGCAACAACTTCATCTACTCCGCCAATCGGATTCCCGAAATCTGCGATACCATCGTTGAAATAGACAATGCCATGAAGTGGGGCTACAATCAGCAGCTTGGTCCTTTCGAATCCTGGGACGCCGTAGGTGTTAAGGAAGCCATCGAAGTAATGAAGAAGCTCGGCAAGAAAGTTCCCGCCAAGATCGAAGATATGCTGGCTAAGAAATGCACATCCTTCTACAAGGTTGATAGTAAAGGCGTCAAGTCCTACTATGACTTCAAGAAGAAGGGCTATGTGAAAATGGATGAGAACCCCAAGATCATCCTTCTGCCCGGCCTAAAGGAAAGAAAGAAAATTGTTAAAGAAAATCTGGCCGCTTCACTTATTGATATTGGTGACGGTGTAGTCTGCCTCGAATTCCATACCAAGATGAATTCTATTAGTGCCGATATGGTTCAAATGATATCGGAAAGCTGCGATATCGTGAACAAAGATTTTACGGGGATGGTCGTAGCCAATCATGATCAACGGATGTTCTCAGCAGGCGCCGATATCTTCGGTGTTTTATGCGCCATTAGTGAAAAACAGTGGACTGATTTGGAAAAAATGGTCGCGGGATTGCAGAACGCCTTAATGAAGATGAAATATCTGCCCAAACCGGTAGTCACGGCTCCTGCCGGTATGGCGTTAGGCGGCGGTTGCGAAATCGCCATGCACGGCGATTATTGTCTGGCCAACGGTGAGACCTATATGGGTCTGGTCGAAGTCGGTGTCGGTGTTCTACCTGCCGGCGGCGGCTGCAAGGAACTTCTGGTTCGTATGACCGAAGGTATTCCTGCCGGCTGTGTGGAAGCCGGTATGAATTTGCAGTATAATATTGGCAAAGCTTTTGAAAATATCGCTACGGCGAAAGTCGCCACCAGCGCGCAGGAAGCGCAGGAACTCGGCTTCATCCGCAAGACATGCCAAATCAACATGAGCAGAGACATGCAGATTTACGAAGCCAAGCAAATTGTTCTGGGTATGTCCAAGTTCTATAAACCGCCTAAGCCCGCTCTGATTCCGGTTATGGGTGAGAATTTCCGCGGCTTGGTTGAAGGTATCATTATGAATATGTATTACGGTAAATACATTTCCGATTACGATTTGTTTGTGTCGAGAAAAATAGCCTATGTTCTTTCCGGCGGCGACTGTCCCGAAGGTACCTATGTAACGGAACAGGAAATTTTGGATCTGGAAAGAGAAGCTTTCATTAGTCTCTGCGGTCAACAGAAAACACAAGACAGGATATCGGCCATGCTGAGCACCGGCAAGCCCCTGCGTAACTAAAATATAAGGATATGTCCGGCGGCTGTTCTGAAATAATCAGCCGCCGGCATTTAACACAACAAAATCCTGTAAGGAGGAAAGATATTATGAGTGAAGCTGTCATTGTCGCATCGGTAAGAAGTGCCGGTGGAAGATATAAAAGAGGTGGTCTTGCCGCAACAAGATCTGATGCATATGGTATCCAGGTAGTCAAAGGCCTGCTGGCGAAAGTTCCGGAAGTAGATCCGGCGGAAATTGATGATTTGATCGTTGGTTGTGCGTTTCCGGAAGCTGAACAGGGTATGATTCTGGGGCGAACTATCGCTATGGGAGCGGGCTTGCCTATCACTGTTTCCGGCATGACTGTAAACCGTTTTTGTTCGGCCGGTGTTCAGGCCATTGCCGATGCCACTGCGAAGATTCGCGCCGGCTGGTCGGAAATCATTATTGCCGGCGGTTGTGAAACTATGAGCCATATTCCCATGGGCGGTACCGCCATGCGTCCGAATCCGGATTGGAAATTTGACGGCAGCATGCCCAATGTTTGGATCAACATGGGCAATACGGCGGAAAATGTGGCCGCAGATTATAATATTTCCCGTGAAGATATGGATAAAATGGGCGTGGAAAGTAATCGCCGCGCTCATGAAGCCATTAAAGCCGGAAAATTCAAGGATGAGATTATTCCCATCCAGGCTTTCAAATATAAGACTAAAGACGGTAAACGCATTCGTGAAACCGTTACCTTTGACACGGATGATGGTGTGAGATGGCCGGTCAGCCTAGAAGCTATGGGTAAGATGAAATCACCATTCAGGTTAGGCGGGAATTGTACCGCTGCTAACTCTTCACAGATGACCGACGGCGCCGCTTTCTCTCTGTTGATGACAGCGGAAAAAGCGAAGGCGTTGAAACTGAAACCCCTTGCCAAACTGACCCATTTTGCTGTTGCCGGCTGTAGGGCGGAAGAAATGGGTGTCGGTCCTGCTTACGCTATTCCGAAAGTTTTGAAAATGGCCGGTTTGACGCCTAAAGACATTGATGTTTATGAAATCAACGAAGCCTTTGCGTCACAGGCGATTTATTCCTGCCGCGTGATCGGCATTGAAGACCGCTACTGGGCAGGCGACATTAATCCCAATGGCGGCGCCATTGCTTTGGGTCATCCGCTGGGCTGCACGGGTGCCAAACTGACCGCCCAGTTGCTCCATGAGCTGAAACGTCGCAACGGCAAACGCGGTATCGTATCCATGTGTATCGGCGGTGGAATGGGAGCTGCCGCTATATATGAAATGCTTTAAAAAATAAATTGTTCCCTCTAGCGCCAAGCTATAACCTTGTTCAGTTCCTCCGTCATCCTCTTAGTTGGGGATGACGGAGAGACTGACAACGAAGAATTCTCTCCGTGATTCTTTCCAGCAAATTCGGGTTTCCGATCTTGTCTATTATTTCTATTGCTAAATAAAACTATCTTTGATAGCTTCTTATAAATTCATAAATAAAATAACATCATTCCCCTCCATTTTCCCCTCCCACCTTTTTTTGAAGGAGTGAGGTGTGTTGTGTGCCAAATGCGTTTTTATTCGTGAAATTCCAATTTTCATGACGAAGTGTAGGAAAATTGGTAAGTTAATGAGACTCAAACTTCAAAAGCGAAGCCCGGCGAATGCAGGATGAAGCGGATACAAGTTTGTTAACCGAATTATCCGGTGCAAGCAGGGATATAACCTTGGCTTGTTGCAGTGTCGGTTGCCAAAGTTTGTTTTGGGTTTCATATCCTTTATTGAGTAGCCTTATGCCATTTCGTTTTCAAAGGATAACGCAGCCAACAAAGTTAGCCAAAGAAAGCGAATTGGGATAATTAGTATTTTACTCTTATAGGAAGTAGCATCCTTTATACGGAGATGTAGCATGTCGGCGGCAGATCTTGGTTCTGCCATTTCCGACGATCA
>Ga0208584_1000174_pt1 | contig 10742 bp, 9 predicted proteins | sample NGESurdeep072012_4_FD_184460 | JGI IMG/M metagenome (GOLD analysis project Ga0208584, IMG submission 184460) | Arctic peat soil microbial communities from Barrow, Alaska - NGEE Surface sample 415-1 deep-072012 (SPAdes) | ecosystem: Environmental > Terrestrial > Soil > Wetlands > Peat ...
ATCGCACGAGCGAGATCGATGCTAGAGCTGAATGATGGTATGGAGCTCTTGATATGGGCGGCAAACTCCGCCCTGCCATCGGGAGTGATGGCGGAGCAGATTCACCCTTTCACTGGCGTTCCGGTTTCTGTTTCCCCCTTGGTCTGGAGTCATGCCGAATTCGTAATCGCCGTCTGCGAGTACCTGGAAAAGCAACAGGAGATCTCCAATAGCCTTTTAGTCCAGGGCTAGTCGGGATAAGGGTGACAAAAGATGTTCATGAAGCTCTGTGCAATGAAGGATATACTCCCAGGGGAGATGAAGAAATTTGATCTGAAAGAGGAGGAAATACTGGTCGTCAACTTGTCGGGTCAGTTCTATTGCCTGGAGGCAAGGTGCTCGCATGCTGGCGCGCCCCTGTATGAGGGCTCACTGGAAGACGAGATCCTCACCTGTCCCTGGCACTATTCGCGGTTCAAGATTAAGGATGGATCGGTACTGAGGGGGCCCGCCAAGAAACCCTTGCGAGTATACAGGACAGAAATTAAGGACCGTCAGATCTTCGTGGAGGCGGAGAGGCCCGAAGGTCGAAAGATCGAAGATCGAAAAATTTAAAATCAGAAAGATCATAGTAGTAGGAGGGAGTGCAATGAAAGACAGACGAATATATCTAGCCGTGCTGGCTATCGCTATAATCTTTCTGACAACAGCAGTCGAGGCGGCAACAATCGATGTCGGCCCCGGACAGGGCGTCCAGGCCGCCATAAACAGGGCTAACACTGGCGACACGATCGTTGTTCATAGCGGGGTATACCGCGAGAGCCTGAACATAACCAGTTCCATCGTTCTGGAGGGCAGAGGGCATCCCATTCTGGACGGAAGCTCAATCGGCTGCGCGATAACCCTTCGAGCTGATGGAGTTCGTGTGTCTGGATTCGATATCAGAACCGTGCGACAGACCGGGATACAGATCCTTTCCCGGAACAATACCGTAGAAAATAATACCATAAGCAGTTGTCTGGATGGGGTTCGCCTGGATCGTTCCAACTCGAACAACATCTTCCACAATGATATAAACAACAACACCAACGGCATAACCCTCTACGCATCAGAAGGAAATACTATCGAGAATAATAATATTCGAGATAACAATATAAATGAGGAGAGCGACTGCGGCATCTTTCTGGTTTATTCCTCGAATAATATCATCAGGAAGAACGATCTGATGGATAACGGCGACTGTTCCGTCTCCTTGCGCTCCAGCGGCTACAATGCCATAATCGGCAACAATGTCACAAAGAACGATTGGTATGGGATCTCCCTAACGGAGTCCAGCAACAGGAACCTGATAGCCGATAACAATGCCAGCTACAATACCAATGCCGGCATATACCTGGATAGCTCCCGGCAAAATCTCATCCGGGGTAATAGGGCCGAGCATAATGTCAGAGGTGTCTACCTCTCCTACGACAGCAATGACAACACTCTCGAAGGAAATAACGTTTCAAATAACGAAAAGGGATTGAATCTGGGTATGTGTTTAGCTCACTATAATCAGCATCTATAAGCCGATTTTACGCCTTCCCATGTCGCGAATTGCTAGAGGTCGTTTTGAGGGCACAGACGCCATTGATATCGATTTTAGTTTAATGCAAGTTAATATATAATATATACTCAGAAACTAAAACCAGTATCTATCAACCAATCCTTGGATAGCTAAACACATACGAATCTGGCAAATCACAGCAGCAATAACACTCTTGCAGGCAACACGGCAAAGGAGAACGGATACGGCATTTATCTGTCCTTCTCCTCAGGGTGGGATCTAGTCTATGGCAACCATCTCATCAATAACGGCTGCAACGCCTACGATGTAGGCCAGAACAACCGCTGGGACAACGGCAGCGTGGGCAACTACTATAGCGATCTTGGCCGGATCTTTTACGTCCCGGGAGGGCCTAGCGTGGACAGACATCCTCTGGCAGAGGTGCCAGGAGCCTGAAGTGCGATGGATAATGGTTCTGCCAAGGTTGACAAAGGAATGAAATAAAAATAGAAAAGAAAGGCCGCCAGTATCCGGCCGAGCCGGCACCGGCATTCAGATGAACTTGGGACGCTCCGAGACTTTCATGGACATAGCCAGTCTGCGCCAGGGCTTCCCCGCGGTCTCGGCAGAGACCTTCTTTCTCAAGTATTCTACCGTCATCTTGGACTTGGCCGCATTCTTGGGCGTGGAATCGGCCCGGATAGTGACCGTCAGCTGGCCCGAACTGAGCTCCTCATCTCCTATCACTGCCACATAGGGTATCCACTCGCGGCCCGCATCACGGATCTTCTTGCCCACGGTCTCATCCCGGTCATCAACGTCCGTTCGGAATCCCAACTCTCCTGCAATCTCGAACGCTCTGGCCTGGTGGCGCTCTGCCACGGGTATTACCCTGATCTGGGTGGGGGAGAGCCAGGTCTGCAGCATGGGCAATTTTCCCTCTTCTGAAAGGCGGGCTGCCTTTTCCAGGAGAGCGAACATGACGCGCTCGATGGCACCGGAAGGCGAGCAATGGAGCAGTATGGGTCGCTGCTTCTCTCCGGCTTCATCGATATAGGTGATGTCATAGCGTTCTGCGTTCTCGACATCGATTTGCACGGTTGAGAGAGCGCTGGCCTTGTCCATGGTATCTACGAAGTTGAACTCGAACTTGAGCACGAAATAGAAGAACCTCTCATCCCACATCTCGATGAGCACCGGTTTCTTGACGATGTCCACCAGGCCCTCGATGAACTCGCGGTTCTCGCTGTAGAACTCCTTGGTGAACCTGATGGCCACTTCGTAGTCCTCCAGGTCCAGACCCACGTCCTTCAAGATGGAGATGCTGGCCAGGTACTGCTTCCTGAACTCCTCTGTGGCGGATGCCATATCGCGGGTCAGGGTGTGCATATCGGGCATGGTGAAGGCCCGCAGACGGCGAATGCCCACCAGCTCGCCGCGCTGCTCGCGCCGGAAGCTGTATCTGGTGATCTCGAACATCTTCAGGGGCATGGATTTGTAGGAGATGGACATGTCGTGGCCCATGAGGAACTGGCCGAAGCAGGCAGCGAAGCGCAGGAACAGCTTTCTCTTGTCCGACTCGATCTGGTACTGCCGGGCCGGGAAGCGGTCCAGGTACTTCTTCAGTGTGGGATGCTCCATGTCGTACATGATGGGCGTCTCCACTTCCATAGCCCCCATGTCCGTGGCCTTCTCCAGGACGAGGTTCTCGAGCAAGGACTTGACGAGCCTGCCCTTGGGATAGTAACGCATGTTGCCCGAATCGGAACCAGGTTCGTAGTCGACCAGCTCCAAGCGCCTCATGAGCTCCACGTGGGGCGGGACCCTGTCCACGGCTCTGGCCTTGGTGATCTCGTAGTTGGCGAACTTCTGCAGGTTATCATGTCCCTGGAAGTCGAACTTGTCGATGTCCACGAGATTTCCTTCCTGATCCAGAACCTTCCAGTAGGAGACAGCTTTTGCTTCGGACTTGAGAGCCTGGGAGACCACTTCCCCTTCCCCGAGCCGGATGGATCGGGAGAGCTCAGAGAGCGGGTGGCCCTTGCAGCTTATGGTGAAGGACTTGTACCAGCCGAAGGGAGCCCGCATGACCTCATAGTCCCCGGAGAGCGTCTCTGCCATGCCTGTGAGAATTTTGATGGCGGTCGCGGGAGAGGAGAGGTTGGGGCTTAAGTGGGCATAAGGATAGATCATGATGCGGCTCGCCTTAACCTGTCCTGCCACATCTGCGATCTGCTTTGCGCCCTCGGCTATGACCGCATCCGGATCGTCCTCGTCGAACTTCTCCACGGCGATGAAAGCGCACAGCGCTTCTTCCAGGCGGCCTTTCTTGGCCGATTCTTCGACAACTTCCGCCATCTTCGTGGGCCGCTTGGCCTCGAATTCAATAAAATCAGAGTGGATTAGGAGCAATTGCAATTGAGGTCACCTGACCAACGAAAGAGATAAAAGTGGATGTAATTCAATGTTTCCATGAAGGCTCCTGGGATTCCAGTAGTTATGGAGAGAGAAGATGCCAGTCTATAAAGAAATTTTCCCGGCATAAATTCTGCCAAAAGGTACGGGTTGCTTATGAGCACCTCTAGCTGGAGCTGAACCTCGGCGCACCACACGACGGACGGCTCATCCTCATGGATGTGGGTTATGAGTGGCTGAACTGCAGGTAGACCTAATACTCAAGGGCGTGGGCGGCCAAGGTGCTGGCTGCGACTGTGCAGAGCAGTGGTGAGAGGACAAAGATACTATAAGTCTTGCGAGAATATCAAAAATTAAAAAATGAAACGTTAGGCCATCAAGCCATCACTTTCGCGCTTTCTATCTTGACCTCTTTGACGGGTTTGTCATTAGAGCCGGTCTTCACCTTACCCATCGTATCCACTACATCCAGGCCCTCGACCACTTTGCCGAAGACAGGATGCTTGCTGTCCAGGAAGTTGTTGTTCACCAGGTTGATGAAGAACTGGCTGCCGCCCGTGTTCGGCCCGGCGTTGGCCATGGAAATGGTGCCGCGGTCGTTCCTGTTCTTGCGGGTGAACTCGTCCTTGATGGCGTAGCCAGGGCCCCCGCAGCCCGTTCCCGTCGGGTCCCCGCCCTGAATCATGAAGTCGGTGATGATCCGGTGAAATATTGTGCCGTCGTAAAAGCCCTTCTCCACGAGCTTCTGGAAATTGCCGGCGGTTATGGGCATGTCTTCGTAAAGCTGCAGGATGATGTCGCCCATGCTGGTCTTGAGCAGTACTTTCTTACCTGTCTCGGTTGTGCCTTCTGCCATTTTATATCGTCTCCTTCCATGCTTTATGCAACAACACTGGCCCGGATTATCTTCACTTCTGTGAGCGGCCGGTCGTTGGAGTCGGTCTTCGCCTTGCCGATGGCGTCCACCACATCCATGCCCTCGATTACCTTGCCGAAGGCCGGGTGCTTGCTATCCAGGAAGTTGTTGTCCACCAGGTTGATGAAGAACTGGCTTCCGCCCGTATTCGGCCCGGAATTGGCCATGGCAATGGTGCCGCGATCATTTCTGTTGTGGTCGGTGAACTCATCCTTGATCTCGTAGCCGGGACCGCCCATTCCGGTTCCCTCCGGGTCCCCGCCTTGAATCATGAATCCGTCGATGACTCTGTGGAAGATTACCCCGTCGTAGAATTTCTTCTCCACTAGACTCTGGAAGTTGCCGGTAGTGATGGGCATGTCGCTGTAGAGCTGCGATGTGATATTGCCCTGGCTCGTCTCCAGAAGAACCTTTGTCCCACTGTCCGCTGCACTGACCGAGCCGACTGAGGCTACGACCAGTATCAGAATGCTGATCGCTAAATATGACCTTAATTGCATCATCGACAATTGCTCGTACTGAGAAGAAATAAGCTTTCCGGAAGCATGTAAATCGAGTCTATGATATCAAAGCATCTCGATCGTTTTCATCAATAATGGCGTGAGCCTCTCGGATATGCACTCTGTCTGGGATCCTTCTCAAACACGTTCCTGGATAGAGGGCAGAGCTTCATAGATTGTTCCCCGCGGACGCGGGGTTAGGGGGGCCCGCACGGCCATAAGTTTGGCCCCGTCACCCCAGCGCGTAACAATCGAACGGAACCCGGAAGATATTGCGGGTTGATCTCTACAACTAATTAGAGGTCATTCAACTGCAGGCGGGACCTGTCAGATGAAGTCAAGGACAACGTTCGCACATTCTTCTGGGGTGCCGCGAGTCGGCCGCGGCCGGCCGGGCAACGGCGGTTAAGCAGCAGAGTTATTGATGGTAAAATGTCTTCGATGGACCTCTTTCGTCATGGATGGGCTTTCAAAAAAAGAGGGGACCATAAAACATGTGAAGCATTGCGTTTCAACGGAGCCATGTCTTTTTGTGGTGATAATCCGTAATCATCTAGCTGTAACCAGTGGCTAACGACCATTCAACCGCAGAGTCGCAGAGCATACGGAGGACGAACGAACAGAGACGCCTATTTTGAGCGAAACCCGCACAAACCAGCGAGGGACCATAAGCCTACAGAAAAATCGCAGATCCACAGATCCTCAAGGAGCCTTCAATCCTTCGCTGGAAGTGATCCTGTGGGAGGATCAGAGAAGTCGAGCTTACACTTTCATGGCCCGGCTCTCGTCCACAACGATATAGTCCTTTACGGCGACCACGGAGCTAAAGGGTATCAGCACGAACTTTCCATCCTCCCGGTACTTCGTGCGATTGAGCCCTGAATCTGGCTTCACCACCAGGTCCACCAGCTTCCCGGTCTGAACTTCAAAGATCACATTCTCCAGCTCGCCGAGCACAGCACCGTCGATGTTTACGATCTCTTTGCCCACAATGCTTCCCGAGAACACCTTTCCCATACCCTCACCCTCTCCCTTGATCGATTGTCTGGTTGATTACTGGTTTACGGATTGTCTCTGGTTGTACTTTAATTGTTGTGTCAGCGCTTTATCGCCAGCCCTTTCGAGTCAGTTGCCAGGGATACCGGAATCCGTTATTGAAGCCTTATCGGTTCGCTATTGATCTCCTTCTCTGAGATCATTCATTTTATCTGTAGCCGGCTAAGGACGCCGGCTCAACCTTAATTCCGCCCTTGAACCTCTCGCTGATGCGCTCATAGTAGCTGACCATGTTCTCCTCCACACTCGGCCTGACCTTTTTCAAGGCTTCACGATAGTGGTTCATATCCACTTTTTCCAGACCTTCACGCAGAGCCAACATGGCAGCTTCACGGCATAGCGACTCCAGGTCGGAGCCCACATAACCCTCGGTCAGCTCCGCCAGTTCCTCCAGGTTGACATCCTCTCCATTGGGCATCTTGGCGGTATGAATCTTGAGAATCTCGTGTCTTCCCAACTTATCTGGTGGCCCTATGAGGAGCATCCGATCGAATCTCCCCGACCGAAGAAGGGCCGGGTCCAAGATATCCGGCCGGTTCGTGGCAGCTATTACCACTACGTCCTTCAAGGCCTCCAGACCATCCAGCTCCGCTAGAAGCTGGTTTACCACACGTTCCATAACGTGGCTGCCGTCATCCATGCCCCTCATGGGTGCAATGGAGTCCAGTTCGTCGAAGAATATGATAGCGGGAGACACCTGTCTTGCTTTGCGGAAGATTTCTCGTATGGCTTTTTCCGATTCTCCTACCCACTTGGAGAGCATCTGCGGCCCACGGATGCTGATGAAGTTGGCATCGGTCTCGTTGGCCACTGCCTGGGCGATCATGGTCTTTCCCGTGCCCGGCGGACCGTAAAGAAGGATTCCTTTGGGCGGGCGTATGCCCATCTTGCGGAACTTCTCAGGCTGTTTGATAGGCCACTCGATGGCCTCGATCAATTCCTGTTTCAGTGCCCCGAGACCCCCCAAGTCGCTCCAGTTTACGCGTGGTACCTCTACCAGAACCTCTCGCATGGCAGAAGGCTCGATCTCTTTCAGAGCAGACTCAAAGTCCTCTCCCATAACCTCCATCTTTTCTATGATCTCTTGAGGAATCTCATCCTCCGTGGTTAGATCCGGGAGGTAGCGGCGCAGGGCCTTTATGGCCGCCTCTTTGCATAACGCATTCACGTCGGCGCCCACGAAGCCGTGCATTCTGTCCGCCAGGCTCTCCAGGTTTACATCCTGGGCGATGGGCATGTTTCGCATATGGATCTGCAGGATCTCCACCCGGCCGGCCCTATCCGGAACTCCGATCTCAATCTCTCTATCGAATCTGCCTGGGCGGCGCAAGGCCGGGTCGATGGCTTCTTCACGATTGGTGGCGCCGATTACAACCACCTGGCCGCGCTCTTTCAGGCCGTCCATCATAGCCAGGAGCTGAGCCACCACGCGCCGCTCCACCTCGCCCGTGACCTCGCCGCGCCTGGGTGCGATGGAGTCGATCTCGTCGATAAATATGATCGAAGGAGCCGCCTTCTGGGCATCATCGAAGATCTCTCTCAGCCGTTGCTCGCTTTCACCGTAGTACTTGGACATGATCTCGGGCCCGGCAATAGAAATGAAGTTGGCGCCGCTTTCGTTGGCCACCGCCTTGGCGATGAGAGTCTTTCCCGTGCCCGGAGGCCCGTAGAGCAGAACGCCTTTAGGCGGTTCGATGCCGAGCTTCTGGAAGACCTCGGGGTGCTTAATGGGCAGCTCTATCATCTCCCGGACGCGCTGCACCTCGGAACGCAGACCGCCTACATTCTCGTAGGTGGTTCCGGTGGCTTTGACGGATTGAACGCTCTTGGCGGGCTTCTCCAGGAGGACGATCTCCGTTCGTTCGCATATAACCACCACCACGTCTTCGGGTTGGGTCTCAGTAACCACCAGAGGCACAGGCTCCATCCGGCCCACAAAGGGGTGGGTCCCGGAGCTCATGATAGGGAGGATATCGCCCGCAACCACCGGTCGCTTCAGGGTCTGGCGGCGGATCATGTCTGCAGCTTCGTCACCGTAATGCATATTTGAACCGGATGGCGGCGCAAGGACAATGCGCTGGGCGTCTACAAACTTGGCTTTGCGAATCTTCACCTTATCGCCTATGCCAACTCCCGCATTCTGGCGGATGAAGCCGTCTATGCGGATGTAATCCTGGGACCAATCCTGCCGGTCGGCTCGCCAGACCTTGGCCGCAGTTAGCCTTTTTCCTTCAATTTCTATGATATCTCCCGGAGAAAGCCGCAGTGTTAGCAGAGCATTGGGGTCCAGACGAGCGATGCCCCTGGCCGAGTCATTAGGGTAGGCTTTGGCCACCTTGAGCAGAATATCCTTCACTTCACGCACACCTTAGGTCTATCTATGCTTTCCGATTTAAATTTATCTGGTGCTGTTGAGATTTCTTAAATAGGGAGACGATAGTAACCTATTTAATATCTTTGGCAGGAAAACATAATATGCCATGTTCTTACTAGTTTTATCTGATGTGGCCATTCATTCTCCTAAATTTTGAAGGCATTCTCGGTAGCAAGATAATGATCAAAAATGATTATCTGCTCACCAGTACAATGAGAAAAAGCGAAATATTTAAGTAATTTAAAGATTCATATACTTAGAAACCAAACCTCAAGAAAAGGAGTTGAATTTTATGGAAAAAAATATGGAAAAGATAGGTGTAACCATTCCAGCGTGGCTTCTGGAGAGAAAGATCATATGCTACTACCTTATCATCAGAGATTGCTGCTGGAACCACAGAGAGTTTTCAGATGTTCTCGCGAAAGCTCCAGAAAAGCAGCTTTATGAGATGATATCCACGCATATGAACGCCTTTATGCAGCAAGGGACGATGCCCCCCGCAGAGATTGCCCCGGCCATCATGAACCTTATTGACGACCAGAGCTCTGGAAGAACCATGACCATGAGGGCAGGCGACTACATCTCTCTGCAGAATTATCTCAGAAAGTCAAAATAAGCAAGCACCGACGATTCGTATCATAAAATCGTCTTTCTAATTTGACGATAAGTTCAACATGTATGAATCGCAAGGGCTTGAACATTATTGGGACAGGGGGGCCAGTGGCCTCCCCAAATCCTGCTAGGAGGTCATGATCCTGAGTTTTGATGGATTTCCGTTAATTATCGGGTGGGAGCTGACGCTCGCGTGTAACCTGCGCTGTAAACATTGCGGTTCATCTGCAGGCCAGGCAAGACCCGGAGAGCTGACACGAGAAGAAGCTCTTAAGTTATGCGATCAATTTCCTGCGCTTCTGGTACAAGAGGTCGATTTCACTGGAGGAGAACCGTTACTGAGATCCGACTGGGCGGATATTGCTGCCCATTTGCGAGATCTAGGCATAACTACGGAGATACTGAGCAATGGCATTGCCCTGGAGCCGGAGGTAATCTCCAAGATGAAAGAAGTTGGAATCTCCGGAGTAGGAATAAGCCTGGATGGATTGGAGCCGACCCACGACCATATCCGTGACCAGAAGGGGTCTTTTCAGCATGTAATAGCTGGCATCAAGAGGGTTTTGGAGGCGGACATCCCTCTGACTATCATTACTACGGTTAACGCCCTGAATATTGACCAGCTTCCCGAGATCGGAGAGTTGCTCAAATCCCAGGGTGTCGAGCGCTGGAGGCTTCAACCAATAGTTCCCTTTGGACGGGTGAAAGGTTCCAAAGAGCTTGTTCTGAATGAGCAGACTTACTTGCAGCTGGAAGAATTTGCCAATAGCTGGAGGGCGTTGGCGGGAGAGATGGAGCTGATCTGCACGGATGGGCTAAACTATTTTAACGAGATCAACCGCCCTGAGTATCCATGGCGAGGATGTCCGGCAGGCCTGGCAACTTGCAGCATCACAAGCGACGGCAAAGTTAAGGGCTGCCTCTCTCTGCCTGATGAAATTATAGAGGGCGACCTGCGCAAAAATGATTTATGGGACATCTGGTTCGATCCCAAATCGTTTGCCTATACCCGCCAGTTCTCGGCGGAAAAGATAGGACAAAACTGCGTTTCTTGTGAAAAGATAGACGAGTGCAGAGGAGGATGTTCATCCAAATCTTATGGAAATTCGGGCGGATTTAACAACGATCCTTTTTGCACTCACGGAATCGAGATTAGAAGAGGGAAAACAGGGGAATAGTAATCCTTTGCAAATACCTCTTCTTTCTGTCTCTATTAGAGTATTTGCTCATCTTGTAGGATTTAGCTTGGTAGCGTGACGAGTTTTCTGTAAAATTTCTAGCCCCGTATCCAAACCCATTCACTCTCCTATCATAGATAAATACTTTCTACCAGTCAGCCACTCC
>Ga0208584_1000175_pt1 | contig 10731 bp, 11 predicted proteins | sample NGESurdeep072012_4_FD_184460 | JGI IMG/M metagenome (GOLD analysis project Ga0208584, IMG submission 184460) | Arctic peat soil microbial communities from Barrow, Alaska - NGEE Surface sample 415-1 deep-072012 (SPAdes) | ecosystem: Environmental > Terrestrial > Soil > Wetlands > Peat ...
CGCAATATTGTGCTGATGCGCCCGATTAACACCATGATTGAATTCAAACAGATAATCGGACGGGGCACGCGACTCTACGACGGCAAGGATTACTTCACCATCTATGACTTTGTGAAAGCCTACCATCATTTCAGTGATCCCGAATGGGACGGGGAACCATTGGAGCCGGCGACGTGTCCGAAATGCGGTTGCTATCCGTGTGAATGCGAAAAGCAACCGCAGCAACCTTGTCCTGTATGTGGTCAAAGACCATGCCTCTGCGAAAAGCCTCCTTGCCCTAAATGCGGCCAGCGGCCGTGTATCTGCAAGAAGAAAGCAAAAGTGAAACTTGCCGATGGTAAGGAGCGTAACATTCAGCACATGATGTGCACTACCTACTATCATTCCGATGGCAAGCCTTTGTCAGCGCTACAATTCATGGAAATGTTATTCGGCAAGCTGCCGGAGTTCTTTAAGAACGAAGATGAGTTACGCGCTCTCTGGAGTGTTCCTGACACACGCAAAAAACTATTACAAGGCCTTTCCGAGAAGGGTTTTGGCCGCGACCAATTAGCTGAGATGCAAAAAATCATCGATGCTGAGAAAAGTGACCTCTTTGATGTGTTGTCCTATGTTGCTTATGCGCTGCCGCCGCTTACACGAGAGGAGCGGGCTACTAAGGCCAAGGTTATTATCAGCACACAATTCAACACTAAACAGCAGGTCTTTCTTGATTTCGTATTGTCGCATTATGTAAGTGTTGGTGTGGAGGAGTTGGATCAGGAAAAGCTCGCGCTATTTTTACGGTTGAAGTATCACGATTCCATATCAGACGCTGTGGCTGATCTTGGCAAACCAGAAGAAATCGGCAATGTCTTTGTAGGATTTCAGAAATATCTATATCAGCAACTACAGGCTGTGGCATAAGAAATATCTGATCGAACGGCAATGACATGATGATGATCGTGGACGTGAGCGTGGGAAAGAACGGAGGGAAGAAATAATGGCGAAAGAAATTGCAAAGACAACCAGCGGACATGCTTCGCCTTTCGAGCCTATCAAGCGCACGAACGATGTAGGTATGGAGTTTTGGTCAAGCCGTGAGTTTTCTGAAATATTGAATTACGGTGATTACCGGAATTTTGAGGGGGTAATTGAGAAGGCCAAGTTGTCCTGTTTCAACAGTGGTCACCGCATCGAGGATCATTTCGTTGACGTCACCGAAATGATCGAGATCTGAAAAGGCACGGCTGCGGCAATGGTGCGAAGATGTCAACCGCGTGCAAACAGACGTAGAGTATGACTTCGTCTACGTGGACGAAGAAAGTTTTGAAAAATACAAGCCCACTTCATTCCGGCAATTGCTGGAGGGCTTCAAAGAATACAAAGGGTAAATATGAAAAGGCGCTGTACCGGACGGCAATTTCGCTGCGCAACATAGCCGCCGGTGATGTCGGTGACAAATTGTCACCAACTGAAACTGGAAGCCGCGGACGGGAAATAATACCTGACCGATGTTGCTGATCCGGAGACCTTGTTACGGCTTATTCAGTCTGTTCCCAGTCCCAAGGCTGAACCGAAACATCATTCATCAGGAATGGAGCGGCGTTTCAGTCAAAAAGCATAAAGATATAAAAGGCCTGAAAACGCAGAACCTGCGCGACCACATGAACGAAGCGGAACTGATTTTTACGGCACTTGCAGAACTATCCACCAGGCAGATTGCCGAAAGCGTGGATGCTACAGGAATGGTTGAAAATGCGGATGCGGGGGAAAAAGGCGGTAAAATTGCGAGGAAAGCCCGATTGGAATTGGAATCAAAAACAGGCAAAAGCGTTATAACTTCTGAAAACTATCTTCCGCCAGTGAAGAAACAAAAGCAGTTAAAACATAAATAGGACAGTGGCGAGGAGGCCGAATGATGGTGTTATACATAATAAGGAGAAACATAAAGTGAAAAAAATTATTTTTGGAATTTGTATCGTATTCATTCTATCAATCAATGTTTGGGCGGAAGATGTAAAGAATATAGTTGTGGAGACATTGGCGAAATCAAGCTCAAGCTGGGATGGACAATCACTTCCTGATTATCCAAAAGGCAAACCGGAAGTTACCATTTTGAGAATAAAGATACCCGCCGGCGCTAAATTAGAAATGCACCATCATCCGGTTATCAACGCGGGAGTTTTGTTAAGTGGAGAACTGACCGTAGTGACTAAAGATAAAAAGACTCTGCATCTTAAATCCGGAGATTCCATTGTTGAGGTTGTCAATAAAACTCATTATGGAAAAAATGAAGGCAATCAGATGGCAGAAATCATCGTTTTTTATGCCGGTGCAGTGGGTAGACCAATAACGATTAAATAGAATATTATAACGTAGCAAAGAATTCCATTACATGACCTCCGCTGGCGGAGGTGGATATCCAAACCTCTAATCTTCCAATCCGCTGCTTTTCCCACTTCCACCCCCTTAATCCCCGCCAGCGGGGGACATGCAAAACAAATATTTACAGGAAAGTTAATTACAACGTAATCTCCTTCCCTCTGTTTAATTCTTTGGATTTTCATCAGTTAACACTTTAAATATAATTTATATTTGTTTGACAAAATGGTTGTTTTTGTTATAGGAAAGATATTCTTAACTATTGTCCTTAAGTGGGCAAAATGTAAAATTTAAAACTGATTTCAGGTACGCGCAATGAAAAATATTAATATCGGCTTAATTGGTTTGGGTACCATCGGAACCGGAGTAGTCAAACTACTGCAGCAAAACGAGGAACTGATTGCTCAAAAGCTCGGCGCCAAACTGGTTTTAAAGAAGATTGCCGATATCGATATTATTACACCACGCGGTGTTAAAATTAATAAGAATCTGCTGACGACTAATGCCCGTGAAATAATCAACGATAAAGATATTTCTATTGTCGTTGAATTGATGGGCGGATATGAACCGGCGCGTACTTTTGTTCTGGAGGCAATCGCTAAGGGTAAACATATTGTTACCGCCAACAAGGCGCTTCTGGCGACTTACGGCAATGAAATATTTCCGGCTGCCCAGAGGCAGGCTGTGGATATCGGTTTTGAAGCCAGTGTCGGCGGAACTATTCCGATAATTAAAACTCTCAAAGAAAGCCTGGCGGCCAATAAGATCAACTCCATCATGGGCATTATGAATGGCACCTGTAATTTCATTCTGACCAAAATGACCGACGAAGGCAAGATGTTCGATGTTGTTTTAAAAGAGGCGCAGAAGCTTGGCTTTGCTGAAGCTGATCCTACTTTCGATATAGAAGGAACCGATACCGCTCATAAGATGGCGATTCTTTTATCGCTTGCTTACGGAAAGAAAGTAAACCTGAAAGATATTTATCTTGAAGGCATCACTAAAATTAGCCGCGACGATATCGGGTTTGCCAGAGAATTGGGCTATCGGATAAAACTGCTGGCGATAGCGATGCTTAAGAATGACGCGGTGGAAGCAAGAATTCATCCGACAATGATTCCTTCCGGTCATCTTCTGGCTAATGTTAATCAGAATTATAACGCCTTTCACATCATGGGTGATGCTTCGGGTCCCGTTTTTCTTTTCGGTCAGGGGGCGGGAATGATGCCCACAGCCAGCGCGGTTTTCAGCGATATAATCGACAGTGCCCGCAATATTTTAAAGGGAGTAACCGGCCGGGTGCCCCTGCGATCAATCAATGAAACAGCCATGACCCCAATAAAGCTTATACCGATGGACAATATTGAAACAAAATATTATTTCCGTTTCTCCGCTCTTGACCGTCCCGGTGTTCTTTCCAAGATATCCGGTATTCTCGGAGAAAATAATATCAGCATTGCCACTTGTATTCAGAAGGCAAGGGGAGAGGGAGTCGCCGTGCCGATTGTCATGACAACTTACAGGGCTCAGGAAAAAAATGTGCGCCAGGCGCTCAAAAAGATAGATAAACTGGATATGGTGCAGGACAAAACTATTCTAATTAGAATTGAGGATGAGTTAAATTAAAATTATTCACAAAGAAGATTCTCTAAATATTAATATGAAATATGTAGTATTACTTGGCGATGGAATGGCCGATTATCCGACCAAAATGCTTGGCGGAAAAACTCCACTTCAGTGCGCTCTTACTCCTTATATTGATCAGATTGCCGCAGAAGGCACATTAGGCCGCGTGGACACGATTCCTGCCGGATTTACTCCGGGCAGTGATGTTGCCACCTTGAGTGTGCTGGGTTATGATCCTTGTGAGACTTATACCGGCCGTGGACCGTTGGAAGCGGTCAGTATGGGAATAAGTCTCGGACAAAATGATATAGCTTATCGCTGTAACCTTGTAACGATAGGCGAGAAGGATTCTGAGAACGCGTTCATGGATGATTTCACTGCCGGCCATATTTCCACTGAAGAATCCAGAGAAATTATTCTCGATCTAAATAAAACGCTTGGTTCGTCTCCGTACCAATTTTTCCCCGGTGTCGGTTATCGCCATTTATTTGTTTGGCGCGACGCCCCTTCATCTCCTGTAACAACGGCGCCTCATGATATAACAGGAAAAACCATAGCGTCTTATCTTCCGCACGGAGATTCTGCCCAGGAAATAAACTCAATTATGCAGCGTGCCGGAGAAATTTTAATAAACCATCCTGTTAACGCCCAAAGACAGAAAGCGGGCAAAAAACAAGCTAATTCCATTTGGCTTTGGGGGCAGGGGAAGAAGCCTCAGATGGTTCCGCTTACTCAAAAATATTCCCTGCAGGGTGGAATGATTTCCGCCGTTGATTTGCTCAAAGGCATCGGCATTATTGCCGGATTAAAAGTTTTTCCTGTGGTAGGTGCGACCGGTTACATTGATACTAATTATGAAGGAAAAGCTAAAATGGCTCTGGATATTTTGAATTTTATGGATTTCGTTTTTGTCCATTTGGAAGCCCCTGATGAAATGGGGCATGAAGGAAACGCCGCCGGTAAAATTCAGGCAATTGAGCTTTTTGATGAAAAAATAGTGGGGCCTATTTTGAATAAAATTGGATCGTTCGGCGACTACCGGCTTCTTGTTCTAAGCGATCATCCGACGCCGCTGGATCTAAAAACCCATGTGAGCGATCCCAGTCCATTTGCGGTTTTATCTTCCCGAAAAGAAGAAAACAAAGCGGCAGGTTTGCCTTTTAATGAAATAAACGCTAAAGAAAGTTCTATTTTAATTTCTCCCGGCCATTTATTAATGGAGAAATTTATAAAGGATTGGAGAGCGTTTATTGCTTAGTAATTTTACCAAAGTCAGAGTGCTTTATGCCGATACCGATGCGATGGGGGTGGTTTATCATACAAACTACATCAGATGGTTTGAACACGGCCGTAATGAATTGATGCGGCAATTGGGAGTTGCCTATACTGAGCTGGAAAAACTGAGTCTCAATCTTCCATTGACAAAAGTCAGTTGTAACTATCTGATGTCCGCAAGATATGATCAGCTTCTAACCGTCGAAACCAAGTTTGATTATATCAAGAGGGCGAGTATCAGATTAAATTCCCGGATATGGGACGAAAATAGAGATAAGCTGTTGGTGGAAGGCTATACCATTCACGCCTGTACAAATAACGAAGGTAAAATAAGAAGAATACCTCAACTGCTTCTTGAGCTGATAAATAAATATAATATTAAAGGGGAATAATATGGCGGCAAAATTATCAAAAAAAGAATTAAAGGGGCCTGATGTTTTTCAATCTTCCATAGAGGTAATAACTGATTATATTTCCGAAAACACAAACCGCTTTTATGCCATTGTGACGGCAGTAGTTATAGCCGCGATTATCGCGTTCGGTATTTATATGTACTGGAGCAATTATCAATCTTCCGCAAGAGAAATGTACGCTAAAGCTCAGAACAATATAGCGAATAATGTTGAAACGCCGGAGGCCGCCAGAGCAAAAGTTAAAGTTTACCAGGAATTGATTAATAAATATCCCAATAGTTGGAGCGCGCGAATTTCGCATTATCACTTGGGAAATCTTTATTATAATTTGGGTGAAATCGATAATGCCATTACTGAATATAAGAAATTTGTTTCTTCTTCCAGATCGGACAATGCCGGAATAAAATTTTTGACTTTAACTTCACTGGGGTATTGCTATGAAGCAAAGAAAGATCTTAAAGTTGCGCTCGAATATTTCGAAAAGGCGCAAAAGAGTGACAATGTCGGATTTGAATCAATCGGTTTTCGCAATATTGCCCGCATCTATGAACAATTAAATGACAAAAAGAACGCTTTGGAGAATTATAAAAGCGCTTTGCAAAAGACCACTGATCCTTCCATGACTATTTTTATCAAGCGAAAGATATCTTCCCTAAGCTGACATCACACAATGCGGAGGCACAACATTTTGAAAGTATTAATGTCAGGGAATGAAGCGATTGCCCGCGGCGCGTATGAAGCGGGTGTTAGGTTCGCCGCCGCCTATCCGGGTACTCCCAGCACGGAAATATTGGAAGAATTTTCCAAATATGAAGGCGTTTACGCGGAATGGTCGCCTAATGAAAAAGTCGCGGTCGAAGTTGCCATAGGCGCCGCGCTGGCGGGAGAAAAGGCGTTGGCTGTTATGAAGCACGTTGGCGTTAATGTCGCCGCCGATCCGATCTTCACGGTAAGTTATACCGGTACAAACGGAGCTCTGGTTATTGTCAGCGCTGATGATCCCTCCTTGCATAGTTCTCAAAATGAACAGGACAATCGCAATTACGCCCGGTTTGCTAAAATTCCCATGCTGGAGCCAGCCGATGCCCGGGAAGCTAAGGAATATATCAAACTAGCTTTTGCAATCAGCGAAAAATTCGACACGCCTGTTTTTTTACGCTCGACCACTCGTGTTGCTCATTCCAAATCTGTTGTAACTCTTGCAGAACCGGAAAAATACAAAGATAAAAGCGGGTTTACCTATAACGCTGAAAAATATGTCATGGTTCCCATCAATGCCCGCACACAGCGAGTGGAAGTGGAAAAACGCCAGAAGGCACTGAAAATATTTGCGGAAACATTTCCTGAAAATAAAATGGAAATCAATGATACGGACGTTGGAATCATAACCGCCGGAATGCCCTACAACTATGCCAAGGAAGTTTTCCCCGATTATTCCTACCTGAAGCTGGGGATGGTTTATCCCTTGCCGGAAAAGCTAATCCGCGACTTCGCCTCTAAAGTGAAAAAAATATATGTAGTTGAAGAGTTGGATCCTTTCCTGGAAGAACAAATCAAAGCCATGGGAATTAAAGTAATCGGCAAGGAAATCTTTCCGTATACCCTTGAATTTGATCCAGGCATTATTAAAAACTCGATTGAGAGAAATACTGAAGGAATGATTTCACCTTATAAAGAAAGCCTCTCACCGCGTCCGCCGAATCTCTGTCCCGGCTGTCCGCACCGCGGATTATTTTATGCTTTGAGAAAACACAAAGTTTATGTCCATGGCGATATCGGCTGTTATACTTTGTCTTATATGAAACCTCTGGAGGGCTTGCATTCCTGCATTTGCATGGGTGCGAGTATCGGCATGGCGCACGGCATGAGCAAGGCATTAAAAGAGAAAGGGAAGGGCAAGGTCGTCGGCGTTATCGGTGATTCTACTTTCCTGCATTCAGGGATTACGTCACTGCTAAACATGGCTTATAACAACAGCGACGCTTTAATCATTATCTTGGATAACAGCACAACAGCTATGACCGGGATGCAGGAGCATCCGGGAACCGGCTACACTCTGATGGGAAAAGAGGCTAAAAAAGTTAATCTAAAGGTTTTAATTTCAGCTCTAGGAATTGAAAATATAAAGGTTATTGATCCTCTTGATCAGAAAGCAACAAAAAGTGCCATCAAAGAAGAACTGGCCAAAGATGGCCCTTCAGTGATCATTGCCCAGAGACCTTGCGCTTTGTTTAAGAGAGCCAATATTAAACCGAAACCGGCGCTGAAAGTTGATCCTGAAAAGTGTGAGGGATGCAAAGCATGTTTGGGTTTGAATTGCCCACCGATTTCTTGGAAGAAAGGCGTAACAAAGGAAGGTTCCAAGCGCAAGGGGATTTCCTTTATTGATGAAACCCTATGCAACGGATGCGGTTTGTGTGAGCAGGTTTGCAAATTCGGCGCTATAAGTTAAAGCAGAAGTACCGCCTTACTTCCCTTTCCCTTGAGGGGAGAGGGCTAGGGTGAGGGTGAAATGGTTGATAATGAAGTAAAAAGCATATTGTTTGCCGGTGTCGGCGGGCAGGGGATTTTGCGGGCCAGCGATATCATCTGCGAGGCGATAATGGAGGCCGGTCTGGATGTCAAAAAAAGCGAAGTCCACGGCATGGCCCAGCGCGGTGGCTGTGTGACCAGCCATGTTCGTTATGGAAGGAAAGTCTATTCACCGCTGGCCGAGCCTGGAAGCATTCAAACGCTTATTTCTTTTGAAAAAATGGAGGCCCTGCGCTATTTGAAATTCCTCAAAAAAGATGCCGCTATTATTGTGAATACGGAAGAAATTTATCCCCCTGCAGTCAATATGGGTGACGCGCCGTATCCTGAAGACGCTATTTCTTTTTTAAAAAAGCATTACGGCAAAGTTATGAGTTTCAACGCCGCTGAGTTGGCGCAAAAAGCGGGTAACATCAAAACGGTAAATGTAGTTCTCCTGGGCGCGGTATCCAATCTGATGAACATTGATCAATCCATCTGGCAGAGTGTCATTAAGAAATCATTCCCGGAAAAATTGGTTAAAATGAATTTAGCCGCTTTTCAAATGGGAATTGATGCTTAACTTAACGACATTGACTTAAGCTAGTTTCCCCTCTTTTCTCGCGTGCCCTTTAGGGTGAAAGAGGGGTTAGGGGAGATTTTAGAGGTTGTCGGTAATAAAAATCCCCTTGTATTCCCCTTTAAAAAGGGGAAGTTAAAAATTTCAATTTCAAGGATATTATAGAGATATGGCAGAAGACTACTATCAAGTTCTGGGCGTCGATAAAAAAGCTACGGCTGATGAAATTAAAAAAGTATATCGAAAACTTGCGTTAAAATGGCATCCGGATAAGAATCCCAATAATAAAAGCGCGGAAGAAAAATTTAAAAAAATAAGCGAAGCTTACGCCGTTTTAAGTGACGAGAAAAAGCGAGGGGAATACGACCAATTCGGTTCCGCTGATCAGTACCGCCAGCAGTATTCTCAGGAAGATATTTTCCGTAACTTTGATATTAATGAGATTTTACGCGGGTTCGGATTTGAAGGAGGAAGAGGGGGAGGCCGAACAACATTTCGAACCGGCAGAAGGGGAGGCGGCGGCGCCCGTGATGATTATGATGATCCCTTTGCCGGTCTATTTGGTGGCGGTGGTATGGGTGGTGGCCGTCAGCAATATGCAAATGTGCCTCAAAAAGGACAGGACGCCGAATATAACTTATCTATTTCTTTGGAAGAATCAGTATTTGGCGCCGATAAGAAGATTTCTTTTCAGCTGGAAAATCGTATCGAAGATATCAATGTAAAGATACCGGCCGGAATCAGCAATGGTAAAAAGCTAAGATTGCCGGGCAAAGGTTTATCCGGTAATAACGGCGGCCCCAGCGGAGATTTATATTTAAATATCAATGTGTTGCCTCATCCGATCTATTCCCGCGACGGCAACGATTTATATATCGAAAAAACTATCAAGTTTACGCAGGCGGCGCTGGGAACTACCGTCGATGTTCCTACATTAGACGGCTCTGTAAAGAGACTTAAGCTTAGCCCTGGCACTCAGAACAACACCAAGATAAGAATGAAGGGTTATGGCGTCCCGGGATTAAAAGGCGCTCCTAAAGGTGATCAGTACGTTAAGATAAATGTTGAAGTTCCCAAGAAACTATCTGAGAAGCAAATCAAACTGATTGAACAATTAGCAGCAGACGGAATTTAATCAAGCGTTGTCTTTCTTGGCAATGCGCAGCCCGGCGAATGCCGGGTGTGATAATCTTATAAAAATAACCCGGAAGAGCCCGCTATTCCTGACTGTCAATTTAAACCTTACGTCCTATAAGATATGTTATGTAAACTTGAGGTAGGTGAAGATTAATCTACTGGGGTGATCATTAGGTTATGTTTTTGATTTTATCTGTTGCACCTTGTATCCAGCCTGTTCTAACCGCCTAAGCAAAAGAGACGCAAGTGATAGGTGATCCAGACATTGATCTGGAGAGTCGTTAATTGAGTATTCATGTCCTCTCGGATTGCGGATTGCTAACATCGCACCGGCGAAGACAAACTGAAAGCCCTTCTGTTCATCTTGTTCGCTTGTCGTGGAGTTTGCAGTAAGAATTACACCTGGGGGCGTTCCCGAGAAGACCTGCATCATGAGTTTGAAACCTGATTCATTTGAGGTAGTAATCCTCTGAATTAATTTGTCTAGATACTTAAATGATTCGAATGTTGCCTGCGAATAGTGTCCGTTGTCGAAAAGTGTTCTAACGATTTTTGGCAATGAATCATGGATATCTCTCTGCTCAAAAGGATGCTGTATATCGAGGTCCCTCGCTTCAACTTGAGTGAAACAATATGCTTTGCGGGTAATGCGCTCGAATCGATTTAGCCGTAAGTTAACCATTGAGGAGGTTCTCTTTTATGCTTTTGAAGATTCGATCGTAGGTTTCTTGAGTTCCCTCGGCTGGCAGATTGATCTCAATACGAACCGTTAAGCCAACATCGCGAACTTTCTTTCCTCCATTATTTTCACCATTTTGTTCTGAA
>Ga0208584_1000176_pt1 | contig 10729 bp, 8 predicted proteins | sample NGESurdeep072012_4_FD_184460 | JGI IMG/M metagenome (GOLD analysis project Ga0208584, IMG submission 184460) | Arctic peat soil microbial communities from Barrow, Alaska - NGEE Surface sample 415-1 deep-072012 (SPAdes) | ecosystem: Environmental > Terrestrial > Soil > Wetlands > Peat ...
ATCGGCTTTAATCGACAAATTAAAACCGTCTTTTACGGTGTCGAACATTTGAATATCAACGTCTTTTTCGGCGCTTAATCCTAAACTGGAAACCAGCGCATAAGAAAAATCTTTGGCTGATGTTGTAGGGAAAACAGTCATTGGCGGCAAAGAATAAACTTCTTCCGGTTTTCCAACAATGCCTGATTCCTCGGAAATTTCAGTAATGATCAAGCCGTTTTTCTGAGAATAGTTTTTGATTGATTTGGGTAAGAGCAAATTATTTTCATTAACCAGACGTAATCCTTGCTTTAATGACTGTACCTGTTTGGGAAGAGTATTGACAATTACCCAGTCGACGCTTAATTCCACCGGCGGGTAAGCGCCGATCATCATGGGCTTTTCGCTTTTTGTCATACTGTAACTCTTGGTGGTATTAATAACTTTTTTTAAGATAGCGATGACATCATCATTTTTGTTCACTTTAACTAAATAGAAGTTTGCCCAATTATCACTGATCATCTTTTTTAGATTACTATGGGCACGATTTTCCAGATCAAGAAATACCGTTGTATTATCGTCAAATTCAATTACCGGAATTTTAGAGCAATCAATTGTCACCTGCCCGGCTTTGGGGATGGGGAGGTAGTAATTACCGGTGGTGGTAATTGATCCATTCATCTGGGTGATAACTTGTTTAAGCACAGCGAGGCGGGCTTCCGGCGGCATGAATTTTTTTTCTTTTATTTCAATGATCTTTTCCGGTTGAATTGTTTTTTCTGAAAGTTTAACTACTTCCTCTGGAATGGCCTTAATTTCTTCTGGTGTTTTAACAAAGATAGTTTTACCGGGTAATTTGATAATTTTGCCGGCATAAATTTTATTAACATTCCTAATCACTGGATTGATTGATTTGATAATTCTAAGCGTTTTGGGAATATTTATTTCAGTAATCTTTAGTTGGTTGCGAATGATTTTAAATAAAGTGTCCCCCCTCTTTATTGTGTAAAGGTTTCCTTTGGTGGAAGAAATTTTGGAAGAAACTGCGTTTGTGTCCTTTACTTCTGCTTCTGTAAAGGATTTTCCGGGAATGACCAGAGATTGTCCAAGCTCGAGATTTTCTAGGTCAGGTATATTGGGATTAAGCTCTTTTATAAGCTGATAATTATTGGATATATTTTTCTCGGTGATGCCGGGAAGATGTCTGATGATGGTCGAGAGAATATCCCCTTGTTTTACGGTGTAAGTGTATAATTTTTTATGGTGAAGAGCTGTCTTTCTAAGTGTTATTTGTGCCGTGTCTTCCTTTGCAGCTACCGGTTGATAAGCCAGGGCAGATGAAACAATAATCACAATCAGGACTAAAACGTACCGCTTAATCATTACTGACTTTCCCCTGTTTAAGAGAGTGAAAAATATCAATTAGTTTGTATTTAAATACTCCAATTGACAAGAAAAGTCAACTCCTTATGTAGGGCATGGCAAAAAATTTAAAAGTTATAATTCCAATTCTAAATCAAAGCGATATTTTTGTTGGCAGCGAAGCCCGGCGTATGCCTGGGTCGTTGTCGGCTTCCTCAACGTATAACCTGATAACCTGAAGGTCACATAAAGGTCACGCGTATATAATACGCCTCAGAGTTTACCCGGCGCATGCCCGGCCTTAAGGCTAGCTCCGCTGAAGACAGTTCAACTAACGAATTCCATTTCACCCCGTAACTGTAATTTGAGTTTCAGTGCTGCCTCAATATCATCTTTGATTTAAAATTGTCATAATAAGATGAGGGTGTCGATTAAAATTCAATTTTTGGGGAATCGGAATTTACCCACTACGCAGAATGCCCTCGATTTTGTAGGGGGCATTCTGCTACGGGATGTCGCATAAGTATCCTTCGGCTCTTTCAGCCGAAGTAAATTTTTGGGCCGCCGACTCCTGTCGGCGGGGCGCCACTTTTTTCGTGGGCAACGTGATGTCAAATGACTTTTTTCATTGCGGCAATGGCCACTTCAATTTGATCATCGGATGGTTCTCTTGTTGTAATTTTTTGAAGCGTTAATCCAGGCCAGCTCATTATCTGCACCAGCTTGGAGTGGCTGTACTTTCCGGTAAAGCGGATTGCTTCATAAGAAATGCCGGCAACAACAGGAAGAAGCAAAATTTTATAGATTACTCTATGTATGAAGTCCGGACGCCCCAATAGAGAAAAAACCAATATGGAAACAATCATCACAAAAAGAATAAAGCTTGTTCCGCAGCGGGGATGACGGGTGGAGAACTCTTTGACATTTTCCACAGTTAATTCCAGACCATGTTCCCAGGCAAACACGGTTTTATGTTCGGCGCCGTGATACATATAAACACGCCGCATATCCGCCATGAAGAGTGTGGCGGCCAGAAAACAAAGAAACATGCCCAGGCGGACGCAGCCTTCCAGAATGTTTAATAAAATCAGATTGTCGATATAAAATTTTATTTTGGTAAAGAAAAAAGCCGGCACTACGACAAAGAAAAAAATGGCGACAACGAAACTGATGACAAACGAAAGATACATTTCCCAGCTTTTGGGTTTTCTTTCTTCTTCGGCCAGGGCGACATCAGCCGAAAACATCAGACATTGAATCCCGATAATCATCATTTCAAATAAAGTGATGGTTCCCCGGACGAACATCCATCCGAGTATCTTATAACGTTTGGTCAGCGGAATATATTCCCGTTCCTGAAAAACAATTTCCTTATCCGGTCTTCTGACTGCTGCTGCGATTTTATTGCCGTGACGCATCATGACGCCTTCAATGATCGCTTGTCCACCGGCTATATCTTCAGGTTTTGGTTTGGATGGCATATTTTATTTACCTATTTTTTCATAAATTATGTGGAGCTTATTCGTGAGACTGAAATTTCAAAAGCGAAGTGAATTGAAATTTGTAAGTCGAACAATCCCGCCCAAAGCAGGAGGATACGATACCCATGCCCGTGATTTATAATATTTATAAGAAGCTGTCAAATTATCATTTGATAAATTGTTTGTTGCATGTTTGAATGTGAATGATATAATGCCGCGAAATTATATGAAGGAGGATGCAAAATGGCGTCACAGGACTCATCCGCCACTTTTATCAAAGAGTATCAAGAGCGCTTTGAAAAGAAATTAAAGGAAAATGAAATCGCTCTTCTGGAATACTGGAAAGGGCAATTGGACAAGATCGTCGGTATGAGGCCCGACAGCATTGCTTCACTGCAATTGCAAATTACAAGGACATCGGAAATGATGGCCAATCGGATCAAGATACTGAAGAAGGAGCACAATGGATAGTCTTGCCAATTTTTTATTTGAAGTCGGTATGCTCAGCAGAACGCCGCGCAGTGGTTATCAATTTCTGGGAAGCGGCAGGGAATCGGTAGCCGAACACATTTTGCGCACGGTATTTGTCGGTTACATTCTTTGTAAAATGGATGATTCGCTTGATGAATTGCGCGTGTTGAAAATGTGTGTTCTTCACGATTTGCCGGAAGCACGCACCGGTGATATGAACTATGTCAATAAAAAATATGTGGATGTGGATGAAACCAAAGCCATTAAAGAATTAACGGACGGTCTTTTTTTCGGCGGCGATATACGGTCGGCGATCGAAGAGTTTAATGCGAAAGAAACCAAGGAAGCATTAATTGCCCGGGATGCCGATCAAATTGCTCTTATCCTGCAGTTAAAAGAATGTGGTGATCTGGGAAATAAATATTCGGAAGAGTGGATAAACTTTGCGTTGCAGAGATTAACTACCGAAAACGGAAAAAAGCTGTCCGAAAGAATTACTAAAACAGATTCCTGCCAATGGTGGTTTAAAGAAAAAGGGGATTGGTGGGTAAAGGGAAATAACAAATAAAGACAATAAACTATTATGAGATCGATGCCATGGTAAAATATATTTTTTTACCCGTTCGTTTAATGGCTGCTCTTGTCATTATTTTGAATCTAGTGTCCTGCGGTGCGGCCATCGGGCGGGTTGTTATATCCAAACCGGATGAGTACGCGCATGTTTATGAGGCGAAAGAAACAGTCATTCTCCGCGCCATCGCCGGTGTTTTTAAAGAAAAAAATATCGGCAGTAATGTCATCATAGATCAGGAAAATCATCGGGTCGATTCGGATTATGTGGTTTCCGGTGATTGGCGGACAAAAGCCAATGCTCGTGTCCAGCGGCTCAACTGGAAAGAATGTGAGGTGATCCTTGCCGTGACGACAGAGAAGAAAACAGAAACTGGCTGGGAAATACGTCGCCTGTTACAGAAAGAGCAATATGACAGTTTTTTCAGTGTGATCGATTTGAGGATTTACGAAGAAATGTCCAGAATTGACTAGTCACGGGTATGAACCTCAAAGCAAGTTTTGTGGTATTAATATAGTCCCACGTCGCTTCGCTCCTGGGATCATTCGACTAACGCTTCAAACTTCACTTCGTTAGTTTTCAGCGAGTCTCATTAAATTGGAGTTTCACGAATAAAAGAGATTTGTCGAAAGGAGAAAACATGGAAGCCAAGAGAAAAGTATCCGCAATGTTAGATGAGTTCAAAAATTTCGCATTAAAGGGTAATGTGGTTGATCTGGCTATCGGTGTTATTATAGGAGCGGCATTCGGCAAAATTATCGATTCTCTGGTCAAACACCTCATTATGCCCTTTATCGGCGTTTTCATGCCTGGTAATCAGGGTTATCTGGCCTGGAAATGGGTGATTAACGGCAAGGAAGTTCCTTACGGACTGTTTATTGGAGAAATCGTCAACTTTTTGATTGTTACGCTGGCTTTGTATATCTTCATTGTCAAATTTATCGGAATGATCATGAAAAATAAGCAGGAAGAAGTGGTGGCGCCGCCACCACTGACTAAAGATCAGGTACTACTCACGGAAATCCGTGACTGTCTAAAAAAATAAAAAAACTGTTCATATAAATCTTCTCCCGTTTCTCACAAAGCGGGAGAAGATTTTACTGATCTAATCCGCTTTAATAAATCAGAATAAACTGGTGAGAAATGATTACAGACAGCAAACATGTCTTGTCACGCAGGTCAAGGTCATGTCTGTCCATAATTCTTAATCGTCCTGAGGTGATTAACAGCCTCAGTAAAGCGATGATTGATAATATCGACGGCTTGCTGGATCAAGCTCAATCCGATGAGAAATGCCTGTTTGTCCTGTTCTACAGCGTGAGTTACAAAGGATTTTGCGCGGGCGGGGATGTTAAAGAACTTGCCCGGCTGGGGAGTCTGAAAAAATACGATCAGATGGATTCTTTTTTTCGCAAAGAATACGGACTTGATTTGAGAATACATGTTTTTCCCAAACCGGTAATCGTGATTGCCGACGGCATTACCATGGGCGGCGGATTGGGCATTGCCGCAGGAGCCGGTATCAGCATTGCGACTGAAAGAACTCGCATGGCCATGCCCGAAACAATAATCGGTTTTTTTCCTGATGTCGGTTCGACCGGCTGGATGTTTACACGTTGTCCCAGGGGCTATCCTGAATATCTTGGTCTTACCGGTTATGACATGATCGGCAGCGAATGTGTCCGGCTGGGATTTGCCACACATTATATGAAATCTGAATATATTCCCCGATTGATTGATAAGCTGGAAAATAATGCGATGAACGATCAATTAGGCAAGCAGGAAATGATTAATAGTCTGGTGAAAAAAATATCCGGCTTTCTTGATTTTAATATTCCCGTTAATAATTCAATGGATGCGTGGGTGAAAAAATATTTTGCAGGGAAAACGGACATCAATGAGATTCTTACTTCTTTATCGCAATGTCTTGAGCAGCAGGATCACTGCAACGATGTTTTTACGAGCATTGCCGAGCGTTCGCCTACCGCTCTTGTTCTGACATTAAAATTACTGCGTCATAACGAAGGAAAGCCGATTGCAGACGTGTTTGCCACCGAATTGAAGGCCGCTAAATTTATTATACGCCATCCCGATTATATCGAGGGCGTTAGGGCAAGGCTTGTTGACCGGAACTATAAACCCAAATGGATGCCGAGCAGCCTAAGTAAGGTTGACCTGACAAAATTCATCCTTTAGCAGGCAAGTTACCCTGTCGACAAACAGGGTAATATTAACCGTTACGGATCAATTCTATTTAAAATACTATTTACTCTTACGATCGCGGAAGAAATTCATTAAAAATTCTGTGTCCTTGGGAGACAGGTCAAATTTAAAAACAGCCTTTTCTATAAGCGATTGCAGGGGTTTATTGTCGTTCTCCTCTAAATTTGTGGATATCCATTTGATTGCTTTTTGTACGTGTTCCGCTTCCGGCATTACAGTAGCCATAACAAGAGAATCCTCCTCTAATCAAAAAAATATTAATGTCCGGACACCTTACTACAAATCAGGTTAAAAATTAATATATTTTTTAATTTCTATGGGTTAAATATTGACAAGCAATGTTGTATAGAGTACTAAATATAAACTTAAATTGAGTATATGAGATTTAATATCAATGATGTTGAATACTTGTTTGTTCCTGTTAGTTGCTTCTTTAGTAACTGAGAGGGCGGAGCTTTAAAGCCGACTACGAAAACGACTGAATTCGGTATCGGACTCAATATGAAACCATTGATTAATAACATTAATATATTATATTTGTATAACCATAATTTTTTATCAACAATAATAGTGAAAACGGTTGAAAATCATGGATAGTTGTGCAAATATCTCATTATGAATGTAAACAACGCGAAAACAAAAGATGTATTTTCTGAAATCAACCTTCTATTTATGAAAATATTGTGGAAATGTTTTATAAATAATATACATATTTAAGAAAGGCCGATATGAGCGAAGAGAAGAAACAATCAGAACCAACTAAAATCATTTATGAAAATGAAGATGAAATTGATCTGCTGGAACTGGCGAAAACAATCTGGAGCGGCAAAAAGCTAATCATTTGGACGGTTGTCATTTTCACGATTGCCACAGCAGTTGTGTCGCTTTTTATGACCAACATTTACACGGCGCAAGCGGTTCTCAGGCCAGCAGAACCCACCCAAGCAGGCGGTGGAAAAATATCCTCTCTGGCGGCTCAATTCGGCGGCCTGGCCAACCTGGCCGGAATTGCGATGCCCGGCGCCTCGTCATCCACGGAACTGGTCAACCTCCTGAAGTCAAATATCCTGAAGAAAAATATTATCGAAAGATATGATCTCCTGCCTGTTCTGTTCCCCGACAAGTGGGACGAGGAAAAGAAGACCTGGAAGAAAAAGAACAGCGGCTTCAGCCTTAATCCCCTGGCGCTGATCAGTAAAATAAAACCGGCACAGCCGAACGCACCAAAAAAAGAACCGGGCGTCCCCGACACGTGGGACGGGATCAGAGAGCTCGATAAAAAAGTCATGATCAATTATAAATTGAAAGACGACATCATTACTATATCCGCGGAATTTTCTGATCCGGACATGGCCGCAAAGATTGTAAATTATTTCATCATCACTCTAAACGATTACATGAGTTCGGAAGCCAAGCGCATTGCCAATATTAACAAAGAATATCTGGAAAAACAGCTTCGCGAAACAAACGATAATCTCATTCAGCAAAAAATTTATAATCTTATCGCCGATAAAATCGAAATCACGATGATGGCGGAAGTCAAAGAAAATTTCGCGTTTAAAGTATTGGATCCACCGATGGCGCCCGACATGAAAAGCAAGCCCCAAAGAGGCCTAATGGTCATTACAGCCTTTATTATGTCATTGTTTCTCGGTGTCTTTGTGGTACTGTTTAGAGAATATTTAAAAAAAATTAAAGCCAAATCTGCCGGAGGGCATCATGCAAAATAAACGGTTACTAATTTCATTAATCCTGCTTGTCTTTTTTACCGCAGGCCATCTTTTTACAAACGTTGGCCACTGCCAGCAGCAGCAGACGCAAAGGCCGGCGATCACATCGGGGTCGCAACAGGACATCCAGTCGGTACTCCAAAAAGCGGGCATTAATTTGACGCCGGAAGAAATCCAAAAGGGCAAGGAAGCGCTTGAAAAACAGGGAAATGCCACAACCGGCAAGACAAATCAAACACCAAATGCGCCTCAAGAACCACAAACACAACCACCTGCAAGTAATATTGACAATCGAACAACGGTTGAGCAGCCGAAAGAAATATCCCTTTTCAACAGGACAAGGAAAATCGGTAAATATCAGGATATTACCCTTGATCTAAAACCCTTCGGTTACGAATTTTTTCACGGAACAGCCGTAAATGTTTTGACGGAACGCAAAGATATTCCCGTTCCCCTCAATTACGTGATCGGGCCAGGCGACCAGGTCAACATTCTTTTGTGGGGCCGTATGAGTAACCAGCTTTCCCTGACCGTAGATCGGGATGGGAAGATCACCATACCCGATATCGGCCCCCTACAAGTGGCGGGCATGACCTTTGATCAGATGTCGAAATATATAATCTCAAAAACCAACCAAATCGTGGGAACCAAAGTTGATATTTCCTTGGGCTCCATAAGGACCATCCCCGTTTTTGTTCTTGGCGATGTCAATAATCCGGGCGCCTATACAATCGGCGCGCTGGCCACCATCACGGACGCTCTGATGATGGCAGGCGGACCTTCGGCGATTGGCTCAATGCGGCGCGTTGAGCTACGCAGGAAGGATAAGGTCGTCACCCGCTTTGATCTTTACGATCTTTTTCTAAAGGGCGACAAGTCGCGGGATGTTGTTTTGCAGGCGGGTGACGTCGTATTTGCTCCGGTCACAGGCCCCTTGGTCGGCATTGCCGGCAACGTGAAACGTCCCGCCATCTACGAGCTTAAAGACAAATTCGATTTGCAGCACCTTTTTGATATGGCGGGCGGCATCATCCCCAGCGCTTACACGCAGCAGATGCAGGTGGAGAGGATTGTCAAAAACGAAAAGCAAATCGTGATCGACATCAATGACAAGAACCTCGACAAGATAAAGCATTTCGTGATTCAGGACGCGGATCTGGTCAAGGTCTTCTCCATTGTGGATACTGACGAAAACGCCGTGTATCTGAGCGGCAATGTCAAGCGTCCGGGCAAATATGCTTTTAAAGCAGGCATGAGGATAAAGGACCTGGTGAGTCAGGCTGACGATCTTAAGAATGAAACCTATTTTGATTATGCTCTCATAAAAAGAGAAAGCCCGCCCAATCGGGAAATTGTACTGATACCTTTCAATCTGGGAAAACTCATTCTGCAAAACGATGCCGCATACAACTATGAATTAACGCCAAAAGACCAAATTTTTATATTTCACCAGGACTTATTTAAGGATAAACCTTTTGTGACGGTGGAAGGCGAGATTCGAGACAGTTTCAATTTAGATCAACAGGGCAACAGGACCACGGCAAATCAGCAGGGCAACAGGACCACGGCAAATCAGCAGGGCAGCAGTACCACGGCAAATCAGCAGGGCAGCAGCACCACGGCAAATCAGCAGGGCAACAGTACCACGGCAAATCAGCAGGGCAGCAGTACCACGGCAAATCAGCAGGGCAGCAGTACCACGGCAAATCAGGGCACCAGCACCACAGCAAATCAACAGGCCAGTAGCACCCGTAACAAAGAAATTCTGACAGAGCTAGACGCAATTAAAGAAGAACTGAATAAAGACGTTCGGTTTTATCTATTAACTTCAAAAATCGAAGAAATTGAGGACGATATCACGGCGGAAAAGAGAGCCACTCCCGGCGCCATGAGTTACCTGCAAGCCGAATTGGAAAAAGTGGGCAGAGCGGATCTGACGGCAAAACTCAAAAGGCTGGAAAAAAAGATGCAGGTGATATGCCGCATTGATCTGACGGGCAACATGAAGGTCAAAGACGCGATTTTTAATGCCGGCGGTTTAACCAGCGACGCTTCTCAGGAAAACGGAGAAATCGTCCGTCAGTATGCAAAAAATGAATTTAGAACAACTTATTTCAATGTAGCCGGAGCGATGGCGGATAATCCGAGAGACAATCTGCTGCTGCAGGATAGGGACCAGATCATTATCCACTCCATCTGGGAAAAGAATCCGAAAAAAAGCGTTTTCGTCGCAGGAGATGTAACCAATCCCGGCAGGTATCAATTTACGGAAAACATGACCGTGCGCGACCTGATTTTCAAAGCGGGCAACGTTTTGGATTCCACTTATCTTGACGAAGCCGAGATCACCTCGACAGAGATCGTTGAAGGGAAAAGGGGGAAATTAGCGCATAAAAGTATCAATCTGCGCAAAGCGCTGGAAGGTGATGCGGCCAACAACCTTGTTCTTGCGCCCAACGACAGATTACTGGTGAAACGAATTGCCGATTACCAGAATGTGAGATTCGTCAACCTTTCCGGCCAGATTATGTTTGCCGGCAAATATCCCTTCAGGAAAGGTGAGAAGGTATCTGATCTGATTGAGAGAGCCGGCGGTTATACCCCGCATGCCTATCTCCGGGGAGTGTATTTTACTCGCGAGCGAGTGAAGGAACTTCAGCAAAAAGGTCTGGATGAATTGGCCGACAGGATGGAAAAAGAATTACTCTCCGCAGGAGTGGCGCAGCTATCCACGGCCGTAACGCCGGAAGAAATAGCGGCAAAGAAACTTGAATTGGAACAAAAGCAGAAATTCGTCGCTAATTTGAGACAGGTGAAGGCAACAGGCAGGATGACCATTTCCCTGGCGGATACCAAAGCCATGAAAGGCACTGAATACGACTTTGAGTTGGAGAATGGCGACTCGCTGGACA
>Ga0208584_1000178_pt1 | contig 10717 bp, 4 predicted proteins | sample NGESurdeep072012_4_FD_184460 | JGI IMG/M metagenome (GOLD analysis project Ga0208584, IMG submission 184460) | Arctic peat soil microbial communities from Barrow, Alaska - NGEE Surface sample 415-1 deep-072012 (SPAdes) | ecosystem: Environmental > Terrestrial > Soil > Wetlands > Peat ...
CTCAGTGGAGGCAGAAAAATAGGAATAACATTGAGCCGATAATAAAGGTCTTCGCGAAATTCTCCCTTCTTGACTTTTTCTTTTAGATCTTGATGAGTTGCAGAAATTATACGCACATCGACCTTGATATCTTCCGAGCCGCCGATGCGTCGAAAAGTTTTTTCCTGAACTACCCGCAAAAGTTTGACCTGCAGCACCGGTGGCAAATCACCTATTTCATCAAGGAATATCGTACCACCGCGCGCCATTTCGAAAATTCCCGGCCGATCCGCATAAGCACCCGTAAAAGAACCTTTCATGTATCCAAAAAGCTCACTCTCCAGAAGATTTTCCGGTATTCCGCCGCTGTTAATAGGATTAAAAGACATTTTTGAACGCGAAGAGTTTTCATGAATAGCGCGGGCAACAAGTTCTTTGCCTGTTCCGCTTTCTCCTAAGATTAAAATATTTGCCAGCGTATCGGACACTTTTTTAATTGTCGCAAATATTTTAAGCATTTCGCGATTTGTTCCAATCATGCCGCAAAATGAATTTTCTGCCGTTCCCTTTATCTTTACTTCTTTTTTTAGTGGCTGATTTTCAATCACCAATCCCTTTTTCAGTAAAGCTGATCGCACAACTTTTTTTAGATCTTCAATGCTGCCGCCTTTTTCCACATAATCATAAGCGCCTTCTTTCATCGCATTTATTGCTGTTTCTCCTGAAGCATAAGCCGTAATAAGAATAACTATTGTTTCCGGCCTTTGGTCTTTAATGGTTTTAAGGAATTCAATACCGTTAATTTTAGGCATTTTTAAATCGGTGATAACCAAGTCAAAGGCTGTCTTGCGGCAGAGATCAATTGCCTTTACCGGATCTCCGGCACTGGTTACGTCATAGCCCTCTTTTGCCAACATGATTTCCATGAATTCTCTCATGCCATGATCGTCATCAAGAACCAAAATTTTTGCCATAATTTCACTCCAATTAATTTCATCTGCCGATTAATCGTATAAACGTCTTTACATATATTCTTCTTTTTTCCCGGGTAACCATACAGAGCAAACTGTACCCTGGTTTAAAGTACTTTCTATTTTAATTTTTCCGTTGTAACCATCAACAATGTGATTAACAATCGTCAATCCCAAACCGGTTCCTTTTACTTTATTCGTGAAAAAAGGTTCAAATATATTCTTTAAATCATTTTCTTTAATACCGCATCCAGTATCCGAAACTTTAATTTCGGCATATTCTTTCTTATCCTCTAGTTTCACCCTTTTGGTTTCAATAGATAAAATACCATCTTCTTCCATAGACTGGATTGCATTGATTACAAGATTATTGATAATTTGCCTAACCTGTTCCTTATTGGCAAAAGCTTTGACCTTGCTCGAAGAAACTTTCACGATTTTTATTGTACTTATCCAGTCCTTGTTTAATTTTATATGCTCCAAAACTTCTTCGACAACTTCGTTTAAATCAACTAATTCCCTGGACAAAGGAACCGGACGTGCCATTAAAAGAAAATCGCGGGCAAAGCTATCTAATTGATCTTTACCGCGTAAAATTATTTGCATCAATCGTTCATCAGTTCCATCCAACTTCAATCCTTGTTTTAAAAGTTCAATCGAACCGGTTATTGCTGCCAGGGGATTTCTCACTTCATGGGCCCACCCCGCCGCCATTTCACCAATTAAAGCCATGTTCTTATTTTTTTCTATTTTCTTTTCCATCTGCTTGATTTTCGTGAGATCCTGAAAAATTAAAATATTACCGATTTGATTATCATGCTTGCCTATCAGTGGAGAAATCGACCAGCCTAAATCAATTTTATTCCCCATCTTCCCTGTGATTATAACTTCCAATCGTTTTTGGGTTTGTTCATTAATCGTCTCTTCATTTATAAATGGTACAAATTCCGGGAATACATCTTCAATCCGGCGATCCTGAACTTTGGCTCGCGGAAATCCGGTGATTTCTTCAGCCGCATGATTAAAAGTCTTAACCGTGTTCTGCAAATCAATTGTCATGACGCCGGTATAAACCGACTCAACCATGCTGCGAAAAAGTAAATCCAGTTGATTAAATTCTGATTCTTTTTCTTCCAGTAAAGATCTTGTCTTCTTTTCCTGTTCAACAACAAAACTGGCCAAAAAAGCCAAAACATAAAACGACACAACATGTACCAGAATATTGGTTAATACATTGGCAGAGTTAAGATTATAATCATTTTGAACAGGAAAAACAAAAGGCATTAAATTGTAAAACTCAAGGTCCAAAAATAAACCATAAAATATGCTGGAAGCTGAAGCGACAATCAAACCTCCTTTACGGCCAAGAAAGATTACCGAATAAATTATTACCAGCGTGTAAAAAAGAGAATAATCAATCTGGGTATTGCCGGTCAGGAAAATAAGAAAAGTGATTAAAATAACATCTATGCCCATCTGTAAGTAAATATTATTCTTTAAGTCTTTCACGAATTTAAAAAGCAAAAGATAAATCACTGAAAAGAAATAAACTGCAGCAGCGATGAGGTAAATAAAGTTAAGAGTTATTTGTGATATAGTAAATACTTGTTTTTTAATATCTACAAAAATAGTAATACCAAGAAATAGCGTGATGATTACAACTCTGGATATGATTAACAAAAACAATCGCCGTGCATCTTTTTCTTTTGTTAAGGCTTCGCTATTCAGTATAGGCATTTAATTTCCTTTTTTAATCACGGGTATGATACCCTAAATACAGCCCCACTTAGCTTCGCACGTGGGATAATTCAACTTACAGATATTCAGCACTGCGTTTTTAATATCTGAGTTTCATTAAAACAGACTTTGAATCATATTATAATATTTTAGCAGTTTAAGCTAATAAATTTGAACAATTTTCATTGTAGAGAAAAATACTAAAAATATGCGCAGACCATTAATTTATCTTCTAATCGTATTCATCGCCGGAATTATTGTCGGTAGCCACTTCGCTGTTTCCTATTATTTATTATTAGCCGTGATCACTTTAATTCTTTTTTTTCTTGTTGTAACCATCAGAAATAAATGGTCAACCGCCGGTTTCTTTTTAATTATCAGTTTTATTCTTGTGATTGGTGTCTTTAATATTCAAAAGCAGCAGTATTTTGTTGAGCATGATCAACATATCGGCCGGTATATTGATACAGGCAAACTAACCATGGAAGGTATGGTCATAGAAAGTCCCGTCGCCTACCTCGATAAAAACGTTTTAATTGTACGCTGTCTGCGGGTAATTAAAGATAAATCATATATTCCGGTCTCGGGCAATATTCGTCTGGTAATTCCATCGGATTTAAATTTCCAATACGGTGACTTTATCCGCTTTCATTCAACCGTAAAGAGAATACATAATTTTAATAATCCGGGCGGTTTTGATTACGAACATTATTTGAACCTTCAGGGCATTTATGCCGCAGGATTTATCGCCGATAGTTCTGGAATTGTACTGCTGAGACAAAATTCCGCCAGCCCGATAAGATTAAAACTGGAATCTTTTAGATTTTACTTAAAACAGTTAATTTATAAAAACGCTGCTTCGCCACAAAGGGAAATCATTGAAGCCATGACGATCGGCAATCAAAAGGCAATTCCTACTGACGTGCGGGACAATTTCAATAAAACAGGTACTTCGCATATTCTTTCAATTAACGGCCTGCATATTGGAATAATTGCGGCTGCCGCTTTTTTCTTTGTTTTTCTTATTTTGAAATCATCAGAATATATGATGCTCAGATTTAATATAATTAAGTTAGCGACGTCGGCCGCGTTCTTTATGGTATTAATTTCAGCTTTCATTGCGGGAATGGAAATTCCCGTGCTGCGATCAACTCTCATGGCGCTGATTTTTTTGATTGCCCTGATCTCAGGAAAACAAAAAGACCTTTACAATACACTGGCCCTGGCGGCACTAATTATTCTGGTTATTTTACCGGAAGCCCTTTTTGATAGTTCCTTTCAACTTTCCTTCATGGCTGTTTTAGCGCTCATTTACATTGTTCCCCGTTTCAGTGATTTTTCTTTAAAGCCACTTGCGCTTCTTCCGTTATGGGGTCAAAGTATTATCCGGTATATATATTTGTCGGCTCTTGTATGCAGCGCAGTAACAATCGGCACCTTGCCTTTGATCATGTATTATTCTAACCGTGTCTCTTCCATAACAATCATTGCCAATCTGATTTTAGTTCCACTTCTGGGAACACTGGTGCTGACTATATCCATGTTTTTTATTTTATGCGCCTTCTTTTCCCCGGCAATTGCCGGTTATTTAATTAAACTGGCTTCTTTCTTTGTGCAAATATCAGTAAATATAATAAATAAATTAGCGGCGCTCCCCTGGTCTTCTTTCAATTGCACCACACCTAATATAATTGAAATTACATTTTTTTATTTATTCATTTTTTTTGTTATTCAATTTATCGAAGCGAGGAAGAAAAAGAAAACCCAAAAGGAATTTTCAACGCGCCGTTTACGGGTTTTAAAGTATTTATTAATTATCACTGTTGTATTTTTTGCGGCAGATATAATTTATCTTACCTACAAGGATAAATTATCCCCTGATTTAAAAATTACAGTTATTGATGTGGGACAGGGAAATTCCACCCTGGTGCGGTTTCCCGGCGGGGGGAATATGCTTATTGACGGCGGCGGTTTTTCGGATAGTTCCTTTGATACCGGTAAATCTGTTGTAGCTCCTTTTCTCTACCATGAAAGAATCAGTAATGTTGATACGGTGGTGCTAAGCCACCCACATCCAGATCATTTACTGGGACTGATTTACATTATGAATAATTTTGCCCTCCAGCATGTCTGGAGATCAAATTTGCCCATCGATTTAGAAGATTATCCGGAATGGGAAAAAGCGATCAAGCTCAACAACATTAATGTATCTCTGGTTTCCAATAAATTTCCGGAAAAAATATTTAACGGTGTCAGGGTTAATGTCTTATGGCCGCCAAATTATTCTGTCCAAGATATGAATAATCTTTCTTACGATGAAGTTAACGATTCGTCCCTGGTCTTGAAAATAACATTCGGCAAGATAAGTTTTCTTATTCCCGGCGATATCTCCGCCGATGTTGAAAAACAGCTCATTAAATCTAAAATAGATTTACACAGTGATGTTCTGGTGGTTCCTCATCACGGTTCAGTCCACTCCAGCAGCGCCGAATTCATTAAAGCTGTCGCCTGCCGTTATGCGATAGTCAGCGCCGGCAAAGCAAATGTATTTCATCATCCGCATCCGTCAACCCTCCAGAGATACAACGATGCCGGTGTTAATATTTTGCGCACTGATCACTATGGAGCGGTAACAATAATGACCGACGGAAATGATTTGCAGATCAATACATTCATCAAACAAAAATAATGAATATCCAACACCCGACTTCCAATTACGATTTGTATACACGGCCTGCATATATCATCGGAAAAACAATACCTTACGGCCATAAATAATATTGACTTTATGATTTTTGAGTGTAGAATATAATTAAATGCATAATCAAATCGAAGGGATTTACATAATTATTCATCAACTTTAGTTGTCTCATACGGAAGGCTTTATGCTCAAGCTAATCAATGATAATTTCAGTTGTTTAAGCAGCCTCTTTCCACAGCCAACGGGGAATTCTCAATGATGAAGAGATAAAATGAATCTTCTCCTTGGATATTGGACATTCAAACAGGAAGCGAGATTGACATGAAAAAGCCAGTCAAAAGCATCAAATCCGAGACTTCAAAGCCCGCCGAATTGCGCCGGCATGCAGAAAAAATTAACCGGGAAAAAGCGAATCGGTCGCCGAAAAAACATGAGTCGTTTTCGCCCGAAGAAACGCTGAGAATACTTCACGAACTGCAGGTGCATCAGATCGAATTGGAAATGCAGAATGAAGAAATGAGCCGGACGCAGGCGGAACTGAACGCCGCGCGGGCGCGCTACTTCAACCTCTACGATCTGGCACCAGTGGGCTATGTCACCGTCAGCGATCATGGGCTGATCATGGAGACCAACCTTACCGCCGCCACTCTGCTTAACTTAGCCCGAGAAAGGTTGGTCGGGCAGCTTCTGACCCGATTCATCCTCAAGGAAGATCAAGACATATACTACCTGCACCACAAACAGCTATTGGACACAGGTGAACCGCAGGCGTGTGAACTGCGGATGGTGAAAAAAAACGGCACGGCCTTCTGGGCGAATCTGACAGCGACCATCGCCAAGGAAGAAAGCGGCACGACGGTATGCCGCGTCGTAGTGAGCGACATCACCGAGCGTAAGCAGGTGGAGGCCCAAAGGAAGGAGGCGCTCGAGGCGCTTCGCAAGAGCGAAACGCAACTCCGGGCTACACTCGAAGCCGTCGCCGACGGCATTCTTGCCGTGGACAACAAGGGGAAAGTGGTACAAGCCAACCGCCGATTCGCCGATCTCTGGCGAATCCCCCAGTCTCTCACGGATCGCGGTGACGACCGGGCTCTGCTGGACTTCGTACGGAGTCAGTTGACCCATCCCGACGCGTTTATAAAGAAGGTGCAATCGCTCTACGATTCGGACACTGAGGACATGGATAAGATCTTCTTCAAAGACGGCCGGGTTTTTGAACGTTATTCTTTGCCGATGATCATGGATGGCATCCGTATTGGCCGGGTGTGGTCCTTCCAAGATATCACCGTGCGCAAGAAGGCGGAAAAGAAATTAATAAACAGCGAAGAAAAATTCCGCATGCTGGCCGAATCCAGCTCTTTTGCCATCATGATGCACCAGGGCGATCGCTGGATTTATGCGAATCGTGCAGCTACGGAAATTTCCGGGTACACGGAAGAGGAGCTCTGCGGCATGCACTTCTGGGATATTGTGCACCCGGATCACCGGGACATGGTAAAACAAAGCGGTCATAATCGTCAACAGGGAAAGGTGATGCCGCGTGCTTACGAATTCAAAATCATTGCAAAAAACGGCGTGGAAAAATGGGTCATTCTGACCGGAAACCCCATCCAATATGAAGATAAACCCACGGCTTTGATTTCCGTAACGGACATCACAGAACGTAAAATAACAGAGGCCGCCTTGATGGAAAGCGAAATCAAGTATCGGCGGATTTTTGAATCATTCGAGGACCTCTACTATCAGATAGATGAGAAGGGTATCATCCGAGTCCTATCTCCATCGCTGTATCGGCTCACGGGATGGTCTCCTGATGAACTCATAGGAAAGCCGGTCTCGGATATTTATGTCATACCCAAAGACCAGGAAGAACTTTTAGCAGAGATATCCTTGAATGGATTCCTCCGGGATTATGAAGTCTTTCTAAAGAAGAAGGACGGAACATATGTATACGCATCACTCGCGGCAAGCATACTTACCGATCCAGATGGCAAACCATTTGGTATTGCCGGAACCCTGCGCGACATCACCGAGCGCAAGCAGGCGGAGTCCCAAAGGGAGGCTCTGCTCAAAGCGTTGCGGGATAGCGAACATAAATACCGGGAACTGAGCATAATCGACGACCTCACACAGCTTTACAATTCCCGGCATTTTTACGCTCAGTTGGAAAGAGAAATAGAGCGGTCGAACCGCTATGGACAGCCTTTGACCCTTCTGCTGTTGGATCTCGACAAGTTTAAAGATTTTAACGACACATACGGCCATGTTCAAGGGGATTATGTGTTATCGCGACTCGGTCATGCGATAAAACGAAGCATGCGCGAGACCGATTCCGCCTATCGTTACGGCGGCGAGGAATTTACGATCATCTTGCCAATGACCATAAGCGAGGAGGGAATCGTAACGGCGAAAAGAATCCAAAAGGAATTCAGGAAAGAGAATTTTTCCCTGGCATTGGGTCAAGAGGTTTATATGACGGTGAGCATCGGTCTGGCGCAATACAAGCCTAAGGAAGAGATAAGGGCATTTGTTCACCGGGTAGATCAGTTCATGTACAAGGTAAAAAAGAATGGAAGAGGCAAGATTTGTTCTGATGATGGAGATATACAATAAAAATAATGAATAAATAATATCCAACAATGTAGCGTGTAGCTCTAGTGACCCCTCGTGATCTTTAAGTTATTCAGGTTATTATTATATTAGCTGCGCTTTTACTAAAGTGTAGTGCGAACTTCAGTTTCGTTTACAGGTCTGATAATCTGAAGGTCACAAGAGACCCAGACTACAATGTCCAATGTTGGAGAAAAAGATATTAAAATAAAAAGCGAGATCTACATGAAAAAGCCAGTCAAGAGTACCGAATCCGAGACTCCGCAGGCCACTGCCCTGCGCCGGCGAACCGAAAAAAAGGCGCATAAAAAAGCGGTACGATTGCCGAAAAAACAGGAATCGATTTCGCCCGAAGAAACGCAACGGACACTTCACGAACTACAGGTGCATCAGATAGAATTGGAGATGCAGAATGAAGAAATGAGCCGGACGCAGGCGGAACTGAACGCCGCGCGGGCGCGCTACTTCGACCTCTACGATCTGGCGCCAGTGGGCTATGTCACCGTCAGCGAACAGGGGCTTGTTCTTGAGGCTAACCTTACCGCCACAACCCTGCTTAGCGTATCTAGGGGTAAGCTGATGAATCAGCTTTTGACCCGCTTCATCCTGAAGGAAGACCAGGACATCTACTATCTGCATCGCAAACAGCTACTGGAAACCGGTGAACCGCAGATGTGCGAGCTGCGGATGGTGAAAAAAGACGGCACTGTATTCTGGACACATCTGGCGGGGGCCGCCACCAAGGCCGAAGACGGCACAACTGCCTGTCGCGTCGTTATGAGTGACATCACCGAGCGCAAGCGGGAGGAAGAAGCACTTCGCCAAAGTGAGGAAAAATATCGAAACATTCTTGAAAACATCGAAGAAGGTTATTTTGAGATTGATCTTGCCGGCAACTTTACTTTTTTCAACGATACCGTGTGCCGGGTTCTCGGCTACCCCAGGGAAGAATTGATAAGAATGAATAACCGGCATTACACAGGTAAAGAAGAGTTTAAAAAAGTTTTTCAAGCGTATAATAAAGTTTACAAAACAGGAGAACCCAACAGGGAATTCGGCCAGCAGATTACAAGAAAAGATGGAACTAAAAGATATATTGAAGGATCTATATTTTTACAAAAAGATTCATCAGGCAAACCAATAGAATTTAGAGGAATTCTACGTGACATCACCGAACGCAAACGGGCAAAAGAGCAATATCAGGAATTTGTGGAAAAAGCGAGTGATATCGTTTTCAGGACGGACGACTCTGGACACTTGACTTTCATAAATCCGGTGACGTTGCGTGTTACAGGATACAGCGAAGAGGAGATTCTTGGAAAGCATTTTCTGACATTTATCCATCCGGACCTGCGAGACGAAATCAATAAGTTCTTCGGTCGTCAGTTCGTAAAGGGGATTAAAAATACATATTCAGAATATCCCATTATCACGAAGGATGGCCATGAGGTTTGGCTTGGGCAAAATACTCAGTTGATTGCGGAAGATGGTAAAGTTACAGGATTTCAGGCGGTGTCCCGCGATATCACCGCACGCAAAAGGATGGAAGAAGCACTTCACCAAAGTGAGGAAAAATATCGAACCCTTCTTGAAAGCGTCCAGGAAGGCTATTTTGAGATTGATCTTGCCGGTAACTATACCTTTTTTAACGATTCATTGTGCCGAATCTATAACTACTCCAAAGAGGAATTAATGGGTATGAATTACCGGCAGTATACAGATAAAGAGACCAGAAAAAATGGTTTTCACGAGTTTAATAAAGTTTACAACACAGGGGAACCCCTCAAAGGATTCACTTGGCCGATTATCGGAAAAGATAAGACTAAAAGATACGTTGAAACATCTGCATCGTTACTAAAAGATTTATCAGGAAAAGTAATAGGATTTAGAGGAATTCTACACGACATCACCGAACGCAAGCGGGCGGAGGAAGAACTGAAAAAGTATCGCGAGCAATTGGAACAACTTGTGCGCGAACGCACAATCAAATTAGAAGCGTCCAATAACGAACTGGAAGCTTTTTCCTATTCAATCTCCCACGATCTGCGCGCCCCCCTCAGGGCAATCGACGGGTTCAGTCACGCGCTTTTGGAAGACTGCGAGGATAAACTAGATATACAAGGCAAGGATTATCTGATAAGAATCAGGGCGGCGACCCAGCGTATGTCGACGCTTATAGAAGATCTGCTGAATCTTTCCAGAATCACACGCAGTGGAATGAACATGGAAAAGGTTAACCTGACCCGGATTGTCCGGTCCGTAATAAATGAATTGCAGAAGTCTCACCCCCAAAGGCATGTCAAGATAAGGATAGCTGAAGGTCTGGAAGACACTGCAGATTCGAGATTAATACGCATCGCCCTTGAAAACCTGCTGAACAACGCCTGGAAATTCACGGCCAAACAATCAGAAACTGTCATCGAATTCGGATCTACGAAGGAAGGCGGGAAAAAAGTATATTTCATCCGCGATAACGGGGCCGGTTTCGACATGACGTATGTGGATAAGCTGTTTGCCCCTTTCCAGCGCCTGCACACTATAGAGGAATATCCGGGCACGGGAATCGGGCTGGCTACAGTGCGTCGTATTATTTTCCGCCACGGAGGTAAGGTCAGGGCGGAGGGACAGACAGGCAAAGGTGCAACTTTTTATTTCAGTCTTCACGAATAATCACACGAAGCGGGATTGTTCAACTTACCAATTCCAACGTGTGACCCCA
>Ga0208584_1000179_pt1 | contig 10714 bp, 13 predicted proteins | sample NGESurdeep072012_4_FD_184460 | JGI IMG/M metagenome (GOLD analysis project Ga0208584, IMG submission 184460) | Arctic peat soil microbial communities from Barrow, Alaska - NGEE Surface sample 415-1 deep-072012 (SPAdes) | ecosystem: Environmental > Terrestrial > Soil > Wetlands > Peat ...
TGCGGCAATCCCACGGCGCTCGCGCACCTCGCCCCTGGCGAGGTCGTGCTCGACCTCGGCAGCGGCGGCGGTATCGACGTGTTGCTCTCGGCTCGTCGCGTCGGCCCGGAGGGCAAGGCGTACGGCCTCGACATGACCGACGAGATGCTCGCGCTCGCCCGCGAGAACCAGCGCAAGGCGGGCATCGAGAACGTCGAGTTCCTCAGGGGGGAGATCGAGAGCATGCCACTCCCCGACGACTCGGTTGACGTGATCATCAGCAACTGCGTGATCAACCTGTCGACCGACAAGGACCGCGTGTTCGCCGAGGCGTTCAGGGTGCTGAAGCCGGGCGGCCGCCTCGCGGTCTCCGACATGGTCTTCCGCGGTGATCTCGCGCTGGTGCCCGAGCGCGTGAAGGCGAACGTCCAGGCTTGGGCGGGCTGCGTCGCCGGCGCGCTCGAGGAGCAGGACTACCTGGGGCGGTTGCGCAAGGCCGGCTTCGAGAACGCCGCGATCGCGGTCACGCAGACTTACGACGCCATGATCGAGAGCTGCTGCGACGGCTTCAAGCTACCGGCTGGTATCGACCTCGTGAGCGGGTTCGTGCGCGCCACGAAGCCGGCTCACTGACGAATCGACTGAAGGGGGAGGAGACGATGTTCTCAACGCTCGGAATTGATTACACGAGGCAGCGCCTCGAGAACGCGACGCGGTGCGCGGAGCGCGCCGCGCAGCACCGCTCTGCGCAGACCCGGCGGCGGCGGTTCGGGCGTGGTGCCCGGCCCCGGGGCGGCGGCACAGCCTAGATCTTGGCCCCCATATCGCTGTGCCGCGTGCGTAGATCGTAGGCGAAGAGCAGCATCTGCAGGCCGACGAGGATCAGGTTGAGCAGCGTGTATGGGTTCGACGGCACGAGCAACAGCGTGAAGATGATGCCGCCGGCGAGGCCCACGCGCACATAGGCTCGCCGCGTCAACAGCAGCCCGGCGAGCACGAACTCAAGTGCGGCAAGCACGACGATCCAGGTCGCGAGGTGAGGGTCCACGAACCGCTTCCAGAGCGTCTCATAGAAGGGGAGGTAGGTCTTCTCGGTGAACGTGCGGTAGACCCCGGGGTCGGTGAAGGCCATCACCAGGTTGCCGATGGCCGCGGCCAGGTAGAGCAGCCCAAATCCGACTCTGCCGATCGTGAAGAGTTTGCGACGCACTGGGCCTACTTCGTCACGTCGAGCGTGTTCCCCTTGCCCTCGAGCCCGCGCAGGTCGGTGATGTCCTGCACCGTCTCGAGGAGGCCGCGGTACGTGCCGTCACGGTCGCGAACCGCGGCGTAGCGTGTCAGCAGCTGACGGCCGTCCTCCACGTACCAGAACAACTCCTCGTCCTTGGCGCCGGCGCGGAAGGCGACGGTCATGCGGTCGATCGCCGCCCGGGACTGCGGCGCATGACAGTCGTCGACGTGGCGGCCGATGAACGCGGCAGCGCAGTCGGCGAAGATCTGACCGTGCCAGAATACGAGGGTGCCGTGCTCGTCGGCGAGCGACACGTTGAGGGGCAAGTGGCGGATCGCGAGCTGCGCCTGCTCGGGGCTGAGCGAACCAGCCTCGGCCATGCCGGCGTCATCGAGCGGCGACAGTGAAGCGGGGACTTCGTTGGGGGCCATCGGCACTCTCCTCCTGAGACGTGGGTCGACCGAGTGTAACGCACGCGCCAGATGTCACGCACGAACAGAGTGAAGAGGCCCAGCATTGAGCACGAAGCGCTGATCCACAGAGTGGTGTCGATGCCGACCACCTGCGAGAGCGGGCCGACGAGGGCAAAGCCGAGCGGCAGCAACGCCAGCGAGCTCATCCAGTCCCACGCGGTGACGCGCGCCAGCGCCTGTGGCGGGATGTGACTTTGCAGGGTCGTGTCCCAGATCGGCACGAGCAGGCCGATCGCCAGGCCGTGGACGAGCTCGGTGATGTTCAGCACCCAGAACGGCAGGCCGAGCGCGAGGGCGGCCGGCGACCAGCCCGCCCAGACGCTCAGCAGGCACACCGCGACCAGCGGGCGTTTGGGCCGCCAGCGAAGCGCACCGACCCCGCCGATCAACATGCCGAGACTGAAGGCGGCCATGATAAGTCCCCAGATCGACGCGGCGTTGTGCGCCGACTGCCTGATCACGACCGGCGCGAGCACGTAGAACGGCCCGACGATCAAGAAGAGGGCGAGCGAGACGCGGATGAAGTTGACCCATAGCCAGGTGCGCGAGCGCACTTCGCGCCAGCCGTCGCGAAGCTCGCGCACGAAGCCGGCAGGTGGAGTGGTCCGTTCGAGCCGCGGGACGCGCAGAGTGGCGAGAAAGGCGGCGCTGACGAGGAAGGTCGCGCTGTCGATCGCGATCACGCCGCCGGGCGAGAGCACGGCGATCAGCCCGCCGGCGATCGCCGGGCCGACGAGCCAACCGAAGTTCTCCGAGAGACCGCGCAGGGCGTTGGCGTCTTGCAGGCGGCCGAGCGGCGCCACCTGCGGCATCAAGCCGCCTGCCGCGGGCCGGAAGAAGGCCTCGGCGGCGCCATAGACCGCGGCGAGCGCGATGAGATGCCAGAGGTGCGCCCAGCCGGCCAGGAGCAGGATCGCGGCGAGTGCCTGCACGGCGGCATGGATCAGATCGGAGGCGAGCATCACCCATTCGCGGCGCAGGCGGTCGGCCCACACGCCGCCGACGAGCGCAAGGCCGGCGAGGGGGATGCCCTGCGCGGCCAGCACCAGCCCGAGGTCGGTCGCCGATCCGGTGAGACCGAGCACAGCGAACGTCAGTGCTACCGGCGTGAGCCCGTCGCCGAGCACCGACACCGACTGGCCGATGTAGAGCTGTCTGAAGTTGCGCTCGCGGAGCACCGCGAGCCGCGATCTCATGTTCCCCGACACAATGACGGCGATGCACCTCCCACGGCATCATTATCGGTCCGGCGGCGCGGCGCGGCGACCTGCGTGCCGCCGCACCGCACAGGTCCGCCACCCAGCGCAGCGATCACTGGGCGACCACGGTCTTGCGCCGGGCGCCGGCTTGGGGTGAGATGAAGCCGTCCGTCCGCGATTCGAGGAGGTTCGCCCGGCGTGTGGTTGCTCGTCGCCCCATTGGTCGTCGGCGTGGTCCTCTGGGTGACCGGGTATCTGAGCGCCCGCGATAAGCTGCCGCGCAACACGTGGGCGGGCATTCGCATGCGGGTCACGCTGGTCAACGACGAGACGTGGTTCGCGGCGCATCGTGCCGCTGCGCCGTGGTTGACTGGCGGCGGTTACGTAGAGATCGCCGCCGCCCTGCTCATCGTCGGCGCGCGCTATGCCGGCTGGGTCACGCTGGCAACGGCGCGCTTTGCCGCCGCGATGCTCATTTTCGCCAGCTTCGTGCCGTTCACGATCGGCGCGATCAAAGGCCAGGCGGCGGCGCGGCGCGCGCTCAAGTAGCGCCCGACGAGCCGCGCCGCCGCCCCCTCGCCGCCGCTCCGCGCGGCGTTTGCCGCCGCAGACCCACGGGAAGACCACGACTGAACCATCGCAGGAGGTCAGCCATGGCACGCCATGCACCGATTCGATTCCTCGACAAAGTCCGGCTGGTGAAGACAGCCGTCGAGATCGCACGTAGCTCAGAGCGCGGCTACTTCGACTTCACGCGCGAAGTCGCGCCCGGCGTCAAGCTCGTGCTCCGCGAGGTCGAGCACACGCCGATCGTCTTCGCTCTCTGGACGCAGCCCACCGACATCGCCGAGCTCTGCGGCGACGCCGCCTACCCGGCGACCGCCGGGCTCCTGTCGATCGACAAGGAGCAGGCTCACGAGGTGCTCCGCAAAGGCGTCCTCATCGATCTCTCCCAGTTCGTCCGCAGCGATTCGACTCCCGGCACCTACTACGTGCTCTTCGACTACCTCAGCGCACAGCAGGTCACGCGTGTGCTGCAGCGCCTCGTGCCGGCGCTGTCGGGGCAGAGAGTGGCCGCATGAGCACACTGGCTGCCGCCGCTCGAACATGGTCCACCACAAGGAGGTTCGCACAACATGGCTGACGGCTTCATCAACACCCCTCCCAAACCCGAGAAGCTCGGCGCGATGACGGCCGAGAACCTCAAGGCCGCGCTGGCCGGCGAGAGCCAGGCGTCGCAGAAGTACCTCGCTTTCTCCGCCAGGGCGCGCGAAGAGGGCTATGCCAACGTCTCGCGCCTGTTCGAGGCCGTCGCCTACGCCGAGAGCACGCACGCACGCAACCACCTCAGCGTGCTCGGCGGCATCGGCAACACGGGCGAGAACCTCAAGGCGGCATTCGGCGGCGAGACCTTTGAGATCGACGAGATGTACCCGGCCTACGACGCCGTCGCCAGGATGCAGGGCAACAAGGAGGCGGCGACGACCGTCCGCTACGCCCTCTCGGCCGAGAAGGACCACCAGAAGATCTACGATGCCACCGGCACCTCGGTCGCCGGTGGCCACGACCTCGATGCGACGCCGGTGCGCGTCTGCCCGATCTGCGGGCACACCGTGATCGGCGATGCTCCCGAGGAGTGCCCTGTTTGTGGCACTGCCAAGGAGCACTTCCGTACGTTCTGAGTGCGGAGGAGAGGTTTCTGGGGTGCGGGACGTGCGAAAGCACGCCCCGCGCCTTTGCCTCCCCGCCTCTCCGTTCACCTGCCTGTACCATTGGCGCGACAATCGATCGCGCCGCCGCTGCCGGTGGCCGCGCTGCCGCCGACGGCAGCCCTTGAAGGAGGCAAGCAGAAGATGGATGACGAGTTCGAACGCCGGCTGCCCAACGCCGAACAGCTTCATGCGATGACCGATCAAAGCCTGCACGCGGCATTTGCCGGCGAGAGCCAGGCGGCGGAGAAGTACCTCGTGTTCGCCGCCCGGGCCGAAGAGGAGGGCTTGCCCCACATCGCTCGCCTGTTCACGGCGATCTCGTTCGCCGAGACGCGCCACGCACGCAACCACTTCCGCGTTCTCGGCGGCATCAATGCGACCGCCGACAACCTGCAGGTCGCCTTCGAAGGCGAGTCGTTCGAGATCGACGAGATGTACCCGGCCTATCAGGAGATCGCTGTACTTCAGGGCGACAAGCAGGCGCAGCGCTCGATCCGCTATGCCCTCAAGGCGGAGATGGACCACAAGCGCTTGTACGCCGAGGCGCGCGAACAGGCGCTGAAGGGCAAGGACATCGCCGACCAGCCGGTGAGCGTGTGCCTGGTCTGCGGGCACACGGTGATCGGCGACGTACCGGACAAGTGCCCGGTGTGCGCGGCGTCGCGGGCGGCCTACAGGACGTTCTGACGATGTAGACTTACGGGCACAGTCCCAGGAGGTCGCAGAGGTGGGGTACACATTCGGTGTCGGGCGTGAAGCGCCGAGCTTCTCGCTCGCCGATCATGACGGCAACACGATCACGCTCAGGCAGTATCGCGGCGACTGGATGCCGGTCATCGTATTCTTCCCCGACGGCGCTGCGGAGACGGCGAAGCAGTTGAGCGCACTGAGCGCCGCCGCAGGGCAGCTGTGGGGCATGCGCGGCCAGCTCGTCGGCATCGTCGCCGCCGGCGCCGATGCCGTGAGCGAGCTGGCCGCCGAGGCCGGCGGCGTGACCTTTCCGCTGATCGCCGATCCCGACGCCAAGGTGGCCCGCGCCTACAGCGCCTGGAGCGCCGCCAAGAAGACGGTCGTCCCGCTTGTATGCATCGTCGACAAGGCCGGCAAGATCGTCTGGGCCGGCGAGGGCGCGGCGGCACTCAAGCCCGCGGCGCTGCTCGAGGCCTTCAAGCTCTCTGCTCGTTAGGCGGGAGGCGGGCGGCTCACCCGGCTTGCCGCCGGCCCGACCGCCCGACAATCGCCGAGCGCTCCCCCCGCGGCCCCTCCGGCCCGCGTTCGATCGGCTGCCTTCCTCGCCTGCCCTGTTCCAAGTGTGGTGCTTCCGGGCACAACAGAAAGGCATCACTACACAAGGAGCGAGCGTCGATGATCGTTGGACAGACAGTCTTCAGCGTGCGCAAGGGCACCGAACATCGTGCCGAGCGCACGCTTCATGAACTCAGCGCGCTGCTCACTTCGGCTCCGGGCCATCTCGGCCACCGGATCCTGCGGTCGGTGGGCATGTCACCGCTGGCGAGCGCCCTGCACGACGAAGAGCGCGAGGCGGCGCTTGACGATGTGCACTTCGTCATCCAGACGGAGTGGGAGTCGAACCGGCTGCACGATGAGTTCTACTTGAGCAACGGCCTGCAGCAGGCCTACGGGATGCTCTCGTCGATCTTGACGAGCGGCCCGTTTGAGGTCCTGTACGAGGCGCTCGTCGCAGATGGTGAGCGCAGCGGTGTGGCACTCTAGGACCAATCCGGACAGGGGCCGGCACGCGGCGATCGACCCAGACGACGCAGAGCGCCTGTTCCGCGAAGGGGCGCTGCTCGTGGACGTGCGTGAAACTGTCGAGTGGAACCACGGGCACGTTCCGGACTCGATCAACATGTCGCTGAGCGGGCTCTCACAGCGCATCGGCGAGCTCGACCACAGCGCGCCGGTGCTCGTCATCTGTCACACCGGCAGTCGCAGCATGGTTGCCGTGCGCATGCTCGCCGCGCGCGGGGTCAAACAGGTCTACAACGTGCGCGGCGGCACCATCGGCTGGCGCCGCCGCGGATTGCCGTTCGCGGCCTAGAGGCATGCAGGCACGCGGCGCGATCGGCCGCACCCGCGCGCTCGCCGCGGCCTCCGGCCGCGACTGTCAGTGGGCCGTGTAGTCCGTTCCGGCGGAGAGATGCGCGACGAGCGAATACTGTGTGCCGCCGAGGTTCGAGTAGCCGTAGTCACCCTTTCCGGGTCCCGGCGCCATCGGCGCCCCGGTAAAGGGATTCTTCGGCCATGGGCTGATCATCGACCCGAGCGTGGCCTGATCGGCTGTCATCGGTGCCGCACCATTGGTGGCCGTATAGGTGTCGATGCCGATCTGGATGGCGCGGATGCCCGCCTGGACGGCGATGTCGTTCGCCTTGTCGATCTGCTTGGTCGGCACCGCCCCGGTCGCCTTCTTGCTCGCCTTGTTGAGCACTTTGTACAAGGTGACGGCGCCGACGCCGATGAGCACGAAGATGACGATGAGGGTGATCGCCCGTCTCACATCGACCTCCAACGAGGTGGGGAGCGCGTCGTGCGCGCCGGTCTGGTCCATCCAGCGGCCGTCCGGTGACTACCGTAGTCGCTGCAAGCTGCGTCGGCAACGGTATCGGCCACCTGGGGTCGGTGGTTGAGCGCTCTAGAGAGCGCGCGTGTCGGCCGCGCAGACTGCGGTCAGCGTTGCAGGCGCAGCCCGTTGCCGATCACGGCCAGCGAGGTGCCCATATCGGCGAAGACCGCCATCCACAGGGTGACGAGGCCGAGCGGCGCGAGCACGAGGAACGCCGTCTTGATCGCGATCGCCACGGCGATGTTCTGGCGGATCACACGGTTGGTGCGCCGCGAGAGGGCGACGACTGCGGCGACGGCGGAGAGGTCGTCGCCCATGAGTGCGATGTCGGCCGTCTCCAGCGCTGCGTCGGTGCCGGCGGCACCCATCGCGATCCCGAGCGTGGCCGCCGCCAGCGCCGGCGCGTCGTTGACGCCGTCGCCGATCATCGCCACGGCGTCATAGCGCTGTTGGAGCTCGCGGATCGCGTCGACCTTCTCGGCCGGCAGCAAGCCGGCGCGCACGTCGTCGATGCCGGCGGCGCGGCCCACGGCCTGCGCCGTCGGCTCGTTGTCGCCGGTGAGAAGGGCGAGATGGGCGACGCCCGCGGCGCGCAGTGCGCTCAGGGCTTCGCGAGCGCCCGCGCGCACGGGATCGGCGATCGCGAGCACGCCGAGGGCGCCATCGGCGGTGCCGACGGCGACGGCGGTCTTGCCCTCGCGCTCGAGACGCGTGAGCGCGTCGGTCAGGACGGGGTCGGAGGCATGCGCGCCGAAGAGCTCCGGCCGGCCGACGAAGTACGTGCGGCCGTCGACGTCGGCGCGCACGCCCAGGCCGGTGATCGTGCGAAAGCGGGTGGCGACGAGCGCCGCGCCCACGTCCGCTCGAGCGTCACCGAGCGCGCCGCTCTTGATGCGGCCTAGAGCGATTGCGTCCTGCGCGCGGTCGTCGGCAGCCGCGTGCGCCACGATCGCGCGTGCCAGCGGGTGTTCGCTGAAGCGTTCGCAGGCGGCGGCGATTGCGAGCGCGCTGGCGGGCGAGCTGCCGTTCAGCGCGACGACGTCGGTGACGACGGGTGCGCCGGTGGTGAGCGTACCGGTCTTGTCGATCGCGACGGCGCGGATGTGAGCGAGCTGCTCGAGGTAGGCACCGCCCTTGACGAGCACACCACGGCGCGTGGCGTTGCCGAGTCCGGCGAGGATGCTCACCGGCGTCGAGATCACGAGCGCGCACGGACAGGAAATGATCAGCAGCGCGAGGCCGCGGTAGAACCACGTGCTGAAGGGTGCGCCGAGCAGCGGCGGCAGGAAGGCGACGAGCGCAGCGCCGGCGACGACGACCGGTGTGTACCGCGCCGCGAAGCGGTCGACGACGCTCTGCGCCGGTGCGCGCTGCGCTTGCGCCTCTTCGACGAGATGGACGATCTTGGCGATCGTGTTGTCGGCGGCCGTGGAGGTGGCGCGCACCTGCAGTGAGCCGCCCTCGACGATCGACCCGGCGAAGACCTGGTCGCCGAGTTGCTTGGCGACGGCGAGCGACTCGCCGGTGATCGCCGCCTGGTTCACGGCGGCGCTGCCGGCGACGACGACGCCGTCGACGGCGAGCCGCTCGCCGGGCCGGGCGAGCACCGTATCGTCGACGGCGACGGCCTCGACCGGCACCGTGCGCTCCTCGCCGTCGCGCACGACGGTCGCCTCCGGCGGCGCCAGTTCGACGAGGCCGCGGATCGCCCGACGAGTGCGTTCGAGCGTTGCCGCCTGCAGTACGTTGCCGAGCGCGAAGAGGAAGGTGACGAGGCCGGCCTCGGACCACTGGCCGATGGCGGCGGCGCCGACGATGGCGAGCGTCATGAGCACGTTCATGTCGACGGAGCGCGCGCGCAGCGAGTAGAAGGCGGCGCGCGCGACGAAGCTGCCGCCGGCGAGCATCGCGGCGGCGAAGAGGAACGGCGCCACCGCCGGGGCGACCTGCTGCGTGGCGAAGCCGGCGCCGACGAGCGTACCCGACGCGAGCGTCTGCAGCGCCCGTCGATCGCGGAGCCAGAAGCCGCGGCGCTGCGCCCGGGTCGCGAGCCGGTAACCCATCTCGCTTGCGGCGGCGCGCAGCGCCGCCTCCGGCGTGCGCGCCGGCGCGAACGTCACCGTGAGGCGCGCGAGGCCGAAGTCGACGCGCGCCTCACGCACCCCGGCCAGCCCGGCGATGCGCCTCTCGAGATTGACGGCGCAGTCGGCGCAGTCCATCCCCTCGATCGCGAAGGCCTCGGTGCGCGTCTCCGCGGCCCGCGCCTCGAGTGTGTCGTAGCCGTGGCGGCGGACGCGGTCGAGGATCTCGTCGAAGCTCACCTGCGCCGCGTCGAAGGTCACCTTCATCGTCGCCGCGCCGAAGTTGACGCCGGCATCGACGACGCCGGCAGAACCGCGCAAAGCACCCTCGAGCTTGAGCGCGCAGTCGGCGCAGTCGAGGCCGCTGACATGCGCGACGCGGTGCTCGAGCCGGTCTTCATCGGGCAGCTCAAGCGTGAGGTCAAGGGGTCCGTGCTCGTGCACGTCGTCGGGGCAGTGGGTCGCGCAGTGCGACTGCACGCCGATGCGGCGGGCGGTGCGCGTGAGCTCTTCAAACGGTAGCGTGTCGGTGTCGAAGCGCACGTGCAGGAGGCCGCGAGCGACATCCGGTTCGACCGTCTCGACGCCGTCGAGCCGGCCCAGCTCGCGGCCGAGCTCGTCCACGCATGAGGCGCACTCGGCGCCGCGCGGCAGCAGCACGGGCAGGTCGAGGGCGCGCGTGGTCATTCGGCGCCCTCGCGGTGACGCACGTGCTCGCGGGTGAGGTCGAGGAGCAGGCGGATGTGCTCGTCGTCGGGCGAGTAGAAGACCATCTTGCCGTCGCGGCGATGGCGCACGAGGCGGTGCGCGCGCAGGACGCGCAGGTGGTGCGACACGCTGGACTCGCTCATGGCGAGCGTCGCGGCGAGATCGCAGACACAGATCTCGCCCGCTTCGAGCAGAGCGTAGACGAGCCGGCAGCGGCTGGGATCGCCGAGCACCTTGAACACATCTGCGACCGCCTCGGCGTCGGCGGCGCCGATGAGGCGGTCGCGCACCGCCTTGACCCGTTGTGGATCGACGACGACGAGATCGCAACGGTCCGCGTCGTCGACCTCACCTTTGGCACACAGCACCGGCTCGTTCATCGATCCAGCCTCACATCTCTGTTACATATGAACGGACGTTCATATGTTACCCGCCGGTTCCGTCCTCCACAACCGTTGCCCCGCCTCGCCCTTCACAGGTCGCGGCTTCGGTGCTACGGTCTGACCGCCAGAGGGGGTCGAGGCGAGGAGGATCATCATGCGAAGGCTGCCGCGCGTCGCCTTGGAGCTCGTTGTCGTCGCGCTCGTCATCCTTGCGGCGGGTGCGTGCGGCGCGCCGTGGTCGAAACCCGCAGCGGTCAGTGTGACGCCGAGCGGCGATGACTACAAAACGCTCGGCGACGCGCTGGGTAAGATCAAGGACGGCGGCACGATCAGGCTCGGCGCGGGCACCTACCGTCTCCGC
>Ga0208584_1000180_pt1 | contig 10712 bp, 7 predicted proteins | sample NGESurdeep072012_4_FD_184460 | JGI IMG/M metagenome (GOLD analysis project Ga0208584, IMG submission 184460) | Arctic peat soil microbial communities from Barrow, Alaska - NGEE Surface sample 415-1 deep-072012 (SPAdes) | ecosystem: Environmental > Terrestrial > Soil > Wetlands > Peat ...
GGGTTGTCAGCCGTTACATTTCCGGAAAACAAAACCCAAGTCATTATCTGGAAGATATTTTCCCGCAGGCAGATAAATATAATGGCTTTAATTTGATCCTGGGGGAGGGCAGTGAACTTTTTGTTTTTTCCAATCGCGGGGAAAAACAAAAACTAAAACCAGGAATCTATGGTTTAAGCAATCATCTACTGAATACACCCTGGCCAAAAGTATCAAGGGGTAAAAAGCTATTGAAGGCCGTACTGGATAAAAAAGGCGATGAATTGGAAGAAACATTATTTGCCCTGCTGGCGGATCGCCATATTCCGCCGGACAGCAAACTGCCCGCGACAGGCATCGGCCGGGAATGGGAGCGGGTATTATCGTCCATATTTATTACCAGTTCGGTTTACGGCACCCGTTCTTCGACAATTTTGCTTATAGGAAAAAATAATCGCGTAAAATTTGTGGAAAAAGTTTTTGCTGGAAACCCGGAGCCATGGGTTACCAGCCGATTTTCTTTTATCACAGAGAAAGAAAAATAAAATGGAGGAAGAAGTGTGCGCGATTTGTGCACAAAATGCGCTTAATTTGACGTGATTTGGCAAGAAACGAAAAAAGGGCTTTCGGCAAACGCCGAAAGCCCTTGTATATGGAGAACGTGCCAGAGGTATTATTAAAGCACTCTGACCCCGAGCACTCCTTCAGCCGCTCTGATCTTCTTGACCAGGTCCTCGGTTATGTCGCCGTCGAGATCGATGATGTTATAGGCGACATTGCCCTTGCTCTTGTTGATCATGTCGGCGATGTTGAGCTTGTTGTCGGCCATGAAGTGCGTAATCCGCTCGATCATGCCGGGTTCGTTCTTGTTCGAAATGGTGAGTCTGGCCTTGTCTGTCCTGTCGAGCGAGCATTCCGGGAAATTGACCGAGTTCTTGATGTTCCCGTTCTCGAGGAAATCCATGAGCTGCATGGCCGCCATGATGGCGCAGTTTTCTTCCGATTCTTCGGTGGAGGCCCCCAGATGCGGGATGGCGATGACCTTGTCCGTCTTGATGACTTCTTCATCGGGGAAATCTGTTACGTAGCATCCCACGATGCCGTCGGCGATGGCCTTCTTCAGGGACGGGGTATCCACGAGCCCGCCTCTAGCGAAATTCAGGATTACCACGCCCTTCTTCATGATCGCGAATTTATCTGCATTGATGAATCCCTTGGTGTCTTTGTTCTGAGGGACATGCAGCGAGATGAAATCGCACTCGGACAGGAGTTTATCCAGGCTTGGAGCCTTCCTGGTATTGCGGGACAGCTTCCAGGCCGCCTCGATGGACAGGAATGGATCGTATCCCCAGACTTCCATGCCCAGGCCCTCGGCGGTATTGGCCACCATGGTGCCGATGGCGCCCAGACCCACCACTCCGAGCTTCTTGCCCAGAATCTCGGTGCCGCCGAATTTTGATTTCCCTTTTTCAATCAGATCGGGTACCTTGTCGCCTTCGCCGATCAGCCCTTTGGCCCAGACAATCCCTTCCGTAACCTTGCGGGAGGCCAGCAGCATGCCTAAGAGGACTAATTCTTTTACGCCGTTTGCGTTTGCTCCCGGGGTATTAAAAACGACGATGCCTTTCTCCGAACATTTATCGATGGGAATATTGTTGACACCGGCGCCGGCGCGGGCAATTGCTTTCAGATTTGACGGCAGACTCATCTCTTTCATTTCCTTGCTTCTTACCAAGATGCCGTCAGGATCGGGAATATCAGTACGATACTCATACTTCTCAGTAAAAAGGCTGAGCCCTTTTTCCGAAATTTTATTTAACAGATCAATCCGATACATAAAAAACCTCCTATTCCTTTCCATACTTTTTTATTAGAGAGTACTCTAATAACATAGAATACCTAATTTTGTACCACTATGGTCCAAAACAAATTGTCCTTATGCTATTTTTTAATCACGGGTATTATACCCTCCGCTATGCGGGATTGTTCGACTTACAAATTTCAATGCACCTATAGTGACCTTTAGGTTATTCGTTTTTGAAATTTGAGTCTCACAATAAGAACTTCCGTTTTGTGGGGTGAAGTATAGAATGGGCGTTCTTGTGTGTCAAGGAAATCTTGGCCACAAAATATAGTGAGCCAAGCTGAAAACGAACAAAGTGAAGTTTGAAGCGTAAGGCGAACTATACCAGGCGCGTAGCGCCGTGGTCAAACGAGCAAAACGAATAACCTTAAGGTCACTGCAGCCTCGGAGCGTAAGTGGTAGAGAGACTCTCTGAAAACGAACAAAGTGAAGTTTGAAGAGTAAGTCGAACTTTCCAATAGCCTTTGGCTATTGGAAATTATCCCCTGAGCAAAGCGACGAGGGATGTGGATGTGCGGTGCCGATGTTTGTCTGGCTCACTGAGAGAAGGGTAGGTGGAATTATCCCAGGAGTGAAGCGACGCGGGACGTGAAAAGATAAGGTCGTCTCGGTATTTGACGGTACGCCCTAAAACGGCTTTTTGTTAATGGGCAAATAGGGACATCTGTCCCTCATTTCAAAGGAATTCTATTTTTTTAGATCATTTATCATGTAATCAATCAAATCCTTGGTTTCTGCGGCGTTCAGGGCGATCGGGCGCATTACCCCTTGACCTTTCACCAGGACACGTCTGATTTTTTTTTCGGTCAGTATTTTCCAAGTAATGGAGTTGGAGAAATCTTTGGGGCGGTATTGCATATAATAGGCAGACCGGTAATTCCCGTCGCCATCGATCATGTGGCAAAACTGACAGTTATTCTTAAAGGTGATTTTCCCGGCAGAGGTATCAGCGCTTAGAGCTTGCTTGCCGGAAAGAATGATTAATACTGAAAACAACACAACTATAATCCCATGCTTTGCTTTCATATCAATATTACCTTCATTACTTTTACTACATTTTTACTACACGCGCCATATTTAGCATGGAGAAGTAATTTACGTCAATAATATATTTGATTAAATAGCATCGAAATAGGTGAGGGATCACACACTCGGCGTGATCGCCATGGTGTTCAGCGTTCTCCCGTTGAGTGCCGGGGTGTTCGACCTTTGCTATGTCAGTGCGATCTTGGGCGGCCCATTGTCCGGGGCAAAGATACGCAAGTTAAAGCGGCGTCAGTAGCCCAACATAACCATTATTCCCCGTTGATCGTTTCTATTTTTATGTTTGGAATATTCACATGAGACAAGAAAAGACTTGACCACTTTTGTTTTGGTAAATATCATCGGAGAAAGGCAAGGACTAAGAGAAAAATGGAAAGTGTCAAGGAGAAGAAGATGAAATGTTGGGAAAATTTCAAATGTAAGAATAAAGAATGCCCTGCTTATAACGCAAAAGATCTCAGGTGCTGGCTGCATTCAGGAACCCACTGTCGGGATGAGATTCAGGGGAAATTTCTGGAGAAGATGGAAATATGTCTAAAATGCAAGATATTTAAATCGAATTTTGAGGTATGCTCAATAAAAGATACTTGTAACATTGTAAGCAAGCAATTTAAAGGATACAAAAAGATTGTTGATGATAATATTAAGATTTTAGAAAAATTTGCAACGACTGACAATTTAACAGGAGCTTTAAACAGAACAAAATTTCAATTAATAATTGAAAGAGAAATGGAGATGGTCAAGAGATACAATCAATCATTGTCCATGATAATGTTTGACATAGATCATTTCAAAAGAATAAACGACCAATACGGACATACTGTCGGTGATTCTGTGTTAAAAGCCCTAGCTGATATAGTTCGAGAAAATACAAGAAAAACAGATTATTTTATAAGATGGGGCGGCGAAGAGTTTATGATACTTTCTTCTGGAGTGAATTTAAACAAGGAATATAAGCTGGCACAGAAAATAAGAAAAGTAATTGAGAAGCATGAATTTAAAAATGTTGGGAGAATAACAGTAAGTCTCGGTGTAGCAGAATTCAAAGATACAGAGACAGAGAACAGTTTTATAATAAGGGCAGACGATGCCATGTATAAAGCAAAGAAAATAAGCAGAAACCGGGTTGAAGTCGCAATTTAAAATAATTTGATAGTTGATTGTTCCTCTTTGTTTGTTTGGAAAATTCATATGAGTCAAGAAGAGACTTGAACCCTTGTTTCTTTTTTAATTATCCATAGATTCTTCAGTCGATTTATTTCCGTTCTTGAAAATCGTTTCTCTCCAAAAGTCTGGAGGCAGGGGAGAACGGTATTTAATGCAAGCAAGAATATATATCGAATTTGGAATATCATCTTGGATTTTTCTCGGATATTTATCCATGACTTTGTAGACGAAATCAGCAATGCTTTCAGGTATTGGTTTTTTTTCTTTTGTTATTGATTCAAAATTTCCAGTGGTAATTGCTATTCCGTCTAACACACTTTTTTTCAAAATGCGCTTAGACCAGTCCTCCGGTGGCACCCATCCTATCAAGTCAATTTGACCTGCTATAGACTTTCCATCATCGCCTATGCCCATTATAAGTCTATCATAATATTTATCTATCAATCGATCTCTTGATACGTCATCCAGTGAAAAGCAAAGCTCCAGTATCATCAATAATAGATAGGAGCTTGAATCTGTATATTCCTCTGGACGTCTGTTAGTTGCTGCATATTCAGCAACTAAGTCCATTCGACTTCGCGATTCAATGAATGGAACGGAAATATTCTTTTGAAATCTCCTAATAAGTAATCGTGCTTCTAGTTCAGTGAGCCATGTAACAATATCTGTCTGTCTACCTGCCTGCCACAGGATCAACCAGATGAGAAATATCTCAATATGGTTTAGATCAACCAATGGTCGCAAAGCAGCAGGGTTCTTGTGTAGACATTCCACTAGCCATGTCGCTGATCGGTTGACCAAATTTTGCGCAAACTCATCCAATTCAGCTGTCTGTTTGGGGATAAATTCCTGTGGGGCAAGTGTTAAAATTCCCAACCTTCCAATATGCCAGTAAGCAAGATAAGCATCGTTTATGGCTGAAACGCCAAACTCACCCCTTCCAGTTGAAAAACCATGTTCAGTCGTAAGGACAGGCTCAATAGCAAGAATATATTTTTCCAGTTCGAAAATATAAAATTGTAACCATATTTTAATTATGATCATTTTCATTTCGTTTTCTTTATCAGGCAAATCTTGATAACATTGCCATAAAGATAACATTGCCCATTCTATTAGATCAATCCAGCCTGGATAAGAATTTGGCGCTTTCTTACGATAATGATTAATGACCATCAAAGCCACTGGAATTAGTCGCAATTTTCTCTCATCTATGGGGTATTGAAGTGCAACATTTAAGAAATTTTTCCAATTGAGAATAAGTTGATACTCCCATTCTTCAGTTCCATAGTCAAAATCGCTAACCTGATCACAAATATATCGAAATTGTCCGGACAAATGTTGCGGCAATAATTCAGGTGAAATCAGATGGGATTCGACTTCCTCAACAATTTTCGTGAGATTCCAACGCTCAAAAGTCAGAGAAACATTATTAGCGATTTTATTAGAAAGCGATGCTATAAGGTTATTATATGCTTTAATTCCATTCTGATCTTCATCCTTATTGTATGCTAAAATAATTCTGACAGAATTAACTAATTCAAGACCCTGCAATGATAGATCTGGGGTTGCTGCCATTCGTATGTCGCGATCAAAATCATTTTTTGTCCAATTTTGATTGTTTAAAATTTCATCTTTTAGAACGAAGATATATAGCTCTTTTTGTGACGGCAAAAGAAATGATAGATCTACACCAAACTCAGCCTCTGTTTTCGTCTTTAGAGTAGCGCCGTCTGGCTGTCGGAAAAATGGCAACCTTACCGGTGTCCATTCATTGGAAAGTGCTATTTGATATATTAGCCAATCAAAACCAATCTTAATAGATTTTTTTTCTGCTCTTGTTCTTTCCAACAGGCTACATACATAATCTGTTAAGAATGTCTTAAACGAACTGTCACTCATTTATCGATTCCTTCTTTTTTATTTGCGCAAACGGATAATTTTTTTGTATACTTTCTATTTTTTTAAAATGCTCCATGGATAGAAGCACTATTTCTTCTTTTTTTACCTCAAGGTTAGATAAAATTGGGCGGGCTTTATTATAGAAATCAATTGCATTATCTTGAAGATTATACAACTTATCGAGAATCACCCTGCTTGTTTCGCATTCTCTGAATAGCTGCCCATGTGTAAAGAGTCTATTTGTGATTTCTTCAATATCCCACCTTTCTATGGAACGCAAAATTAGAGTTTTTCCTATTTCATTTTCAACTCTTGTTTTCTCCGTTTCGAATCTATGGATGGCTCCTCTATATCCTTCATCTCCATTGTGAACCACCACCACGGTTCGCTGTTTGCCACGATACTTCTCAATTTCGAGATCAATCATTATGGCATCTCTCATTTGTTGCAAGATGCCAAAAGGGCCTTCTAAATTATTTTGCAAAGTTCCTTGTTTGATCACGTAAGAACAGTATGCCCCAGTTTCTTCATTCTCAATGGCCACTATGTCTTTTCCTTTTTCCCCATAGGGCCCCTTGCTGGGGGACATCACGATCTTATGACACAGTACATTACTGATGTATTCTTTTATCAAAGCATCCAGTTCTTGATCCTCTTTAAACTTTAACAAAAACCATTTCAATTTGTCTTTGCTTATCCATGGATCAAGTGTCCACATTATTTTTTCCCAGTTTCCTCAATTTGGTAGCTGCCCTAAGTCTTCCCAATGCCATCCCTTCAGGATCTATAATTTCTAGTCGTGGGAACTCCATAGAAGTGCTTAATTCACTAAACGCAGTATCTTCTCCAAGACTATTTTCTGTTAATATGCTCCATCTCGATCCATATATAATCTGCACGTTCTTGACTAACTGGAAGAAGATGGATTTTTCCTGCGCTCCTTTAGTAATCTTATTTGAGAACTCACGATATTGTGTTTCTGATGCTTTTCTATATCCGGTGAATGAGAAACTTAAGGCTGGAGACTCCTTTGTTTTGTTTATATTTTCAAAGTACCCCTCGGCAGTTTTAATAACTTCTTTTATTAAATCCGATTTGCTGCTCATCTTCTTCCAATTTACAAGGCACGCTCCAGGGTAATTGACAGCCTGCATGACCATTTCGTCTTTAAATTCTTTTTTTAATTCTAACCCAGCTTGACTGAAGTATGGTTCAATAGAAAGAAGGTATGAAGACACCTTCTCAGCTATAAGAGGTTTTCTTATGAATTCGAGCAATATTATCCATAATTGCGATTCATCTGCTTTAGATAATGCTTCTTGAGAGAGAGTTTCAATTTTGAGTTGTTGGAACAGCAGATTCCCAATCATCCTTTTTCCGCTATCTGGTGAAAGCACAAAATTTGTTAATATAGTTTCAATACTGTACTTGGGCATTTCAGATTTCAAATAACTGAATTGATCTTCTTGTAAAATTGCTGATAGCCCTTCCGAATTGGCAGCAACAAGGCTTGTAAAAATATCCTCAAATGACTGCAAATTTTCACGCAATCTATCGACTAAGAAGTACTCTAGTTGCCGCCATGTTCCTAAGTTGTTTTTTGGAATCGGTTGGACTGCGACAAGAAGTTTATTTGCATCGGCTACAGCGATTAGCTTTAGTTCATTTCCTTTCATGTTACAGAGACGCCACATGGAACTTACTACATAGTATTTAGCCATATCTGATATGTTGCTGGACACGTTTTTTGAAAACCAGTCCAGAGCAAATTTGACAAAGCCTCTGTCTGTTAATTTCCCAAGCAAACAATGATAAACAGTATTGAAAGCTTCGCTTACTTCTTCAGGGGTTCCTGCTAACATTTTGGATAATTTATCATTTAATTCGTCAATGGTTAGGGTTCCCAAATCAAATGATGAAATTAATGATCTGTAATAACAGAGACGCCAAGTAGTTTTAGGATTATTCTGAAGATCGTTATCCCATTTATTGACAGATTCTTTTCTAACCTGATCATGAGAAACTCGTGATCGGACTGTGCCTAATAAAATGGCAGCCAAGCTCAAACTCAACTCATCCAAACTGCCTGAAATATAGACTTCAAAAACCTTCAAACCTATTTCAGGATGATGGAAAGCATATTCCCCTATTGCCTTGAAAACATCACCACCAGCTAAATCATCCTTCACGCGCTTTGCAAGCTCAAGAAACCATGTAGAGGCAAAGGCAGGTTCTAATTTTATTTGAGAACAAAATTCTGGAAGTGCATGGATTGCTGACCAAAAGCCGCCTACATGATCATTAAGTAGAGATTGAAGCAATTTTTTTTGGTCAACGGGCACCATGCTGTTGTATGCATGAACCCAAATACCTGATATCAGCGTTGTTGAAAGTGGCTTAAATCCAACATAATATTGAATTTCCTCAACTAAGTTGTAGAAGTCACTATTTATAGGTATTGCATTGGGGAAAATTGTAGAAAGAATTTTATCAATCTCTTCGCTTGTTAGCTCAGAAATTTCTCTTTCAAATTCTGTCTCTTGATCATGTGCCAGTTTATGTAAGATTTCATCCCTATTACTTTGGCTTATAGCCGCTGCGATTTCCAAAAGATATTTCATGATTTATCCATCAGCAAAATTAAGGTTTGGGTAAAATATGGGGCTTGAAATTTGCTTTTTCCTCACGAGTAATTAGGACCGGTTTTTTTAAATATCAGTTTTCAGCCCCCAGTTAATATTTTGCGATTTTTATGATGCTTGATACTTGATGCGAGGCAAATATATACTCTCTAACGTTTAAGGTGTCAACCTCGATACGCTTTGGTAAATGATTCAATTAACCAACGATTCCGGCTTCTCTCCTTTGAGCACCCGGGCGATGTTTGCCGCGGCCATATTGATGATCCTCCCGGCCGCTTCATCCGTCACACCTGCTACATGGGGCGAGAAGAGCAGTCTTTCACTTTCCACACCCAGCAGCGGATTATTCATAGTAACAGGCTCTTCGGAGAAGACATCAATGCCCGCACCGGCAATCTTTCCCTTCATGATGTCTATGGCAAGAGCCTTTTCATCCACCAGCTCGGCCCGGGCTACATTGATGAGATAAGCGCTGGGCTTCATGGAATTGAGGGCAGCTTCATTAATTATGTTGCGGGTTGCATCCGTGAGGGGTGCATGAAGACTGATGATGTCGGACTGACTCAAGAGCGTCGCCATATCAGCGTATTCAACCCCCAGCGCCAGTTCGACAGATGGTTCCGGTCGATGAGTGTCATAGAATATAATCCGGCTCAACTGAAATGGTTTGAGTCTTTCTGCAACCGCCTGACCGATGCGTCCAAATCCCACGATACCCCATACCTTCCCTTGAAGTTCTGCAGACTTTATACTCATCTGTTCCCATCCACCCGACTTCGTGCTTGTATGGGCGTGAAACATGTTTTTGATAAGACAAAGTCCCCAGGCGATCGTATGTTCGGCTACACTGACGGTATTGGCGCCTGCGGTATTTGCCACTTTGATTCCTCTGGCCGTGCAGGCAGCCACATCTATGTGCTGGTAGCCTACGCTGGGCTGTTGGATGAGCTTCAGATTTCGTGCTGTAGATAAAATATCTGCGGTAATCTTTTGTTTGAAGGTGTAATCGCCCAGAACTACATCAGCAGATGAAAAGGCTTTCTTTACCTCTTCCTTCGACATTTCATTACCGGGGATGACCTCGAAATCAGGTACATCAGGCGTCTGCCGGATGAGAAGCTTCACAATCTCGGCAGACAGCGGGGCCAGTGAAAGCACTGTCTTGGACATTTTATCCCTCCTTCGTTTTTTCCGGCGATTTGAATATCAATACTATATCACCATCTGAATCAGGTGGGGGCCTTGCTCATGGAGAGACTTGCCGAGCTCTCTGGCCAGTTCCTCCGCAGTGGTGACTTTAACGGACGATACGCCCATTCCTTTGCCCAGGTTAACCCAGTCAATGCCGGTAAGGTCGGTGAGATGTGTTGCACACTTGCCGGGCGAAACTCCCAGCCGGCCATATTCGAGCTTCAGGATATCATAGCTCCGGTTGGAGCAGATGAGCGTGGTGACATTCAGTCCTTCTCTTGCCTCTGTCCATAACGCCTGCAGAGTATACATGCCCGCGCCGTCCGCCTGAAAGTTGATCACAGGCCTGTCGGGGCAGGCGATAGCGGCGCCTACTGCGCAGGGCGCGCCCTGGCCAATCGCTCCTCCGGTGAGTGTAAGTAGGCTGAAAGGCGGAACGCCTGAAGTGATGGGGTAGTACATAAAACCGGTTGTGATTGCCTCCTCAACTATAATTGCTCCCTCAGGTTGAAGAGCTGCGATGACCGAGCAAATCTTTTCCGGGTTGAGTGCGCCTGCAGGTATTTCAGGTCTTTTTAACGAGGTAAGTATATCCGGATTAATAATTTTGGGCGCGTCGAGTTCATCGGCGAGGATGTCCATGACCTCCATCAAGTCCTGATTATAATCGGAAAGGTGAAATTTTCTCTGCCCTTCTTTTAAAAAGTTTGCCGGAATGCCTTCATACCCGAAGAAGGATACCGGCTCTTTTGCTCCGGCAAAGACAAACATCTCGTACTTCGATAACATGTCTATGGCCATCTCCGGAAGATAGGGTATGCGGCTCACATCAGGCAGCCCGGCACCCCGCTCGATATACGCCGGGAAATTCTCAGTGATGAGATCACATCCGCATGCTTGTTTTACCCTTGCCGCGGCCAGCAATT
>Ga0208584_1000181_pt1 | contig 10695 bp, 10 predicted proteins | sample NGESurdeep072012_4_FD_184460 | JGI IMG/M metagenome (GOLD analysis project Ga0208584, IMG submission 184460) | Arctic peat soil microbial communities from Barrow, Alaska - NGEE Surface sample 415-1 deep-072012 (SPAdes) | ecosystem: Environmental > Terrestrial > Soil > Wetlands > Peat ...
TCGCCGCGCGGATCGTGCGCCCGGTGTAGAGAACGTCGTCCACCAAGACGCAGGTCTTTCCCTCGAGCGGGAAGTCGAGCGCCGTCGCCCGCACGACCGGCTGCGGATGAAGGGGCGCCTCGCCGCCGCGGATCTGCACGTCGTCGCGGTAGAAGGTGATGTCGATCACGCCCAGCTCGACCGTGTGCCCGGTGCGCTCGGCGATCAGCTTCTGCAGCCGCTTGGCGATCGGGACGCCGCGGCAGTGAATGCCCACCAGCGCAAGGCGCTCGAGGTCCTCGGCTTGCTCGATCAGCTCGTGCGCGATACGCGTCAGGGTGCGCTCGATCGACTCGGCGTCGAGAACGGTCTTCCCCACCGCGCCGCCGGACGGATTCAGAGCAGGTACCGGGTCGCGGGCCTACATACGGCTGGGTAGATCATCTCTTCTCCTTTCCGGCCTCTCTGGACCGGGTTAAAGGCTTGCCTTGGCAAGAGTAGCGCTTCAGGGTGTCGAAGGGCAATTACTTCTGCTCAACGGCTTTGGCCGTGACGAGTGGCGCCGGTACCAGGCGCCCCAGTCTGCCGGCCAGCGAGACCATCACGAGCGTCGCGCCGAGTGTTACGAGCAACGCCGAACGCAGCGATGTTACGTCGGCAAGGCCGCCGATAACCGGTGCGACGAGCAGGAAGGCCGGCCAGGAAAAGGCAAGTAGTGCCGCCAGGCCCTGACCCTCGGGCAGCGGTAGCTCACCGGCGGCGCGAAAGAGCGTGGGCGCCTGACAGGAAAGACCGAACCCGAAGAGGGCGAAGCCGATGAGCGCGGCGAGCGGTCTCTGCACGAGGAGCGCGAGACCAAGTCCGCAAAACGCCAGCAAGCCCCCGATCCACACCAGCCGGCCGACTCCCACCGAGAGCACCAGCCGATCGCCGATCAGGCGCCCCAAGGTCATCGTCAGCGCGTAGAAGCCGAAGGTGAGCGCCGCGACCGCGCTCGAGGCGCCGATCGAGTCGTGCATGTAAACACTGCTCCAGGAGGTCGCAGTCCCTTCACAGAAGAGCTCGAAGAAGGCGACGACGATGATCAGCATGAGCGGTAGCGAGAGATGCATCTTCGGTCGGTGCTCGCGCGGCGTGCGCTCGGTCTCGATCAGGTAGAAGCCGATCGCGATCCCGTTCGCCAGCATCAGCGCGGCGACGACCAGCAGATGCGCGTGGTAAGAGACGCCGTAATGCGCCAGGAGCGCGGCGACCAGTGCGGCGGCCAGCATCCCGATCGAGAAGCCGCCGTGCATCATCGAGAGGATCGTGCGCCGGTAGCGGCTTTCGAGTGCGATCGCCTGGGCGTTTATGCTCACCTGCACGCAGCCGTTCACCGCCCCCATCAGAAAGAGCGCCAGCGCGAGCGTAATCCAGGATGGCGCAAGCGCCATGAAGGCGAAGGTGAGCGCGGACAACGGCGCCGAGATGCGAAGCAGCTTCGCGCTGCCGAAGCGGGCGCTCGCAATTCCCGCCAGGGGCGAGGCCGCCACCGCTCCGAGGGTGAGGCAGGCGAGTGTCAGCCCGAGCCGCCCCGGCGAGAAGTGAAACTCGCTCTTCACGGCCGGGATGCGCGTCGCCCAGCTGCCGACAAAGACGCCCGTGGCAGCGAAGATCGAGGTCAGAGAGATGCGGATTTGACGATCGCTGGCCACGCTCGGCAGGCTACATGTAGCGCTTGTGAGTCAGGGCCGCCGGCTACATCTTCTCCGGGGCCTCGACGCCGATCAGGTCGAGGCAGCGGGCGATTACCGAGCGTGTCGTCTGGCAGAGCCCAAACCGGAAGGACTGGGCGCGCGAGCCGATCACGCGGCGGTGGTGGTAGAAGCGGTGAAAGTCGTCGGCAAGGCGGATCGCGTAGTTGGGAATCGCCTGCGGCGAGCGCCGCTCGGTTGCCTCGCGCACCACGGTCGGGAACTCAACCAGGCGTTTCAGCAGACCCTTTTCCTCCTCCGACAGCTCCTGCGGCGGCTCCGCGGCGGCCTCGATCGTCCCCCCCGCCTTGGCCAGGATGCTCGAGATGCGGGCGTGCGCGTACTGAACGTAGTAGACGGGGTTTTTCTGTGAGTGCTCGGCCGCCAACTCGATGTCGAGCTCGATCGTCTGGTCGGGGCCGCGCGAGACGAGATACCAACGGGCCGCGTCCAGCCCGACCAGCTCGATCAGCTCGTCCAGCAGTACGACGTCGCCACGGCGCTTGGACATCTTCTTCGTGCGCCCGCCTTCGACGATGTGCACCAGTTGGTAGAGGATGACCTCGACCTTGTCGGGATCGTCGCCGAGCAGGCGCGCGGCCACCCGGAACCATTCGCGCACGCCGTGGTGGTCGGCGCCGAGCACGTAGATAGCGCGCTCGAAGCCGCGCTCCAACTTGTCGGCCAGGTAGGCGAGGTCGGCCGCCTCGTAGGTCGGGTTGCCGCCGCGCTCCGGTGAGCGCACGAGGACGCGGTCTTTCTCGTCTTCGAGCGCGGTCGAGCGAACGTACAGCGCACCGTCGGAGGTGTAAGTGTCGAGCTTCTTGAGCAGCGCCGGTAGTCGCTTCTCCATCTCGCTCTGGAAGGCCCAGTTGTCGATCTGGACGCGGAAACTCTCCAGCGTCTTGCCGATCGACTTGACCATCGCCGGCATCGGGTCGCCCTTGCTCTTCGCGATCTCGTATACGTAGTCGCCGAGATAGCCGCCCTCGGGCGGTTCCTCCCCGCGCCGCCGGGCCTCGACCGAGGCGCGGAAGAGATCGATCTGCGTGCCGTGATCGTTGACGTAGTACTCGCGCTCGACCTTGTTGCCGCTGAAGGTAAGCAGGCGCGCCAGCGAATCGCCGTAAGCGGCGTTGCGACCCGATCCGACTGTCAGCGGGCCGGTTGGATTGGCCGAGACCAGCTCCACCTGAATGTGCTCCGCCGGGGTCGCGGAACCGGAGCCGTAGTCGCGGCCGGCGGCGAGCATCTCGGCCAGCGCCTCGCCGTACCAGGCCGTGTCGAGGAACAGATTCAGGAAGCCCGGCCCCGCGACCTCCGCCCGCTCGACGCCGTCGATACGCTCGGCCGCCTGTCTCAGCTCTTCGGCCAGCTCGCGCGGGCTCTTGTGCCGCTCGGGCGCCAGGCGAAGCGCGACGTTGGTGGCGAAATCGCCGTGCTTCGGATCGTTGGGGCGCTCGAGTTCAACTGCAGCACCGGCTGCGCCGGCCAGCTCGCCGGCCAGACGCTCGAGTGCGAGACTCACCCTCGCTCCTGCCCGTCAGGAGCGAACAGCTCTTCCAAGGCGCGTAACTCGACCGCGTTCCCCACCCCGATGATGATGTCGCCCTCCTCGAGCGGAAGAGTCGGCGAGGGAGTCGAATCGAAAGAGCCGTCGGCCTTGCGCACGGCGATGATCTTGGCGCCGGTCATATCGCGCACTCGCAATTCGGCGATCGTCTTGCCCACGTGCCGGCAACCGGGCGTGACGACTATCTCCTCGAACTGGATCGCGCCGACGCCTTCCGTATTGGCCATCTCGAGATAAGCCGCGACCTGTGGCCTCAGCACCAGCCTGGCCATCTCGCGGCCGGCAGTCGAGTAAGGCTGAACGATCCGGTCGGCGCCGGCCATGCGCAGCTTCTTGGCGGCGTCGTCGTCGGAGGCTCGCGCGACGATCAACAGCTCGGGATGGGTGGCTCGCGCAGAGAGAGTGATGTAAAGGTTGTCGACGTCGGAGTCGGCCGAGGCCACCAGGCCTCTGGCGCGCTCGATACCGGCGGCGGCCAGGGTGACGTCCTCGGTGCCCGAGCCCTCGATCAGTATGTCGCCGTTCTTTCGCGCCGCCTCGAGGGCATCTTCGTGAAAGTCGACGACGACGTACGGCTCACCCGACTCGCGGAACTCGTGCGCGGCGCGGCGACCGACGCGCCCGTAGCCGCAGATGATGAAGTGGTTGCGCATCGCTTCGATCGTCAAGCGTTTCCTCCGTTCTTGCCAGGCTCCGGTCAGGAGACCACGTGCTATCCCCTCCGCGATCGCTCCCGCGACGTAGAGGAAGATTGCCACGCCCAGGAGGATCATGCAGATCGTGAAGATCCTCTCGGTGTTCGTATCGGGCGCCGTGTCGAAGCCGCTCAGTGAGATAGCCACAAGCGAGCGGTAGAACGACGCGTTCCAACCCTCGCCGAAGTGGTGGTACCCGATCGTGCCCATGGTAAGCACGCCCGCAAGAGCAAGAAGCGCGAATGAAAAAGGTCGCAGGACGACACTCTTGAGTTTCTTCATGATCTCGGGCTGTATCGTAGAGGCATGGAAGACGAAGGCCTAGACAGACATCTGAACATTCATCTCGATCCGTCTCTTTTGGCGGGCGTCTACGCGAACTTCGCCAACGTCAGCTTCTCCGATTACGAGTTCACGATCACCTTCGCCCGCATCGACCACGAGGTCGAGGAAGGCGACGTCCCGGGCGTGGTGGTCACGCGCGTCAACACCTCACACGTCTTCATGCGTGAGCTGATCGACGCGATGGAGGACGCCTGGTCGAAGTGGACGACGACCAAGGGGATCAAAGACCTCCCCGAGACTCCCCCCTTCTCCGAGAACAACTAGGAACGAGCGAAACGTGCGCGTCGCCGTCATCTCCGACGTTCATTCCAACCTGCACGCGCTCGTAGCGGTACGGCGCGAGATCGAGCGTGCACAACCGGACGAGGTCTGGAACCTCGGTGACAACGTCGGCTACGGCGCCAAGCCGAGCGAGTGCTGCAGAATTCTTCGGCGCCTGGCGACGTATTCGCTTGTCGGCAACCACGACCTGGCTGCGATCGGCAAGCTTCCGCTCGACCACTTCTCGCCCGTCGCCGCGACGGCCGCCGCCTGGACGAAGCAGCACCTGAGCAAGAGCGCGGCCGCCTACCTGGCCGATTCAGCGCCGCTCTGCAAGCTCCCAGGCTGCGAGCTCTACCACGGTAGCCCGCGCGAGGCCGTCTGGGCCTATGTGCTCGAAGCCTCCGACGCGAAGATCGCCTTCTCGCTCAGCCCTTCGCCGTTGTTGCTCGTAGGGCATTCTCACTTCGCCCTGGCCGCCTCGACGAAGACCGGGCGACTGGATTTCGACCCCGCGCCGGCAGGGACGGTCATCGATCTTTCGCACGGCCGCGTGCTGCTCAACCCCGGCTCGGTCGGACAGCCCCGCGACGGCGATCCCCGAGCCGCCTACTTGCTGCTCGACCTGGAGGCGGGACGCGCAGAGTTCAAGCGGGTCGAGTACGACGTCGAGCGCACGCAGGCCGAGATCCGTGAGGCCGGGCTGCCCGAGCAACTGGCCGGCCGGCTCTCGCGCGGCATCTAGTCAGGGCTAACAGAACCGGCGCTCGAGCTCTCGGCCTGAGTGGAGAGCTCGACACCCTGCTCTTCGAGCGCCTGCTGGACTTCCTCGCGAGCCTTGAAGATGCGCCATTTGACCGTGGCCAGCGTCACGTCGAGCGTGTCGGAGATCTCGTTGTAGGAAAGCCCGACGATGTCGCGTAGCAACAACGCTTCCTTGAGATCGGGGCTCAGCTTGTCGATCTCGGCGAGAAGAATCTCGATCGCTTCGCCTCGCTCGATCGGAGCGTCCACCACTTCGAACTGGGGCGCATCCTCGATCGCCAGCAGGGTTCGCGGACGGCGCTCCGCGGCACGCATCTCGTCGATCACGCGGTTCTTGGCCACCTGGAAGAGCCAGGTCGTGAAGCGGGCTCGGCGCGAGTAGCCGCGGATACCGTGAAAGACGCGCAGGAAGACATCCTGGGTCAAGTCCTCGGCGAGGGCGCGATCGCCGACCATGCGCAGCACGTAATTGAAGATCGGCGCCTCGTAGGTGCGGACTAGTAATGCGAAGGCGCGCTCATCACCACGTTGCGCCTTGCGGATGACTTCCATATCGGGCTGCTGAATCGCCATGGCAGCCTGAGTATAAGCCCGTCTATTCGATTATTGAATAACCGAAACCCCTGTCATAGCTAAGGGTTTCCTAAGATTTAGCAGGGCAATTGCGGTGGGTACGAGGTCCGATAGCTCGCCGTCGGAGCGAAGCGAGGCGCCCTTTACGGTCACTACCAGCGGAACCTCGCTGGTGGTGTGCGCGGTGAAGGGACTGGCGCCGTCTTCGGCCAGCATCTTCTCGCAATTGCCGTGATCGGCTGTGATCAGGCAGACACCACTCTGGGCCTGAACGGACGCCACGACCTCGCCGAGGCACTTGTCCACGGCTTCGACGGCTTTAATCGCGGCCGCAATGTCGCCGGTGTGGCCGACCATATCGGCATTGGCGAAGTTGACGACGGCAAAGGAGTACTTGCCGCTGTCGATCGCCTCGCAGAAGCGGCGTGCTACCTCGGGCGCCGACATCTCCGGCTTCTTGTCGTAGCTGGGAACGTCGCGCGGCGAGGGCACCAGGATGCGATCCTCGCCCGGGAACTCGTCCTCGCGCCCGCCGTTGAAGAAGTAGGTGACGTGCGCGTACTTCTCGGTCTCGGCCATGTGCAGCTGCTTAAGCCCGTTCTCGGCGATCACCTCGGCCATTGTGTCGGGAACTTCCTCTTCGCTATAGGCAACGGGACAGTGGAGCTCCTCGTCGTAGCTCATCATCGTCGTAAGGTCGTAGCCGAGCTCGAGCAGCTTGCGCGAGAGTTGGCGCGCCCGGTCGGGGCGGAAGTTGAAGAAGATCAGCGCGTCCTTCTTGTCGATGCGCGGCCGCCCGTCGAGCACGATCGGCTTGATGAACTCGTCGCTGACGCCCTCGTCGTAGCTCTCCTGGATCGCCGCGGCGGGGTCGGTGGAGTGCTTTCCCTTCCCCTCGATCAGCGCGTCCAGGGCGATCTCGATCCGGTCCCAGCGCTTGTCGCGGTCCATCGCGTAGTAGCGGCCCGTGACGCTGGCGATGTGCTCGGACGGGAGCTCGGCGATGTCTTTCACCGCGGCGTCGGGCGATACGTCGCGCCCATCGGTGAAGGCGTCGACGAAAGTCTTTTCGTACATTCCCTGCTGCTCGGCCATCTTCAGCAGCCCGCGCAGGTGATTGATGTGGGAGTGGACACCGCCGTAGGAGACGAGCCCGAGCAGGTGGACGTTTCCGCCCCGCTCTTTCGCCCGCTGGAAGGCGGCGAGAAGCACCTTGTTCTCGAGCATCGCGCCGCTCTCGACGTCGTCGTTCAGGCGCTGCAGGCTCTGCTTGAGGATGCGACCGGAGCCGATCGTCAGGTGGCCGACCTCGGAGTTGCCCATCTGTCCTTCGGGCAGCCCGACCGCCGCGCCCGAGCACTTGATGGTCGTGTGCGGATAGTCGCCCAGGAGCTTGTCGTAGACGGGCGTATCGGCCAGAGAGACGGCGTTTCCAGGACCTGGCGGCGCCGCGCCCCAGCCGTCCAGAATGATCAGTGCGACCAGCGGCACCGGCCCCGGCGACGAGGGAGCCTGCACTCCCCCGTCGCCCGAAGCAGGCGTGGATTTCGTCACGCGACGACCGCGGCGGCCGCGCAGAGCGAGGCGAACGAGTCGGCGTCCAGAGAAGCTCCGCCGACGAGGGCGCCATTCACGTTCGGCTGGCTCATCAGCTCATCGGCGTTATCGGGCTTGACCGAGCCGCCGTAGAGAATCGGCACGTCGATGATGCCGCGGATGAAGGCGTGCGCCTCCTCGGCCTGAGCCGGCGAGGCGGTCTTGCCGGTGCCGATGGCCCAGACGGGCTCATAGGCGATGACCAGCCGCTCGTGCACGCCGACCTGCTGCACGATCGGGGCCAGCTGGCGGGCCAGCACGGCCTCCGTCTCGTTCGCGTCCCGCTCGCTCTCCAGCTCGCCGACGCAGGCGATCACTTTGAGACCGGCGTCGATCGTGGTTTTCGCCCTTTTCGCTACCGTATCGTCGGTCTCGCCAAAGTACTGGCGCCGCTCGGAGTGGCCGACGATCGAGCCGGCTGCACCGAGCTCGGCCAGCATCCCGGTCGAGATCTCGCCGGTGAAGGCGCCGTTCTCGGCCCAGTGGACGTTTTGAGCGTAAACGTCGATACCGCTGCCGGCCAGCTCTTCGATCGCGTTGGCGAGCGAGACGTAGGGCGGGCAAACGGCGATGTCGATGCCCTCGACGTCGCCGATCGCTTCACGAAATGCCCGGCAGAAGCTCGTGGCCTCCGACGGGGTCTTGAACATCTTCCAGTTTCCGGCGATCAGCATTCGCCTCTCCTTACGCCTCGGGGATTGCTAGGACTCCCGGCAGTTCCTTACCCTCGAGCAGCTCGAGCGAAGCGCCGCCGCCGGTCGAGACCCAGGAGATTCTGTCGGCGACGCCGGCCTCTTCGATGGCGCGGACAACGTCCCCGCCGCCGACGACCGAGTGTGCGCCGGACGCCGCGACCGCCTCGGCGACCGCACGCGTGCCCTCGGCGAACTTCGGGAACTCGAACACGCCCATCGGGCCGTTCCAGAAGATCGTCTTGGCCTTGGCGATGATCGCGCAGAAGCGCTCACGCGTGCGCGGTCCGATGTCGTACCGCTCCCAGCCCTCGGGAACGTCGAAGTAGTCGACGACCTGCGTGTCGGCGTCGGCCGCGAAGCGATCGCCGATCACCGTGTCGTCGGGAAGCTCGACCTCGCGCCCGACCGGGTTGTCGGCGTACACCTGCTCGGCCATCTTGCCGCCGATCAGGAGCTCGTTGGCCCGCTCGCCCAGCTTGCGCAGAACGCCGATCTTATCCTCGACCTTGAGCCCGCCCACGATCACGACGAAGGGCCGCTCGACCTCGCCGAGCAGCTTGCCCAGCTCATCGAGCTCCTTTTCGAGCAGTAAGCCCGCGTATGCCGGTAGAAGGTGGGCGACTCCCTCGGTGGAGGAGTGCGCTCGGTGCGCGGAGCCGAAGGCGTCGTTGACGTAGACGTCGGCCAGCGAGGCCAGCTGCTTCGCATACTCGGGGTCGTTCTTGGTCTCGCCCGCGACGTAGCGGGTGTTCTCGAGCACGCAGATCGGCGCGGTCGGGTCGTCGAAGGCGACGTCGCGTCCGAGCAACTCGCTTAAGCGAGTTGCTACGGGCGCGAGCGAGAACTTGGGATCCGCTATGCCCTTCGGCCGCCCCAGATGCGAGCAGCAGATGACGTTCGAGGCGCCCTTCTCGAGCAGGAGCTGGAGCGTCGGCAGCGCCGCGCGTATGCGCGTGTCGTCGGCGACCTTCCCCTCCTCGAGTGGAACGTTAAAATCGACGCGAACGAGGACGCGCTTTCCCGCGACGTCAGCGTCACGTACGGAACGTGGCTTGTGCACGATTATCGACCTCCCGGACTAGAGCAGCTTGCCGACGAGATCGACGAGGCGGCAGCTGTAGCCCCACTCGTTGTCGTACCAACCGAACACCTTGGCCATCTTGCCGCTGGCCATGGTCAGCCCGCTGTCGAAGATGCAGGAGTAGGGCGAGTTGACGATGTCTGTGGAGACGATCGGATCCTCGGTGTACTCCAGGTAGCCCTTGAGCGAGCCCGCGCCGGCGGCCTTCTTGAAGGCTGCGTTGATCTCCTCGGCGGTCACTTCCTTGCTCGTCCTGACGACGAAGTCGGTGATCGAGCCGGTCGGGACCGGGACGCGCATCGAGATGCCGTCCACCTTGCCCTTGAGGTCGGGTAGCACGAGGCCGATGGCGCGGGCGGCGCCGGTCGAGGTCGGGATCTGGTTGATCGCGGCCGAGCGGGCACGGCGCAGGTCTTTGTGCGGGAAGTCGAGGATGCGCTGATCGTTGGTGTAGGCGTGGATCGTCGTCATGAAGCCTTGCTCGATGCCCCAGTTCTCGTGCAGCACCTTCGCCATCGGCGCGATGCAGTTGGTCGTGCACGAAGCGTTGGAGATGATGTGGTGCTTCTCGGCGTCGTAGAGCTCGTCGTTGACGCCCAGCACGATCGTGATGTCGGGATCGGTGGCAGGCGCCGAAATGACGACTTTCTTCGCTCCGGCGTCGAAGTGCGCCTGAACCTGCTCGCGGCTGCGGAAGACACCCGTCGACTCGAGTACCACGTCAGCGCCGAGCTTCTTCCAGGGAATGTCAGCTGGATTCTTCTCGGCGAGGAAGGGGAACTTCTCGCCGCCGGCAACGATGCTGTCGCCGTCGACCTTTACCTCGCCCGGGAACCTTCCCTCAACCGAGTCGTACTTCAGTAGGTGAGCCATCGTCTTGAGGTCGCCGAGGTCGTTCACGGCGACGACTTCGATGTCCGCACCCATCTGTGCTTGGGCGCGGAAGAAAGCACGCCCGATACGTCCAAAACCGTTGATTCCAACGCGAGTCGCCATTCGAATTCCCTTTCTACTTTTTTTCTGTCTTTAAGCTCGCTATCGAGTGTACCGGCGGCCGACTGATATCTGTTGATCAGAGCGGTCGCGAGCCGGTTTTCGAGCCCTCAGCCGCGCTTCTCTGCGAGCTCCTGCAAACGGCGTAGTCGACCGTGCAGCGTCGGCTTCGGAATCCCCGTTCGCCGAGCCAGCTCGGCGACCGAGCGCTGCCGATTGCGTAAACGTAGCCGGGCAGCCTCGCGCAGCGCCGGAGAGAGCTGCTCGAGAACACCGCTACGCTGCAGCAGGCGCGCCGCTTCGAGTTGAGCCAAAGCCGCTCGGCTGGCCCGCTCGATGTTGGCCTGATCGGCGTTGGCGAGCCTGTTCGCGCCGGCCCGCGCCTCGCCGATAACCGAGTGCTCGG
>Ga0208584_1000182_pt1 | contig 10691 bp, 8 predicted proteins | sample NGESurdeep072012_4_FD_184460 | JGI IMG/M metagenome (GOLD analysis project Ga0208584, IMG submission 184460) | Arctic peat soil microbial communities from Barrow, Alaska - NGEE Surface sample 415-1 deep-072012 (SPAdes) | ecosystem: Environmental > Terrestrial > Soil > Wetlands > Peat ...
AAATGTGCCGTTCCCTCCAATGGCAACCAGGCCATCAAGGTCAAATTTCTTAAGGTTACTGTAAGCGATGTCCCGGCCTTCCCGCTCCATGAACCGCTGGCTCCGGGCCGTTTTCAGGATTGTTCCTCCCCGCTGTATGATATTCGATACCGAGTGGCTGTACATCTGTTCAAACTGGCCGTCGATCAGGCCTTCGTATCCGCGACAGATCCCGAAGACCTCCACATTGTGAAATATGGCTGTGCGGACCACAGCCCTGATTGCGGCATTCATCCCGGAGGAATCGCCCCCGGAAGTCAGGACACCAATTCTATTGATTCTTGGCATGTTTCATCAATTTTCGAACTGTAAAATTACCAAATTTCGGAAGGATAGCTTAGGAAGTTCATAAAGTTTATAAAGTTTGTAAAGTTTATAGAGTTTGTTTAAACGGGTCCAGTTAGCTTATAATAAAAGCAGGATAAACCAGTTATTTCATTTGAAATGCATTTGGGAAAGACAAAAAACCCATTTGCAAACAACCAGATCAAAGGAAGTTATGGATAGTCAGAACAACAAGATCCCAGGTTAAAACATTCATCCAGAAAAACAATTCATTATGAAAACAAAAATTGCAGTTGTAACAGGAGGAAGCAGAGGGCTGGGCAAAGACATGGCACTGTCGCTGGCCAGGAAAGGTATCGATGTTGTGCTGACTTACCTTACCAATAAAAACGAAGCTGAAAAAGTTGCCGCAGAAATACAAGGGCTGGGGCAAAAGTCGGTTGCAATGCACCTTGATGTCTCAGATATCAAATCCTTTGACAGCTTTATCGGTAAATTATCTTCTTCTCTGAAAGAAAATTGGAATACCGGTATGTTCGATTTCCTGGTCAACAATGCAGGGATTGGAGTAACGATACCCATCGGCCAGGTAACCGAAGAAAATTTTGACCACTTATTGAATATCCATTTCAAAGGAGTTTATTTTCTTACGCAGAAAGCACTTCCTTTACTGAATGATGGCGGAGGAATAATAAATATTTCTTCCGGGACCACCCGTTTCAGTTTACCCGGTTATTCAGTTTATGCATCCATGAAAGGAGCCATAGAGGTTTTTACCCGCTACCTGGCAAAAGAACTGGGGGAAAGAAGGATCAGGGCGAATGTGATTGCACCCGGCGCGATTGAAACAGATTTCAATAATGCAGGTTTGCGAAATAACCCTCAACGGAAGGCCTTTATTGCAAGCCAGACTCCTTTGGGCCGTGTAGGACAGGCTGACGATATAGGTAGCGTGGTAGCATTTCTCTGCTCCGATGATTCGAAATGGATAAATGGCCAAAGAATAGAGGTATCGGGAGGAATAAATCTGTAAGCCTGGGAAAATGAAGAATGAAAAATGAAAAAATGAAGAATGACAAATACATAAAATTTATCCAAAAATAAATTTTTTTTCATTATCTTTTTGTTATCTCGAATTATATATTACCTTTGGTTCGCTAATTTTAAATTTATATTTGTTATGTCAACAGGTAAAGTAAAGTTTTTCAACGAGAGAAAAGGATTTGGTTTTATCGTAGACGATGAAACACAAGAAGACATTTTCGTACATGTCAGTGGTTTAGTTGACCGCGTGAGGGAAAATGACCAGGTTTCTTTTGATATCACGGAAGACAAAAGAGGAAAGAAAGCGATCAATGTTAAGAAAGAACCATAATCTTTTTTACACATTGTGATGCAAAAAAGAAGCCATCCGCAGGGACGGCTTCTTTTTTTTGTCTCAGCCAAAAGAGGGTTCCTGATCTCTTTTTACAATGGCTCGATGTGAAGTTTTATCTGGGAATCCAGGTACATATTTATGGATGAGGCAGGTATTTGTCCACTTGGTGTCGCCAGAATCTTGAGGTAATAGCTGTTCTTAAAAAGGATCGGTTTAATGTCGACATTTTTCCGTGCAAGATCGATTGTGGTTGCATTCGGATCAATTAATGTATCAGATCCGAGGTCGGTGGGATGAAGGAAAGTGGAATCTGCAGATCCCACCATCCTGACCGACTTGAGCCAGTTGAATGTTGCTCCGGGAGGTGCGGTTATGACCATGGCAAGTCTTGAAAGATAAGCCGAAGCGATAACTCCGCTGGGAAAATTATTGGCGCTGAGGATGCTGTCGAGATTGATGGATAGCTTTCCGGTATAAATTGTCACTTCCGGCAATTTCAAATTCTTAACCGTGTAACTAAAATAGACCTTCGGAAGAGTGTAAACAACATCAAAAGCTGACAGCTGCTTGGCTTTACTGCATGACGTAATTGTAAAGAACGGTATCAACAGGATCGTACACAGAGACAGAAATAGCAAAAATCGAATTTTCATAACTGGGTCTTTTTGGAGTAGAATAGGATAACGCTCTTCCGTCCTATTTATTGAGCATGACCGGCATGACAAGCATGAGGATGTCCTCATTTTTGTTCTCCTGGTTCACGGGAAGAAGGATACCGGCCCTGTTGGGTGCCGACATTTCCAGGCGGATCTCCTCGGTATCAATGTTATTCAGCATCTCGATCAGGAATTTTGAGTTGAAGCCAATCTCCAAGTCATCACCTTCATAATCGCAGGTAAGACGGTCCTTCGATTCCTTTGAAAAATCAAGGTCCTCCGAAGAAAGAACAAGTTCTTTTCCCGAAAGCTTAAACCGTACCTGGTGGGTCGATTGGTTGGCAAATATGGCCACACGGCGGATAGTGGTGAGCAGCGCATTCCGGTCGATGGTCAGTTTATTGGGATTCTCGGTCGGAATGACGGCATCATAGTTCGGGTACTTTCCATCGATGAGGCGGCATACCAGGTGGACGTTCTGGAAGGAGAAGAATGCATTGGTGCGGTTGTATTCGATGCTGACAGGCATATCCTGTCCGGCAATAATATTCTTGAGCAGGGTGAGCGGTTTCTTCGGGAGGATAAAGGATGCCGACTCATTGGACTTTGCATCGGTCCTCTTATATTTTACCAGCTTATGGGCATCGGTGGCAACAAACGTGATATCTTCCGGGGATAATTCACAAAAAACACCCGATAATACCAGCCTGAGCTCATCATTACCCGTTGCAAAGAGGGTTTTGTTGATGGCCTGGGAAAGCAGGGAAGAAGTGAGTTCAATGGAGGTGGTGCTTTCAAGGCTCGGAACCCGTGGGTATTCATCACTTTTATGGCCGGCCAGTTTGTACTTTCCATCACCCGCTGAGATCTCAATACCCTGGTTGTCTTCATTGATTGTAAATGAAACCGGGATATCGGCAAACGTTTTAAGGGTGTCAACCAGGATCTTGGCCGGAATGGCAATACTCCCGTTCTGAAGGGATTTATCCGGTTTCAGCGTCACACTCATAGTGGTTTCCAGGTCTGAAGAAGTGATCGTAAGCGAATCATCCTTCAGGTCAAATAGAAAATCATCCAGAATGGGCAAGGTATTACTGGTATTGATCACACCGATAATGGATTGCAGGTTTTTTAGTAAGAGGGAACTGGAAACGATGAATTTCATAACAGCGTCATTTTTCGTTTTACATATAAATTATTACGACCAAGGTCGTCTTCAATCAAAAATTTTGTCAAATATACAATAATTAAATTCTATTTCAAACAATGATCTCCTTGCGAAACTTACGCTCCCTCCTCTTTTTTTTTCCTCCTGAAATCAAATTTGTCTTCCTCTCCCCTGATCAGCCGTTTGATATTTTTTATGTGGGTCAGGGGGATGAAGACTGCCACTACGATCGCTAGAATGATAAGCCCCGGGTGTTCCTGTCCTGTAATAAAAATGACGATAAAAGGGAAGGATATTCCGCAAAAGATGGAAGCTAAGGAGACGTACCTTGTCACGGCCAGTATAGTGATAAAAAGTGCGAGTACGATGAGCAATGCAAGCGGGTAAAGCGCGATGGCTGCCCCGGCAAGGGTACCAACGCCTTTCCCTCCTTTAAAACCGGCAAAGACAGGAAAAACATGTCCGAGAACTGCAGCAAATGCCATGCATATCCTGACATAGGTGATAAAATCCTCACTCAATCCCGGGAGCGGAAACAGGAAGATCACCTGGACGGCTGCCCAGCCTTTGAAAACATCCAGTACCAGGACCGGGATCCCGGCTTTGTAGCCCATCACACGGATCACATTGGTGGCTCCGGCATTCCCGCTGCCATGCTGCCTTACATCGATACCGTAAAACAACTTGCCCACCCAAACCGCACTGGGAATGGAACCCATCAGATAAGCAAGCAGGATTTCTAATGCAAGGTAGATGTGGTTCATATAATTACGAATTACGAATTACGGATTACGAATTATGTTATTGGGTTTCGTATTTTCTCAGGAATTCTCTTTTTTTCCGGTCAGTTGCGATGGTATACCGGTATCCTTTCACCAGGTTTCCGATCCTTTTCTGCTCTGCAGATGATTTGACTCCTGCTTCCACCGCCTCATTGAATTGTGCATTGGAACTCAATGCCATGAGGATGTTGTTGCGGTAGTTGAAGAAATACCAGTCATTTTTGGTCAACTCAAAATAGAAGGTGAAATCATCCCCGTTCTTTTTCTTTTGAAATTCCAGGATCCCGTTAACAAACTTGTTCACCTGCACTTTCCCTATGCAACCGATTCCGATGGGCCCGTATGAAAGCCAGGTTTTATTGAGAGTATCCCACCGGAGCTTCACGTCGGCCAGGAAAATAGTCCGGATGAGTTCATCCGGGAATCGTTTGAAACGCCCCACCATCTCCATTTCTGATTTAACCTTGTCGAATTCCTTCTTCCCAAGCAAGGTCTTCATGGCTTCCAGGTAAGGAGAAGTTGAAAATACAAGCCCCTGCAGGTTCATCGTTCCGAGTTGGGTAGTAAACTTGGTCAGGCAATCGTCTGAGAATGGGAAATTGAGTGCCAGGGCAACCCGTGTTTTGGTTGAATCGGCAATAACATAATGATCAATGGTTCCCCAGGATTCCATCTTCAGTGCGCCGGAATTCAATGCCAGGTTGATCTTTCCGCTTCCGTGAAGAGCACAATCGCTTGTACTTAGCGAAAGGCCGTTACCCGGCAGCGTCGGGTCTTTGCGACGGTCCATCTCCATGATGCGGTATAAACCGTTAGAAAGGTCATAATCGATCTTCCCCAGTGAAGTGATCATGGTGGAATCACTGAATGATTTTTTAGGAGAGAAGAAGGCAGGGTAGATATGGTTGCCAGTATTGGAGAATATGATCCCGAGTCCCAGCTTCTGGAAATGAATATCCCTCAGGGGATCCTCCAGCGGGATCATTACCTGCTGAGGATTGATATCACTCGTAAAATAGGTCCATGCCCGGGCGGTCGGAAAACAATCCATCACCGGGCGGAAGCCTCCTTCAAAAGTGAGGTTTCGCTGGGATGCCCGCAGGTTGATGGCCCCCCTGAACTCAAATTCCGGGCTGAGAAGGAAACGGGTGGTGTCCTGAATGCTTCCTTCGGCAATGGTCTCACCCGCAGTATCAATCGCAATCCGGGTAAAGTGGATCTGCTGCCGCTGGTTGTCCCGTTCGATGTAGTCGTAATAGCCATTGCCGGTATACTTCTTTCGTGATGCAATGCTGATGTTGCAATTATAAAAGCGATGAAATTTATTGTTTGCATTGGCGATAATGCCTGCCCTGTTCAGGATCCTCATTTTGGCTTCAGGGTGGATATAAACCTTGCCCGAATCCGGGAAAATGGCGGCATCCGCCACTCTGATCACTTTTACATCCTCCGCACTGATGATATTGGTATTCAGGTCGTAAGTTGCCTGCTGAGAAAAAAACCGCAAGGAATCCTGCAGGGGATGCGTAGATACGAACTCGGTTCCCGGGAATTTATAATTGACCAGCTTATCGGCGCTCAGGGTATCCGCAATGTCAACCTGCTGGTTCCGCTCATTGTACAACCGGATGGACCGTTTTTCAACCAGCCAGTCGAACCGGTCCATGGAACAGGCATATTGGTTAACCGGGAAGTCCACCCTGGAGATCCCACGACTGGATTTGAATTCGCCCTTCAATTGATCAAAATCAAAGTGGGTGAGGTAATTCTTTGTAGAGATGCTCAGTGCAGAAAGATTCACAGACTTGATCCGGAAAACATCCACAGTCGCATCAAAGACACGCCGTTTGAATTCAAATAAAAAAGCATCCATTTCGGCATCCCTGATCTTCACGGTACCCTGACCGGTCAATCCCGCCGGGGTCAGGTTCAGGCTGCCCGCCAGTGCCGCCTCGCCATTGTACATCGAAATATCCTTGTTAATGCTTGACACCTTGAGTATGTTCTTGTAGGGCTTCCAGAATTCACGCACCGAATCACCCTTCACCGATGGACTTTCCACCTGGCCCGCCAGTTCGGTGGCAGTAAATGACTTTGCCACCGTCTTTATGGAATCCGGGTAAAAGATAAAGTTGTCCGACAAGGAAGTCGAATTGAGGTAGATCAGTTTGCCATCGCCCCGCAGCCCCTGGTTGCTCATATCGATCTTCGAATAAAAGGTACCTTTCCCGCCATAGGCAGGCAAGCCGCTAGGTCCGGTATTTGACTCGATCCCGAAAGAATAATCCGGGCGTACAGTGAGCGGCTGCCTGATATCCGGGAAGATACCCGAAGAAACAAGGACGCCTTCGAATTTCAGGCTGTCGGTAGGAAAGGACCCGATGCTTTTTAACGTAAACGGATCAACGCTGAAAAAGAATTTATCCTTTTTATAGACGCCGTTGTATACCGACCGTTTTTCCCAGTTCGCATAGGAAACATTTTTACTGTTAAAGATTGGGTAGTCGGGAAATTTATTCAACCCGGATTTGTTCTTCGGATCATCGATAAGCAGGTCTCCGCTGAGGTTTGTGATATAAGTCGAGACTTTTACAAGCTGATAGGTCTGGGTTTTCGGGTCTTTTGTGCGGCTCCTGACATACACGGCCATCGAATCGATATAGGGCATGTTCAGCTTGAATTTGTTGTATTCGAATGAACTCATCTTGGTATAATAGTCAAAGAGGCCTGCCTCTACTTTTCCGGAGAACAGAAAGTCGCCATCCTTTTTCAGGATCACCTGCTGTTTTGAAGGATAGATATAGACCTGTTGGGAATCGCTCAGGAAGACCTTCGGCACGCCCTGGATCACCAGGTCGAAGCTGTCGAGGCTGAGGATCCCGTTGCTCTTCGCCGTCACGGTTGAGTTGAAAAAGATCACATCGTAGTCGATCTTCTCATCTTTGGCCTTAACATAATTGATCAGTTTATCCTTGATTTTGCCGGTTTTATCATCCGGATCGTAAATGAGGAACCCTTTGTACGCCAAGGTCAGCAATTGCGCCTCCACCTGCTCGGGTGGCCTCTGCATGTAGGTGACGATCTGGTCGAGGGTAAAATCCCGGGTTTTGTATTTCTCTGAATATTTCCTCAGGACATACAGGGGATTGAATTCGTCGATACCCTGTAACTTATCATACCGCTGAAGTGAGAAGTAGTTTGCGGATTCGAAAACGGCCCGACCTTCCTGGTTGGGGCCCTTCATCATCTCAAAATTTATCCGCGGCTCATTCAGCTTCCAGGTCAGTGACTCGCAATAGATCTCGATCTGGTGCCAGGAATCGAACCAGGGACTGATCATCGTGATCCGTTCATCCCGTGTAAGCGTCAGCTCTTTCTTCTCATCAATGTATTTCATGGTGAGAACCGGGTTGTAGATGGAATCATTTTCGTGATAGATCGTGATGGAAGCATTTGCGGAGTTAATGCGGTCGGTTCGGATGACAAATAATTTTGAGAAGATCCTGACAAACTCTTTGTTGTTTTTCCTGAAAACAAGTCTGGCATCTTCCGTATTCGAACCGGATCCGATAATTTTTGCACCTTCCATTGCAAATCCGCCCATGTAATCAACATTCTTGAAAAGGTTCTTGATCCCGATCGTTTTATCATAAGAATTGAATGTAGGGTACTGGGCCTTATCCTCGGTAACATTTGCGAGAACTTTATCACTGAATTTCCCGATCAATGAAAAAGCAAAAAACTTCTTGTTGAAAAACTCGACCGAATCCGCCTCGACCTTCGAATATTTCATCTGGATCTGGTAATTCTTCACATTTGCATAAACCTGCTGCGGATCCAGCCCGGCTCGTTGCCAGTCGACTTTCCCTCCCTTACCGATCCACTGAAAGGTAAGCGGATAAAAAATCCCGCCGGTATTAAAGATAACAAGGCTGTCGTCATTGGCGTAACAAACCAGCATGGTTGAATTAAACGTAATCACGGGAACCGAATCAAATTTCATATGGTAATCAGGAGTAATGATCTTCCATCGTGCCGATTGGGATTTATAAACCAGGTTCTCGCCGAAAAGTGAAATAGATTGGTCAACAAACTGGAGGAAGTAACGGCTGTTCTTGTTTTCCAGAAGCCCTTTCAAAACGGCAAACCATTCATTGAACCGCTCATCCGGTTGATGGGAATCAGTAAAAACGTTCAGTCCTTTGATGTAATTGTAAAAGTCGGGATAGGGTCTTAACCCTTTCTTAAGCATCTGATTGCCGATCGCATAGATGAGTTTCTTTTTTGAGGGATCATATTTTTCAGTATTCCACTTTTGAATGAACGCTTTCATCAGGGTGGAACTCATCTTCTCTTCATTATTTGCCACGAGCGGAGCAAATACGCTGTTCAGTTCGGTGATAAACTTCGTGGAATCGCCTGAAAAACGGGTAATTTTCTGCGCTCCGGCAACCTGTGAAAATAAAAAAAGAAGGACCGGCAACAAAACATAGCCCGCCGGCCTTGCTAAAGGCTGTTTCATTTTATAAATCGGGCGGCGACCCATCGGTTTTTTGTAATGTATTGATCGAAAACAAATGCATTCGATTCTGCTGCTTGCCGGATCATTGCTAAATCTTCTTCATAAAAACCGCTCATCAGCAATTCACCTTTTTTAATGCGTTTTGAATATTCCGGGAGATGGCTGATCAGAACATTCCGGTTAATATTAGCCAGCAGGATATCGTAACCGGAACCGGCAGCATCCATGTCTCCCATCTTCACAGTCACGACGGTTGCACGGTTTTTTTCCATGTTCTCCATTGCATTGCTGAAGGCCCAACTGTCGTTGTCGATGGCAGCTACCTCCGAAGCGCCCATCTTATCGGCCAGAATGGCGAGGATGCCGGTTCCGCAACCCATATCCAGCACTTTCTTCCCCCGGAAATCCATCTGCATCATCACTTCGATCATCATGGCAGTGGTTTCATGATGAGCCGTTCCGAATGACATTTTCGGTTCGATGATGATCTCGTAGGGATAATCGGGTCGGGGAGCATGAAAAGGAGCACGGATGTAACATTTTCCTGCGATCAGCACCGGTTCGAAGTTTTTCTCCCATTCGGCATTCCAGTTCTGATCGGGGATCCTTTTTTTGGTGAATTTCACTTCAAACTGATCACAGAGCTGATCCACCTTTTGCCGGGTATAATTGTCGACCTGGATATAGGCAAAGAGTTCATCCTCCGTTTCCACGAAGCTTTCAAAATTCTCTTCTGCAAGCAAGGAAGTGAGGATCTCCCGTTTTTCTTCCGAAGCAGGATGAATGCGGATCTCGAAGTAGTCCATATCAGAAGGAAGTTACGATCCGCAGAAATTCATCTGCCTTCAGGGAAGCGCCTCCTATGAGGCCACCGTCCACGTCGGCCTGGGAAAAAAGTTCACGGGCATTCGAAGAATTACAGCTTCCTCCATAAAGAATACTGGTCTCAGCGGCCAGGACTTCACCGTATTTCAAAGCTATCTGTTCACGGATGTAGGCATGCATCTCCTGTGCCTGCGCGGGTGTGGCGTTCACACCGGTTCCAATGGCCCACACCGGCTCATAAGCGATCACAGCTTGCTGAAACTGTTCGGCGGTAAGATGGAACAACGATTCATCCAGTTGCTTTTTAACTACCTCAAAATGGCGTCCTGCTTCTCTTTCCGGGAGCACTTCCCCGCAACAGAAGATCGGCCGGATACTATTTCTTAATGCAGCGTCAACTTTCTTTGCCAGTAAAGCAGGATCTTCCCCATAATACTTTCTTCTTTCCGAATGGCCGATGATGCAGTATTCAACCTCCATGGAAGTGAGCATAGGTCCCGAAATTTCCCCTGTATACGCACCGGTATCGTTTTCGTTCATATTTTGTGAACCCACACTGAAAACGGACTCTTCAGCGATATCGGTGGCCATTTCAAGGTATACATACGGCGGACAGAGGATCACATCCTGGTGGCCCGTATCCATCGACTCCAGTTTATCTGCAATTTCCGCAATCAGTTCTTCGGCTTCCGGAAATGACTTATTCATTTTCCAGTTCCCCGCAACTATTTTCCTTCTCATCATATTAGGTATTAGGTATTCGGTTCTGGGTTCCCTGTTTTATTTCGCTATTTCGCTTTTCGCTATTTCAGTTGTCAGTCATTTATTAAACTCATCTGGCGGCCACCTTATTGCACCCTCACCCTCGGATCCAGCATCCCGTAAACGACATCGACCAAAATATTGATTATTACCAGGATGATAGAAATGAAGAGCACGGCTCCCATCAGCACCGGAAAGTCATATTTTTCAAGTGCATTTACGATGACCAGCCCGATGCCTTTCCAGTCGAAGATGTATTCGATAAACACCGCCC
>Ga0208584_1000183_pt1 | contig 10688 bp, 5 predicted proteins | sample NGESurdeep072012_4_FD_184460 | JGI IMG/M metagenome (GOLD analysis project Ga0208584, IMG submission 184460) | Arctic peat soil microbial communities from Barrow, Alaska - NGEE Surface sample 415-1 deep-072012 (SPAdes) | ecosystem: Environmental > Terrestrial > Soil > Wetlands > Peat ...
CCCGCGGGACCGGCAAGCAAAGACACCTCCACGCAGTGGACGAACCCCCAGCCGCGCCGGCGAGGCGATCAGAGCTTCAGCTTGCGCAGGCGCAGGGCGTTGGTGATGACCGAGACGGAGGAGAAGCTCATCGCGGCGGCCGCGATCATGGGCGAGAGCAGCAGGCCGAACACCGGGTAGAGCACGCCCGCGGCAACCGGCACGCCGATCGAGTTGTAGCCGAACGCCCAGACGAGGTTCTGCCGGATGTTGCGCATCGTGGCGCGCGACAGCGTGCGGGCCCGGGCCAGGCCCATGAGGTTGCCCTTGACCAGCGTGACCCCGGCCGACTCCATGGCGACGTCGGTGCCGGTGCCCATCGCGATGCCGACGTCGGCGGCCGCGAGCGCGGGGGCGTCGTTGATGCCGTCGCCGGCCATCGCGACCTTGCGGCCCTCCCCCTGCAGCCGCTTGACGACCGCGCCCTTGCCCTCCGGCGAGACCTCGGCCTCGACCTCGTCGATGCCGAGCGTCCTCGCGACCGCTTCCGCCGCCGTGCGCGAGTCGCCGGTGAGCATGACGATGCGCACGCCGTCGGCGTGCAGGGCGCGGATCGCCTCCGGGGTCGTCGGCTTGATCGGGTCGGCCACCGCCAGCAGGCCGACGACGGCGCCGGCGGAAACGACGAACATCACCGTCTGCCCGTTCCCGCGCAAGGCTTCGGCGCGCGCCGCGAGAACGCCGGAAGCGACACCCATCTCGGCGAGCAGCTTCTCGTTTCCGAGCGCCGCGGGGCGCCCGTCAACCGTTCCGGTCACGCCCTTTCCCGGCAGCGAGCGGAACTCCTCGGCCGCCGCCGGCGCGATCGTGCGGGCCGCGGCTGCCGCCAGCACCGCGGCGGCGAGCGGGTGCTCGCTGCCGCGCTCGAGCGCTGCCGCGACCCGGAGGACGTCGCCCTCTTCGACCCCGTCCGCCGGGACCACGGCGGTCAGGCGCGGCTTCCCCTCCGTGAGCGTGCCGGTCTTGTCCACCACCAGCGTGTCGATCTTCTCGAACGCCTCGAGCGCTTCGGCGTTGCGGATCAGGACGCCGGAGGCCGCGCCGCGGCCGACGCCGACCATGATCGACATCGGCGTCGCGAGGCCGAGCGCGCACGGGCAGGCGATGATCAGCACCGCCACCGCGTTGACGAGCGCGTGCGCGAGACGCGGCTCGGGGCCGAACGCCGCCCACGCGGCGAAGGTGAGCGTCGCGGCCGCGACCACGACCGGCACGAACACCGCCGCGACCCTGTCCGCGAGGCCCTGGATCGGGGCGCGCGAGCGCTGCGCCTCGGAGACCATCGCGACGATGTGCGCGAGCAGGGTGTCGGCGCCGACGCGCTCGGCGCGCATCACGAACGAGCCGGTGCCGTTGACCGTGGCGCCGGTGACCCTGGCCCCCGCCGACTTCTCAACCGGGATCGGCTCGCCGGTCAGCATCGACTCGTCGAGGAGGCCGGACCCCTCCTCGACGATGCCGTCGGTGGGCACCTTCTCGCCGGGGCGCACGCGCAGGCGGTCGCCGGGCTTGACCTCGGCGAGCGGGACGTCACGCTCGCTGCCGTCGGGCAGGACGAGGCGCGCGGTCTTCGGGGCGAGGCCCAGGAGGGCGCGGATCGCGTTGCCGGTGCGCGCGCGGGCGGAAAGCTCGAGCACCTGGCCGAGCAGCACGAGGGCGACGATCACGGCGGCGGCCTCGAAGTAGACGGCGACGTGGCCGTGCATCCGGAACGACGGTGGGAAGATCCCCGGCGCGATGGTCGCCAGCACGCTGTAGGCGTACGCCGTGCCGGTCCCGATCGCGATCAGCGTGAACATGTTCAGATGCCAGGTGACGATCGAGCGCCAGCCGCGCGCGAAGAACGGCGCCCCGCCCCAGAGCACTACCGGCGTCGCGAGGGCGAGTTGCAGCCAGACCAGCCACGGCGCCGCGAACGCCTGGCGCAGCGAGGGGAGCATCCCGGCCATCTCGATGATGAGCAGCGGTACGGCCAAGGCGCTGGTTACCCAGAACCGCCGCCGCATGTCCACCAGTTCGGGGTTGGCGGGCTCTTCGGCCGCGACGGTGCGGGATTCGAGGGCCATGCCACAGATCGGACAGTCGCCTGGCGCGGGCCGCACGATCTCGGGGTGCATCGGGCAGACGTACTCGGTGCGCGAGGCGGGGGGCGGCGATGCGGGCTCGAGCGCCATCCCGCACACCGGGCAGGCGCCCGGGGCGCGCTCGTGGACCTCGGGGTCCATCGGGCAGATGTAGTCCGCGCCCGCCGGGCGCGCCGGCGCCGGCTTGGAGGGCATCGCGGGGCGGTGCATCCCGTGGGTGCCGGGGGCGGCGAGGATGCCGTCGGGATCGGCGTCGAAGCGCTCGGCGCAGCGCGGCCCGCAGAAGTAATGGGTGGTGCCCTGATGCTGCCGGGAGATCACGTTAGGCTTCTCGAACACCTGCATCCCGCACACCGGGTCGAGGCCGAGGAGCGTGCCGGTCGGGGCCGGCCCCATCGCGGGCATCGACGGCATCATCGGCGCCATCGGACGGTGCATCGGCGCGCTCCCGAAGTGGGCGAGGAACTGCGCTGGGTCCGCGTCGAACTTCGCGGCGCAGCCCGCGCAGCAGAAGAAGTACGCGGTGCCGCCGTGCTTGCGGGTGACGGGGTTCGGCTTCTCGAACACCTGCATGCCGCACACCGGGTCGACGCCGAGGAGCTTCCTTCCGTCCGCCGGCGGTGCGCCGGGTCGGCCTGTCGTGTGATCGTCCATCGCGCCCGTCCCCCCAACCGCATACTACCCGCTCGGTGGGCCTCGAATTCCATATCCGAGGGTCGACGCCGCCGTTGGGCAACTCTGCGGTCGCATGCTATCGTTTATGCATCATGGCCTTGCATGTCGTTGACCACCCCGTGCTGCACGACATCCTGGCCCGCCTGCGCGACCACGCGACCCGCTGCGAGGAGTTCCGCATCCTCGCCCACCGCATCTCCCTCCTGCTGGTCGCCGAGGCCACCCGCGACATCCCGACGGTGGCCGGCACGGTCCAGACCCCGCTCGAGACCACTGCGGCGCAGCGGGTCGCGGCCCGCGTGGTGGCGGTGCCGGTGCTGCGCGCCGGGCTCGGGATGCTGCAGGCGTTCCTCGACCTCGTGCCGTCGGCCGAGGTCGGCTACTTCGGCCTCGAACGCGACGAGACGACCGCCGTGGCCCGTCGCTACTACGAGAAGGTCCCCGCCGACCTCGGTAGCGCGGTCGTATTCCTGCTCGACCCGATGCTCGCCACCGGCGGCTCCGCCGCGATGGCGGTCGAGGGCCTCGAGGGGATGGGCGCGCGCAACGTCCGGCTGGTGTCGATCGTCGCCGCGCCGGAGGGGGTGGAGCGACTGCAGCGCGCCGCCCCCGGCGTCGAGATCTACACCGCGGCGGTGGACCGGCAACTCGACGGCCGCAAGTACATCCTCCCGGGCCTCGGCGACTTCGGCGACCGCCTCTACGGCACCTGAGGGGCGCCGCCGATAGCGGACCATCTGCGTTGTCGGGCTGCGGCGGTTCGGATCCTCACATAGCCTCCGGCTATGCTCCGGTCCGACCGCCTTGCCCTCCTAGCAGCTGGCCCACTCTCGGCGGCGCGGCTGCACGCCCCAAGTTGCGAGGCCCTGCCTATCGGTGGGATTCCCGTCTTCGAGGGGAGAGCTCGAGGCCGCGCGGCCTGCGGCCGGCGCGGCCGGCTCTGACCACTGACCACGGACCACGCCTCTGCCTCAGTAGTCGCTGGTCATGATGAACAGGGGCTTGGCCTCGAAGCGCTCGTAGATCGGGCGCAGCCGGTCGGTGTTGTAGAACTTCCGCACGTCCACGGCCTTCTTGTGGCTGGTGACGACGTCGATCGGGACGTTGTCGTAACGGCCGTTGCGGACGTTGACGAGGCGGCCGAAGACGCCGTCGAGCACGAGGTCCATCGCGAGGTTGCCGAACGCCATCGGCACGATCGAGTCGAGTGCATCGGGGTTGCCGCAGCGCACGAGGTAGCCGAGACGCTGGTTGATGACGTTGATGCGCCGCCCGTTGTTGTACTTCGGCGAGAGGTCGCGGAGCACGCGCGAGACGCGGTCGCCGATGCCACCCAGCTTCCTGTGCCCGAAGGCGTCGGTCTCCTGGTCCTCGTAGACCATCTCGTCCATGCCCTGGAACGTCGCCCCTTCCGAGACCAGCACCACGCTGTACTTGGAGGGGTTGGTATGACGGTCGGCGGTGAGCAGCTCGCAGAGGTGCTCGATGTTGAACACGTGCTCGGGGATGACGCACCGGTTGGCCGCCCCCGCCATGGTGGGGAGGAGCGCGGTGAAACCCGCGTAGCGGCCGAACACCTCGATCACCAGGAAGCGCTCGTGGCTCCCGGCCGAGGTGCGCAGGGCGTGGGTCATCTCGATCGTGCGGGTCACGCACGTCGAGAAGCCGATGCAGTAGTCCGTGCCGGGCACGTCGTTGTCCATCGTCTTCGGGATCGCGATGACCCGCACCCCCTCCTTGTGCAGGCGCACCCCGTACGAGAGCGTGTCGTCGCCGCCGATCGGGATGAGGGTGTCGATGCCAAGCCACTCGAGGTTGGCGAGCACGTCGGGGGTGACGTCCACGATGTCGCCGGGGTACTTGTCCTTGAGGTGCGGCGGCAGTTGCGCCTGCGAGACCTTCGACGGGTTGGTGCGCGAGGTGTGCAGGAAGGTGCCGCCCGTGCGGCCGACTTTGTTCACGACCTCCTCGGACAACTCGATCACGTGCTCGTCGTGGGGCGTCGCGTTGTCACGCTCGAGCTCGACGATCCCGGCCCAGCCGTGCCGGATCCCGAGCACCCTGTACCCGTCGCGCACCGCGCGCACGGTGAGGGCGCGGATCGCCGGGTTCAAGCCCGGGACGTCGCCGCCGCCGGTCAGGATCGCGATGGTGCCCTTCGGTTTGGTTGGGCTGCTCATGTCTGGCTCCGTTCGGCAGCGATGGTAGCGCAACCGCCACTCCGGGGAAGGTGCCGGCCCGCCGCCGCATTCCGCCCGGTGTGCCCCACATTGACGCCTGGTCCTCTCTGGCTTGTGTGGGGCCGGCGCGCCGCGCCGGCGGTCTCTAGGACTGCCAGGACACACGACCGCTGGCCGGAGTCTACATTCATTCGTAGCGGCCGCCCGCGGGGCGGCCGGCCTTTGCCCTGCAAGCGCGCTTCGCTTGGCCGCTTCGCTTGGTCGGTTGCGCCGCCGCGGCCGGGTGCCTATGCTCGGGGAAGCGGAGGTTGCAACGGCCATGGATGCGGTCCTCCTCGCCCGGCTCCAGTTCGCCTTCACCCTCATGTTCCACTACCTGTTCCCGCCGGTCACGATCGGACTCGGCGTGCTGCTCGTCGTGATGGAGGGGATGTACCTCAAAACCCGGGACCTCCATTACGAGGCGATGGCGAAGTTCTGGACGAAGGTGTTCGCGGTCACTTTCGCGATGGGCGTGGCGACCGGGATCGTGATGGAGTTCCAGTTCGGAACCAACTGGGCGACCTACTCCCGGTTCGTCGGCGACGTCTTCGGCTCCGCCCTCGCGGCCGAGGGGATCTTCGCGTTCTTCCTGGAATCGGGGTTCCTCGCGGTGCTGGTGTTCGGGTGGGACCGGGTGTCGCCGGGGATGCACTTCTTCGCGACGGTCATGGTCGCGCTCGGCTCGATGTTCTCCGCGGTCTGGATCGTGGTCGCCAACTCCTGGCAGCAAACGCCGGCCGGCTTCCACATCGTCGGGGTTGGCTCGGCGGCCCGCGCCGAGATCACCGACTTCTGGGCGATGGTGTTCAACCCCTCGAGCGTGGAGCGGCTCGTGCACGTGCTGCTCGGCGCCTTCATCGTCGGGGCGTTCGTAGTGCTGAGCGTCTCGGCGTTCTACCTGCTCAAGGGCCGGCACCTGGAGTTCGCGCGCCGCAGCTTCACGATCGCGCTGGTGGTCGCCGCCCTGGCGTCGCTCGCCGAGGTCGTCTCCGGTGACTCACAGGCGCGCACGCTCGCCACCACCCAACCCGCCAAGCTCGCGGCGTTCGAGGGGCTGTACAGGACCACCCCCGGCGGCACGCGCTTGACCGTAATGGGGTTCCCCGACACGGCCGAGGAACGGGTGCGGGGCGAGATCGCGATCCCGGGGCTGCTCTCCTACCTTGTGTGGGGCGATTGGAACAAGCCGGTGCAGGGCCTCGACCGGGTGCCGCGCGCGGACTGGCCGCCGGTGGCGCTCCCGTTCCAGACCTACCACGTCATGGTGGGGCTGGGGTTCGTCTTCGGCGCCCTGACGCTTGTCGCGCTCGTCATGCGCTGGCGCGGGACGCTGTTCGAGGCGCGCTGGCTGCTGTGGACGTTCGTGTTCGCGGTCGCGGGCCCGTTCGCCGCCAACGAGCTCGGTTGGGTCGCCGCGGAGGTCGGGCGCCAGCCGTGGGTGGTGTACGGACTGCTGCGCACCTTGGACGCCACGTCCAAGAGCGTGTCTGCAGGCCAGGTGCTGGCATCGCTGGTCATGTTCGGCGTCATCTACGCCCTCCTGTTCGCGGTGTACGTGTTCGTGCTGAACGACAAGATCCAGCACGGTCCGGACGAGCCGGCGGCGCCGCCGGCGGCGACCACGGGCAGAGAGCTGCTGGCGGCGGCCGGGAGCCTCGCGGGGCGCCGGGGAGAGTCGCTCACCTCGACCGGCGGCGCCGCCGGCCGCGCCGGCAGGGAGTGACGGCGATGGACCTGCACCTGTTCTGGTTCGCCCTCCTCGGCGTGCTGCTCACCGGCTACGCCATCCTCGACGGCTTCGACCTCGGCGTCGGGATCCTGCATCTGGCGGCGCGCCGCGACGACGAGCGCCGGGTGCTCCTGAACGCCATCGGGCCGCTGTGGGACGGCAACGAGGTGTGGCTCGTGACGTTCGGCGGCGCGCTCTTCGCGGCGTTTCCCCGCGCCTACGCTGCGGTGTTCTCGGCGTTCTACCTGCCGTTCATGCTGCTGCTGTTCGCGCTCATCTTCCGGGCGGTCTCGATAGAGTTCAGGAGCAAGCGCGAGAGCGCGGCGTGGCGGCGCTTCTGGGACGGGGCGTTCTTCGCGGCAAGCACCGTCGCGACGTTCCTAATGGGTGTCGCGGTCGGGGACTCGATGCTCGGCATCCCGATCGGCCCCGACGGCGACTACACGGGCGGGGTCGTGGACCTGCTGCGCCCCTACGCGCTCCTGGTCGGGGTGCTGGCGGTGGCGACGTTCGCAATGCACGGCTCGATCTACCTCCATCTCAAGACCGAGGGCGAGCTGCAACGGCGCATCCACGGCTGGATGTGGCGCACGTTCGGCTTCTTCCTGGTGGCGTACATGCTGGTCACGGTCGTGACGTTGGTGACGGTGCCCGCCGCCACGCGCAACTTCACCCGCCTGCCGTGGGCGTGGGTCGTCGTGCTGCTCAACATCCTCGCGGTCGCCAACATCCCGCGCGCGATCTCTAAAGGCAAGCCGCTCGGCGCGTTTGTCTCCTCCTCGTGCACCATTGCAGCGCTCGTCTTCCTGTTCGGCGTAGCGCTCTTTCCCAACCTGCTCGTGTCGAGCAGCGACCCAGCGTGGAGCCTGACGATCGTCAACGCCGCCTCCTCGGAGAAGACCCTGCGCATCATGCGCATGATCGCGTTCCTCGGGATGCCGTTCGTCGCCGCGTACACGGCGGTCGTGTACTGGGTGTTCCGCGGCAAGGTCGAGCTTGGCAAGTTCAGCTACTAGAGTGAGCGCGACGCGCGGGAGCGGCCGGCGTCACTCCGCGGCCGGCAGGAGCGCGACGAGCGCCGCCGCGGCGCGCGCCGGATCGCGCTCGGCGAGGGGAAGGCGGAGAACGCCGGCGGGGGTGAGGACGGCGTCCGGCGCCGCGGCCAGCAGCGCCATGGCAGCGGGGTGCGCGGCCGGGTGGGCGGGGTCGAACGTCAGCTCCCAGGCGAGCGGGCCGCGCTTGACCCTGGTCATCCCGAGCCCCTCGGCACGCCGACGCACGCGCTGGTGCAGGATGAGGTTGTCGAGCTGGGCGGGGGCCGCGCCGAACCGCTCGCTGAACTCCTGCCTGAGGCTCGCGAGCTCCTCGTCGGTGCGGGCGCCGGCGATCCGGCGGTACACGGCCAGACGCAGCGTCTCCTCGGCGATGTAGCGTTCCGGAAGGCGCAGGTCGAGGCCGAGGCGCAGCTCGACCGAGGTCGGCGGTGCCGGCGCGGCCTCGCCGCGCAGCTCCCGCACCGCCTCCTCGAGGAGGTGGCAGTAGGTCTCGAAGCCGACCGCGCGCAGGTGGCCGTGCTGCTCGGCGCCGAGCAGGTTGCCGGCGCCGCGGATCTCGAGGTCGCGCGCGGCGATGCGGAAGCCGGCGCCGAGGTCCGCGAACTCGAGGATCGCCGCCAGGCGCGCGCGCGCCTCTTTGGTGAGCGAGCGCTCCGGCGGCACGAGCAGGTAGGTGAAGGCGAGGCGGTCGGAGCGTCCCACGCGGCCGCGCAGCTGGTAGAGCTGGGCGAGACCGAAGCGGTCGGCGCGGTTGACGATCAGCGTGTTGGCGTTGGGGATGTCGAGGCCGTTCTCGATAATCGCCGTCGCCACCAGGACGTCGGCCTCGCCCCCGAGGAACGCGTCCATCGCTTTCTCGAGTTCCCGCTCGTCCATCTGCCCGTGCGCCATCACGACCCGCGCCTCGGGCGCGACCTCGCGCACGAGCGCCGCCATCGCGGCGATCGAGGCCACCCGGTTGTGGACGAAAAAAACCTGCCCGCCGCGCGCCAGCTCGGTTGTGATCGCTTCGCGCACCGCCTCGCGGCGGAACGGCAGCACGTGGGTCTGCACCGCGAGGCGGTCGCGGGGCGGGGTCTCGATCACCGAGACGTCGCGCAGGCCGAGCAGCCCGAGGTTGAGCGTGCGCGGGATCGGCGTCGCCGACATCGCGAGCACGTCCACGCTCGCCTTGAGCGCTTTCAGCCGCTCCTTCTGCGCCACGCCGAAGCGCTGCTCCTCGTCCACGATGAGCAAACCGAGGTCGCGGAAGCGCACGTCCTTGGCGAGCAGGCGGTGGGTGCCGATGACGATGTCCACCGTCCCCTCGGCGATGCCCGCGACCACCTTCTTCTGCTCGGGGGCGGCGACGAAGCGCGACAGCCAGCGGATCTCGACCGGAAACCCCGCGAAACGGCGCGCGAACGTGCGGACGTGCTGCTCGGCGAGAATCGTGGTCGGCGCCAGCACCGCCACCTGCTTGCCGTCCATCACCGCCTTGAACGCCGTGCGCATCGCGACCTCGGTCTTGCCGTACCCGACGTCGCCGACGACGAGGCGGTCCATCGGGCGCGGCGACTCCATGTCGCGCTTCGCCTCCGCGATCGCCTGCGACTGATCGGCGGTGGGCTCGTACTCGAACGCCTCCTCGAACTGGCGCTGCCACGGCGAGTCCTTGGAGAACGAGAAGCCGGCCGCGAGCTCGCGGGTGGCCTGCACCTTGAGCAGCTCCTCGGCCATGTCCTTGAGCGCGCGCTTGACCTTCGACTTGGTGCGCGCCCAGCTCGTGCCGCCCAGGCGGTCGAGCTTGGGCGGCGTCCCCTCGGCGCCGGCGTACTTCTCGAGCACGTCGGCGCGCTCGAGCGGGACGAGCAGCTTGCCGCCGCCCGCGTACTCGAGCTCGACGCACTCGTGTTCCTCGGTGTCGAGCGCGAGGGTGCGGAAGCCGGCGAAGCGGCCGATGCCGTGGTCCGTGTGCACGACGAAGTCGCCGACGGCGAGATCGCGCATCTCGGCGAGGACGCGGGCCAGCGACCGGCGCTGGCGCGCGGGGGCGGGCAGGCTGGTGAGGTCGGCACGGCCCCAGACCACGAGTCCCGCCTCGGGGAAGGCAAAGCCGCGCTCGAGGCGCCCGGAGACGACGCCGACGATCGTATCGAGCGGCCAACCCTGGCGCACTGGCAACTCGGCCTCGGTGAGCAGGTGCGTCAGGCGCTGCGCCTCGCCGTGCGAGGCCGCCACGAGCACCTGCGAACGCCGCTCGGCGATGCCGACGCGCAGCTCCTCGGCGAGCATCTGGGGGCGGGACGCCAGGTTCGGGGTCGGCCTGGTCCCGACCCGCACCCACGGGGTGCCGTCCTCGATCGCGAGCGCCTCGATCCGGTCGGCGCCCGCCAGCGCGTCGAGACAGCGCCCGGCGTCGGCGAGCCACGCCTCGGGCGCGGGTAGGGGGGCGCCGTCGCGGGTGGCGGTGTCGCGAGCGCGGCCCAGCGCCTGGAACACCCGCTCCACCTCGGTCCGCACCGCGTCGCTCTCGCACACCACCAGGCGCGGCGCGAGTTCCCAGCCGTGGGTGTGTTCCTGGGTCCAGCCGAGGAAGCCCTCCCAGAGCGCCGGCTCGGTTCCGGCGCGGGCGGCGGCGGCAGCCGCGCCGCACCCCTCCTGGTCGAGCCGGGCGGCGAGCGCCTCCCGGGCAGCCTCGCCGGCAGCGAACAGGCGCAGCGGGGGGATCGCAGCCTGCGCGAGCGCGGCGCCGGAGCGCTGGGTGGCGGGGTCGAACTCGTGGACAGCTTCAACGGTGTCCACGTCGAGCACGAAGCGCACGAACCGCTCGGGTGTGGCGACGTCCACAACCTGGCCGCGCAGCGCGAAATCCCCGGCCTCCTCGACCACCTCGACCCGCCGG
>Ga0208584_1000184_pt1 | contig 10654 bp, 15 predicted proteins | sample NGESurdeep072012_4_FD_184460 | JGI IMG/M metagenome (GOLD analysis project Ga0208584, IMG submission 184460) | Arctic peat soil microbial communities from Barrow, Alaska - NGEE Surface sample 415-1 deep-072012 (SPAdes) | ecosystem: Environmental > Terrestrial > Soil > Wetlands > Peat ...
CTTCAGAAAGTGCAACAATGTACTTCTTCATATCCAATTCTCCTAGGTTGGTTATGAATGTAGTACATCATAAACTTTGCGACTCTAGATGATTGACGAGACACTAGTATTTGTACAGCATATAAGGATTGCTCGTTAACGAATTGGTTTTCAAAGATAACTGAAAATAAGCGAAAGCAATTGCCAGGAGGAAGCTCTTATGTTATCAATGTTCAGCTGCGAATATTAACCGCAGAGACGCAGAGTTCGCAGAGACGCGAATTTTGCTAATTACCACAGTTGAAATTGAAAGAAAACAGCACATTTGCTTCTGAGCAAAATAGTCGTCTCCGTTCGTTCGTCCTCCGTGCGCTCTGCGACTCTGTGGTTTTATTCCGTAACCCCAAGGGTTTGATTATTTCAGCTACGAATATTAACCACAGAGGCGCAAAGTTCACAGAGAACGGCATGTAGAGACTAAATAATAAATGGAAAACCATATCAACCCGAGGTTAGCCAAGGCGATATGAAGAGCCAGATCATGGCATTCGATCAGGCATTAGGTTAGTATAGTCTGCTGCAAAAAGTCGGAGCGATTTTCTATGAAAATTCTGGTTGCAGAGTACGCATCCGCCATTGGTCTGGGCGGCACCTGCGAGCTGGAGGGCCGGTCCATGCTCTCCACCCTCGTGGAGAGCTTTGAACGGAGCGGCCACAGTGTAGCCTATGCCACACACGGCCCCAGGATCAATGCCGGTGACTACATCCTGGTGGACGACCAGGCGGAGTTTGAGGTATTGCTGCAGACAATAAAGGTGGACGCCTGCCTATTGATTGCGCCGGACGGTCTGCAGCCGCGTTTCCTGGAGATCATCGAGGATCATACCGCAAACCTGGGCAGCAGTGCGGGCGCGGCCCGCATAGCGGCCGACAAACTGCTCTGCACCCAGGCGCTCGCGCGCGCGGGCGTTCCCGTGGCCGAGATCGTGGACAAGCCGGACCCCGTGGAGAAGGGCTGCCATCGATATGTAGTGAAGCCGCGCACAGGCTGCGGCTCGGAGGGAGTGCGCATCACCTCTTTTGTGAAGCCGGGTCCGGGCGAGATCGTCACCCGCTACCATGAGGGCCTGCACCTGTCCGCCAGCTTCATCGTGGGCCGGGAGGGCTTTTTGCCGCTGACCATCAACCGCCAGCTCATCAATTTTGAAGGCGAGGGCATTAGCTACCAGGGAAGCCAGGTGCCATACAACACGCCCCGAGCGGACGAGATATGGGAGGCGGCAAAGAAGGCAGCTGTGGCCCTTGGCCTTCGTGGATACGCAGGGATCGACTTCGTGCTGGGCGAACGGCCGTGGGCAGTGGACGTGAACGCCAGGCCGACTACGTCCATTATAGGCATTGCCAGGGTGATGCAGGAGGAGATCGGGGAGCTGATACTGCAGGCGAAGTTTGGGGGGATGCCGGAGCGGGTGCATGTGATAGGGGAGTATAGATTCGAGAAGGGAGAGCTCGGTTGATGGGTGGATGCGGACGGAGGAAAGGAATGAGGCGATCAGATCGCTTCATAAAACGCATCAGTTTAATTTATTCGAATAGCTTGCAGCTTACAACTTGGAGGTTAAATGCCGGTATTACCCCAGCTTCTTTCATGGTTCTACCTGCACTTGATTCTTCAGCCAAGCACGGATCAACGAATGAAGCATTATCCGTGACGGCGAATCCAATCGGTCAACTTGAACGAAGCCGCCTTCGACAAGATCCTGCAATGTTTCATTATCTGCCAGCAATTTGAGATCGGAGGGCAATCCTTCGTGATTGGAAATACGGCCTTCAGGTATGCGAGCTAGACCTAGAAGCAGCTCTCGGGCTCTCTTGGAAAGCGATTTAAAACTCATCTGTAAGGCATCTTCAATCGGAAATTCCATAGGAGAGGTTCCCGCCTTTAGTCGACGACTCGTTTTGTTGAGTTCTTCCATAGCTCCTCTCGAACCGTAAGTCGCGACAAGGTTCGAGAATAAATACAGGGCAAGAGGATGATCACCAAGTGCTTCGGCAACCTGGGGACCATCCTTTTCAGGTATTCCAAGTTGTCCTAATGCTGCTACCGAATCCCTACGTGAGAATGCTGGCAGATTGAGATTTACAAAGTACTCACAAAGCAATTCAGGTACTTTGGTGCGTGAGGTCACTAACACTCTTGCGCCAATGGCAATCGCAACCGAAACGATGTCATGAGCCCCTTTCTCATTCTTGAAGGGACTCTCATCCAGACCATCTAGAACAATCAATCTCGCGTTCCCACGTGAATCGGCTTCTCAATCTCGAAATCCCTCCACCTCCCGTAGGGAATATCTGATCGAACGCCCAGAGATAAAAAAGATTGAGGGGGATATCTCGGTATCATAGCCAAGATATTCAAGGGCAGTTATCCATGTCTGAATTAATCCACTCTTTCCGATTCCCCCCAAACCGCTTATCCATGATCCTATCATCTCGCCGAACCACCAGTTGTCAAGATCACGAAGCTCATCCTGGCGCCCAATCCAATTGGTAGGCTGCTCAAAGTCAATCCTCTGCATTGTTTTTGTCGAAGTATCTCGATCAGGTATTTGCGCTAACTCTGAGGAAACTGCCCACTTGCGGAGGAATGTCCCAAGCTGCTCGCAAATGTTATCATTAAAATCGAATAATCCATCCCAGTCTAGAGGTGCCGTAGAAGGACCAGAGTCTAAAGAAACTCTAATCATAACGCAAAATCGGCCTTCTCTCTTGTAGCGAAAAGCAGTTGTGGCCTCCCTTAAAACCCAGTACAGCTGTCGACTGGCTACACTATCCAATAATAAGAAACCCGATGCGTTACGCAGTGCCTCGCCCAATCTCGCTACAAATGCCTCACCCACTGGGATATTAGACTCGTCAAACCAACATTCTATGCCCTGTTGACGAAGTCGACCCACTAGTTTACGGGCTATATCAGCATCAGCTCGCGAATAGGAGATGTAAATCATGTTAATCCTGTTTGATGAAATCCTAGTGGAAAACTCCATATTCTGCCAAAGTTCTTCCCGACGTCCAGGAATATGCCATTTCCCTTCTCCACTAGGCGGATCTTATTGCAGTCGATGCAGTTAGCTCCATCGCAAACTGTGAGTAATGTCGCTCTTCTCCTCCTTGTCTCAATGGAAAGAAGGACGGAAATCTGAGTCCTTGCCTGAGGTTAAAAAGGAGAATGCGCTTCAAGTATTTAAACATCTAAAGAATGATCCGGTTTTATCACAACTCATAGCATGGGTATAACACAACTCGCGGCTAAAGTGTTAGGATGACTGATTTTAATAAATAGCTTACTATTACTTCCCAATGAACGACCACCACTCCCACGTCCTCCAGCTCCTCGCATCCGACCGCCTCGACAAGGCCCGCATCTACCTGGAGGAGCTCTTCCGCCAGGATCCGGAGAATCCCGATCTCCTCTACAACCAAGGGCCCTGCTACGTGGATCTCGGGCAGCTCGATCTAGAGCAGGATCTCTTTCGCCACTGGCCCACAGCTCGCGCCACGGGCACGCGCGCGCCTGCTGGCCTGGCGCTCGGCCACATGCGGGCAGAAAAGCCGGAAGGACTCCACGCGCCAAACGGGATGTCCTCCTGGCTTGAGGGCGACAGGACACGTAATGCGCACCTGGGCAGGGCTCGAGAAGATGGATGCGGAGTTTCTGGTGATCAAGTTATAAATGCTAAGAATTCATAACTTTCATTCATGCGTGAGATTCTGGAGCGGCGGATCATAACCCAAGATCTCCCATACGATCTGGAAGAGCCGGTTGATGAGAGACAGATCACCATAGCACTTATGAGGCTCACACAGCAGGCTTTTTCCAAATATGTTGATAATGAGCCTGACCTCTATTGATGAAAGGAAAGATCGTTGTGGTTCCATTCCCTTCACAGATTCGAGTTCATTTAAGCCTCGGGCCCGCTCTTGTTCTTCATGAAACCGAATTTGATGTGGTTGTAGCCTACATCTCTCAGCCCTCTTTTCCTTGATCCTAATCGGACAGCTCGATAAAGTCCCCGACGATTTTGGCAAGCCTGTCAGGATACTGATACATCAGGCCGTGCCCTGCTCCATTGAACTGAACCAGCCAGGAGCCGTTGATCTTTTGTGCCAGAATAAACGCATTCTCAGGAGGCGCTATGACGTCTTCAGTGCCGGTGACTACAAGAGCGGGCGACTCTATCGAGACGAGCCGGTCAAAGGAGCCGGGCCACGTTGCGATGGCCTGGGTTTGGCGTTCGATATTCTCTGGAAGTGACGTCTCTTTAGGTATTGGGAACCACTTATAGAAGGCCGGTTGCCTGGACAGCCAATCCTTTGGAAAGAGCAGGTCGAGTAGCCTCATGCCGCGCTCTTCCGGAGACCCTGAGTTATTGGCCAGATTCTTTAGAACCTCAGGAGACGGCATGACCGCCTCTTTGCCACCGCAGTCTCCTGCATATAAAATGATCTTATTCACCCTTTCGGGATGGCGGATGGCCAGCTCCTGAGCCACGAACGACCCCATGGACCAGCCCAGCACATGGGCCTTTTCTATTCCCAGGGCCGTCATAAGGCCTGCAGTGTCGTTGGCAAACTGAGCAATAGAAAAATTCCCTGGCGGTGCTGTGGTATTTCCCATGCCGCGATTGTCGAATATTATTACCCTATATTTGGAGGATAGATTCTCCAGGAAATGAGGGTCCCACATATCCATTGTTGAGCCGTAGCCCATGATCAGCACTATCGGTTCTCCCTGGCCCAGGATCCTATACGAGATGTTGATATCTCCCACGGGAACACTCACAGCTTCCGCTATGCTGTGGTTCTTCTCTCCTCTGTAGTCCATTCCGATGCAACCATGTATCGCCACCGACAGCACGAGTAGCAAAATAAGGCTGGAAATCCGTAATATGCTTTTCATGTAGTAGGCTCCCGTTTGAGATAATTCTCATCCAAACTTCTTAAATTTTTCCTGTGATTTAAATAGAGAGAACTGGAACAAGACGACCCCTCCGCTACCTTGCTTGGCTCGACTCGCTTGCACAAAGCTCGGCGACATCTGGGGGACGGTCAGCATGTCTGGATGGAGTTGGGGATGGCTTTGAAGGACCTGCGCGACCCGGGCCTGCTGGCGGTCTAACTCTGGTTTTCTATGAGATCTTATCAGATGGCATCTATCCGAACTCGATTTTGGAGCTTAAAAAGGTTCGAAATAATTTCAGAATCTACAATTGAGTATCCGCTAGAATAACCTTTATATTATCTGAACGAATCAAAGAGAATGAAATGAAGAAATTGACCTTTGTTCCACTATCCATTCTCGTTTTAATTCTCCTTTTCTCAGGCACCTGCACTTCTGAGGCAAAGGGCGCTATCGCCTGGTTCCCAAAAATAGACACGGCTATCCTTTCGACGTCTCAGAACGTTGATTTTATCCACAATTTGACTGCCTACCAGCAAACGACCGACTATACCTGTGGCCCAGCTGTATTGCTTTCTCTGGCCAAATTCTACGGATTGCCTGATATTAGGGAAGATGCGAAAACTGAAATGCGAATAGCTCAAGAATTAGGGACAAGGGATTTGAATTCATCCCAGCCGGGGACTAAACCGCAAGAGATGGTTGCCTGGCTTGAGAAAAATGGCTTCGATGTTAAACTTGAGTTTGAGGATAAAGGTGATAGCACTTCATTGCAGAGGCTACGCGACAACATTCGGCAAGGCATTCCAACCTTGGTGGAATGGATAGATCTTAGCGGACATTGGGCGATAGCTGTCGGATACGACTATCGCAATGAAAGCGATCCGTGGGATGATGTCTTGATTCTGGCAGATCCTTACGATAAGTATGATGATTACTGTGACGGCTACTCATTCGTAAATGCCAATCGTTTTTACTGGATGTGGTTTGACGCTCTCTATTTCGACAAAATCACCTGGCGAACCATGATCACTGCCACCCCGAAAAAGCCTTTCGGGCAAGAGTTAAACTATACAATGTCTCAATAATAACAACGCATGCAAAAGCAGAAAAGGACATTTCGTACCCTTTTACCAGTAATCTTGATTTTCGCTCGCAGAACCTCCCATCTCATTTGATATTACTAAACACGAAGGCAACCTCATATAACTTTACAAAAGCCAGTGCAACCGATTTTTAGCCACCAAGAAAAATGAATTACTGCACCACGTTTTTACGGGCTAATGATCCGTCCTTCGCCAAATACAAAGGCCTCGGGATCAAAGCCCGCCCAGCCCCCATTTCTTCCGGAACTCGATCTTCTGTTGGCTGTTCATCCAGTGGCTGCCGTCACAGTAGGGCTTGTTCTCCGACTTTCCACAACGGCACAGGGTTACCCTGTTGCGGGATTCATAAATGCTTCCGTCTGCCGATTCAATAGGAACACCGCCGCGAACCCAGATGGGACCTTCACAACCTTTTTGTTTATCGTGTACCAGCACCAGAGATGGCTCGAATTCTTTCTCAAACGGTTTGCCGGTCTTCTTATCCCATAGCACCAGCCGTCCCGATGGGCAGATCATAGCCTCTTCGATGGCGGATTGTCGGGCTTCTGAGTCATCTGATTTTTGTATGCGATTTCTTATCCCACCAGCCCGAAGACAGAAACGGGAGTGGTCGCAGAATTCAGGGGCATCGGTCAGTTCTAGTTCAGGACCTTCCAATACTTCTGCCTTTTCTATGTATGGTTTCTGCTGGCGGTTTCACTGCCATCGAAACATATCTTCATGTGGGTTCCATCACAGAAAGGCTTATTCTTAGATGCGCCGCAACGGCAAAGGATATAGTTCTCCTGCAATGGGTATTCTTTCTTATCAACTAATTCCCGGGTGTGGCCTGCCTCATCAGTTACTATTATCTGTTCGAAGAGTGGCAATCCGCCAGTAACTCGATATGGACCGTCTTTAATTATCTTAATCCGCATTTCTTCCTTTTTGGCAGACATAGTCCTTCTAGATTATTTCCCTGCACTTAAGAGGGCATCTTCGCCCTGGCCTTCGCTCGACATATCAATGAGCTCTTTCATCTAGATACAGAATACAGAATTACGCCTTCGGCCAGTTCAACCTACCCCAGATCAAGCTCAATGAAATGCGATGACTGCAAATCCGAGCAGAGCCAGAGCGAAGATCGCCGAATTTGCAATTTTCGCCAGCGAATGCTCCTTCTTCTCAGTTAGATGCAAGGCTTCTTGGATATGGAGCAATGAAGTGCAGGAGATATAAAGACCATAGATCAATAAAGTCATTCCATAGGCCCGTGATCCCCACCCCAATAGAGATGCTGCAAGGGCAGCTCCTGCCATTGACAGATTGGCAAGCCCGACTTCAATTTGAAACTGCGGATTTTCTTGCGCCCAACCCAATCGAGACTGATCTGATTGATAAAAGACGGTGTGGCGAAGGAAGCTGAGAAGGCCGACCACTCCAACCATCAGCGCTGTGGCGATTCGAAGGGCCATTTCCGGATCGATAAACATAAAGTAGATGCCGAAAAATATCCCTGCTGCGGACGCGAGGATAGTAGCGGTGAAGAGCCTGGAGGCAGGCTCGGGAGACGTTTCTGAGAGCATGGCTATCACAACTCACACAAATTTTTATAACACTTTTTGCATTTTCTTTTATTAGTACATATCTCTTCGGGATTCAGAATGGGGAAAAGAGATCAACCTTTAAATATGTACAAAGCAGCCTATGGAAATATCTCCTAAGTTGGTGAAAGTAGTCACCAGAAAGGGTGAGTGACATGAAACATATAAGGGTTATTCCAGCCATCTTCATAATCGCTATTTTGGCAATCAGTACCGTTGACTCAGCACCTGGAGCGCCGGTAAGAACGATGATCAAAATAGGATCAATAGACTATGGATCTGCCGCACCTGGAAACAGCGAACCCGTAACCATCATGGTCAATGTTCTCAGTACGGCATATCCGCAGGGAATTTGTGGATTGGACAAATCCAACTTTAAAATAGAAGTGCCAACCCACGGCTTTAGCTATACCGCCATCGCCATTAAAAACGTCCTGGGAATATCGGCTACTGCTGTGGGCTCTCCAATCACTTGCAGTTACGGGGTTTAAATAGCACCAGGGATCTTCCAAGGCAAACAATATAAATGGGCGAACTCACCGGGGGCGTTCAATTTATACTATTTCAAGGGAGCAAATCAGATAGCTGTCGCTACATTCAATCTCAAGATGTATGCGAACTGAATCGAACTGAATCCTTCACCCCCCATTTTTGCATCGCTATGCCCAAGTTTCGTCGAATGAGGCTGTTGAAAAAGCTGCATACGGATACTGCCGGGCTGTCTCCGTGGCACACGGTCAACCATCTCAGGGCACTTCATCCCAGGAAATCCGTTAATATCGACAGTGTCTCCTCCGGATGGCTGATCCAGAAGATATGCCCAGCTCCCTCAATCTCTCGTATTTGTGCTCCCGGGATGCTATGGGCAATCCGGAAGCTATTTGGAGGCGGAATAAGTACATCCCGTGTCCCGATTAACACCATTGTCGGCGCACGAATAGTATTCAAGCGCTGATCGACATCAAACTCAGTAAAGGCCTCAAGCTGGGCCATGTAGGCCGCGAGTGTGCAGGGATATGCGAGATTGTCCTGGATCTTCTTCTCCACTATGTCCGGATGAGCATTGATAAACTCCTGCGGATAGCATACCGCTCCTGTCCACAACAGGTAATCATGAGCAGAAAGGTCCGGCCGGGGGTGGAAGTACTTCTGGATTTCGGGAGGCGGAAAGGTCCTGGATCTTCCGCCGGCAGTTGTGGCCCCGAGCACCAGCTTATCGACACGCTTCGGGTAGTCCAATGCCATTTGCAGGGCAACCATGCCTCCCATGCTCCCTCCGAAGACATGGGCCTGATCAATTCCGAGAGTATCCATCAGGCCGACGGTATCACGGGCCATCTGCTCAATGGCGAACGGCCCTGCGGGCTGATCGCTCCGTCCGGCTCCCCGATTATCAAACAGAATTACCTCATACCGATCCGCCAATTTTTGAGGTATGATCCATCCCCAATCAAGAGAGTGGCCTCCCAGGCCCATGATCAGGAGCAATGGCTCTCCCCGGCCGTGGATTTCGTAATACATCTTTATATCGCCCACAGGGACTCTGCCTGCATAATTTGGTTCACGGGTTATGGCAGGCGATGCCGTCTGAGCCTGAGGAACATCGATCAAATCCATTAAACCACCTGATCACTCAACAGTTAAAAAATTTACTATATTGTGATTGGATCTAATTTTAGAACAAAGTTAAAATATTCAATGTTTTCAGGACGCTAAGAAACATTAAGGACTTCCTAAGCCGAAAGCTTCATGGCCTCTCGAACAGATCTTTGAAAACATGGGATGTGTTTTTTCCAGGAGCTAGAAATTGCCTGTATTGAGCATAATCGCTTGCAAGATGCTTGAGGACGAACTCACTCGCGTGCTAACTCTGGACGCGACGCTGCGGCATCTAATCCTCGTGGACAACCTGGACGGGATGGGGTTATCCAGAAAGCTGCGCGCCCAAAATCGTTCTCATCTGCTTATAGACCGCGACGAAATCCCCGACCGGATAAAAGACCTGCAAAAGGATGATTTTGGCAAATTCATGAAACCTTTGCTAAAAGGATTTCACATCATTCGAGGGCGAGCGTCGGAGAATGCAAGCGCACAAGAGCATATTGTGGTTGTAAATGTCCTTCGGATGGCACTGCACTCAGATGGTAAGCTGATTAAGGATGAGGTATACAAAAACATCCGAGATATGTCCAGATTCTCCGACGGAATCCTGCTCTTATATGGATCGTGTGGAAATTCGTTGGGAGATATCGGCAATGATTTGAGGGATCTGAGTTGCCCCATATACTTCCTGACCGACAGAGACGATAAACGGGTGGATGACTGCATAGCTGTGGCATTGGGAGGCAACAAGCGATATGAGGAAACTCTGAGCGGATTTCCTGAGGTTGGGTTCTTCTTTACTCCAATGTGGGCCTTCAACTGGAGAGAAATCGAAAAAGAGGCCAATAAATCTTCGAAATCTCAATCTCTGGGAAGCATGCTGAATAGTTTGGGCTACCACAGGGTGGCAATGCTGGATGCAGGACTACATTATACTGAGGATTTTGGGGTGGAGTCAAAAGTTGGCGAATTCGCAAGTTTATATAATCTGGAAATCGTCTGTCTTCAGGGAAGTACGGAGATTGTAGACAGGTGCTATCAGCAGGCCAAAGAAGGAAAATTTAATAAGAAACATTCAGGACTCTGATATGGTAGTAGTACTATGCAATGATGCCGAGATCGAGGTCCCGGATGGAGAGGTATGCGAGATCTGCGGCCAGGAACTGGAGGAGTTCGACGAGGTCACGGGCACGGGGATTCACGGCTACTATCACTGGATCTGCGTGAATCATGTGGATGCGTGAGCACCCGGTGGGGGGGACGTGGGGATGCCGATAGCAAGATTCACGATAAAAAGGCTGTCCCGAAGCCAGGAGCCAATAGTTAATTTGATATCCTCTCAAGCTGTTTCCAGCCTCGAGGGATAATATGACCAAACACATCATTTATTTTGCATGCATGCTGGCTATGATGATGGCTGTAAC
>Ga0208584_1000185_pt1 | contig 10628 bp, 7 predicted proteins | sample NGESurdeep072012_4_FD_184460 | JGI IMG/M metagenome (GOLD analysis project Ga0208584, IMG submission 184460) | Arctic peat soil microbial communities from Barrow, Alaska - NGEE Surface sample 415-1 deep-072012 (SPAdes) | ecosystem: Environmental > Terrestrial > Soil > Wetlands > Peat ...
ATTTATTTGAATTCCAAAACAGATTTTATAAAATATTCGGTGAACTCATTGAAAAGAAAATTTTACCTGTTCTTGTCGGAGGAACGGGTCTTTATCTGGAATCCGTGCTGACAGGGTATAATATGCCTTACGCCCCAATGGATCAGGAATTGCGGAAAGATTTAAACAGAAAATCAAAAGATGAATTGCAAAAAATGCTCTTGGCGTTAAAGCCGCAATTGCATAACAAGACCGATCTTGAAGACTCCGAAAGATTAATCCGGGCGATAGAAATTGAACGAGCACGAAGCATCAAGTATCAAGATCAAGGAGAAAAACCGGATATTGATGCTGTGGTTTTCGGCATCAGATGGGAAAGATCAAAGCTGCGGCAGCGTATTACGGTGCGGTTGAAAGAAAGGTTGGAGCAGGGTATGATCGAAGAAGTAATGAATCTGCATACCGCAGGATTGACCTGGACAAAATTGGAGAGCTTTGGGCTGGAGTACCGTTTTATTTCTCAATATCTGCAAAGAAAAATTACATTTGATGAAATGAAAAACAAGTTAAACACCGCTATCCATCAATTTGCCAAAAGGCAGGAAACGTGGTTCCGGCGGATGGAGAAAAAGGGGATAGTGATTAACTGGCTTCAAAGTAACGACTATTCTTTATTGAAAGAAAGTGTAATGAAATTTCTGCAATGAAAAGAAATTCTTTAATTGATACTTATCTGCAGCATTATTCAACTGGCGAAAAGTGGAATTTAATCGCGAATGATACCGAAAATATTTCTCAGGTTGTTGTAATACCGGCTTACGCCGAAAGAGAAATGCTTTTTTCCACTTTGGCATCTATTGCGCAAAATCCACCTTCGTCTTTGGACTATTCTTTTATATTGTGCGTCATTAATAACAAGGATAATTCACCTACCGCGGCGATAAAAAACAACCTGCAAACAATTAAATATCTGGAGGCTCTGGTGAAAAAAAAGCCTTTAGGAAAATTTAATACCGATCAGGAATTATATCCTCTTTTGATTGCTCTGTCCGATGCGAAATTAAAGCTGGGCTACATTGATGTCTCGTCAAGAGGGAATGAAATACCGCAAAATTTAGGTGGCGTGGGGATGGCGCGAAAAATTGGCATGGATATGGCGTTGCGCTTGCTGAAAAAAAGTTCTGCTCCACGCAATCTGATTTTAAGTCTCGATGCCGATACTTTAGTACAAAATAATTATTTATCGGCAATAAAAAATTATTTTACACAAAAAGTCAAAACAGCAATTGTAGCTTATGAACACCAAATGCCATTGAATTATGAAGAACAAGCCGCAATTTGCTGCTATGAAATATTTTTACGCTACTGGGTGTTAGGACTAAAATATGCAAAATCTCCCTGGGCATTCCATTCCATAGGCTCAACAATTGTAACATCAACTGAAGCTTACCTGGAAGTAAGAGGAATGAATAAGCGCGAAGCGGGAGAAGATTTTTATTTCTTAAGCAAACTCGCCAAAATGAGTAAAATTGGTTATATCAAAGAAACATGCGTTTATCCGTCAGCGCGTCCTTCCTCGCGTGTTCCTTTTGGAACAGGCAAAAGAATACAAAGATTTCTTTCCGGCGATCAGAAAGAAGAATATCTTTTATACGATCCAAAAATATTTGTAATATTGGCCGATTGGCTGCAACTTATGAAAAACCAGTTTATCTGCGACGATGATGAAATATTAATAAAAACAGAGCAAATCCATCCAATGTTAAAGTCTTTCTTGAAAGATTGTGACTTTACCTCAGTTTGGTCAAAAATATGCCGCAATGCAAAAGACGAAAAAACGCTTACCCGTCAGTTTAATGATTGGTTTGATGGTTTTAAAACTTTAAAATTGATAAATTATTTTACCAGAGAAGTTTATCCTCAAATTAACATGTTCGAAGCTCTGGAAAGGATTCTCTCTATGTTAGAAATGCCAGGATTAAAAATAAACGCAGAGACAAAAATTCCCCAACTGGAAGAGCAAATAAAGATTCTGCAATATTTACGCACGGTGACATGACGACAGATATATTAGAGTTAGTCCCGCAATGCTGCCGTTATATCTTTATGAACTCATTATCCCACGGCGCTTCGCGCCTGGGATAGTTCGTCCAACAAATTTCAGTGCGCTACGCTTCTGAAACTTGGGACTCATTATCGGCGAGTGTCATGATCGCTTAGCTAAAATCCCCATTCGCTGCGCTCAGGGGATAATTCGACTAACGCCTCAAACGTCGCTGCGCTAGTTTTCGACGAGTCTCATTATAATTTTCTTGACGGATATGTGTATTTTACATATAGATGACCACCCTAAAAGGGTACTGCTAAATATTTTCGGGAGGAGATTCATGAAAAACATAATCAATAGAAGCTGGATAGCTATTTTTGTTTTATTTACTTTTGTTCTGGTGTCAGGTTGCGGCGATAATGATAAAAATAAGAAAAAATCTCCGGCCCCGGCAGTCGGCACAAACCAGCTACTTCCGGCAGTTTCTGGATCTTCCACTTCTAACACTGCGCCGGTTGTTGTAGGTGATCAAGCCCAGTCAGGTGATATAGCCGTCAGCGTTGATGGGAAAATATTGAAAAAATCAGAGTTGGAAAAAAAAATCAGTGAAATGATAAATAAACTCAAGGGTAAAATACCGGCTGATAAGCAAAAAGAATTCAGAGAAAATATTAAGAAACAGGTGATAAATACATTTGTAATAGAAACTCTTTTAGCCAATGAAATCGAGAAAAGGAAAATTCAAGTAAGTGACCAGGAAATAAAACTGGCAATAGATAAAATACAAGCAAGTCTTCCGCCTGGTAAGAAAATAGATGAATTCTTCAAGGAAAAAGGAATGTCTAAAAAAGATATGCCCTTTGCAGTGAAGATAGCAAAATTTAGAAATATGGAAATTGGAAATAAGGCAAAACCTTCGCAAAAGGAAATAGCCAAATTTTACAACGATAATCGCGACAAACTGTTTGTTGAACCGGAAAGTGTACACGTCCGTCACATTCTTGTGGCTACTAAAAAAGATGACGATAACAAGGTCAAAGCGCAGAAAAAAGAAAAAATAGAAAATTTGCGCAAGCAATTATTGAATGGTGGTAACTTTGCCGAACTGGCCCGCAAGAATTCCGATTGTCCCAGTAAAGAAGCTGGTGGCGATTTAAATTTTATAAGAAGGGGACAAACTGTTAAACCTTTTGAAGACGCCGCCTTTTCGCAGCAAAAGGATGATATTGGACCAGTAATTACTACGGAATATGGTTATCATATTATTCAAGTGCTGGATCGTAAACCCGCGAAGAAAATAGCTTTGGAAGCGGTTAAAGATAAAATTTCCGCTTATTTAGACCAACAAAAGAAATCAGAAGCCTTTGAAGCTATTTTGAAAAATTTACAACAAAAAGCGAAAATAGTAGTTTATTAAATAAAATTAGGTTAAAAACATTTTCTTAAAAGATTGATGATTTAACTTAATAATAGGGTTGAATCTTTTCTGTCGATTATTTGAAGCTATGCTCACTATCGGGGAATTTGCCTTGTTTTACTTCCGATATATAAGCTTTAACAGCATTTCTGATTTCCAGATTTAAATTAGCGTATTTTTTAACAAACTTTGGCGTCATTCTTTCATACATCCCCAGCATGTCGTTGATTACCAGAACCTGTCCGTCACAGGAAACGCCGGCGCCAATACCGATAGTCGGAATAGATAGTGAGTGGGTAATCTCCGCAGCAAGTTTTTCCGGCACGCATTCCAATACCACTGAAAAAGCGCCTGCGTCTTCCAGGCTTTTAGCGTCCCGCATCATCTTTTCGGCGTCGTCTTCCTTTTTGCCCTGAACCTTATATCCGCCCAACTGGTGAATGGATTGTGGTGTCAGTCCCAAATGGGCCATGACGGGAATTCCTGCACAGGTTATTTTATGGACGGTTTCGGCCTGTTCCTGGCCACCTTCGAGTTTAACAGCCTGAGCGTTGGCTTCTTTTAAAAATCGCCCGGCATTGGCCAGAGCCGTCTCTGGAGAAATCTGATATGATAAAAATGGCATATCAGCAACAATCAAAGCATTTTGTGAGGCACGTGATACTGCTTTTGTATGGTGGAGCATATCTTCCATTGTTACAGGGATGGTATTTTCATAACCTAAAACAACATTCCCTAAAGAATCTCCGACTAGAATTATGTCTATATTGCTTTCATCCAGGATGGAGGCCATCCCATAATCGTAGGCCGTCAATACAGTGATTTTTTCTCCCTGAATTTTCATTTTCTTTATGTCGAGAATTGTTTTACGGTTAGTCTTGTTTTGGACGCTCATTTTTTATCTCCTTTCAAAATAGCATTAATTCTTTTTGCCTGTTCGGCGTTTAGCGTTCCTTTTTGTTGAGCGATCTTAACAGTTATTAATCCCAGATAAGAATACAAAGAAGAATATTGCGGCAGATTTTCATTAATCGCCGTTATATGTTTTTTTATCGTGCCGAAATCGCTGCGGGCAATAGGACCAGTGAGGGAAGAAATCGAACCGGATTTTTCAATGTTTTTGAGGCTGCCGTAAACCAGAGGCAGAAACGCTTTTTTTGCATCCTTTTCGTTTAGTCCGATAGCCTGATAAATGGATTCAACAACGTTCATTAATGACACGAGGTAATTGGAAGCAAAACAAGCGGCTGCGTGATAAAGCGGCTTTTGGTCAGGGGAAATGGCAATGGGAATACCTCCTAAATCACGAATAATATTTTTTGCCGGCAACTGAGATTTTTTATCCGCCGTTATTCCAAAATAACTTCCGGGGATATTTTGTATCGCCTGGTCAATGGAAGAAAAACTTTGCAGCGGATGAATGCTGGCAATCGATGCGCCTGCTTTTTTTGCCGCATCCAGAAGGTCCAGGCCGCCTGCTCCGCTCATATGGAAAACGAATTTGCCTTTTATTGCCTGACAAAGAGCAATCTCTTGGCAAGCAGAAGAAATGGCATCATCAGGGGTAGTGATTAAAATACAATCAGCTTCTTGTACCGCTTCCTGAGGTTTGCGAAAAGCTTTTCCTCCGGTATAAGGTAGTGCCCTTTTCAGCGCGGCGGGAGATTTATCGGCAATGGCGATGACTTTATAACCGGCTTTTTTCAACAAAAAACCAATGGCCGTTCCCACCATGCCCGCGCCGATTATGGCAAAATTATTCAATAGTCGTTTCTTCATAATCAATATCCCACGTCGCTTCGCTCCTGGGATTGTTCGACTTGCGCTTCAAACTTCACTACGTTCGTTTTTAGCGAGTCTCACAAAAAAGGCCTTCCACAAAAAGGAAGACCTTTATTCGACAGTTTAGTTTAAAATAAATACCGTCTCAGTCGATAAAAGGGATCCAAGCGGTTTCTCTACATTTAACATTGGCCGGGAACTTAGTCAAACACTTTTTAACCACGGGTATCTACGACACCCTCCGCTGTGCGGGATATTCCTATGTGCTTTGCACACGGGATAGTTCGTTTTACAGATTTCAGTGCGCTGCGCTTCTGAAACCTGAGACTCACTAATTCGACCAGCAAGCTTCACTGCACTCTGTTTCTGAAGTTTGGGTCTCATTAAGTTTCACAAATAAACAAACTTGTGTTTGTTGCGGCACTTCGTTATATAGAGCAAAGGTGAACTAATGAAAAAAGTAGATTTAATGATATTTGATTTGGATGGCACGCTTGTTTCGTCCGGCGCCGATTTGATCCAGAGTATAAATTATACTTTGGATGCACTAAAGCTGGAGAAAAAGCGGGAAAAAGAAATTCTTAGCTTTGTTGGAGATGGTGTAAGAAAATTGATTGAAAGAGCGTTGGGGCAAGATCATATCAAATACCACGAAGAAGCAATGATAATTTTTACTGATTACTATGGTAAACATCTTTTGGATAATACCGGACTCTGTCCGCAAGTAGAAGAAGTCTTAAATAATTTCGGAAATAAAACAAAAATTATTCTGACGAACAAGCGCTATAATTTCACTTTAGCCATAGCGCAAGGATTAAATATAGCCAAATATTTTGTGGAAATAATTGGCGCCGATTCCACACCATTCCAAAAACCTGATCGCCGCGTAATTGATTATATATTAAACAAATATGGGGTAGTGAAAGAAAATACTCTCATAATCGGCGATGGTATCAATGATATTGCTGTAGCCAAAAATTCCGGAATATTGAGCTGCGCTTATTTAAATGGATTGGGTAACAGGCAGGATTTGCTAAATCTTAATGCCGATTATTATTGTGATGATCTTCTGGAAATTAATTCTTTATTTAAGTAATGAAACTCGCTAAAAACGAGCGTAGCGAAGTTTGAAGCGTTAGTTGAATTATCCCAGGAGAGAAGCGACGCGGGATTAGATATGATAAAAAAAGTTAATCAAACCATAGAAACATATAATCTGCTGGAAAAAGGCGAGCGTGTGGTTGTGGCGCTCTCCGGAGGGCCTGATTCCACGGCGCTTTTGACAGTTCTTGATCAAATAGCGCAGGAACTGAATTTGAGCTTGATTGTTGCTCATTTCAACCATGGATTGCGGGGAGCGGAATCAGACGAGGACGAAAATTTTTCCCGCGATTTGTCCGAAAAAATGGGATTGCCTTTCGTCTCCGGGAAAATGGATCAGAGAAAGGGGAATAAAGGCCTTTCACCGGAAGATTTTTACCGGCGGCAAAGATATGATTTTTTAAATAAAATTTCCGAAGATTATCAGGCACAAAAAATCGCCTTAGGGCATAATTTACAGGATCAGGCAGAGACGGTTTTGCTAAACATTTTACGCGGCAGCGGCTTGGAAGGCCTCAAAGGTTTTTTACCAATGCGGGATGGCAAATTTATCCGTCCACTGATTGAAATATCCCGCCGGGAAATAATTTCCTTCTTGAATGAAGCCGGGATTCCCTATCGTCAGGATAGTTCCAACGAAAACAAGAAATATCTGCGCAATCAAATCAGATCTGAATTGATTCCGTATTTAAAAGAAAAATTTAATCCGAAAATTGAGGAAAATCTGGCGCAAATGGCGGAAATATTGCGTCTGGAAGATGAATTCATCAGGCAGCATGTCGATGAAGTTTTGAAATCATCGTTTATTCAAAGGCAGCAAAATCGGATTTTGTTAAAAATATCTTACATAAACAAACTGCCTTCGGCCATACGGTTAAGATTATTTAAAACCATTTTAGAAAGTTTGAGTCCGGCAAAGAATGGGTTTTCCTTTATCCATATAAAATCTCTGGATAATTTGGCACAAAAGTGTGAATCGGGTAAAAGGGTAGATCTTCCTCTGGGGATTGAGGTCAGACGCGAATATGACGATTTGATTCTGGAGGAGAAAAAAGTATGTTCAAAACAAATGGAATATGAATATACTATGAATATTCCCGGCTCTCTTTATATTAAAGAAAGAAAATTTACTGTCCGCTCAGAACTTGCGACAAAAGAAAGCGTTGATTTTAGCGGCAAAAATGAAGTTTATTTAGATTTAGATAAAATTCAGCAGCCTGTAATAATACGCAATAGAAGAGATGGAGACTGGTTTCAGCCATTAGGTATGCAAGGCCGGCAAAAAATAAAAAATTTCTTTATTGACCATAAAATGCCGCGGTGCGAACGTAATGAAATTATGCTGTTTGTTGATCAATTTTCGGTAGTATGGATAGAGAATATGAATTTGAATGACCGGGTTAAGATAACCGAGGAAACAAAAAATATTCTGAAGTTAGAAATTATGAACTCGTAAATAGTCGCAAATATACACAAACTAATCTTTTTATGAAGGTATCAGAAATTATTTGAGTTAAATTTAATATTATTATAAAGATCAATAAGTATAATTGATCTTAAGGAGAAAAATATTGAATCAGTTTCAAAAAAATATCGCCCTAGTACTTACTGTACTGCTCGTTTCTTTGCTTGTTTGGCAGCTTTTTAACCAACCTAAAACAGGTACAAAAGACATAAATTATAGTGAGATGATCGCCTTTCTGGATAAAGGTGAGATAAAAGAAGTAACCATGCAAGGGGAAAATATTACCGGTAAACTGGCCAATGGTAATGCTTTTAAAACGTATGCACCCAAGGATGATAAACTGGTCATGCAATTTAGAGAAAAAGGAGTCAACATTACCGCCAAACCAACGGAAGATTCCTGGTATATGACTCTCTTGGTTTCCTGGTTGCCAATGATTCTTCTTGTCGGTGTCTGGATATTTTTCATGCGCCAGATGCAAGCCGGTGGCGGCAAGGCAATGGCCTTTGGTAAAAGCAAGGCGCGTTTGATTACCGATAAATCCAAGAAGGTTACTTTTGCCGATGTTGCCGGTATTGATGAAGCCAAGGCCGAATTGGAAGAAGTTATCGATTTCTTAAAAGATCCCAAAAAATATACAAGATTGGGCGGCAGAATCCCCAAAGGATTATTGCTTATCGGCCCGCCCGGAACCGGTAAAACACTTTTAGCCCGAGCAATTGCCGGCGAAGCGGAAGTGCCTTTTTTGACGATCAGCGGTTCTGATTTTGTGGAAATGTTTGTAGGTGTTGGAGCTTCACGCGTCCGCGATTTATTCAGTCAGGCTAAAAAGAACGCTCCCTGCATAATTTTTATTGATGAAATTGACGCGGTTGGCCGTCATCGTGGCGCCGGTCTTGGGGGAGGGCACGATGAAAGAGAACAAACACTTAATCAACTTCTCGTGGAGATGGATGGATTTGAATCTAATGAGGGCGTGATTCTCATTTCCGCCACTAACCGTCCCGATGTTCTTGATCCGGCATTATTGCGCCCCGGCCGGTTTGACAGGCAGGTTATTGTGCCTCTGCCTGATGTGAAGGGCAGAGAAAAAATATTTGAAGTTCATGCCCGCAAAGTACCGATTGCGGAAGATGTTGATTTTGCGGTTTTGGCCCGCGGGACGCCCGGAACTTCGGGAGCAGATATTGAAAACCTTATTAACGAAGCAGTGCTCAATGCCGCCAGGGATAATAAAGATAAAATCAATATGAGCGATTTTGAGTTTGCCAAAGATAAGGTTTTAATGGGTACGGAAAGAAGAAGCATGGTCATTAGCGATGAAGAGAAACGCAATACCTCTTATCATGAAACAGGCCATGTTCTTGTGGCACGGATGATACCGGGAACAGATCCGATTCACAAGGTTACAATAATTCCCCGAGGCAGGGCTTTGGGTCTAACCCAGCAGTTGCCGATAGATGAAAAACATACCTATCCTCGAGAATATTTAGAAAATAACATCGCGATTTTATTAGGCGGACGAGCTGCAGAGGAAATAATTTTGCATGATTTTACTACCGGTGCCGGCAATGACATTGAAAGGGCGACAAATCTAGCCAGAAAGATGGTCTGCGAATGGGGTATGAGTGATAAAATGGGCCCGTTGAGTTATGGGAAAAAAGAAGAGCAGATCTTTTTAGGGCGGGAATTTGCCACTCATAAGGATTACAGCGAAGAAACGGCAAAAAATATTGATCTGGAAGTTGTATCTATTGTTACACGAAACTACGAGAAGGCAAAAAAGATTCTCACCGACCATATTGAAATACTGCACAAGATAGCTGAGGAACTTTTGGAAAAAGAGGTCTTAAACGGAGCAGAAGTAGATGTCCTGATTGGCAGTGCTTTGCCTGACGTGCAATTGGCCGATTCGAAAAAAATATCTTAAATGTCTTTCGTGATTCGTCTGAGGTTTTAAATTAAGTTTGATGTTGGCGTAGTCTTGTGAACGTAATAAAAATAAAAAATTTAGAAGAAGCCGCGGCGATATTTAAAAAAATTGGTGTTGATCCTTATGGCATTGACGCTATGGCTTCAAAGACAATAAACATCAATATTTTACTGGAGGATCAACCCTGTAAAATAGCAAATATTATCAAACAAGAAATGTTATCAGTAGGCGGAGATGCCGCTGTTGCCCGGGGGAGTGTTGCTTGCAGCGTTCCTGTAAGCGATATTTTAATAATGGGCGCACTAAAGCAAATATCGGCGCTGGTAAAAAAAATTGAGAAACAGCCCTTCGGCTTGAATTTAATCGCCCGCAATATATTGGAAATATTAAAAAACATCAGTCAAAACGAATATGTTTTAAAAACATCTCAACGCGAAATTCATTTAGGCAAAAAAACCCTGATCATGGGTATTTTAAATGTTACACCCGATTCGTTTTCCGATGGAGGCCTTTATTGCAATCAACAAAAAGCTGTTGAACGCGGATTGCAAATGGTAGGCGAAGGAGCGGATATTATTGATATTGGCGGAGAATCCACTCGTCCAGGAGCTGTATCTGTCTCGGCCGCAATTGAATTAAAGCGAGTCCTTCCGGTAATCGAGAGCTTGGTGAAACAGGTAAAAATACCAATTTCCATTGATACAAAAAAGGCGCAGGTCGCCAGGCAGGCTGCTGCCGGAGGTGCCGAAATAGTTAATGATATTAGTGCGCTCAGTGGAGATAAAAAAATGGCCAAAACCATCAAGGATACGGGCGTTGCCGTGATTCTTATGCACATGCGGGGAAATCCCCGAAACATGCAAAAAGGTAATTTGGTTTATGATAATCTAATGGGAGACATTAC
>Ga0208584_1000186_pt1 | contig 10621 bp, 5 predicted proteins | sample NGESurdeep072012_4_FD_184460 | JGI IMG/M metagenome (GOLD analysis project Ga0208584, IMG submission 184460) | Arctic peat soil microbial communities from Barrow, Alaska - NGEE Surface sample 415-1 deep-072012 (SPAdes) | ecosystem: Environmental > Terrestrial > Soil > Wetlands > Peat ...
TCCACACACAGAGCAAAAAGCCCAAAGAGATTGCCACCAGAACCAGCGCGATGCCCGCATTGCCGAACAGCGCCATCGGTATCGCGATCAGAATGCTGATCCCGGGGCTGTGCACCGACCGCGGTTCGGTCGAGGCCAACGAGAGATGGAGGTCGCCTGGATCGCCGCTCAACACCAAGCTCCCATGAGTCACAATGGCCCGGGCCATCGCAAGATATGACGGCTCATCCCCGGTTCGATCCCGCGGCACGGTGAGAACGACTGCGAGGAGGACGAAGAGCCAGAGCGCGACGGACCGGGTGGCGGTACGCGCGTGAGGCGAAATGAGGATCTTCCATCGACCACGAAGGGTGTCCGCTGTGATGAAGAAAACGGGAAGGACCAGCGCCCACGACAGTGCAGTCAAGCGCAGCCGGCCGGCGTAGTACCCGGCGTCCTTCAGCCCGGGAAAGATCGGGAAGCCGGTTGCCACGAGCCGGCGCACGATGTCCGGCGCCAAGACAGCGACGGCCAGCGAGGCAGCGGCGCACGCGAGGCCGACGACCAACGCCCACGGACGGGGCCTCAACACCACGACCACACCATGCCCCGCAGTATCGCACCGGGTCCGGCTCCGGCCCAAACCGCTCAAGGAGGACCGCCGTCGTCAGCAGTCCCGGGGCACAGCCTCACACGCGGGGGACCAGGACGAGTCAGGGCCAAGCGCGTTCGAACCAAGGGGTGCTAGCATTTGATCCGTGCTGAGCATGAGGTCATCGGCTCTGTTTCGAGCCATACGCGTCCGCCACTGGCTCAAGAACGGCTTCGTCCTCGCGCCAGCGGTGTTCGCCGGGCATGCACTCGATGCGCCGGCGATGGGCAGGGCGGTTGCGGTGGCGGCGGCGTTCTGCCTCGCCTCCTCGGCCGGCTATCTCGTCAACGACGTGCTCGACCGAGAGGCTGACCGCGCCGATCCGGTCAAGCGCTTCCGGCCGGTCGCGAGCGGGGCGATGTCGGTTCCGGCCGCGTTCGTCTGGGCTGCCGTTCTCTTCGCCGCGGCGGCGGCTCTGAGCCTGGAGGGCGGCGCCACGGCGGCGCTCGTGCTCGGCGGGTACGTCCTCGTCACCCTGCTGTACTCGTTGATCCTCAAGTCGCTGGCGGTCGTGGACGCGATGGCGGTCGCCGCCGGCTTCCTGTTGCGTCTGGTCGCCGGCGCGGTCGCGATCCCGGTCACGATCTCGCACTGGCTGGTTGTGTGCGGTTTTCTGCTCGCGCTCCTGCTGGCGTTCGGGAAGCGCCTCCCGGAAGCGACCGGAGGAGGCGGCCGGACGCCCCGCTACCCGCTGTCGTACCTCCACGACGTGGTGACGATGCTCGCCGGCGTCACGCTCGTGACGTACACCCTGTACACGGTCGCGCCCGACACGACACGCAAGCTCGGCGGTTCCAACGCGCTGTTGCTCACGGTGCCGCTCGTGCTGTTCGGCATCATGCGCTACCTCCTGCTGCTCCACCGCGAGGGTGCGCAGGACCCGACAGCGACCTTGTTCCGCGACCGCGCCCTGCTGGTCACCGTCGTCGTGTGGATCGCCGCGGCCGGCACCATCGTCCTGGTGGCTGGAGGCGCACGGTGAAGAGCCGCGTGGCGGTGCTGCGCACCCGGCCCGACACCGTTCTCGGCGACCTCGGCCGCCTATGCGAGCTGGCCGGCGTGAAGGATGCCCTTGCCCCCGGCACCGCCACCATCCTCAAGGACAACATCTCATGGCACTACCCGTACCCGGGCGCCAACACCACGCCGTGGCAGCTCGAGGGCACGATCCTCGCGCTGCGCGCCGCCGGCCTCGCCGACCTCGTGTGCGTCCAGAACGACACGGTCGTCACCAACCCGAAGAAGGGCGAGCGGCTCAACGGCTACCTCGGCGTACTCGGCCGCTACGGTATACCGGTGCGTTACAACTGCGACCCTCACGACCTCGCATGGGTGCGATACGAGCCAAAAGGGAAGATGCTCGCGCTGCCCAAGGTGTTCCCGGACGGCATCCAGATCCCGGAGTTCTTCCTCGGCACCAACATCGTCCACCTGCCGACCGTCAAGTGTCACATCTACACCACCACGACCGGTGCGATGAAGAACGCCTTCGGCGGTCTGCTGGCGACCCGCCGGCACTACACCCACACCTGGATCCACGAGACGCTGGTGGACCTCCTCACGATCCAGAAGGAGATCCACACCGGGCTCTTCGCCGTGATGGACGGGACGACGGTCGGCAACGGACCGGGGCCGCGCACGATGGTCCCCGTGCGCAAAGACGTTCTCCTGGCGGCCGCCGATCAGGTCGCGATCGACGCCGTGGCGGCGAAGATGATGGGGTTCGACCCGCTCGCGATCCGCTACCTCGCCCTCGCCCACGAACGCGGCCTCGGCGTCGCCGACCCGCGCGACATCGAGCTGGTCGGCGACGCGGACGCCGGCCGGGAGAACTGGCACTTCTCGGTCGGCGACAACCTGGCGAGCCGCGTCGGCGACATGCTCTGGTTCGGGCCGCTCAAGCGGCTACAGAAGCTCTTCTTCCACACGCCGCTGGTGTACGTCTTCGTCGCCGGCTCGTACCTCTACCACGACTTCCTCTGGTACCCGGTGTTCGGCCGGCGCGCGGTGCGCAGTTTCGTCCGCACCTCGCCCTGGGGCGCGCTGTTCGCCCGCTACCTCGCCGAGCAGGCCAGCATGCTCGGCGCGGCGCCCGATTTCACGGGTGGAGCCTCCTGAGCCATGCTCGGGGCGTGATGCGCGGCCGATGAACGCGGCGTTGACCCGAAACCGGAGCCTCGTCCTGGCGCTGCTCGTCCTCGCTCTCGCCGTCCGCCTCGTCGGCCTCAACTTCGACCAGTCTCACTTCTATCACCCCGACGAACGGCGCATCGCCGAGGCGGTGACCCAGCTCTCGTTCCACCCGCTGCAGCTCAACCCGCACTTCTTCGCCTACGGCTCGTTCCCGTTCTACGTGACGAAGCTGGTCACGGCCACACTGGCGAACGTAAACGGCTGGTTCGCCACCTACGACGGTGCGGTCCTCACCGGCCGGGCGCTTTCGGCGTTATGGGGGACCGGCACGGTGTTGCTACTCGTCCTGCTGGGGCGCCGGCTCTACGGCGCGCGCACCGGCTTGCTCGCCGGCGCGCTGCTCGCGGCCACGGTGTTGCACGTCCAGAACTCCCACTTCGCCACCAACGACGTGCCGCTCACGTTCCTGGTCCTGCTCGCGCTGACGCTCATGGTGGAGATCGTCGAGCGCGGCCGGCCGGCGGCGTACGCGGCGGCCGGCGCCGCCATCGGTCTGGCGGTCGCAACCAAGTTCAGCGCGCTCCCTTTGCTCCTGCCGCTCGCCGTTGCGGCCGCCATGCGAGCGCGGAACGACCGTTCCGTCAGGCGAGCCCTCGGCGGTCTGGCCTTGGCGTGCGCGTGCGCGGCGGCCGCGTTCGCCTGTGGCGAGCCGTACGCCCTCCTCGACGCCAGGGGGTGGCTGCACGACATCCTCGAGCAGAGCGGGATGGTGCGGCACGCCGGCCTGCTGCCGTACACGACGCAGTACATCGGCGTCCCCAAGGTGTTTTACGACCTGCGCGAGATGGTCGTGTCGGGGATGGGGCCGCTGCTGGGCCTTGCCGCGCTCGCCGGGACCATCAGACGCTTCCGCCGGGGCCGGACGATCCCGGGCGCGGAGTGGGTGCTGCTCGCCTGGGTGGTCCCGTTCTTCGCGATCACCTGCTCGTTCGACGTCAAGTTCGTGCGCTACCTGCTGCCGATCTACCCGCTCGTCGTGCTTTGGGGCGCCGCGTGGCTGCAGGAGTGGGCCGGGCGCGCCGCCCTCGGCCACTGGGCCAGGGGCGCCGTGGTGGCCGGCACGGCCCTCTACCTGCTCGCGTTCCTGACGATCTACACCAGGCCGCACGCTGCGGTGACCGCCTCGGAATGGTTCTACACCCATGCGGCCCCGGGCTCGCGGGTGCTGATCCAGGACTGGGACGAGGGCTTTCCGTTCTCGCTGCCGGGCCGCCCGGCCGATCGCTACAAGGTCACGGCGTTCGGCTTCTACGACGCGGACGGGCCCGCGAAGATCAAGCGCCTGGCGGACGACCTCGCCGCGTCGGAGTGGCTGGTCCTCCAGACCAAGCGGCTGTACGGAGCGGTCACCCGCGCTCCGGTCAGGTATCCGCTGACCAACAACTTCTTCCGCGAGCTGTTCGCCGGCGACCTCGGGTACACGCTGGTGAAGGACGTGGCCTCCCGTCCTTCCCTTCTCGGGATCGAGCTGCCCGACGAGCTCGCGGACGAGTCGTTTTCCGTCTACGACCACCCGAAGGCGCTGATCTTCCGCAACACCGGCCGACTCGCGGCCGCCGCGATCGAGGGGAAGGTCCTCAACGCCCTCCCCTCCCACCCCGTGTCGAGGTCCGATATGCTGCTGGCGCGCGCCGGCGAGCCCCCGGCCGGCGGCGGCCGGCTGATCCGCTCCTCGCTCGCGGCGATGCTGCTGTGCGCGCTCCTGCTCGAGGTCCTCGGCCTCGCGGCGTTTGCGCTGGCCCGCTGGGCGCTCCCCCCCAGGCCCGGCCTGTACGCGCTCGCCAAAGTGGTCGGCGTGCTCGTGTTCGCCTACATCCCATGGCTCGCCGTGAGCCTCGGGGTGGCCTCGTTCGCGCAGCCGGTGCTCTGGACCACGCTGCTCGCCATCGTCGCCGCCGGCTGGTTCGCCCACCGGCGGTGGCGGGAGGCCGGCCCCTCCCGGGCCGAGGTGGTCGCGAGCGAGGCGGCGTTCTGGGGGGTGTTCGCGCTCTTCCTGCTCCTGCGCGCGCTCAACCCCGAGATCTTCTGGGGCGAGAAGCCGATGGACTTCTCGTTCCTCAACACGCTCTACCGGGCGAGCACCCTGCCCCCGCCCGAGCCGTGGTTCTCCGGCTCCCCCCTCATGTACACCTACTTCGGCCACTACACGGTCGCCGCGATCGGCAAGACGCTCGCGATCCACCCGGCGGTGATGTTCAACCTCGGCATCGCGGTCCTGGCTGGCCTCGCCGCCGCGGCGCTGTTCGCGGCCGGGGCGCTCCTGGGGGGCGGGTGGCGGGTCGGCGCCGTGACCGCGGGGTTGACGCTGCTGCTCGGCAACCTCTCCGGCGTGCGCGGGCTGCTGGCGCGGCACGCGGTCAACTTCGACTACTTCTGGGCCACCTCCCGCGTCATCCCCAACACGATCAACGAGTACCCTTTCTGGAGTTTCGTCTTCGCCGACCTGCACGCGCACGTGCTGGTCCTCCCATGGGCGGTGGGGTTCGTCGCCCTCGTGACCGTGTGGCTCGGCCGGCGCGCGGAGCCCACCCACCACCGCCCGCGCACCGCCGCGGCCGCGCTGCTGGCGCTGTGTGCGCTCCTGCTGGGCGCGATCACCGTGACCAACGGCTGGAGTCTGCCGACCTACGTCGGGCTCCTGCTGGCGCTCCTCGGCGCCGACTGGCTCGCGCACGGCACGCGCGGCGGGTTCGTACGGAGCATCCGCACCGGCGTCACCTCGGTGGTCCTGCCGGCCGCGGCCGTGATCGGCGGCGCCGTCCTGGCGTTCCGGCCGTTCTGGCGGCAGTTCTCGCCCCCCGCCAGGCAGTGGGGCGCAGAGGTCGGCCCGTACGCCCGGCCCGGGGATGTGCTCACGATCTTCGGGTTGTTCCTGACAATTTTGGTGCCGTTCTTCTTCCTGACGTGGCGGCGCATCCTCGCGCCCGACGGGCAGCCGCTCAGCCGCCTGCGGCGCGCCGCGATGGTCGCCGCCGGCATCGCGCTCGCGTTGTCCCTGTTCGACCTCGGCGCCCTCGCGCATCTTTCCCTGCGCCAGGCGGTCTCGATCCGGACGTTCGCGCTCGCGATGACCGCGTTCGGAATCTACCTCGCGCTGCACCGCGCGACGCCCGAGCGGCACCGCCGCCAGCTTGTGCTCACCACCTTCGCGTTCGCACTCTTGGCGGGGTGCGAGTTCGTGTTCGTCTGGGACCGCATGAACACGGTGTTCAAGTTCTACCTCGAGGCGTGGCTCCTCTTCGGGCTCGCGTCCGGCCCCGTGCTCTGCGAACTCTTCCGCGGCGAAATGGCTCGCTCCCGCTGGCGGCTCGCCTGGCAGGGGATCGTCGGCGCGGCCGTCGCGGTGGCCGCCTTCACCTCGGTGTCGGGCGCCTGGGGCGCCCTGACGCACCGGCACACCGCGGGCCCGCGCTGGACGCTCGACGGCACCGCCTACCTCAGGAGGAGCGACCCACAGGAGCTGGCGACGTTCGAATGGATCAACCGCAACGTGACCGGGCTGCCGGTCCTCGTCGAAGCGTACGGGCCCTCGTACGGGGAGTACGCCCGCGTCGCCATGAACACCGGGCTGCCGATCGTGCTGGGTTGGGACTACCACGTGTTCCAGCGCGGCCACGGCTGGGCCGAGATCAACCGCCGCAAGGCGGACCTCGAGACGATCTTCACCTCGAAGGACGAGCCCAGGGTGGCTGCGGTGCTGCGGCGCTACCACGCCGCCCTGATCTACGTCGGGCCGCTCGAACGTAGGGCGTACGCGGGTGGGAACCTCGCCGACTTCACGAAGTGGACCGACCTGTTGACCCCGGTCTACCGGAACCCGGCTGTCACGATCTTCGCGGTCAACGGCAGCTCCATCGGGGCCCCGCCACCGCTCACCATCGAGATCGCGGAAGAGCCCCAGGAGGTGGCGCCGCCGGCCGCGGCCCAGGACCCGATCGGTGTCCTCCGCCAGCCGCGGGGGATCGCCTGCGATCGCACCGGCAACCTCTACGTCGCTGACTTCGGCAACTGCCGCATCCAGAAGTTCGACCGTGACCTCAAGCCGGTGACGGCGTGGGGCCGGCGCGGCACCGCCCCGGGCGAGTTCCAGGATCCCTGCGACGTGGCGGTCGGTCCGGACGGCAACGTCTACGTCGCCGACACCTGGAACGGCCGCGTGCAGGTCTTCGATCCCTCGGGGCACTACCTCCGCGAGTTCGGCACCAACCTCTACGGCCCTCGCGGGATCGCGGTGGACGCGAGCGGCGCGGTCTTCGTCGCGGACACCGGCAACGCACGGGTGGTGCGCTTCTCGAACGAGGGTCACGTGGAAACGGAGTGGGGCGGTCGTGGAAGGGGGCCCGGTAAGCTCGACGGGCCAGTGGGCATCTGCCTCGGCCCCGATGGCACCGTCCTGGTCTGCGACAACGGGAACTCCCGGCTCGTGGTCTTTGACCGTAACGGGACGCTGCTGCACACCATCAAAGTGAGCGACTGGCGCAGCACGGTATTCTCGGAGCCGTATGTGGCCGTGGCACGAGACGGCACGCCTTGGCTCACTATTCCACTTCGCGACGAGGTTCGCCGCCTCACGCAGGAGGGTCGCTTGGTGCAAACGGTCGCTAGCGGCAGCGACGGGGCGCCGGTGATGGACAGGCCCATCGGGATCACGATCCTGCCCGACGGCGTGCTTCTCGTGTCCACGCTCGGCGGGCGCATCGTACGCCTCGGAGTCTCGGCAACCGCCAACTCCGCCGAACCAAAGGCAATCAGGCGGCCAGCCACCACCCGGCCAGGGAGGAGCGTGTGATACCTGGGCGTTCCACGGTTGCACTGCACCGTGCGCCGGCCGGTGCCGTTCAGGCGGCGGTTCAAGACGCCATGGAGGCGGCCTCGTGGCGACGCTTCGTTTCCGCCGGTGCGGAGGTGGCGCTCAAGGTCAACCTTGGTTGGGATGTGTTTCTTCCGGGCGCCGTGAGCGCTCCATGGGTCGTGGAGGGAGTCATAAGGGCAATCCGCGACTACGTCTCACGGATCTTTGTCGTCGAGTCCGACCAGGTTGTCGCCGATGCGGACCGGGCGCTGCACCAAACCGGCATCGACGAGGTGTGTCGGAAGTATGGTGTCACCTGGGTGAACATGTCACGGGGAAGTTTCGTGCGTATCGAGGACCCGTCGCGCCTCGTGTTACGTTCGGTCGACCTGCCGGAGATTCTCACCAGGACCGAGCTGATAACCCTTCCGGTGATGAAAACCCACAACAAGACCGTGATCACAGGCGCGATCAAGAACCAGTGGGGGTGCCTGCGGACGCTGCGCCACAACTTTCATCCGGTGCTAGCCCAGGCGCTGGTGGATGTGAACACCCTTGTCCGGCCCCGCTTCGCGGTCATGGACGGCACGATCGGCCTCGAGGGTGACGGACCCAAGTCAGGGACGCCAAAGGAGATGGGACTCGTGCTGGCGTCCGCCGACCCGGTAGCTTTGGATGCCGTAGCCGCCCGGGTGATGGGGTTTGACCCCGACCTCATCGACCATCTCCAGATGGCCGCGGCTCACGGCCTCGGCGTGGCCGACGCCGCTGGGATCGACGTCGTCGGCGAAAGCCTCGCCGCGACGACCCGACCCTTCCGGCCGGCGCACCACAATGCCGTTTCCTGGTTCGAGATGGTGCTGCGCCGCTCGCTCTTCCAGCGGCTGGTGTTCCAGACACCTGCATTCCAGCTGTTCTGCTGGGGCGCGCGGCGCTATTACGACATGTGGGAGTTGGCCATCGGCCGCCGCCTGCGCGCTGCGGTGCTACGCGACTCCCCCTACGGGGCGCAGTGGCGCGTGTAGAATCCATCCAATATGCATATCGTGATCATCGGTGGGGGCATTGCCGGCCTGGTGGCCGCGTATACGCTTGCCAAGGCGGGAGCGCGGATCACGCTTCTGGAAGCGGCCAACCGCCTTGGCGGCCTTGCAGGCGCATTCACGATCGAGCCGGGGGTCGAGATCGAGCGCTACTACCACTTCATCTGCAAGCCTGACAAACACTACCTCGCAATGCTGACCGAGTTGGGCATCGGCGACCGCCTGCGTTGGGTTACGACCGACATGGGGTTGTTCCACAACGGCGCCCTGCGCCCGTTCGGCGATCCCCTCAGCCTTTTCGCCCATCCCGACCTCTCGCCCGCGGCCAAGCTGCGCTTCGCCATGGCTTCGGTTCGTGCCAAGCTGCGATCCACCCGGGGCTGGTCCGCCCTCGAGGACCGGACCGCGGTCGAGTGGCTGGTCAAGACTTTCGGCGAGCAAGTCTACGACCTGCTGTACCGGCCGCTGCTGGAGAAGAAGTTCCGCACGTTCGCTCCGCGCATCTCAGCCGCCTGGATGTGGTCACGCCTGAACCGCCTCGGCAATTCCCGCACCATCACGCAGCGCGAAAGAATCGGCTACCTCGTCGGCGGCAGCCAGCTGTACATCGACACATTGACCGCGGCGCTGACTTCCGCTGGCGTCGACATCCGCGTTGGTGCACCAGCCAGGGAGTTGGTCCTCGAAGGGTCGCGTGTGGGCGGAGTCCGGCACGATAGGGGTTCGCTTCCCGCGGACTTCGTGCTCCTGACGGTGCCAATACCCCATGCCGCATCGCTGCTCGCAGGCCTCGACCATGAGTACTTCGCCAACCTTCGTTCCCTTGACTACCTTAACGTCCTCGCTGTCGTGCTGCGGCTGTCGCGACGGTTCTCCTCGAACTTCTGGACCAACGTCAGCGATCCCCGCATCGACCTCCCCGGCTTCATCGAATACACGAACCTCAACCCGTGCCCAGGGTTGCGCGGCGACGCCGTCCTTTACATGCCGCAATACCTGATGGACGAGCATCCCTTCTGGCACACCGACGACAACGCGTTGGTCAAGCTCTTCTGCGGCTACCTCGCCATGGTGCGCCCCGACTTCTCGATGGAGTGGGTGCGCCAGAGCTGGGTGTTCCGCAGCCGCTTCGCTCAGCCGATCTGCGAGACCGGCTTCTCCCGCCGCATCCCCGCCATCGAGACACCGGTTCGGAACCTCTTCTTGACCGACTCGTACCAGCTCCACCCGCACGACCGCACGATCTCCAACAGCACCTTCCTCGGGAGCGAAGCCGCCCGCCTCATTCTCGCCCGGGCACGCAGCGAGGGCATGGCCTGAACGATGGAGGCGACCAAGAGCTCCCGGGGCGCGGTCATCGGGGTCGCAGGCATCGCCCTCGCCGCCACGGTGACGGCGCAGGTGCTCTTCGACGTCAAGCGATACTTCGGGCTCGCGGTCGGTTTGTACGTCGGCGGCCTGGCGTTGCTCGCCATCATCCTCGCGCGGCCGCTGCGTCGCCTGGTGCCAAGAGCGGACTCGCTGGCCCAACCCCTGACCGACGGCCGCGAGGCTGCGCCGTCCCTTTCGCGCCGAACGGAGGTGCTTGCCTTCTTCGTGGTGATGACGGTCGCGGCGTTCTTTCGCTTCTACAAGCTCGACACCATCCCGCCCGGGTTCAACCACGACGCCGCAATGCACTGCCAGTACGCGATCGACTTTCTCCGCGGGAAAGAGCCACTCGCTCCCTACTTCGTCCCAGCGAGCCACTACCCGATCGGCTACGAGACGTTCCAGCCCCTCGTCACCGCGTTCTTCATGTCGATCGTCGGGATCGTCCCCCTCGCGAGCAAGCTTTCGTCGGCGACGTCCAGCCTCGCCGCCCTGTTCGTCCTGTATTTCCTCCTGCGCTATCTGTTCGGGCAGCGCATGGCGGTCGTCACGTCGTTCCTCGGCGCGGTGTGCGCCTGGCACTTCATCTTT
>Ga0208584_1000188_pt1 | contig 10590 bp, 9 predicted proteins | sample NGESurdeep072012_4_FD_184460 | JGI IMG/M metagenome (GOLD analysis project Ga0208584, IMG submission 184460) | Arctic peat soil microbial communities from Barrow, Alaska - NGEE Surface sample 415-1 deep-072012 (SPAdes) | ecosystem: Environmental > Terrestrial > Soil > Wetlands > Peat ...
CGGAATTCTTCGATCAGCGGAGCGGCGTTCTGCATGGAGTGGATCCAGGAACGGACGCGCGGGGAACGGATGCCTTCGAGGTTGTATCCGACGCTCATGTCGAAGACGGTGTCGGAGAGGAAGCATGTCCCCATGAATGGGGACATGGCAGCCTGAAAGGCTACGCTACGGAGAATCTCGATCAGCATGGCCGCTTTGACGTATTCGCGGAGGGATTGTTCGAGCTTGAGTTCCTGCGACCACTCGACGTTGTAGCCCACGTTGGCTACGTCGATGCAGGGGCGTGGGATCTTCAATTCGTCGAGGATTTGGACGGTTTTGAGCTCGATGATGCGGGCACCGCCCAGCCAGGAAAGCGCGATGTTCTGCGCCAGTTGTCCGTGCGGCCCGGCGGCCGGCCCGAGCGGGGTCGCCGCGCAATGGCCGTGAAACGCAACCGACAGATCCAGCCCGGGGATGCCGCGAAAGAATTTGTCGCCCGGCAGGTCGAAGATTTTGCCTTCCCGTGAATACTCGAGAAAGGCGCGCCGCAACAATAGCGGCAGCGGAATCGGAACCAGTTCAGCCATTGGGGTGCTTAGCCGTCGTGGCGGTATAGATCAGCGGGAACGCCGCGTACCACTGCGCCGCTTCCACCAGGTGGCGGATTGGCACGCGCTCGATCACAGAGTGCGCCACTTCCTCTTCGCCGGGACCGAAGCCGATGGTCGGCACAGACATCAGGCCCATCGACGCCACGCCGTTGGTGCTGAAGGTCCACTTGTCCACGACCGGTTCCTTGTCCCAGAGGCCGCGGAAGGTGGCGATGGCCGCCTGCGCCAGCGGGTCCGATTCGGCGAGCACCCACGTGGGATAGTATTTCTCCATCGGATAACGCAGGCCGGTGTAGCTGGGCACGTCGTAGGTCGGAATCTCGATCTCGGCGTCTTCCGCGCCGGGGAGCGCGCGGACTTCCGCGAGGGCGCTCTCTTTGGTCTCGCCCGCGGTGAGGCGGCGGTCGAGATGAATCGAGCAGGCCCCGGGGACGGCGCAGAGCGATGGCGATAGGGAGCGGATCTCGGTCACCGCGATGGTACCTTTGCCGAGGAAAGCGTCGTCCTTCAACCGCGTGTTCAGCCGCTCGACTTCGGCGACGAGACGGCCCATTTTATAGATCGGGTTATCGCCGCGCTCCGGTGCGCTGGCGTGACAGGATTTGCCGCGCAGGTGAACTTCAATCTCCATGCGGCCGCGATGCCCGCGGTAGATGCCCAGCTTGCTCGGTTCGGTGATCACCACGCAATCGGGGCGAATGCCGTCTTCCTTCAGAATGTAGAGCCAGCACAAGCCGTCGCAGTCTTCCTCTTGCACCGAGCCCACCACCCAGAGCGTGTAGTCGCCAAGCAGGCCGAGTTGTTTGATCAGCTTGCCCGCGTACACCATACTCGCCATGCCGGCCCGCTGGTCGCAGGCGCCGCGCCCGAAGACGTAGCCATCCTCGACCTTGCCCTGGTACGGATCCCACGCCCATTCCTTGGGATCGCCCACGCCCACCGTGTCGGTGTGGGAGTCCATCATGATGACGGTCTTGCCCGAGCCGATGCGGCCCAGGATGTTGCCCATCGGGTCGATGCGCACCTCGTCGAAACCAACCTTCTCCATTTCCTGGCGGATGCGGGCCACCACCGGACCCTCATGGCCGCTTTCCGCCGGAATGGCGATCAGGTCGCGCAGGAAGCGCACGATATCGGCTTCGTAAGACTGGGCCAACTCCGCCAGGCGATGGCGATTCAGGATTTCAGCGGGCGGTGCGGTCATGGCGTCAACAACGCCTCCTCTTCCAGATTCGCCGGCCGTTCCGCGTGGAGCGCGCGCAGGACATCTTCGGGCCGGATGGGCAGTTTGCGAATGCGCACGCCGACCGCGTGAAAGATGGCGTTAGCAATCGCCGGAGCCGGACCATTGATGGGCACTTCGGAGATGGATTTCGCGCCATACGGTCCCAGCGGCTCGTCGGTCTCAATCAGAATGGTGGTGAGCTTCGGCATATCCGTTGCCGCAAACATTTTGTAGTCCAGGAAATTCGGATTCACCGGCCGGCCGGCCGCATCGAGCAGCAGTTCCTCGGTGAGCGCATACCCCAACCCCTGCGCCACCGCACCTTCCACCTGGCCTTCCGCCTGCATGGGGTTGATGGCCGTACCGGGATCCACCGCCGAGGCCAGGTGCAGGACGCGTACCTGGCCGGTTTCGGTATCCACTTCCACCTCGGCGAAGGTGGCGCAGAAGGGCGCCGGGCTGTCCGTATTGAAATGCGAAGCGCCATCCATGATCTGCAACTTTTCCCTGTACATGGCCTGCATCGCGAGATCGCTCATACTCACCGATTTGCGGCAGACGCAGGTGGTGAAGACTTCGTTGTTGCCGCAGTCCAGTTGGTCCACCGGCGCGTCCAGCATCTTCGAGGCCAGTTCCAGAACCTGGGCGCGGACCTTGCCGGCAGCCTTCTTGACCGCCCCGCCGGAGATGATGGTGGTGCTACTGGCGTAGGCCCCCACGTCGAATGGCGTGATATCGGTATCGCCCGAGGTGATGACGATTTTGTCCAGGCTGACACCCAGGGTCTCCGCCGCGATCTGGGAGAGCACGGTGTCCGCGCCCCCGCCCACGTCCGACGCGCCCACCTGTAGATAAAACGAGCCGTCTTCGTTCATCTTGAGGAACGCCGACGCCCAGTCGACGCCCGCGATGCCAGAGCCCTGCATGGTGCAGGCCATGCCTACGCCGCGTCTCAGGTGACTGTGCCCGTTGGGGAACTTTTTGCGCTTCTGCGCCCAGCCGATGGCCCGCGCGGCTGTCTCCATGCATTGCGGGAGACCGCAACTGCGCACCAGGCGCGGCAATCCCTCTTTGCCCTCGCCCAGTTGGGCGGAAAGCAGATCCGTGTCGCCCAACCGGATGACATTATGCCGGTGGAACTCCAGCGGGTCCATCCCCAGTTCGCAGGCGATCTCATCCACCAGCGTCTCCTGGGCGAAGAAGCCCTGCGGACATCCGTAGCCGCGGAACGCCCCGGCCACCGGCGTGTTGGTGTAAACCACGTGGCATTCGAAACGCATGTTTGGTGCGCGGTAGAGCGGCAGCACCTTGCTTCCGGTGTTGCCCTGCACCGTGGTGGAATGGCTGCCGTACGCTCCCGTAGTTGCCAAGACGGTAAGCTGGCTCGCGATCACGGTGCCATCGCGCTTGACCCCCATCTTCATGCGCAGGATCTGCGGATGGCGGCTGCGCGCCATATAGAACTCTTCCTCGCGCGTGAACTCGATCTTCACCGGGCGTCGCGTGGCCAGCGCCAGCGCGCCGCAGATGTCTTCCAGCACCATCTCCTGCTTGCCGCCAAAACCGCCGCCGATGCGCGGCTTGATGACGTGCACGCGGCTGAGCGGAATCTGGAGAATCATCGCCACTTGCCGGCGGCAGTGGTATGGCACTTGCGTGCTGGTGCGGATCACCAGCCGGCCATCGGCATCCAGCCAGCAGATGGTGACGTGCGGCTCCAGCGGGCAGTGCTGTTGGCGCTGCGTGCGATATTCGCGCTCGATGATATAGTCGCACTCGGCGAACCCCTGGTCCACGTTGCCGATTTCGCGCAGAATGTAGCCCGCGATGTTGTGCTCGCGGTCGTAAATCTTGGTGGAGTCCGGCTCGTCGTGGATCACCGCGACGCCCTCAGCCATGGCCTGCTCCATGTCCAGCACGGCCGGCAGAATCTCGTACTCCACTTCGATCAGCCCGAGCGCCCGCTCCGCGATGGCGCGGCTTTCCGCGGCAACCGCCGCCACACGGTCTCCCACGAACCGCACCTTCGAATCCAGCAGGTAGGTGTCGTAAGGGGAAGGTTCGGGCCACGCCTGTCCCGCGGTGGTATGGGGCACGCGCGGCACGTCCTTATACGTCAGGACGGCATGTACCCCGGCCAGCGCTTTGGCCTTGCTGGTGTCGATCCTTCGGATGCGCGCGTGGGCATGCGGGCTGGGCAGGATCTTGCCGTGGAGCATGCCCGGAATCTGCACATCGTCGGTGAACGCGGCGCCGCCGGTGACCAGTTTCACCCCGTCCACCTTGCGGACATTGCGGCCGACTACGAGGCGGGAGGAAACCGCTCCCGACCCCAGGGGGGTACCCCGGTCGCGGCTCTGACTGGCGCGGTCTCCGCTCATCGCGCGGCTCATCGCGCCACCTCCGCCACCGGCTTCACGCGCCGGGCTCTGTTTTTCTTTTTGGATGCGGCGGCTAACACAGCTTCCACTGGTTTCGTGTACCCGGTGCAGCGGCACAAGTGCCCGGCCAGGGCTTCCCGCACCTCCTCCTCCGACGGGTCCGGACGGCGGAGCAGCAACGCCTTGGCGCTGATCACCATGCCACTGGTGCAGAAGCCGCACTGCACCGCGCCATAGTCCAGGAAAGCTTCCTGCAAGGGATCGAGCTTGTCGCCATCGGCCACGCCTTCGATGGTCAGGATCTCGCGCCCTTCGGCCTGCGCGGCAAACATCAGGCAGGAGTTGATGGGCTTGCCGTCCAGTAAAACCGCGCACGCGCCGCATTCGCCCTTCTCGCAGCCGCGCTTCACGCCGAAATAGCCTTGACGGCGCAGCAAGTCGAGCAGCAGTTCGCCCGGAGCGATGCTCCAGTTCAGCGATTTACCGTTCACCGTAAGGTGCAGTTCCATGGTTTTCATAGCGAACACCCCGCGGGAGCCGAGCATTCTTCCAATGCCCGCCTGGTCAGTACCGAGCAGATCTCGCGGCGATATTCCGCGGAGGCGCGAGCGTCCGAAATCGGACTGACTTCGCGCGCTACTTCCGCGCCGATTTCCGCCAGCAGGCTGTGATCCAGAATGCGTCCCGTCATGCGTTGCTCGGCGCCAGAGGCGCGCATCGGCGCGGGCGCAACCGACCCCAGCGCGATCCGCGCCCACTTCACACGGCCCCTGGAATCCAATTGCAGTCCCGCCGCCACATTCACCAGTGAGATATCCACCGCCGTGCGGCCCAACTTCTGGAAAGACCACCGGCAGCCTTTGCCATCCGGCGGATCGGGGACCACCACCTCCACCAGCAGCGACCTGGCATACCGGCTGGTGCGCGCGCCCGCCAGATACTCCGCCAGCGGCAGTTTGCGGCGGCCCCGCACATCGACCATAACCACGGCCGCGTCCAGCACCAGCAGCGGCGTCGCCATGTCGGCGGCCGGCGATCCGTTGGCCATATTGCCGCCCAGCGTCGCCATATTGCGAATCGGCACCGACCCGCAGGACCGCGCGGCCCTGGACAGAAGTCCTCCGGCCAGAGCCTGGATCACATCCGATGCTTCGAGTTCGGCCATGGTGGTGGTGGCCCCAATCACGCAGGCCGTGCCTCTCCGGCGGATGTAACTCAAGCCCGCGTGGGTGATATCGATCAGGAACCGGACCGATTCATCGCCCTCAACCACGACGTCCGTGCCGCCGGCTACTACTCGCGCCTGGCCCTTGCCGCTCTGGAGCAATCGAAGTGCTGCGCGGACATTGGCGGGCCGATAGAACGCTTCGACCTTATCGAACATAATTTGCGAGGCCGTCATCGGCCGCCTCAATTGGCCCGCGGCACACGCCGCACCGTAGGCTGACCAGAATATAACAGGGATACAGACCCGTTACAACGAGGTCGGTGTGCGGAAGCCGGGGAGGCCTGTCCTACTGCATTTTTTCATGACGTTGTAAGCTCCTCTGTTTCGGTGGGTTGGGGAGCGCACTCGAAATCGGGAGACGCATCGGGAGGGCATTTTTCGCGCGATGCCTCTCCGCGATCGTCGCGGAGTTCGATGATTCTGGCACCTTCGTGCAAGCGCCGGAATTTCAATTCGATACCGCTGTCGGCGAGGATCAGGGTGCAGGACCGTAGCTGCTGGGAAAGGCCCTTGGGCGTGTGGCAGGAAAGGGCCGGCTTTAAAAGGTCCAGGAGTTGGGTGGCGCTGCCGGTCCAGTGACGGCGCTGCTCGATGAGGGCGCGGATGGCTTCGACCATGGGGTGGGACGGCGGCGGTGGAGCGAAGGCCTGCCGCATCTCCTCCTCGGTGCAGCCCAAGAACGGGCTGGCGGACGCCGTCAAGTTCTTTCATCTGGATGCGTTGAACTCCGCGGTCCGCCTGAAGATCGATTTCGACGTAACGTTGACCGAAGTGGCGAGCGGACTGTATTGGATGCTGGGCCGCCGGATCGCCGGATATGAATCTGCGCACTCCCGCCAACTGTTCCGCCATTTCCTAAACACCCCGGCCGAGGTCGAGATCACCGGCAACCGCGTCGAAGTTACCCTACCCCAGCGAGCCCATAATCCCTTGTTGCTCGCGGCCGGCTGCGGTCAAGGCTCCACGCCTATTCCCTGGTGGGACGGACGGCCCATGGTCTTAAGGTTCCGGTAGACGGCGCCCAAAACGTTAGCTGACTACTTGGCGTGAAAATTCAGGCTAGAATAGAGCGATTCCGTGAAAGACGAAATTCTCGCAGCCTACCACCGCATCGCACCATTGGTGCGGAAGACGCCGCTAGAGCACTCGGCGGAACTGGGCGCCTTCCTCAAGCTGGAACACCTGCAGTTCACCGGTTCGTTCAAGTTCCGCGGCGCGTCGAATAAGATCGCGCTGCTCACGCCGGAGCAGGCCGCCGCCGGCGTGGTGACCGCCAGTAATGGCAATCACGGCCTGGGGGTAGCGGCCGCATCGCAGGCGCGCGGCATCGCGGCGGAGGTGTTCGTCTCCTCGCATGTCTCCGCCTCCAAGGCGCGCCGCATCGAGGCGATGGGCGCGCGCATTCACTGCGCGGGCGGCGACCCGCTGACCGCCGAACTCGCCGCGCGGCGCGCCGCCGGCGCCACGGGCCGCGTCTTCATTTCGCCCTACAACGATCTGGATGTGGTCGCCGGGCAGGGAACCATCGGCGTCGAACTTCATCGCCAGTTGCCGCAAATCGACGCCGTGTTTGTTGCCGTGGGCGGGGGCGGGCTGATCGGCGGCATCGGCGAATATCTCAAGGCGGTGTCGCCCCAAACGGAAATTGTCGGATGCTGGCCGGAGAACTCGCCGGTGATGCACGAATGTCTGAAGGCCGGCCGCATCGTGAAAGTCGCCGAACGGCCGACGCTGTCGGAGAGTACGGCCGGCGGACTGGAGCCGGGCTCGGTCACCTTCGACGTTTGCCGCCGCGTGATCGGCCGCGCCGTGCTGGTTTCCGAGGAGGAGACGCTGCGCGCCATGCGGCTGATTCTGGAAACCGAACACTGGGTGATCGAGGGCGCCGCCGGGGTCGCCGTGGCCGCGTTCCTCCAGGAGGCGTCGCGCTGGCAGGGCCAGAACGCCATAATTGTAATATGCGGCCGTAATGTGTCGGCGGAGGTATTGCATAAACTATGCGGAAAGTGATCGACCCCAGTTCTTTTCTCTGCGTTCTCCGCTCCTTCCGTTGAGCCTGTTCCTGGTTTTCTCTGCGCCGCGCTAAGTCTCTGCGTTGAAGGGACGCCTTCCCTGGTTCCGGCTCCGCCGGCTTAGGGATTGGTCGCTGCCCCTCACCCGTTTTCGAGCAGGGCCAGGAGTTTTTCCTGGACGCTTTCGGCGGTGGGGTTGTCCTGGGTGATGACCAGGATGGTGTCGTCCCCGGCGATGGTGCCGACCACTTCGGGCCACTCCTCGTTATCCAGCGCGACGGCGACGGAGTTGGCGTGGCCGGGCGAGGTCTTGAGAATCACGTGGTTCTGGGCGCGCAGCACGTCGCGCAGGAATTCGGCGGCGAGCAGGGAGAACTGCGGGCCGGCTTCCTCGGGCGCCATCTCTTTGTAGCCTTCCCGCGTCTTGACGAGGCGCAGGTCGCGGATGTCGCGCGAGAGCGTCACCTGCGTGGCGGCAATGCCTTGACTCTTCAGCTCCCCCGCGAGTTCTTCCTGGGTGGAAATGTTCTTGCCGCGGATCAATTTCAGAATCTGGCCTTGACGGTAACTTTTAGTCATACGATCAACTTTCCGAGTGTTTCTTTGGCGCGTGCCAGCGCATGGGCCACAGCCAGGAATCCGGTGCCGCCCGGAACTTCGCGCGACTTCATTCCTTCGGCGGGATTGAGCAGCGCCACGAAATCGGCGGTGAATTCGGGGGCGAAGCGTTGCATCTCTTCGGCGGTCCAATCCGAGGGCTTTTTGCCGGAGTGCACGCTTTCCAGGACGAAGCGTCCCACGATCTGGTGCGCCTGGTGGAAGGGGGTGCCGGCGCGGGCGAGCGCTTCGGCGAGGTCGGTGGCCACCACCCAACTCTCTTCGACGGCGGCGGCGGGCCGAGCGGGGTTGAGGCGCGTGGCGTCGATCACGTTCGACATCATCAGGAGCGAATCCGCCAACTGGTCGGCAGCATCGAAGAGCGGGATCTTGTCCTCCTGCATGTCGCGATTGTAGGTCATGGGGAGGCCCTTCATGGTGACGAGAAGGGAGGTGAGACAGCCCATGACGCGGCCGCTTTTTCCGCGGATGAGCTCGAGCGAATCGGGGTTCTTCTTCTGGGGCATGAGGCTGGAGCCGCTGGTGACGTTGTCGCCCAGCTCGAGCCAGCCGAACTCCTCGCTGGAATAGAGGATCCAGTCCTCGGCGAGGCGGCTCAGGTGGATCATAGTGACGGTAGAAGCGTAGAGGAAGTCGAGGGCGAAATCGCGATCGCCGGAGACATCCATGCTGTTGCGGGTGATGCCGTCGAAGCCGAGATCCCTGGCCATGGCCTGACGGTCGAAGGGAAAGCCGCTGCCGGCGAGGGCGCCGGAGCCGAGCGGCAGAATGTTGGCGCGGCGGCGGGCATCTTCGAAGCGCTCCCAATCGCGGAGGAACATCTCGAAGTAGGAGAGCAGGTAGTGCGGCCAGAGCACGGCCTGGGCACGGCGCATGTGGGTGTATCCGGGGATGATGGCGCCGGAGTACATCTGGGCGAGTCCGAGCAGATGGCCCATGACGGAGCAGAGCAGCGCCTGGAGATCGGCGCACTCCTCGCGCAACCACATGCGGGTATCGAGCGAGACCTGCTCATTGCGGCTGCGCCCGGTGTGGATCTTGTCGGCCGCCTTGCCGACGCGCTCCTTCAGCTTGCGGATGACCAGCGTGTGTACGTCCTCATCGGTGGCGCCAGAGTAGAACGCGGGAGCGAGAGACTCGGCGCGAATGGCTTCGAACGCCTCGACGATCGACGCCCGCTCCTCCGCAGTGAGGATGCCGACGCGCTCGAGCTCGCGCGCGAAGGCCTGCGAGCCTCGGATATCGCAATCGATCAGCCGGCGATCGAAGTGCAAGGAGTTGCCGAAGCGCTCGAAGACTTCGCTCGGCCCGGTTTCAAACCGTCCGCCCCAGAGCTTCATTTCGACTTGCCACCCGCGCCGGCAGGCGTGACTTTCTTTTGGTTCATCAATCCCTTCGCTCCAAAATGCGCTCTCTGCGCTTATCTCTGCGTTCTCTGCGTTCTCTGCGTCTCTGCGTTGAATCCGCTGCCTAAGTCAGCATCATCAGCAGCAGGGCTTTTTGGGCATGCAGCCGGTTTTCCGCCTGGTCAAAGACCACCGAGCGGGGGTGTTCCATGATGGAGTCGGTAACTTCTTCGTCGCGCTTGGCGGGCAGGCAATGCATGAAGACGGCGTCGGGCCGCGCTTGCGCGAAGAGGGCGTCGTTCACCTGGTAGTTGCGGAAGGCGCGCCTGCGCTCGACGGCTTCCTGCTCCTGGCCCATGCTGGCCCAGACATCGGTGTAGACCGCGTGCGCGCCGGCCACGGCGGCGGCGGTATCGTGCGTAATCAGCAGGCGCGCCCCGCTGACGGCGGCGAGCCCTTCGGCCTGGATGACGATTTCGGGATCGGGCAGGTAGCCCTCGGGGCAGCCGAGGGCGAAATCCATGCCCAGGCGCAATCCGGTCAACATGAGCGACTGGGCGACGTTGTTGCCGTCGCCGATAAAAGTAAGCTTGAGTCCGTGGAGCGACGCGCCGCCGAAGCGTTCGCGGATGGTCTGAATATCGGCCAGCGCCTGGCAGGGATGGTAGAGGTCGCTGAGGGCGTTGATGACGGGCACGCGCGACCATTCGGCGAGGCCATCGACCGTGCTTTGGAGGAAGACGCGGGCCACCAGGCCATTGACCCAGCGGTCCAGGTTGCGGGCCACATCTTTCAGCGGCTCGCGAACGCCGATGGGGCCTTCCAGGAAGACGCTGCCGCCGCCCATCTGCTTCATGGCGAGTTCGAAGGTGAGCTTAGTGCGCAGCGAGGGCTTTTCGAATAGCATGCCAAGGTTCTTACCGTCGAGAGCGTGGGCGTAGTCGGCGGGGCAGGCTTTGACTTCGGCGGCGAGATCGAGGAGGTAGAGGAGTTCGTCGTCGGTGAGGTCGAGATCCTTCAGGAAGTCGGGTGCGGCGGTTTTGAGGATTTGGTTCGGAGCAAACATGGTGGCCACGGAGAACGCCTCGATTGAATGTTTATTCACCTAGATGAATAATCACACATTCTGACGGTTGGCGTCAAGTCCGTGGAGCGACCAGACCCAGAGGGCGACCCAGAGGGTACCC
>Ga0208584_1000189_pt1 | contig 10543 bp, 8 predicted proteins | sample NGESurdeep072012_4_FD_184460 | JGI IMG/M metagenome (GOLD analysis project Ga0208584, IMG submission 184460) | Arctic peat soil microbial communities from Barrow, Alaska - NGEE Surface sample 415-1 deep-072012 (SPAdes) | ecosystem: Environmental > Terrestrial > Soil > Wetlands > Peat ...
AGGGGGGCTGGGGGGATTTGTTCGGCTGTGAAAAATCCCCCTGAATCCCCCTTTACAAAAGGGGGGTTGAACGGTATCAATGAGACTCTTTCTGATCATTTCTTTTCACCTCCCGGCACTGAGGCCAGGCCTTCCGTAATCGCCTGAAGTCTTGCAATGGCTTTTTCTCTTTCGACAAATTGATTCCAGTAAAGGCTCTCATAATCCAGCAGAGTCTTGAGACGGGAGATCACGACAATCAAGTCCGTCCTTCCATTGGTGTATTCCGTGAGAGCCAGGTCAACATCCTGAGTGTTCTTGGGAATCAAACCGTTCGTATAAAGATCCATGAGTGTCTCCGATGATCTGAGCATAGATAGATTATCCTGAATGGCTGCTGAAATCATCAGCTTTACAGCCTCCAGTTCCTGTTTTGCCTGTGAATAAGATGCCTTCGCCTCCCGAACTGCCGGCTCCTGCTTAGTTTTGAAGAACAGAGGGATGTTGATCGTTGCAGTTGCACTCCACATATCCTTAAAATCACCTGAGCGGTTGAAATACGATGCGTTAATACTGAAGTCCGGATAATACTCCTTTTGTGCCATCCGGAGTTTGGTATCGGCTGCTTCTATGATTTTATTCCGTGATTTTATTTCAGGAGAATTGCTGAGGGCTGTTTTCACGGCCCCACCTGCATCAAGATAGAAGGGTTGATATACCGGATCGCCTGGTCTTCCCAGAGGTGTTGCATCCTCTCTTCCTATCGCTGCCCGCAGCATGGCTTCGAGAGACTGTATCTTCTGCTTGAACATCTCTTCTTTTTCCAGAAGCATGTATTTTTCGGTCTGCGCCATGAGTACTTCCTGCCGTATGGCACGGCCTGCCGCGTAGCGGGCAAGCGTCAGCTCTTCTATTCTGAGGAACAGATTCCGTTTGTCCTTGAATAGATCGATATTCTTGTAGGCCAGGAAGAGATCGTAATAAAGTTCTTTGACTCGTGCTACGGTTTTCAGTTTCAGGAGTTCATGCATGGCCTCCATGCTTTCAACATCCCGCTGCACCATCTCCCCTTTCAGCGAACGCTTGCCGGGAAAGAGAAACTGCTGCGATGCCGAAAACATCCACTGGGAACCCTGTTCTTCGCCGTAGGTGTACCTGCTAAATCCCTCGTTCTGATAGCCGAACATGAACATAGGATCAGGAAGACTCCTCGCCTGAGGAACACGATATCTGGCGGCCTCTATTCTCGAGAGTGAGGCCTGAATTTCAGGGCTGTTCTTCAAGGCTTCCTCCACAAGGCCGGAGAGTTTCAACTCCTCAGCAAAGGCAGATGTCCCCAGAAGAAAGACCGCCACGGCGAAAATCACGGGTATGAACCCCAAAACAAGCTTTGGAAACAATTCGGCAGCAAGCTGCGGGGTATTATACCCTCCGCTGTGCGGGATTGTTTGACTTACAAATTTCAATACACTTCGTTTTTGAAATTTGAGTCTCACAATAAACGTGCATATAGTCTTAGCTGACATCCACATTGAGTTTTACCGCCTGTGTCTTTCCGGCACGCGTGATTTTTATATTAACCGCCCAGGCTCCCGACATGGAAAAATTGACATTTGCCAGGTATCTGCTGCCGCTCAATTCGGCTTTTGCCTTGTAATTCATTGCCGGCATTCCAGGCATAGCGGGCATGACATATTCCACAACTACCGTGGCGTCGGTTACATTGATCCCCTTATCATCCTTGATGCTTATCTCCATCTTATTCTGACCGGTGATGGGTGGATTCTTGTCCAGCTTTACCTGCACCGTGTAGTTACCCGCCTTTTTCATGACCGTGTAATCCTTCGCATAAACCAACCCCGCTGCCAGCAACAATATAATTAACGCTACAGCAAATTTCTTCATCATCTGTCTCCTTTCATTTTTTAATGAGACTAGCTTTAAACTTCATCCCGACGAGTCGGGATGAAGTTTAAAGCGTTAGTCGAATTATCCAATAGCCTTTGGCTATTGGAAATAATCCCACGTGCGAAGCCAAGTGGGATTATACCTCTGATTCATGGAAAAAATACCATGAAATCGTTAACTTTTCCTTACTTATTTTAAAGTTTCTTTAGAAGGAAGGGTTTATCAAAAAGATCCCCTTCCTTGATTCAGATTAGAGCAACCGCATTTTATTATAATTATGATTAGTGTTAAGTCAAGCTGCGATCAGCTTGCATTTCCGGCATTGACAGTGACACTCTACATATGAAATAAAGTATTCATTAACATTTTTTCGGAGAAAAGAATTGCCCACCACTATTCAATATATTCGGCAAATTAAACAAAGCATTGATCATGCAATGATCACGGATTGTTACAATATTACCCGCGAACTGAAAAATATTGAACAAAATAAATTTAAAGATGAAACAGCTTCTTTCAAAAAATTAAACAGGTTGCAAAGAATCTTAAATCTTTCCAATAAGCGTTATCATCAGCGCGCACTGAGTATCCCTCCTCTCAGATTTCCTCCAGACTTGCCAATATCAACAAAGAAGAAGGATATTATTGACAGCATTAAAAAAAATCAGATAACCATTATTACCGGCGAAACCGGTTCGGGTAAGACAACGCAAATTCCCAAAATGTGTCTTGCCGCCGGTTGCGGTCTGCGGGGAATTATCGGCCTTACTCAGCCAAGGCGCATTGCTGCCGTCAGTATTGCCCAGCGCATTGCGGCGGAACTTGGTGAGGAATGCGGTAAATCAATCGCCTATAAAATCCGCTTTGAAGAAAAGACATCATCCGAGCCGTTGATCAAAGTCATGACCGATGGAATTCTGCTTGCGGAAACAGTTAAAGACCGTAATTTGCTGGCTTACGATACCATCATTGTGGATGAAGCTCACGAACGCAGCCTGAACATCGATTTTATTTTAGGCTATTTGCGAACACTGCTGCCTAAAAGAAAAGATTTAAAACTGATCATCACCTCGGCAACGATTGATACGGAAAAATTTTCCGAGGCTTTTAATAATGCGCCGGTAATCAAAGTTTCCGGCCGGATGTATCCGGTGGAAGTACGCTACCGGCCGGTTGATCCGGTCAAAGAAGAAAAAGGCGAAACAACATATATTGATGAAGCTGTTGCCTGCGTGGAGAATTTGCAGCGAGAACGTCGTTATGAAGATATTTTGATTTTTATGCCCACCGAACAGGATATTCGGGAAACCTGTGGTCTTTTGGCTAAAAAATGTACAGGCCTGATTCTGCCTTTATATGCGAGGCTTTCCGGCTCTCAGCAAAGACTTATTTTTGCTGCGGCCGTTGAGCAAAAAATCATTGTGGCCACAAATATCGCGGAGACGTCCCTGACAATTCCCGGAATCAAATATGTAATTGACGCCGGGCTTGCTCGCATATTGGAATATAATCCCCGCAGCCAGACCACAGGCCTGCCGATAAAACCTATATCACTCAGCAGCGCGGAACAAAGAAAAGGACGCTGCGGCCGTGTGCAAAACGGCATTTGCATCAGGCTCTATTCCCAGGAAGAATTCTCGCAGAAGCCTCTTTACACACCACCGGAAATAATGCGTTCCAATCTGGCCGGCGTTATTCTGCGGATGCTTTCCCTCAATCTCGGCGCGGTCACTTCCTTCCCTTTTGTTGACCGGCCCCAACCAAAAAGCATCCGCGACGGCATCGATATTTTGCGTGATTTAGGAGCTCTGGAAAACGATGATCATTCCGAAGAAGCAAATCACTATAAACTGACTGACATTGGCCGGACAATGTCCGAGTTCCCTCTTGATCCCCGAGTTTCCCGGATGCTGATCGAAGCTAAGAGTGAAGCATGCGTAAACGAAATTGCAGTCATTGCCGCCGCGCTGAGTATTCAGGATCCGCGCGAACGTCCCTATGACAAAACTGAGCAGGCATCAAAAGCTCATGCTATCTTTGCGCATCCCGAATCAGATTTCTTAACCTATCTGAATATCTGGAATCGCTATCACGGATCACTGGAAAGTCTGCCTTCGCAGGGCAAACTGAGAAAATTCTGCCGCGAACATTTTCTTTCCTATAGAAGAATGATTGAATGGCGCGACATCTATCATCAAATACTGGACATTATCGACGGGGAAAATAGACATTTAAAAAGTAAAAAGCATATCAAGATTGAAATAGATCAGGAAATTTCCGATAAAATTCATCGCTGCATTCTCAGCGGTTATCTTTCCAATATTGCCCAAAAAAAGGAAAAAAATTTTTACAACGCGGCCAAGAGCAGATCTGTGATGATTTTCCCCGGTTCCGGCTTATTCAATCGCGCCGGAAGTTGGATCGTGGCGGCAGAAATAAGTATGACCTCACGGGTCTTTGCCCGCAATGTTGCCAATATTAAAAGCGAGTGGCTGGAGGAGCTGGGCCGTGATAATTGCCGCTATACTTACGCCGCCGCCCACTGGGAGAAAAATCGCGGGCAAGTTGTCGCTCTGGAAAAAGTAACTCTTTTTGGTTTGACCATTGTGGAGCAAAGACCTGTATCTTATGAAAAAATTAATCCCGAGGAAGCCAGATCAATTTTTATCCGGGAAGCGCTCGTTACCGGAGAGGTTCCCCGCAGGATTCCTTTTCTGGAACACAATTTGTCTTTATTCAATCAAGTAAAGACTATGGAAGAAAAACTGCGTAAACGCGGTCTTGTTGTTGATGAAGAAACAATCGCCAGTCTTTACGAACAACGGCTGCCGGTGATCTCCGATATCCGGTCTTTATTGAACCTTATCAAAGAAAAAGGCGGCGATGAATTCCTGCGTTTTCGGGAAGAAGATTTGATTGCCAATGAACCTGATCCTGAAGAAATATCTCAATATCCCGATCAAATAAAAATCGGGGATGCTGCTTTTGCCTGTAGTTATAGTTTTGAACCCGGTAAAAGTGATGACGGCGTGACCGTAAATGTTCCATTAGGATTTGTTTCCCGGGCTGCCGAGGAAAATATCGACCGCTACCTGCCGTCATTGTTGCAGGAGAAGGCCGTTTGCTTATTAAAGTCGCTCCCTAAATCACTGCGCCAAAGACTTCCCTCGCCTGTCCAAATCGCGCAGTCATTGCTGGAGCAGAAATTATATTTAAATAAATCTTTACCGCAGGCCTTAAGCCAACTGCTGCAAGATAAATATAAAGTAACCGTTCCTCGTGATGCCTGGGCATTGGAAAAACTGCCGGCTCATTTGAATATCCGCTACAGTGTGATTGATGAAAAAGGAAAAGAAATAAAAAACAGCCGGGATATTAATCTGCTGCAAAAGGAACTTGCCGACACGATAAATACATCGGCGATGGATGAAATCCGCGGTGATTGGGAAAAAGAGGGAATCACCCGGTGGGATTTCGGCGAATTGCCCCGGCAGATTCCTCTCACCGGCATTCACGGTCTTATCGGTTATGCCTATCCGGCCCTGCAGCTAACGGATGATTCCATTAATCTCCGGCTCTTTTCCGATCAAAAAGAAAGCGCCGCTCATCACACCATAGGCGTTGCGGCTCTTTATGAAATTTATTTTGCCGACAAGCTGAAGCAACTCAAAAAGAATGTTGCTCTGACCGCCGGGATGAAAGCAATGGCGGCAAATATCGGCAATCCCAAACACCTGGAGCAATCAATTATCAACAGAGTTAAAAAAGATTTATTTTTCAAACCCTGGCGTAAGCAGGAAGACTTTATTGGGCACGCCGATTCCCTGAATTCTAAAATTCTGCCGTACGGCCAGCAAGTGCTTGTTTCCATAGCGCCGGTATTGAAAGCCTTTGACGATACTCATACTTCCCTGCACAAACTCATGATAAAGAATACCGGCAATAAACCTGTGTTGAAATTTCTTCAGGACATCCAGGCAGAGCTTAAAGGCCTTGTGCCTGTTGATTTTCCCGAGCTTTATACATTTGACCGCATGAAGGATTTGCCCCGCTATAGCAAAGCCCTTGCTCTGCGGGCCCAGCGGGGAAGCCTCAATCTAACTTCGGCGCAAAATAAAATGCAGCAAGTTTTGATTTATTCCGAGCAACTACAGCAAATGCTAATTGATGCAAAAACCAGTGTCATTTCCGCCCGGCATACGCCGGGTTTCACTCCGGCAGCCTCGCCCGCGGCTACCGGGGAAATTGAAAAAATCAGCCGGTTTAAGGACCATATTTCAGTAGATTGGACGGAAGAGAAAAAGGAGATGATTGAACAACTATTCTGGATGATTGAAGAATACAAGGTTTCACTGTTCGCGCAGGAACTCAAAACCCCTTACCCCGTATCACCGAAAAAGATGAACCAGTTGATTGAGGAGATTGAAAAACTTTAAAAGAGATATTCACCTGGCTATTTCGATTTTATCATCCATCTTTGTTTCAACGTCAGTCAACACTTTCGCGAAGATTCCCTCTCTGGGCATAACACAATCCCCGACTATATAAAAAATGTTGCACCAGTTATTGAAACTTAATATGTTCAGTCAGCAATTCGGCTGGTTAGGAAATCGGGATTCTATTTCTTACTATAAGCAACAAACCAACAACCTCTATAAAAATGTAAGACTTTAATCCGTTATCAATGAGGCTGTGTATTTCTTTTTTTTAAAAAATAACTTGTGTTGATTCTATAATGGTTTTCTCCGTTTGTTTGAAGGGGTGTTAGGGGGTTGTTATCGGGTAAGGGATGTGGGGTTTATCTAGTGTTAAATGATGACTTTGATAATCATTATCATTTATAAATATATGTAGACTGGGTTTTTATAAGGGATTTACGTTGATATTCGTTTATTATAATCAGCAGCTTACGGTTTATTTGCATTAATCTAAAAATAATGCTTGACAAATAAATATCACTCATGTTATTTATTATACCAGCAGTAATTATACACTCAATTACATTAAAAGAGAATTAGCATGAAAAAGAAAGTTTCTAAATTAGAACTAATACCACCATACGGAAGTTCAGTTAGAAATACGCTCGTTTCTGTGGTGACGGAATTACCAGGTTATAAAGAAGGAATAAAAAAAGGTTTTCGCCTTTTTACCGATAAAGAACTTGCTGACATTAAGGAGCGTTATAAAGATGGATTAACATGGGAAGAAATTGACAAGGAGTTATCGGGAAAAGGACTGTTCTTTAAGAAAGCAAACTTTCGCAAGTATATTCAGGACGGAAACATCTCCAAAGCAATTGGTTATAAAAAAACGAAAAATGGAAGAGTGGCAATATTTCCGGCAGATACAATTTCTCATATAAATTTTATCCAATATTACTGCAAAGTCATGGATGGAGAGCATGTAGATAACATCTTTAAACTTATAGAATCAGTTGAAATGCAAGGAATATCTTATTTTGAAGCTATTGAGTCAAACCTCGATGAAAATCTTTATGCGTCAATCTTTCGATACCTTTGTTATGACGAAGACAATGTTGAAGTTGCTATTGAAAAAGCTCTTGCACCTAGACAGAAGGATAGAGACAAGTTTCTAAAGATGCTCAAAGATATCGACAATAAATTTCAAAAGATTATATTGAAAGACATTAGTAAGTTTAAGTCTTTATTGGAGAATCATCATCTGACTGTTCTTGAAACAATAAGTGAAAATAAGGAGGGGAGTGATGAACAAAACTAAACATTTAATTAAAAGACAGCAGCAGCGTGGCATCACTAATTATTTGTTAAGGGTCATTGAGGAAAATGGAGAATATTCAAATGCTCCAGGGGGCGCGATAAAAATACATTTAGGAAACCGTGAGTATCAAAATATAGTTCATGAGACTAAACATTTTTTACAAATGTTGGATAAGATAAAAGGTGGGACTATTATAGTTAAAGATCAGGACATGTTAACCGTCTATAAATAAAATTATTATTCAATGGGTGTGAATTATGAATGAAGATGAAATCACAGTTAAAAAGATAGTCAATGTTTATAGAAAAATGAATAACCCGATGGAAAAAAAGATACTTGCATCAGCATTGGAAAAAATAAATATTAATCCAATTAGACTAAATAATGATTTAACGGGAACAAAGGTTAACGGATTTCGGTTTGAAGGTAAAAAATATGAGGTGGAATCTCATATAGATGTTTTGCGAAAAATATTAAGAATTGCTGTTACGACGCACCCTCATGAAACTGATAAAATTTTATCGATTTTCGGCAGAAAAAATAAATATTTTTCAAAGAACTCAAATGATCTTCGCATGCCGGAGCTTATAAGAGGAACGAATATTTATTTTGAAACGAATGAAAATGCGAAGTCAATATGCGTAAGGTGCGAAAAAATATTAAAATTATTCGGAATGGATTATACATCTTTTGCAATAGATTATTACAAATAATTACTATATAGAATAGCGATATTGTAAAATCTATTTTTGGTTTTTTAATGAAAGGAATAGATATGAAAAACACATTAATAGTATTGATTGTTGTAGGATTATTTTGTTTATGTAATATTTCTTTTGCCGACATTTACAAATATGCGGATAAAGAAGGTATGTTACACCTGACGAATATATATGATTCTGAACCTTGTAAAACATATGGTTGTAAACGTGTTATGAGGGAGATACCGTTAAGTTGGGAACGTATTTCAGATAATTTTTATTTCGATAAAACAAATGTTACTAAATCATCTGACATTATATCAGTCTTGGTTTATTCAATTGTGACAGAGGAAGAAAGAAAAGAGATAGAAAAAGAAGCAAAAAAACGTGATTCAGATAAATCTCTAAAATACTTATTATATACTCACGAATCAGTTTTGTGTGAAATTGATTGTATTAATAGAATGAAAAAAATAAAAAAAATTACATATCGTGACTGGGATGGGAATATATTAGACGAATATACAAAAGAAACTAGTGAATGGGATAGGATTTCACCTAAAAGTGCATTTAACAAATTATACAAAAAAGTTTGTGTAACTCCGAAGAACCCATCAAAGAAGAAGTGATTTATCGGAAAAAGAGAAATTCGGATATTAATTATTAGGAGAAAAAATGAAGAAACTGGTAAGTGCATTATTTTTGGTCGTGGCATTTTCTTCATGTTTGTTCTTGACCCCGCAAATTGCTTGGTCAAAAAAATCATCCACTAAAGATTCCATTGTTGATGGTGCTTCCATCTTCAAAAAAGTATCTCCAGCTGTTGTATTAGTACGCGGTATTGCAGGCAACTCACAAATGCAAGGGAGCGGTGTTGCATTTGGAAACGCATCTAAAGAAAGCAAAGTTATCACATGGGTAGTAACTAACGAGCACGTCATTGCAGGCAGCAATTCTGTGCAGGTCGAAGTGTCAGGAAAAACTTACCCAGCGTTAATTGCTTACGCAGACCCCGAAATTGATATTGCTTTATTAATAGTTCAGGATGTTCACCTCCCCACAACAAAAGTAGCTAGTGCTGATTTTGTCGCTGTTGGTGATCGAGTCTTCGCCATTGGTTCCCCTCTTGGATTAAAAAATTCTATAACTGAAGGGATAGTTTCCGGAATAAGAGAACTGAATGGAGTCAAACTTATTCAAACTTCTGCTGCTATTTCAAAAGGCAATAGTGGAGGTGGACTTTTCGATGGAAAAGGACGCTTTGTTGGGATCATAACATTCAAAATAACATCTGGTGAAAATCTAAATTTTGCCATCGATGCTGAATATGTCCATATTATTGCAGATGCGATGAGAGCAAATAGCTGTTTCCTCGGCCCATATGAAAATTTACAGTCAGCGAAATTGACTAAATGGTTGATGACAAAAAAAATGCCCGATGGTGATCCAATGTATCGCTATGTCATGAAAATCGTGAATGAGTTTTCAGAGACAAATCGAGATTTGACTAATAAAAAAATTGCTTGGGTTGCGCAACAATATATAGCTGAAAATGACAGTGTCAATAAGAGTTCTTCTCCATCCGAGTCTAATAATACAGTTTACCGTGTTACTTGTTCAATGTACGATATTGACGATGGGAAATTTTTTGACGAAATTACACTTGATATTGATCAAGATAACGAGTTAGTCAATGGAAAACCTGCACAATTTTTTAAAGACGAGATCGTCTTGCAAGTTCCTGAGCCTCATGGTGGGGGAAATTTCACACTGAATAGATACACTGGTACTCTGACGATGAAAAAAGGGTACAAATCGCTTCTTACTGGTAAATGTGTAAACGCTGGTGAACGTAAGTTTTAGGTTTTAAGTGTACCGTCTTGCTTGCTTTCTAATAGTAAAGGGGTCAGGTCTGCCTTTGACCTTTTCTAAATTTCATATTTTATTAATGCTAACAAGCTGAATCCCGCGAAACTTGGAATCTTCCGGCTGAAGCCGGGGGATGAATACGGTGTAATTCGCGGGAGGTCGCGTTATTTTGAGGTGCCTCCGGCTCCTGCCAAAGGGGGCTCCACTTATCTTTTTTTTGCAACCGCTTTACGCTTCTTCACCTGCGGCTTTGCCGGTTTTTTCCAGTTGCCATTTTCCAGCGCCAGCTTTACCACTTCCAGCATATCGCTCACAAAATGAAATTTGATGCTCTTTTGTACGTTGGC
>Ga0208584_1000190_pt1 | contig 10539 bp, 10 predicted proteins | sample NGESurdeep072012_4_FD_184460 | JGI IMG/M metagenome (GOLD analysis project Ga0208584, IMG submission 184460) | Arctic peat soil microbial communities from Barrow, Alaska - NGEE Surface sample 415-1 deep-072012 (SPAdes) | ecosystem: Environmental > Terrestrial > Soil > Wetlands > Peat ...
CAATAGTTTTTATTCGTTTGTTAAGTTCCTCTATGCTCATATGATGTTCAATATGAATTTGCACTGGGTGGGACATATTAAATAATAAGTTGATAATTAGTATAAATAGTTTAGTGAAGAACTATAGTTATGATCCGGGAGACTGAGCCCTTCAAGAGGCCCAGCTCCTTTTGGAGGCCGCTGGGATGCACCGGCTCCAGGGAGCGGGTGATGAGAATTAGGGCGCGGACTTCGTTCTCGCTGAGATGCATTCTCTTAATAGAGAGTGAATTTAGTATAAATAATCATCTTTCTATTAAGAACTAGAACGAAAGGATGTTGTATCGTTTGCCACAGTTATCTTGATCTGCCAGAATGCACAAACAAGAAAGCATGGACTCCGAGGGTTTCAAAAACGAGGCTGTGGGCGCTTCGGGAGCAGAGGGCCAAAATAGATCCCTCGCTATTGAGCAGCTCGAAGCCCAGATTGAGGCCCAGGAGCGGGCCGAAATGATATGCAAAGAGTGGATATGTTAGGATTTTCGAATGCATCGAAATAGTGGAAAACCGTTGATGGCAGATTCATGCGGTAGCCCTAGAGGCAGAGACGAGGTCGATCGGGCCCAGGGTGGTGGTTAACCTAGGTCCTGGAACGGGCCATTATGATGATGTCACGAAACGATCTTTCAGGCCGCAGCCTCTGGTTTCCTTTTTAAAACAATTTCGGCCCAAGTCCAAAAAACACACAGGTCGTTACCAAGTAAAAGCATCTGCTGATACGGAAGATCTCGGACATTCTGAGATAAAGATATATCTTAATAATTATCGCCGTCGAAGATCTTTACTTTGTAGCCTTCAGATGCTTGATCCTGAGTTTCGTCCAGGATTTCGTACTCATCGAGTTCGATGATCTGCCCCTTAGACCCATTACCTCCCCTCATTGAGTTCGTGGACGGCCAGATGCCTCCCTTCAGCATCTTATTCAGCAGAGCAACACCAGCGACAGCCAACGCGATTCCAACTATTACCATTCAAGATCTCATATGTACAGAGGTCGATATATAGGTAACCGATTCTTTATCGTATTTGTGTCCTTTCTTCAGATCGTGGAGCACGATCCTCATGCTCTGCGGGGATGCCGGGTGAATGGTCGAGTATCTGGCCCGAGGGGGCGCACTAACCCGGCACCCAATCCCTTTATGCACTCCGCCAAATCCCTTCAAAAAATCCGTTTTCACTCATTTCGACAACATGATATGCAGAGACCATCTAAATATCTCTGGAATTTGCAGGATGATAAGAATGGTGTTCCAAATGAAGCCGATTTTAATAGTTTTGTTTCTGGGAATTATGGTCCTATTTTGCGGGTGTATCCAGCCGCAAGCGGGACCTCAAGTGAAGACGACCGCGGCATCAGAAGAATGGAAGCCGGATGGCGTTGTGGGAGCAAATGAATATGCCAGAACCATGACGCTGCAGGCACCCGCCAGCAACGGCTACTCCGGCGGAAGCATGACGCTGTCCTGGAAGAACGATGCAAACTATCTTTACCTGGCACTCAACGGCACGACCCGCGGCTGGGTTTCCTTAGGCTTTGAGCCAACAGTCTGGATGAAGGATGCCGATATCATCATTGGCAGCGTCGAGAATGGAAGAGCGACCATTCTCGATGAGAACTGCACCGGCAACTACGGCCCGCATGAGAACGACACCCTGCTGGGTGGAACTTACGACATCCTGGAGTCCGGCGGAAGCGAAAAAGGCGGCAATACCGTGATCGAGCTCAAGAGGAAGATGAATACTGGCGATAAGTTCGATATGGCCTTCGTTCCCGGCCAGCAGGTACCCATAATTTGGGCTATGGCCGACACCACTGACAATAGCGCCAAGCACAACATGGCCGAAGGAGAGGGAGTTATGGTTCTGGAGGGTGGGGCGTAGAAGTCCAGAAGTCCGGGCGCCTTTGATTGCCCAGAGGAGCATGAGGAGGCCGTTATGCTCCCGTAATCCTTTATTTTTCCGGAAATATCATATCCTGAAGAAGTAATCAAAAAGAGAGGCGTCAATTATGGTTGAAGTTGGAGATGCGGCACCGGAGTTTTGCCTGCCCGGTGCGAGCAATCAGGAGATCTGCCTGGAAAGCTACCAGGGCAAATGGCTGGTGCTTTACTTTTATCCCAAGGACAACACCAGCGGCTGCACCCGGGAGGCGGTGGACTTCACTGCCGCCCTGCCGGCGTTGCATGAATTGGGTGCAGAGGTGGTGGGAATCAGTCGCGATTCGCCAGCAAGCCACGGGAAGTTTGCCGAAAAGAACGATCTGAGGTATTGCTGCTCAGCGACCAGGACCACAAGGTCACAGAAGCATACGGTGCCTGGGCCCTGAAGAAGATGTACGGCAAAGAGAGCTTTGGTGTGGTGAGGTCCACCATTCTCATCGATCCGAAAGGGCGGATTGCCCGCATCTGGAGGAAGGTCAAGGTCGAAGGGCATGCGCAGGGCGTGATAGAGGCCTTGCAGGAGCTCCAACGAATTGGAGGCAAGAAAAAATGGTGAATTGGTGCCAAAATTTTGCATCGAATCATAGCGGTACCTATGTTTACTCTCGCCCAGTCCATATTGCAGTGTTCAGTCCATACAGACTCTGACGAGCATCCGAAAAGCAAAAGCCTTCTGTGTTAAGAAGCCTATGATAGGAAACAACGGGAGATGAGCTTAATGCCCATTCTCTTTGGTGTCCAGGCCAGCACTCTAATATCCATCTCAGTCTGCATGATCAAGAATGACCGGATCACCGCTCTCGATCCTGCCCGGAATCTCGCGAGCTTAAATTACAGGAAGATGCGACTCTTTCAGAAATGCGATTCCCCAGAAAGGCGGCATATTTTGGCTAAGAGTCTTAATCCTAATTGTGGACAACATCCATAGATAAACGGAAGATAGGGATCTATTGACCATCGACGACCGCCAACCTGGGCCGCATAATTAGCAATAACTATAAGCAATGACTATATATTCCTTCCATCAACCCCCTAACCACACACCGGGAGGAACTCTAGTTGAAGGATTATCTCACAATGGATGATGTCATACTTGATAATAAACGGGTTCTGGTAAGAGTGGACTTCAACTCTCCCATGGACCCCAGCGGAAATATCCTGGATGATAAGCGCATCAAGAGCCATTTAGATACTTTGCGCGCTTTGGAGGACTGCCGGGTGGCCCTCATGGCGCATCAAAGCCGGGCCGGAAAGAAGGACTACACCACATTAGAGGCTCATGCCCGCCAGGCGACGCGACTATTGCGCCGCGATGTCGTCTATATTGATGACATATTCGGATCTCATGCCCGAGAGGCTATAAAGTCCCTGTTACCGGGAGAGGTCATTCTTCTGGAGAACACCCGCTTTTATGCAGAAGAGAATATGAACCGCACACCCGCTGATCATGCCAAGAGCCATATGGTGAAGAAGCTGGCGCCATTATTCGATCTCTTCATAAACGATGCCTTTGCTGTTTCACATCGTTCCCACTGTTCCGTAGTCGGCTTCACAGAGGTGCTACCTAGCGTTGCCGGAATTCTTATGGATAAGGAGATCACGGCGCTGGATAAGGGTATGAAGGGGAATGAGCACCCAACGGTCTTCTCTTTGGGCGGCACGAAGGCGGACGATTCCATCAAAGTCACTAAAAACGTTCTTAGTCGCGGCGGAGCCGATAAGATTCTGACCTCCGGTGTCGTTGCGACAGTCTTCATGATGGCGGCAGGCATTGATGTAGGGGACGCCAACCGCAAGTTCGTAGAGGATCAGGAGTACCTGGAGCAGATTCCAATCGCAGCAAAGCTGCTCAAAGAGTATCCCGGAAAGATTGCCATGCCTGTCGATGTAGCTCTAAACAAGAACGGAGAGCGTGTCGAGGTCGCTGTGGATAAGCTTCCCACCGATCTGCCCATAGCCGACATAGGCCTCGAGACCATCGTCAATTATTCCAAGGACTTGAAGGACGCCAGGGTTACCGTTACGAACGGGCCAACTGGCATATTCGAGCAGGAAAAGTTCCGGCTAGGCACAGCAGAGCTTCTGAAAGCGGCAACGCAATCAGGCTACTCCATTGTCGGCGGAGGGCACAGCATAGCCGCCATCGACCAGCTCGGCCTCGAGTCCAAATTCTCCCATGTGAGCATGGGCGGAGGCGCGAGCATCACCTATCTCTCAGGCGAGCCGTTGCCTGGCATTGAAGCCCTGAAGAAGGCGGCTCTGAGAATGCGCAAGGCTTGAAAAGGCTCGAATACCGGCTTTAGAAAGGCTGGCTTCAGGGCAGCCTTTCCGCCACTTTTCTTCTGCACTCCAGCAAGAGGGCCTGTGGCTCGCCTCTGGCCTCCAGGGCGGCTGCCGCCTTATGGCCGCCACCATCGCCGTTATGGGCCCGGCCGACCTCTCCCAAAAGTTCGTTAAGGTTCAATCCCATTCTGACTGCGGCTCGACTGGACCTGGCGCTGATGCGAACCCGGTCGGCGTGCCTGCCGGCGGCAAAGGCCACGTCTGCACCCAGATCCACCAGCGCCATAGCCGCAGAGCCCTCGAAGGAGTTAATCTCCGTGCTGGCGACCAGCCATTCTCCCTGGCGTTCGATCTTGGAACGGGATGTGGCTTTGAGGACGGCTATCCTCTGGGAGATGTCCTGGGGAACGGACAAGGCTTGCAGCGCCTCATCATAATCGAATCGGCCTGCTTCCAGCAGCTCGGCCGCCGTCCGGAAAGATTCAGGCGTTGCCCTCTTGAAACGGCCTGTGTCGGAGATCATGCCCACCAGAAGGCCCAGCGCCATCTCCCTGCTTAAGGTCTTCCCGTTCTCTTTTAAGATCGTCCAAACGATCTCAGCCGTGGATTTGGAGGGCTTCTGAATGTAGAACTCCGCCCCATCCAGCATTCCCGCGTCCAGGTGATGGTCGACCAGGGCATAGTTCTCCGGCAGGATTTCGCCCAGCTGGAGGCAGACCGATGTGTCCACCACAACAGTAAGGTCGTAGGCATCCGCTCTCGGGTTTATCAGAACCTCGACTCCGAGGACTCTGGCTGCAGCTCCTCCCGTGCGGCTCAGGTCGTCCACGGCAGCTACTGTTCCGCCGAAAGCCCGGGAAAGAGCAAAAGCACTGCCTATGGCGTCGGGATCGGCGTTGCGGTGGCAGAGGTAGAGGACTTTGTTATATTTGCCGATATAGGCGCCAAACTCGGACTCACTAATGCGCATGAAACAGTTGGGGTTTTGAGAATTGATATAGGTTGTCCAAAAAAAGAGCCCCAAAATTTGGCTCTTCGCTATATCGAGTGGGTAAAAGGAATGTTGGGCTCCACTATGCATTTCTCTGCGAACTCTCCGTCTCTGTGGTTAATACTTGCAGCTTGATAATTAAACCCTCGTGGTTTACGGAATAAAACCACAGAGTCGCAGAACGCACAGAGGACCACGAAGAATGCCGAATTCCTGTAACCAGCGCAGGATCCCCTACTGAATAACGAGGAACCAAAAATTTATGCTCTTAGACGCTATAATATAGTTATGCGCTTTAAGGATCGAGCCGAAGCCGGAAGACTGCTCGCAAAAGCTCTCACCAAGTATGAATCCGATGATGTGGTGGTTTTTGCTCTGCCCAGGGGCGGCGTGGTTTTGGGCAACGAAGTTGCCAATTATCTCCATGCTCCTTTGGATCTACTTATTACCAGAAAGATCGGCTACCCGGGAAACGAGGAGTGTGCCGTCTGCGCTGTTGCCGAGGAAGGCGATATGATATGCGACAGCAATGCCTCTCGCCTGGATCAGGAGTGGCTCCGGGCTCAGGCGGAAAAGGAGAAGCTAGAGGCCAAACGGAGGAGACAGGTCTATCTGGCGGACCGGGAGCCCATCCCTGTAGATAATAAAGTGGCCATAATCGTTGACGACGGCGTGGCTACGGGCCTCACTATCCTGCTGGCCATCATGGTACTGAAGAGTCGCCACCCCAAGAAGATCGTCGTGGCGGTTCCCGTCTCTTCTCAGGACGCAGCAGCGAGGATCCGAGCTGAGGCTGACGAGTTAGTCGCTCTGGATGTGCCTTTGTGCTTCATGGCAGTGGGAGAGCATTATGAGCAGTTTCCTCAACTCAGCGATGAAGATGTCATCCGGCATATGAATCCGCAGAGGACTTAAGCTCATGAGGGGGATGTTTTCTCAAAATCGACCGTATATCTTATGCGCCTGCTCAATGGTTGTGATCTCCAGGATCAAAACCTTCTCCGCGTCTTTATTTATCTTATAAAAGGCTGTGTAAGATCTTGAAATGTGCAAGCCATAAATGTCTTCGTGGTTCTTTCGAGGGATTATCTCTTTGTCACCATTACCCGGAAATGGATCGTCTGCCAGTGTTTTACACTTTTCGACGACCAGCCTCTGACTTTTGGGAGGCAATGCGCGGACAAACTCCAAAGCTTTCTTCTTGATAACCAGCCGGTAGGCTACCACGGAAACTCCACAAACTCGCCTTCTTTCTCGATCCGTTCCATATCCCGGAAGAATCGGGCCTTTTTCCGGTCTTCGATCATCTCTTCCAGGAGCTGGGAATAGGTCTGTCCTGCCGCTTTGAGGTCTGATAGTTCAACCCATACGGCCTCAGTCACAGGAATGCGTTTGGCAGCAAGCATGATAGTATTGTAAGGATTGTACGTAAATAGATCTTTTCCCTCTAAATCAGGATTCTCATCATGGAAAGATCAAAACGTCAGAAAGAATATAAAAAACCAAGTGCGAAGCCAGCGCACGACGGAAGGGCCCACGCACTCACGAGCCAGAAATCGCATCTTAAACGACCTCAGCCTTGAATGGAACGAAGGATGCATCTTGAAGAGCACTTGAAAAGAATAGCATATTTTCTTAGGAAGTAAATAGTCGTCTCCTTTCGTTCGTCCTCTGTGCGCTCTGCGACTCTTTGGTTTTATTCCGTAAACCCCAGGTTTGATTTATTAAGCTAGCCAAAATTGAAGACAGAAGCCTTACGCCCCCGCCCTCATCGCCTCCCGTCCCACCTTCAGCGCCTCGTCCAGCTTCTCCACGTTTGGCCCACCACCCTGGGCCAGGTCCGGCTTGCCTCCGCCTCCGCCTCCTAAGACTTTGGCCGCGGCCTTGATGATGCTTCCAGCCTTGATGCCTTTGTCCAAACCTGACTGGCCAACAGCAGCCACGAGCGAGCCCGTTTCGCTGCCTAACAGGGCCACGTAATCCTGTTCTGCCAGCAACGCCGCGGCTTTCAATAGTTCCTCGTTGTCGGCACTGCCCATCTTCTGCACCACGATCTTGAGGCCGTTGACGCATTGCGCATCGGCCGTCATCGTCTTGAGCCGTGCCTCTGCCAGGTCCTCCTTCAGCCGCTCGATCTCCTTTTGCTGGCTCTTCCACTCCTCGAAGAAACGCGTCGCAGTCTTGGGGAGCTGCTCGTTCGGCACACGCAAGACGTCTGCAGCTCCAGCCAATAGGTCGTCCCTTCCCTGGCTGGCTCGCACTGCCGCCTCGCCTGCGGCAAACTCTATCCTCTCCACGCCGTCCTGAATGCGTTCCGCACGGAGAATCTTGATGGACCCGATCATGCCGGTGTTGGTGACGTGCGTTCCTGCACAGGCCTCGATATCGCTGCCCACCTTGACCACCCGAATCTGCGTGCCTGGCGGCACACCTCCCTGATACAGCTCAAAGCCGAAGAGCTTCTCGGCCTCGGTGCGGGGCAGAAACTGGGTCTCGATGGGCGCGACCTCCATGACCCGCCGGTTTGCCTCCAGCTCAATGGCCTTCAGCTCCAGATCCGTGATCCGCTTGTAATGGGATATGTCCAGACGCGCCCGGTCCTCGCTCTTCTGCGCTCCGGCCTGCCAGATGTGCTTGCCCAAAACGCGTTTCGCTGAGTCATGCACCAGATGGGTAGCTGTGTGGTGACGCGCATGCGCCAGGCGGCGGTGCATGTCCACCTTGCCGGTTACGCGGTCGCCCTTCTCAAGGCCCGGCTTCTCCAGCTTATGCAGCACAACGTCTCCCGACTTCTGCACGTCAACTACCCGGAAGACCCGGTCCTCTTTCTCCAGAGTGCCGTGATCGGCAGGCTGGCCGCCTCCCTCGGGATAGAGGAGCGTCCTGTCCAGGATGATTGAGCCCTCCACCACATCCAACACCCGTGCCTCAAAGACTTGCTCGAAAGGATGCTCGTAGAACATCAGCTCCGTCTTGCCCGGAATAGTGAGTTTGACGACGTCCTCAGGCTCCGCCCGAATGTGCTTCTTGGCCACCAGCGAGTAGAAGTTATCAGGCAGCTCCACTGTTGCCCCCACCGCCTCCGCCGACTCGCGGGCGATCTCGGGTGGAATGCCGTGCGTGTCGTAAAGGGAGATCATCTCCGAGAGCGGTATGGGCTGCTTCTTTTTGGCATAGCCCTCCGCCGTCTTCTTCACCAGACGCTTGCCCTTCTCCAGGGTCTCGGCGTATTTTTGCTCCTCCTGATCCAGGATCTCTTTGATGGTGACAAAACGCTCCTGCCAGTCGGAGTAGTCCAGCCGCGCGATCTGCATCTCGACCAGTTCTGCCAGCGGCAGAGCCAGTCCCAGCTCCTTCATCAGCCTCAAAGTGCGGCGGATAACCAGGCGGGCCAGGTAGCCGGCCTTGACATTGGAGGGAATTATTCCGTCGCCCAGCATGTAGGCCAGACAGCGGGTATGATCGACAACGGCATAGATGCGCTCCATGGGCTCGATGGTCTTCTCCAGCTTCTCAGGTGATATGCCGATGCTGCCAGCAATTTTCGCTCGCAGATCCTTCATAGAATACACATCCAGATCTACCATGCCCGCCAGCCTCGCATTCTGGGCGAAGATCTCCGCATACTCCGGATCCCTGAGATTGTGCTCCACACCTGCCAGGTCTGCCACCTTCCTGACCAGATCCGGGAAGATTGCATCGTAAATCGTGGGCGACCCTTTGGAGGCCCAGACGAATCTCTCCAGGCCGTAGCCGGTGTCCACGATGTAGTTGTTCATCTTCTCATAGCGCTCGCCCTTGATCTCGACGGCCCCGCCGGGGGCGGTCTTCAGATCCATGAAGACAAGCGTTGCCAGCTCCAAGCCTCCGATCATGACCTCCACGCTGGGGCCGGCGTTGCCTCCGCCTGCCCAGGGATTCTCCTTATAAGTCACGGCCAGGGGGTCCATCCCCAGGCCCACCAATAGCTCATCGCATAACTGTACAGTCCGGTCCTTCCAGTAATGCTCTTTTTCCCGGGTGTTGAATACATGGTGAGCCATCATCTCGAAGGTCGTGAGATGGCGTCCGCTCCGTCCCACTGAATCGAGGTCGTCCAGGCGGATACAGGGCTGGCTGATGGTCAGGGGGTTCGCTGGCGGCGGCACCTGTCCAGAGGTCACAAAAGGCTGAAAGTCGGCGATGGAGGCGATTGTCAGATATATGTCGTCACGCCAGCGGGCCACCACAGGATACCTCTTGATGCGCGCGTGACCTCGGGACTGGAAGAAACTGAGGTAGTGCTCGCGCATCTCGTCCAGACTGTGCTCGCGCTTGAATATGGGTGAGCCAATAAATGTGTAGGGATCGCAAGGTGGGTCCCCGCAGGTCTTTCGAGCGCCGTCCCTGGTCCAGAAGAATTTGCCGCATTTCTCGCACTTCTTGCGCCGGAATCCCTCATCCACGAAGAAGTCCAATCGATATTCGTCCTCGGAGAACATGTGAATCAGCTTTTGCCAAAAGAATACCGAGGATTGCTAAAAGGCTTTCTAAAGGCCAAGCGCTTTCCGGCCCTATTGGGATGAATAATCGAAAGCAAACGTCAAGAAATAAGTGCGAATGGCCGCCAGCTTTGGGCCATGCGCACAGTTTCGGTTTCTAGTTTACCCTTATAACCTTCAAGAGCGAGACCAACGGCACACCTGCGATCTCATCCGCGCCCTTCTTATCAATTAAGACGGCGATGGCGTTGATCTTGGCGCCGCGCTCATCCAGATACTCGACTGTCTCTTCCAAAGTCTGGCCGGAGGTCACTACGTCATCGATGATGATGCATTCCTTGTCCTTGACATCCGAGAAGTTAGAGCTCAGGTTCCCGCGCGCTTTCTTGCTCTCCATCTTTAGCATCTGCTTGCTGGGAGTGTAAACCGCCAGATCTGCTGCCAGATCAGTGGCCACCATGCTCGCCAATGGCAAGCCGCTCAGAGCTATGCCCACCACTACATCCACACCGCAATCGTTGGAGTCCAGTGTTTCATAAATAGCATCGGATAGGGCTTCCGAGATATGGTTCAGCCTAAAGGCGCTCTTGCCGATCATGGACCAGTTCACGGAAATATCCTTGGGCCCCGGGGTGCTGCTCGTCTCAGCATGCGTAAGAAGCCAGGTCACGGTCTCGCTTGAGACATTCAGCTCTTCTGAGATCTGGCCTTCTACCAGTCCTTCCGCCTTCAGTTCCGTTGCTTTCTTCATCAAAGTCTCAATATTCTTCATCTTATGCACCTCTTTTTTTTCTGGCAGGAGTTC
>Ga0208584_1000191_pt1 | contig 10534 bp, 7 predicted proteins | sample NGESurdeep072012_4_FD_184460 | JGI IMG/M metagenome (GOLD analysis project Ga0208584, IMG submission 184460) | Arctic peat soil microbial communities from Barrow, Alaska - NGEE Surface sample 415-1 deep-072012 (SPAdes) | ecosystem: Environmental > Terrestrial > Soil > Wetlands > Peat ...
TGAAGTGTTTGTCTTCGAGGGTGGCGCTCGAGGCTGCGCGGCCTGCGGCCGGCGCGGCCGGCTCTGACCACTGACCACGGACCACGTTGTTCCGGTGCCCGGTACCCGGACCCCGGACCCCTGTCGTCAAGGTAGTTTGATCTTGCTGGCGATGTTGTCGCGGATCCAATGCTCGTCCAGCCACTCGAGCGGGTCCACCGATTTGCCCTGCACGAAGATCTCGAGGTGGAGGTGATCCCCGCCGGCCAACCCGGTCGAGCCGCTGTTGCCGAGTTGCTGGCCCTTGGCGACCACGTCGCCCGGCTTGACCGAGATCGCGGACATGTGGCCGTAGAGGCTCATCAGCCCGCAGCCGTGGTCCACGATCACCGCGTTGCCGTAGATGACCAGCCAGCCGGCGAACACGACCCGTCCCGCGTTGGCCGCCGGCACCGGTGCGTGCTCGGTCGAGGCGAGGTCGAGGCCGAGATGCGTCTGATGGTCCACCGGCCTGCCTTGGTAGAGGTAGGTCCTGGTCTCCGCAAAACCGGCCTTGCGCTGCGTGTTGGGCATCTGGAGGAACGCGCCGCGCCACAGGAACGCGTCCTGTGTGTCCTTCGCGAGACCGGCGATCTCCGCGAGGACCGCCCGCCGCTCCTCGCCGTTGATCCGCAGGTACTGGTCGAGCAGCGAGCCGCTGGCGTCGAAGCCCGGGGTCTGGCTCGCGATCGCGGGCACGACCCTGGCGAGGAACGCGTCGGTCAGGTCGATCGTGTCGGTCCGCGGCGGGGACTTCTTGAACAGGTCCACGAACGGAAGTTCGCTCCGGTTGCCGGCGGCGTCCTCGGCGAACAGCCGCACCTGGCCCACGTCGTCGAGTTCCCAGGGGATCGCGAAGAGGGCGAACCTCTCGCCAGGCCCGCCTCCGGGCTCCGGGAACGACAGCGACTCGGTGGACCCGGCCCGGACGCCCGAGCGCACCACGCCGTCGCCGACGCGGAACACGACGACGCCGGAACCGCCCTGGCGGACGTAGTGCTGCCGCGACAGCAGCTCCAAGCGGGGCGGCCGCAGCAGCACGGCCATCCGCTTCTCGACGATCACCGGGGCGTGCGAGCGCAGGGGTCCGGCCATCCTGTCCGCCGTGGCCCGCACCACCGCCTCGCCTTCCTTCAACCACGCCTGGGCCGAGCGGCCCACCGTCCCGGTGAGGTCGGTCTGGGCGGTGAAGCGACCGCGCAGGGGGGAGAAGGGGCCGCTGCGCTCGAACTGACGCTCGGCGAGCACCACCGAGCGCTCGCCCTGGATGAGTTCCAGCTTGATCGCGCCCAGGCCTCCCAACGGTTCCGAGAAGTGGGCCGTGATCGTCGTGGCGGGCCCGATCGCCTCGTGGTCGCTCGCGATCACGACCGCGGGCGCCGGCCCCCGGCGCAGCGCACCTGCGAGAACAAGCCCCACGACAGCGAGCACGACAATGGCTAAGACCAGACGGCCACGCCCGCGCGAACGCTCTCCAGAGAAGGATATGGGCACGTTGTCATCTCCCCCCGGCCGCGCCGCCCATGTCTACATCGCCCGCCGGCTGGAGCGGGCGTTGGACCGGCGCGGTCTGCTCATGCCAAAACGCTCGGCAGCCGTGTCCCCTTCCGGGGCCTCATGGTTTCGGTTGTGCCGGCGCGAACTTCGCCAGCAGCTCCCTGACCGCATCCTTGTGCACGACGAACGTGAGCATCTTCAGGCGCACGTAGTCGTCGCGGTAGAAGTAATACCCCTCGAACTTCCCCCACCGCGAGGAGCGCGCCGAGTCTTTGATCAGGAACCAGTCGCGGCCGTCCACGGTGGTCCACCCGACCAGGTGCAGGCCGTGGTCGTCCTCGGTCGTGTGGTTGGCGAAGCGGAACTCGCGCGCGCTCTGGTCGATGTAGGCCTGCGGGATGTCGAACGTCGGCACCACCGCGGCGTTCTCGAAGCCGTTGTATCCGGGCTCGGAGACGTCGCCGCCGATCGCCACCGTGTACCCCTGCTGGACGGCGTGCTTGAGCGCCGCGTACCACTCGTCGAGCGGCACGTTGTAGTAGGAGGCATCGTGCCACCAGTTGTCGGGGACCTTGTACTCGCCCCGCGTGTAGAACGGTAGCGACAGGGTCGACATGAACTCCGCGTAGTCGTCCAGGTCGAGCTTCACCACCTGGGCGAGGAACTGCTGCGGCGTGTACTCCCGCCCCTGGTAGGCGAAGCGCTCCGGCGGCGTGCCCAGCTCGCGGTCCAGGATGACCCGCGTCAGCGCGAGCACCCGGTCCTCGTCCCAGATGTCGTTGGCCTTCACCCACTGCGAGAGCTCCTTGAGCTGCGCGATCAGCCGCGAGTGGTCGTGGCGCCCGTCCTTGGATAGCACGCCGGGGTATGCCTCCTCGGGGACGATCCCGTACTGCTTCCAGATGCGCGGGAGAGCGTTCGACTCCGACCCCTCGTCGATCAGGGAGTCGCCGCGCTCGCGCACGAAGCGCCGCATCTTCTCCACGTACTCCCAGTACACGGTCCAGATCTCGGAGAGCTTGACCCTCCGGCCGGTCAGCCGGTAGACCTCGGACTCGTAGAACGAGGTCGTCGAGAAGCTCCAGCACGTTCCGGTCAGATACTGGGCCACCGGCGGGAAGTGCCATGCCTGCTTGAACACCGCCGGGCTCGCGGGTTTGGCGATCCCGGACATGTCGAAGCGCAGCACCTTGGCCGCCTTTTCGTCCGCTTCCTTCTTGGCCTTCTGCGCCGCGCGGATCGTGGCGGTCTGCTCCTCCTGCTCCCTGGCCATCTGCTTGTCGTGGTCCTCCATCTGCTTGAGGACCGGGTCCTCGTGCTTCGGCTGGTAGACCGCGGTGTCCCGCGCCGGGGTCGGGGTCGGGTTGACTGCAGGCGCGGCGGCCCACGCGGCCCCCGCTACGAGGACGGTTGCGAGAACGGTTACCGTGTGACGGTTCATGCGAACTCCTCTCTTGCGCCTTTGACCCTCGGGAATAATCCGCGGAGGGCAATTCTACGCCCGAACCGCCCGTCAAGCCGCGGCGGGCGCGTGCCCATGCTCGCGGATCCGCGAGCGCACCAGCGGCAGCAGCAGCAGCGCCGGGAATGAGACGACCGCCGTGAACGCGAAGAACGGGCCGTACCCGAACCGCTCGACGGCGATTCCGGAGAACGCGCCCCCGACGTCGCGGGAGAGGGCGAACAACGCCGACAGCAGCGCGTACTGCGTCGCCGCGTGTTCCCTCTCGCACAAGTTCATCAGGAACGACAGGAACGCCGAGGTCCCGAGCCCTTGAGTGAACGACTCGAGCAGCGATGCCGCGTAGATGCTCTCGCGCGGCAGAGCGAGCTCGGCGACCGCAGCGTACCCCAGGTTGGTCACCGCCTGCGCGATCCCGAGCCAAAGCAGGGCGCGGAAGATCCCGTACCGCTTGACGAACCACCCGCCGGTCAGGGCGCCGGCGATGGTGAACGCCACGCCGAGGGTCACGGAGATCAGGCCGATCTCCTTGAGTGAGTACCCGCGGTCCACCCAGAACGGCTTGACCATGCGTCCCAGCAACGAGTCGCCGAGCTTGAACAACAGCACGAAGAGCAGCACCGGCACCATCTCCCACCGCAACAGCCAGCGCAGCACCGGAACGACGGGGTTGCGCCGCTCCGTCGGGTCGAGCCGCACGCGCGGGCTCGCCCAGACCGCGGCCGCGAGGACGAGGAAGAGCGCCGCCAGGGCGATCCAGAGCGGGGTCCACCCCGTCGTCCCGGCGAGGAACAGGACGCCACCTCCCCCCACCAGCAACGCGATGCGCGCCGCCGACACGCGCACTCCGTTGATCGCGCCGCTGCTCTCCGGCGTGGACACGTCCACCGCCCAGGCGTCGATCGCGATGTCCTGCGTCGCCGACGCCGCCGTGAACGCCGCCAGCACGGCCCATAGGAGCCCGGAGGGGTGCGCAGCGTCGTGCGGGATGATGAGGAGCGTCGCGACGGCGAGCGCGGCCAGGCACGCGGTGATCCACTGCTGCCGCGCCCCCCAGCGGTCCACGAGCGGCGCCCACAGCATCTTCCACGTCCAGGGCAGCGACAGCAGGCTCATGAGACCGATATCCTTGAGCGAGACGCCGTGCACCCGGAAGTACACCGGCCAGACGTCGTACGCGATGCCGAACGGCAGCCCCTCGGCAAAGTAGAGGACCGCGACCCAGGCGAGCGTCCGGCGCAGGCGCATCGCCGCATTGTAGCGGCGGCAGGGCCGAGCCCTGCGCCGGGGCCGCCGGAGGCCGTGCCAACCGAGACGCCTTCTCTGGTACGATCCTCAAGGGCCGCCTGGCGTCCGCGGGGCGGAGGGTCCCCTTCTCGGGCCTTGCGGGAGGGATGGATGCGGCACTTCGACGTGATCGTGATCGGGTGCGGGCCCGGCGGCGAGCGCGCCGCGATTCAGGCAGCGCGGGCGGGCAAACAGGTCGCGGTCGTCGAGCGCCAGCACGTCCTCGGCGGCACCCGCGTCAACTGGGGCACGATCCCGTCGAAGACGCTGCGTGAGAGCGCCGTCTTCGTGCACGCCATCGAACGCGACAAGCTCGAAGGGATCCATTGCGAGATCCCCAACGAGATTACCGTCCACGACTTCATGCACCGCGAGCGGGTCGTCGTCCAGCGCGAACTCGAGCTGATCAACGAGTCGCTCGACCGCTACCGGATCGAGGTGTTCGTCGGCCACGCCCGCTTCGTGGACGCCCACACGGCGGCGGTGTGCGGGCCGGACGGTGGCGTGTTGTTCTCGATGAGCGCCGACTTCATCGTCATCGCGACCGGATCGAGCCCCAACCGCCCAGCCGATGTCCCGTTCGACGGCGAGTCGGTCGTCGACAGCAACACGATCCTCTCCCTCCCCCGTCTGCCGAAGACGATGATCGTCCTCGGCGCCGGGGTGATCGGGGTTGAGTTCGCCAGCATCTTCGCCGCCCTCGGCATCGGCGTCACGCTCGTCGACACGCGCGATCGGCTCCTGCCGTACGTCGACCGCGAGATCGCCGCGATCCTCGAGCGCGAGATCGCCAGGCTCGGCATCACGATCCTCCACGATGACAGGCACACAGCGATCGAGCGGATCGCCGGGGGTCGGCACCGCGTGCGCTGCACCCTCCGGCTCGCCGGGACGCTCGAGGCCGACGTGCTGCTGTACTGCGTCGGGCGCGATGGCAACACCAAGGGGATCGGCCTCGAGGTGCTCGGCCTCGTCCCCAACGACTACGGGCTTCTCACCGTGAACGAGCACTACCAGACCGCAGTGCCGCACGTCTACGCTGTCGGCGACGTGATCGGCTATCCCGCCCTCGCCAGCACCTCGATGGAGCAGGGGCGCCAGGCGATGCGCCACGCGTTCAAGATCCCCGGGCTGACCCAGAAGACGGAGGTGTTGCCGTTTGCGATCTACGCGATCCCCGAGGTCAGCTACGTCGGCGAGACCGAGGAATCGCTCGCCGGGAGGGGCGTTGCGTACGTCGTCGGGCGCGGCAACTACGACATGAACCCGCGCGGCCAGATCATCGGCGACACCGAGGGGATGCTGAAACTGCTGTTCGAGGCCCCCTCGATGCGCTTGCTGGGCGCGCACATGATCGGCCACGGCGCCAGCGAGCTGATCCACATCGGACAGGCGTTCCTGCGCGCCGGCGCCACCGCGTATCAGATCGCCGAGACGCCGTACAACTACCCGACGCTCTCCGACCTCTACCGGCACGCCGCGCTCAAGGCGCTGCTCGCCGTCCAGCGCGCCAACTCGGGCGGTGCCGCCGCGCCGCGTTGAGCCGCAATCGATAAGGGTACCGCCGAACCCGACCCTACTTGGGCTCGAGAGAGCCCTCCTCGACCCAGTGCGCCAGGATGCGGCGCGCCCGGTACGAATCGATCGCCAGGCCTGCCTCGCACTCGAGCGCGGGTGCGCCAGAACCTGCCCGCTGCCAGAGCGTGCGCATCAGGGCCTGGTCGTCCTCCTCCGGCGGGGGCGTCGGCGTGGTCCCGGTCGCCCGCAGGCAGGCGTAGTCCGGGATCAGGGCGCACGCCTGCTGGAACTCGTCGTAGCGGCGCGTTCCCTCGAAGAAGAGGGGGACGAGATCGCGCAGGAGTTTGGGGTCGGACGGCGGGGCGGACTCGGCGCGGCTCAGGAAGGTGAACGACGCCGGCGTCGGCCGCTCGATCAGCTGGAACAGCGCAACCTCGTCGCGCAGGGGGCCCGCGCGGCACGAGCGGAACTTCCCTCCCTCGAGATCGACGGTGGCGATCTCCTCCCCCACGGGATCGCTGATCGTGAGGGTCCCGGAGGTCCCCGATTGCGAGAGGTTCTGCAGCAGCGTGGGCAAGCCAAACAGGTCGAGGTCCCCGGACAGGCTGGCCGATGGGGCCGAAGGCGTCGACGGCGCCTGCGGCCCGGACACGTCGGTGCCGGCCAGGACCTTCGCGGCCGCCTGGGCGAAGCCCTCCCCGGGGAAGCGCTGCACGATGTCCGCGAGGACGTTCTTGACCGCCGGCGAGGACGTGGACGAGACCGCCTCGATGAGCGGCAGCAGAAGGTTGTCGTCCTTCTTGAGCAGAAAGCCGAAGATCCGGTGCGGCAGTTCGCCCCGGATCGCCTCGACGAGGCGTCCAACCACCTCGGCGTCGCCCGAGAGATCCATCCCGGCGAGCGCGGCGAGCCGCGCGGTGGTGCTCCCGAGTTGCGGGAGCCGCTTGAGGCCGTGATTGACCACGGCACGGACCGCCGCCGGCGTCCCGAGCCGCGCCAGAGCGAACACCGCGCGGTCGAGGACCGCCACCAGCTCCGCGGGGTCGGACCCCGCCGCGCCAGGCTTGGTGAGCGCCCCCTCGTACTCCGTGACGCGGGCGATCAGGGCGCGCTCGGCCCGTTCGTCCCTGGACTGGCCAAGGTAGGTGATCGCCTCCTTGGCCAGGATTGCGGGGTGGCCGAGCGTGGACAGTCGGCTCGCGGTCTGCAGCTCGGTGTCGATGGCGACGTCGTCCGGGCGCGGGATGCGGCGCAGGATGTGCAGCAGGTTCCTCTGGTAGTGCGCATCGCGGTCGCCGAAGCTCGTAATCGAGGACGCGAGCCGCTCGGCGGCGAGGACGCGCGCCGGGGCGCCGTGGACCTCGAGCAACGCGAGCAGCAGACGGCGGTGGTCGCGCCTCTCCTCGGTCTGGAGCGCGCGCAGCAGGCCGTCCGGCTCGAGGGCGGGGAATGACCCGAGCACCCGCCTGAGAAGGGAATGCGATCCGGGGTCCTCGGCGAGCTCGCGCAGGCGCTGAGGGTCGAGTTTCTCGTGGGCCTGCTCGCGAAACGTCTGGACGTACGCCGGGTCCACCTTTTTCTCGGCGAGCAGGAGGCTCGCGAGGTCGAGCATGGTGACGGCACGCGCCAGCGAGCCCTCGTTGTGCTGCTCGATCGCCGCCTGCACCAGCTCCTGGAAGCGGCGCGCGGCTTCCCGGGGGTCCTGTTCCAGGGTGACGATGCGTTGCATCGCTTGCGCGGTCCCCGTGACCGTCGCTCCGGTCGCCTCCCCTCCCGCCGCTGCGGGCAGCACCCAGCCGGGCAGGCGGCGGCCGAGCGACCGGAAGACATCCTCCATCGTCGACCCCATTCCGGCGCCGCGCAGGCTCTCTTTGTACTGTTGGAACTCCTCCGAGTCCGCCGAGTTCCGTGCCGCGACGCTCACCAACTGGGAGAGGACGTCGCCGCGCGCGCCACCCTGGTCCGGCCCCACTCCGGCCGGGATCTGCAACCGCGCCAGACGCTCCACGAGCTGGGCAAAACGGCGCTCCGCGTGAACCGTGGTCTTCGCGGCGCCGGAGGAAGTGTCGCCCATCGCCAGCGCCGATTCTCCACCCTGGCTGCGGTGAAGGCCGAGGACGGGTGCGGCGAGATCGGCCCGCACATCGCCGAGATGCGCCAAGTTGTCGCGCAGGAGGTCCCTGTCCTCCTCGGGGCAGAACTCCAACATGTAGGCCTGCAGCGACTCCAGATAGGCGCCCATCTCCTGCTTCGGCACCAGGTTCAACTCACCCATCACGTACAGCTTGCGGAGGGCGTGGTAGAGGTAGTCGGAGACCGGCACGTTGCCGCCCAGGCGTCGGTGCTGGCTCGTGGTCCACGACAGGATCTCCTGGGCGACCCGGGACGGTGGGACGACGAGCAAGATGGTGATCGAGTCGGTGACGACCAGCGGCGCGACCGCGTCGGAAAGATAGAGGTGCAGTTCAGCCAGCGCCTCGCCGACCTTGGGATCCTCCACCACGCCGTCCACTCGCCGACGCCCTCCGTGCTGCGCTCATTGTAACAACCTCGCCACGTCTTGCTCGTCTCGCCGCAGCATCGCGGCACAGGTGCGGACTCCCCGGGAGTCCGGCGGCGGCCCGCCAGACCCGTGGCGGCGAGCTGCGCACCAGTATGCACCAGCCTCGGTGGACATGCTCTAGGCCGTGACGGCACGCGCCGCGGCGGCGATCTCCGACACCGCCTCGACCGCGGCCCCGATGTCGGCGGTTGTGTTCATCGGACCGACAGAAAGGCGCACGGTGCCGCGCGCCCCGGTGCCCATCTGGCGATGGATAAGAGGCGCGCACTGCAACCCGGTGCGGGCGGCGACGCCGTACTCCACGTCGAGCAGGGTGCCGACGTCGGAAGGGTCGCGCCCGGCGATGGTGAACGACAGCACGGGCAGGCGGTGCTCGAGACTCGTGGTGCCGTGCAGCGTCACGCCCTCGGCCGCGGCGAGACCCTCCTGCAGCGCGGCGAACAGTGTCATCTCGTGGCGGTAGATCGCCTCCATGCCGCGTGCTTCGATGTAGGCGAGCCCGAAGTGCAGGCCGGCGATACCGAGGATGTTGCCGGTCCCCGCCTCCAGGCGGTATGGGTACTCCTCGAGGTGGTATGGGTTCACCGAGTTGACCCCGGTGCCGCCGAAGCGCGTGGGGCGGATCTCGACCCCATCGCCGATGCACAGTCCGCCGATCCCGGTCGCCGCCAGCAGCGACTTGTGCCCGGTGAACGCCACGACGTCCACGCCCGTCGCGCGCATGTCGATCGGCACCATGCCGGCCGTCTGGGAGGCGTCGATCGCGAACGTGATCCCGCGCTTCCGGCACTCCGCCCCGATCTCCACCACAGGCTGGATCGTGCCGATCACGTTGGAACCGTGGTTGACGATCACGAGGCGGGTGTTGGGCCGGAGCCGCCGCGTCACGGCCCGCGGGTCGACGCGACCGTCGCGTTCGACCGGCACGAAATCCACCTCGACGCCGCGGTCACGCGCCATGTGGTTCAGCGGCCGGATCACCGAATTGTGCTCGATCGTGGTCGAGACCGCGTGGTCGCCCTCGGTGAGCACCCCCTGGATCAGCAGGTTGAGCGCATCGGTCGCGTTGGCGGCGAACACCAGCCGGTTGGGGTCGCTGCCGCCGAAGAAGGCCGTCAGCTCCCGCCGGGTCTGCGCGACGAGGTTGCCGGCCGCGAGGCACAGGTCGTACCCCGACCGCCCGGGGTTGACGCCGAAACTCGCATAGGCGGCGAGCGCCTGGTCCAGGATCTCCTTCGGTTTGGGAAAGGTCGTGGCGGCGTTGTCGAGGTAGACGACCGTGCTGACGTCGAACGGCAGGTCCATGGCGAGACCCCTTCGCGAGGCGTGCGTGGCGCCGGGTGGTCCGGCGCCGACGGATCGTACCACGCGGCGCGCCGTCCCGGCGCGGGGTCTTGACAAGCCGCTGGGCATATTTAGACTGGGATTCGAAATCGACATTCGGAGGAGGATCGTCATGAGACGGACGCCATCACTTGCCAGCCTCGCTGCGGTCTGTCTCGTCGCCGCCGCCTGCCAACAGCCCGGAACCGGTGCGCCCGCCTCGCCGGTCGAGCGCGGGAAATACCTCGTCACGGTGGTGGGGTGCAACGACTGCCACACACCGTGGAAGCTGGGAGACACTGGGCCGGAGCCCGACATGACCCGGATGCTCTCGGGGCATCCCGAGAGCTTGAAACTGCCCCCGCCGCCGGTGCTGCCGCCCGGCCCGTGGGGGGCCGTCGCCGCACTGAGCATGACGGCTTGGGCGGGACCGTGGGGGATCAGCTACACGAGCAACCTCACACCGGATCCCGAGACGGGTCTCGGCGCGCTTTCGCAAGAGAACTTCATCAAGGCGATGCGGACGGGCCGCCACTTCGGCGGGGGGCGGGAAATCCTTCCGCCGATGCCGTGGACCTGGGTCGGCAAGATGACCGACGAGGACCTCAAGGCGATCTTCGCCTACTTGAAGTCGATCCCCCCGATCCGGAACCACGTTCCGGACCCGGTGCCCCCGGCGCCCGCCAGCGCCACCAGGTAGCTCGCGCCCACCGCCTCGGCCCGCAGGCGGGGTTCCTCTTCCTCCACCGCGTGGAGCCATCTTGGCTTGCCGGTCCCACTGATGGCGTTGATCTTCCTTTTCACTGCGTGAGGCTGTCTTGTTTTGCCCCGCGGGCGGTGGCCGTGTCGCTCGGGCGGGAGCATCG
>Ga0208584_1000192_pt1 | contig 10522 bp, 8 predicted proteins | sample NGESurdeep072012_4_FD_184460 | JGI IMG/M metagenome (GOLD analysis project Ga0208584, IMG submission 184460) | Arctic peat soil microbial communities from Barrow, Alaska - NGEE Surface sample 415-1 deep-072012 (SPAdes) | ecosystem: Environmental > Terrestrial > Soil > Wetlands > Peat ...
GTGATATTTATTCTAATGATTTTTGCATGACGAGATTGGCAGATTTGCTCGCAAAAGTCGAGTAATTGATATCCGATTGAGCATGTACGTTGGCGGATCATTTTGCCTTCACAATAATGAGCACTCCACCTCGACCCCCATTCGTTGCAGATCCTTGATCAGAATCTCCGGGTCTACGGCATGACCCATAATGTTCAATCCGGGAGGGATCTTTTCTTGCAGGTACTGGCGCACGCAGGCCACCACCGGCGCCGCTGTAATGAAATAGGCGTCGTTATGCCTGACTGCTATCCTGACCTTTTTTGGACCTGCGTTGTCTTTTCCAACCGCCTCCATGACTACCGCTACCTCCTCTTGAAGCGGAGAAAACCACACCATGGCATTGACCATCAAGCTCGCCAGAATTTCCCGCCCCAAACCCTTCTGCACCGTTCCCAGTACAAATGCAGCAGGAATGACCAGATAATCCACAAACCAGTTCATTCCCGCGCCATAGAATCCTAGCTCCTCTAGTCCCAACATCTCTGGCAAGGCCCACATCTCTTCCAGGCTCATAGGGTAGCATTGCTTTTTTCCTAAGGTATGGCCAAAGTCAAAAGTTACCGCATCTGTAACGCGCGCCTTACTCCATCTTCCTTCCCGGAAGAGATCCGATCTAAAGTCACCAAGAGAGTCTAAAAACTCGTTGAGAGCATCGCCCTTTTCAAAACGAGTGTTCATCGCCACACCCACTCGCGCCTTTTCATATCTGGTGAAATGACTCTTGGCCAGACGCACCAAAACAGAAGGGAGACCAGGATTAAATCCCGCCTGAGTTATGAAGCAGCGACCCTGTGCCTTTATCTGTTCTGCCAAATTCTTCAAAGCCGCCACCCTCTGCTGAGGATAATGAATATCCAGATAAACGATATTTTCCCGGAGGGAGGCCTTCGCCACTACCTCTACATAATCCAGGCTAGTGCTTGCAGAGATTATCAGATTCACGCCCTGCAAAGCCAATTTTAGGCTCTCGGACTGCGAAGCATCCGCAAAGACGCCCGAGGCTCGCGCCCCTGGAAATTTCGCATTCAGCCGTACAGAGAGGTCCAAAGCCTTAGCCTTATGCCTGCCGGCAACGACAATATCACAATCGGTCTCCTGCAAAAGAAGACGAGATATACTGCGGCCCGCTCCACCATAACCCCCAGGACGAGGACTCTTATCTTCTGCATATTGATCCCCGAGGAATCATTGTAGTCACTCTGAATAATATAATTGACGAGAGAAGTATCTCATGAGATTCTGAAAATTGTGTCAGATCCTTTTAAACTTTATGTGAATACTATATGCATTTGGCAAAATGATATAGATGGAGATAGAAATAAGAATCTCTAATCCTAGCCTCAAATAACACTGATCTAAATCGATATGCTCCTAAAGAAAAAACGGTCATAATTTTATATTGTGATATAGTTTTATCTTTTTTCTTTTTCAATTCTGCCTCAAAAACCTGAACTGAATTACTTTTGAATGAAATTCTTGAGTCCTTATACAGTAAAATTTATATATGATAGGTGATAAGTAAGAGCATGGATCCGGGATTTCTTAAAGACTTTTTAAGTCATCCATCCCCTCAGATGAATCGACCCGGATCCTCCCTTAAATTACTTTAGAAGGAGTTTTCCCCGCAACGTGAGCTGCCTCTTTATCGATAAATTTTGTTTGAATTATGAAACGCCGCGGTAAAACGCAAGCCTCCTGGCATGGGGCCGGAATAGCTCCACCAGGCTCACTTCCTCCTCTGGAGTCAGCGGCTCAAACTCGCGGCCCAATCTGGCCAGCGCCCGGCATTCAGCCAGACTTGAGCATCCCACTATTGCTGTGCTGATATCTCGGGAGAGAGCAAACCGGAGGAGAAGCTCCGCCGTCACTCCATTCTCCGCCGAGATGTAGTGAGAGGCTCCAAGTGTCTTCATCCCGATCACAGCCAGGCCCCTATCTTTTGCCGCTGCCATGACCCGGTCCAGGAATCCGCCCAGCACTGCTTCCGCAGGATTGACGGGCATGAGGACGCTATCCACCGGCCAGTTCAAAACGGCATACTCCAGAATTTTTGGGGCATGGTGACCGGTGGCTCCTATGAATCGAACTCTTCCGGCATCCCTGGCCTCGACGAAAGCCTCCAGAGCTCCACCCGGGGCCTCGACTTCCCTGATATCCTCACGAGTCCGGAGGTCGTGAATCTGCCACAGATCGAGCCGCTCCAGCCCCATCGTCCGCAAAGTCCCTTCCAGATCGGCTTTTGCTCCCACTTTATCCCGGGCTGCAGACTTGCTGGTCTGGAAGATTTTGGAACGAAGTTCGATATGCCTGGACCAGAACTCACCATAATAGCCCTGGCTTCCGGCATAAGCCGCTGCCGAGTCAAAGTAGGCGATGCCTTGAGCTGCGGCTTCCTCAATCACATTCTTCGCTTCCGGCTCGCGATTGTAGGTGCGGAGCACTCCTTCGCCCCCCAGCCCAACCTGGGTAACGGCGGGGCCGGTCTTTCCGAATAGCCTCGTAGCGATCGTCACAATAATCTCCCTGCGAATATATTTGTTTGGGCAAAGTATAAAAAAGTCTTCCAAATCGAAAAGTCAGGGAGAAGCATGATTTCCCGTCTATTCTTTCATTGACAGCGATATCCTCTTTCTCTCCAGATCCACATTCATTACCTTGACCATAACCCTCTCTCTGGCCTTCACCACATCGGCAGGGTTTTTCACATATCCATCTCGAAGCTGGCTGATATGTACGAGGCCGTCCTGATGCAGGCCCACATCCACGAAGGCTCCAAAAGCGGTGACATTGGTCACAATGCCCGGCAGCTTCATGCCCACCTGGAGTTGTTCGATCTTCTCGACGCCCGGGGCGAAGCTGAAGGCCTCATACTCCTTTCTCGGATCACGGCCCGGCCGGGAGAGCTCTTCCATAATGTCTGCCAGTGTGGAGGCGCCCGTCTTCTCGCTTACGTAATCTGCCGGGTCCAGCATCTCAAGAAGGCTCTCATTTTGCATCAGCTCCCGGACGGTGACACCCAGGTCCCGCGCCATCTTCTCCACGATTGCGTAGCTTTCGGGATGGACAGCCGTGCCGTCCAGGGGATTGTCACCGTCCCGAATGCGCAAAAATCCAGCCGCCTGCTCGAAGGCCTTCGGACCCAGACGCGGCACATTTTTCAAATCCCGGCGCGAGCGAAAAGGCCCGTGCTCATTTCTGTATTTCACTACAGCCTCAGCCAGCCTGGGACCCAGACCCGAAACGTAGGTCAGAAGCTCCTTGCTGGCGGCATTTACATCCACACCCACCAAATTTACGCAGGCAGAGACCACATCATCCAAAGCACGCTGCAGAGCCGACGTGTCCACATCATGCTGGTACTGGCCTATGCCGATGGCCCGAGGCTCGATCTTCACCAGTTCCGCCAGCGGATCCATGAGCCTTCTAGCGATGGAGACGGCACCGCGCACAGTTGCATCCTGATCGGGAAACTCCTGGCGCGCCACCTCAGACGTGGAATAGACCGATGCCCCTGACTCATTGACCATGATTATCGAAATCTTGCCCGGAAGAGCCAGGCTCCTCAAGAAGGCCTCCGTCTCTCTGCCTGCCGTTCCGTTGCCGACAGCTATCGCCTCCACGCCATAGAGGTCGCACAGCTCCCGCACCTTTGCGGCCGCTTCTCGGGTCTTATTATGGGGTTCGTGAGGGTAAACTACATCGCTCTTTTGCAGCTGTCCCATGATGTCCAGCACAACCAGCTTGCAGCCGGTGCGAAAGCCCGGGTCCAGGGCCAGGACGCACTTTTGCCCCAGGGGCGGGTCCAGGAGAAGCTGGCGCAGATTGTCGGCAAAAACCTCTATTGCCTTTTCTTCCGCCCTCTCTCGGGCTGCAGCGAAGGTCTCGTTCTCGATGGAAGGGGCCAGGAGCCGGTGAAGGCTGTCCCTTGCCGCCTCGCTCACCAGGAGCGAAGCCGGACCGTCTCCTTTTATAAAGAGTTCCTCCAAGACCGCCTCCGCCTCAACCTCCGCCGGAGCTATATGCAGGCTGAGCACGCCCATCTTTGCTCCACGCAGCATGGCCAGCAGCCTATGTGAACTGACGCGACCGATGAATTCCGACAGGTTCAGATAGTCCCTGAATTTTCCGGCATCGGAATTTGCATCAGCGGCTTCTGCCGCCGTGGCCTGAGTTCTTAAGACACCCTTGGCCTGAAAGAGAGCTCTCATCCTGGTTCGAGCCTCAACGTCTTCGCTGATCCATTCAGCCATGATATCCTTCGCCCCAATCAGTGCCTCCTCTATCGATGCGACACCCTTTTCAACATCAACAAATGACGCAGCCTCCTCTTCCGGGTCCAAGAAATCGCGGGCTTCCTGCGCAAAGATCAGCCTTGCCAGAGGCTCCAGGCCGCGTTCTTTCGCCACTGTGGCCCGGGTTCGCCTCTTGGGCCGGAAGGGGAGATAAATATCCTCCAGCAGGACGAGCGTCTCTGCCGCCTGCAGCTTATCGTTCAGATCTGATGTGAGGAGATCTCGCTTGGCCAGGGAGCGAATGATGGCAGTTCGCCGTTCATCGAGCTGGCGCAGCCGAAATAATTGATCCCGGATCTGTGCAATCGCGACCTCATCCAGACCACCCGTGGCCTCCTTTCGGTATCGTGCAATGAAGGGTAATGTTGCTCCGCCGTCCAGCAGATCTGCAACCGCCCCGATCTCTCTTTCTCCATAGGGCAGCTCCAGTGCCAATTTTTTGAGGTGATCCGTCATATCGCGATACATGCAGGAAGGCAGAGAACAAAAAGGCTCTGGTGAACTCTGCCCAAGGGTTGGATATCTCTATTCAGGCTGTCGCTCGGGAAAACCCCAATTCCGATTATGCAAAGATTGAACTGGTGACGCGAAAAAAATTTGCAAAGACAGGATTTCCCTGCCCGTTAAATCCTAATATGATAAATCTGATCAATGAGGATTCCTATTTACCACATTTGAGGGGGTATTTTTGCGAAATGCGCTCTGTAATTATGCTATGACATCCATTTCCTTTTGAAACCGCTCCTATTTTTGACTATTCTTCGACAGCTTCCGCTATAGCTAAATAGCCTTGGCATTTTTCAGTGTGCAACGCTGGTATAAGTTAAAAGCAAAAGCGGTAACCATCATTTTGATATGAACCCTCCTTACAGTGGTAACCAGTAACCAGTACTCTTCCCGCACCGAATACTCTTTTAATCACAGCATGAGGACTTTCGCCTGGCGATCTCAATTTGCTGATTAGCCTATTCCGCTCCTTATCAAGCTCACTCAGAGGCGCATCGGTAGTCCTGCGCACCATGGTGAAGTCATCACCTCTCGCAGGCACACCGAAATATCCCCGATCTCGAATGACGACTTCTCCTTCGATCGACAGATCAACCCGGCTATCATGCACCTTTGCCGTAGTGGTCTCAATTTCGCGAATAAGGCCGTAATCGATGTCGCTTTTTTGATGAAGCTTGTAGCCAAAATAGCTTTTCTTTCCCTTTTTGGTCCAGGTTCCATCTCGGCTGTGGCGAGTCTTAGCACCTCCCTCAGATGCTTTCTTTGATTTTCCGGGATCTGCTTCAATAAATGTGGCATCCTGTATCGTTCCACGCTTGACCTTCAAACCCATAGCATCAAGCTGTTTTTGAAGTTCAGCCCAGACCACTTCATCCTTCCCGGTCTTTGCCATGCGTTCTCTGAATAGCCATATCGTCCTCGAATCCGGAAATGGATTTGGAAAACCAAGAAACGACATAAATGAGATGCGATCGGCCATTTGACGTTCAACCTCCAAATCGCTCATGCCGTACCATTGTTGGAGTATCAGGATCTTGAACATCAATATAACATCGCAATTAGGTCTTCCACCCTTCTCGCTTTTATTGTTATACATCTCATCCAAAACCTGACGAATGTGGGACCAGTCGATTAGACCAGATATCTGCGATAACCGAGAATTTCCTTGCTTCTCGGCGAGCCCTCGCAAAGCCCAGGTAGCAAAAGAATCCATAATATATAATGGTGTTAATAGTATATAAACATTTCTATATTAGAAATTGAGCTGGTTTATAGGAATCCTCCAATGAATAAAATAATTGATGATTACTCTTTTGTTACTTTATCCGCCTTGGGCCCTTTGTCGCCCTCAACTACCTCGAAGCTGACATTGTCGCCCTCGGCGATAGTAACATCCGGCATGAGGCCAGTTGCGTGAACAAAATAGTCCTTTCCGTCGTCGCCTGCAATGAATCCAAATCGTTTGGTTCTGTTGAAGAATTTGTATGTGTTTAGCAGACCAGCTTTACCGTTAGCATTTGGAGACTATTCAGTCCTCTTTGTCCCCATGTTGCCAGTGTCGTCATAATTCGCTCATGAATCGAGGTTCCTTTATCATTTCGCAGCGTGCCTAGGATCTTTCTTAAAACAACCTGTGGTCGCAATGCCCTCTCAGCTCTATTATTTGTCGGCTCCACCCCAGGATTGATGACAAACGTGAACCAGTAGTCAAACCCGTTGCTGATTTTCCCGATGAATTTCTGGACCTTCACAGTAAAGTACTCTTTCCCGATCCACTGCCGGAGCGCTTCTTGCGCCGAGTTCCATAAATTTATCCTGGTTTCTGGCGGAGGATCTTTTTCCAGAGCTTTGGTTAGTGATTCATAAAGCTCCTTGAGCGCTTTATGCAACGGAATCGCTTCCTCGAACTTCTCGGAGAGGTCTTTCGATTCCCGAAGTAGATGTGCCCAGCATCTCTGCAATCGTTTTGTGAATCTAGAATAGGATTTCCACCCATCACATACGATTATGCCCTTAAATCTTTGTGTCAAAACTTCTATCAGGACTTTCGTGCCTCGACTCTTTCGAATCACAAAAAAAGTCTCCGATGGTGTTGTAAACGTCCAGATCCAATGCTTTTCTCCCTGGACATGGATTCCCGTTTCGTCCACGTATAGGATCGGAGCATCTCGAATCTTGTTCAAGATTGCGTCGTAGTCTGATTGAACTGCTTCGGCGGCGCGACGGGTTAAATCAAATATCGTCGCGGGGCTTATTTTCAGCCCATGCATTCTGTTCAATGCACTTTGTATTTTTCTGTGAGGGAGCCTGTCCTCATATTTTAGTAGCGTCGCCTGCGCAATTGTGTTGTTTCCGAATTTGCCTTCGTGTGGGCAACCTGCATCGTTCGCAACGACTTCTTTTTGGCAGCATGGACATCTGTAATGAGCGATTTTGTATTCAGTAACCATGACAGGCTGAGGTTCGGGAATTTCCTCTATGATCTTCGACTCAATTCGGAACGGGGTGCCAAGCTCTGCACCGCAATCAGGACATCGATCCGCTGTGACCTCTACAAGACTATCCGGCGTAGCATAAGGTCTCGTTACGCCTTTATGTCCTTCCTTTTGACCGGGCTTTCCCTTGTTGTCCTTATCTTTTTTGCGATTGCGGCCACGCCTTAGACTTGGTGGGGTATGTGCATTCTCATATTGGGCTAGTCGGGCTTCAAGCTTTATTATTTTTGCCTTAAGCAGCTCATTCTCGCGCCTTAATTGCTCATTCTGTTCACGAAGCTGCTTGATTATCTCTACTTCGTCCATAATCCCAATTAAAGAATATTGCAAGTATATTACTTAATTTTTGGGGTCAAAATGAATTTTGAGGAAAATTTTCGGAAACCTAAGCTGGAGCTAAACACGTACGAAAATTTTAATAATTATTCAAAACAAATTTTCGATCTGCTTGAAGTCAATCCTCGCTGTCGAGTCCAGGCTGAGAGGAGTGATTGAGATCTTTTTATCCTGATAGATGGTCTGCACATCCGTGCCTTCCTCACCGCAGCAGATCAGATCGCCATCGATCCAGTAGTAGGGCCGGCCCCGCGGGTCGAAGCGCTCCTGCACGGTGGTCCTGAAGATCTTGCGCGCCAGCCTCGTGACTACAATCTCTGTGTCCTCTGTGGCATTGACTGGCACATTCAGGTTCAGCAGGTCCACGCCCTCGGGAAGGCCATGTTTCAGGACTTTGATCGCTACGCGTCGCAGAACTTTTGTCGCCACCTCAAAGCTGTGCTTGGATCCGTGGTGCATGTCGAATTTATCGCCCTGATCAACGGCCTGAATGGAGGCGGCAATGGATGAAATGCCGTAGCTCGCCGCTTCCAGGGCAGCGCCGATGGTTCCGCTGGTAGTGACTGTATCAGTGCTGATGTTCTCACCCACATTGATTCCAGATACGACGAGATCGGGCAGCTCCTTGAGGATGGCAAAGATGCCGATGATGACGGAATCAACTGGTGTTCCTGTGACGGCATAGGCCTTGAAGCCGTTCAGGTTCACCTCCGCGTAGCGTAGCGGCTCAAAGACAGAGATCGATCTTCCCACGCCGCTCATCTGACCGGAGGGAGCTGCTACTGTTACATCTCCCAGGCCCTGCACGCTTTTCGCGGCTGCCTGCAGTCCGGAGGCATAAACGCCGTCATCGTTGCTGACCAGTATGCGATGCATCGCTACATTCCAGGGAGCCGTAGGTATAAAATCATGCGCTTTTGTTAATCGAACATCTCCAGCAATCTCTCCACGATCAGGGCGAAGCTCTCTCCTGCCTGGGTCTTGCACCCAGCAAAAGTCTGCCCGCTGTCGCCCAATGCGCAGACCTGTGGGTCGATGGGTATGGCCCCTAAGAACGGCACATCCATATCCTCCGCCATCCTTTCGCCGCCACCGCTGCTGAATATGTTGATGGTCTCCTGGCAGTGGGGGCACTTAAGGCCGCTCATGTTCTCGACGATGCCAAGCACTGGCAGCTTCATGGCCTTGACCATGTTCACCGCTTTCCGTGAATCGAGCAAGGAGACTTCCTGGGGAGTGGTCACGATTATCGCACCCGCCAAATCGGGGATGAGCTGCAGCACGCTGAGCGGCTCGTCGCTCGTGCCCGGAGGCAGGTCAACGATCAGAAAATCCAGGTCGCCCCAGTTGACATCCTGGATGAACTGCTTGATAGCGGCCATCTTCATCGGCCCGCGCCAGACCACCGGCGTCTCCCTACTGGAGAGAATTAGAGCCATGGACGCCGCTTTGATGCCTTGGGCATCGGCCGGCTCGATTCCCTCCGATCCCTGCATCAGCTTCTGATCTTCTATTCCGAGGAGCTTGGGAATATCGGGGCCGGTGATGTCAGCATCAAGAACGCCTACCTGCAAGCCCTTCATCTGCAGAGCACGGGCCAAGTTGACGGTTATGGTGCTCTTGCCTACACCGCCTTTGCCGCTGGCGATGATGATCTTGTGCTTGATCCTGGCCATGCGATCAACTATGCATGTGCCAGCTTTTCCTGCGTCCTTATCTTTGCAGGAGCCCTTTTGGGCGCAGGAATCGCATTTCTCATTTACTTCAGTCATTGAAAATCATCCACTAGTAGTTGGTTAGCTTTTGTTTATTATGGTTGGTATAACAATAGTTAGTATTAATACACAATTAAATATAATTATTAATTATAATAGTTGAATATAATTGGCTGCGATTGCTCATAATTTGCATTTACTGCTGCATTGAAACCGGAGTTTATCGCCACAGAGCCTCCTTGAGATCAACCCATCGCGCTCCATGATCTTGCAGTATTTGATGGCGTCGCTGCCGGTCAAATCCAAATGGCCGCAGATCTCCTCCAGGGTGCAGGGCTCAAAGGAAAGCAGGTCCAATAACTGATCGCGAGTCACAGGCGGAACGCTCCAGTCCCAATCCGGAATCAGCTCAGCCCCCGGGAAGATATCCAGCATCTTTTTCATCTCTTCCTCGCTCAAGGGCTCGACCGGCTCTGCCGGTGTCCTGACCACTGTATTGAGCTGAATTCGGTCCGGCTCTGTGGATTCAGCAGCTCTGGCGATCAATTCTGCATCGCGATCATTAATGCCCTTCACCAGCATCACCTCCAGCCAGATCTCTCCGGAAAACTCTTTCCGGAAGTCTTTAAGCCCCTGAATTATTTTATAAATCTTGAGATCCGGAGCAGGTCTGTTTATGGCCTGGAAGGACTTATCAGATGCAGCATCCAAAGAAGGCAAGACCACATCAGCCGCAGCCACCTCCCGTCGAACAACGGGGCTGGTAAGAAGGGTGCTGTTTGTGATCACAGCCACAGGAGCCTCAACTATCTCTTTGGCCTGAGCCACTATTTTTCCCAGATCCAGGCTCAGCGTCGGCTCACCAGATCCCGCAAAGGTGAGATAATCAAAGGGCTCACCCCTTCTGGCTTTGATCTCTTGCAGGACTTTCTGCTGCGGCACAAAACGATCACGGCAGGTGGTTAGATATTTGGTTCTGCCCAGCTCGCAGTATATGCAATCCAGGTTGCAGGTCTTGTGCTTGAGCAGGTCCACGCCCATGGAGAGGCCCAGGCGACGAGAGAGCACAGGTCCGAAGAGGTATCCCATTTTTCAGTCCCGATCTTTATTTGCCGAGCGTTCTTTTATTCCTTAA
>Ga0208584_1000196_pt1 | contig 10497 bp, 4 predicted proteins | sample NGESurdeep072012_4_FD_184460 | JGI IMG/M metagenome (GOLD analysis project Ga0208584, IMG submission 184460) | Arctic peat soil microbial communities from Barrow, Alaska - NGEE Surface sample 415-1 deep-072012 (SPAdes) | ecosystem: Environmental > Terrestrial > Soil > Wetlands > Peat ...
TGTTGAGCAGGCGCTGATCTTCGGGCTGAACAAACCTTATACCGTTTGTGTCATCGTTCCTGATTTCATTGTCATGGAAAAGGTCGCTAAAGAAAAGGGCCTGCCTATAGATAAAAATGAGTTTGTTCACAATCCGGCTGTTATTAAAATGTATGAAGATGATATCCGCGATCATCTGAAAAAAACCTTTGCCAGTTATGAGCTTCCAAAAAAGATATTACTTCTAAGTGAAGGATTCACAACTGAAAATGGCATGCTTACCCCGACACTGAAACTTAAGCGCCGTGAAGTTTTAAAGAAATATTCGGACATGATTGATGCGCTGTATTTGTAAAGGCTAAACCAAAAAGGCCACAGGCAAATCCTGTGGCCTTTTTTAAATCATTGAATAATTTCATTTTTACCTGAATCCCCGACGATATATGAAAATGCAATCAGAAAAAATACCCTCTAAATAAATATCCACATGATTAATATTGCTGCAGCATGATAATTATATATGCGAAATCATCCGTAAGCAATCAGACTGGAAGCAAACATTTATTGACTCAGACAGCGTACTTTTCAGGCGGGATAAAAGTAGAAAATAAATAGACCCGTCCCCTTTTTCCTAAGCATATTACGCATAGTCTAAAATTTTATCATTTCAATTTTCTTGATTACATCATCTATTGTTAATTTCTGGCTTTTGTTTATAAAATATTGCTGCTCCAGTTGGTCTAAAAATGAGTTCAACCAGTTCACATTTTCATAGACATTAATGTACTCGGTTATGAAGTTTTCTATTGATTGCCTAACTTGCTGATAATTTCTTTCTGATTCAAGACTAATAGATCTTAGGGCAGCTAATACTAGACGATCCAATTTCTCAAAATCATCTGGTTGCTGAAATGTTTTTTGATGTGTAAGTTCTAATAAATCAATTAAATATGGAATTGCACTTGCAGTTGTTAATAATGACAAGGACGATGAGTTGTACATCTCTCTATCAAATCGATTTTTATTTTTGATGCATTCAACATAATATTCAAGGGCAGTAATATCTTGTAGTTTTATTAAATATTCAGATGCCCGTATCCTATCGTCCGCCTCACCTTTCTGTAGCAAAGTCCTTAGATAATCAAAAACGCGCTTTGAAGTTCTATCTATTAATGCCGCTACTACATTCCATTTAAAAGCATCGTTTATTTCATTCAATGCATCCTCAAGTTCTGTGAGTTCTTTGTCCATTTTGATAATGGCTTCCAGTGAAATGCGCCGTATCTCATCATCTGCCTTGGCATTCTTTATATTCTTATATGCAAATGGAAGCACCCTATTAATATCGTGCTTTGTACAGTATTCAATGTGATTTCTCAGTACATCATTTATTTCAATTCCATTTTCTAAATTCTCAAGAATCCTTTGAGTTATATCTTTCATGGGAAGTGAATTTTCAAGATATTCAATCCCCTTTCGTTCATAATCAAATGACAACATATCTAGTAAAATTGCTTTGGGGAATTTAAGATCAAAACGTTGATAAAAGTACCATAAGAAAATAGCATTCCAGCGGATACTGAATGATGCGGCATCAGTTTTTGTAATAGCTTTTTTAAAATCAACTTTACTTAGATTAGAAAAGCACCATTTCGATATATATTTTTTTTGTTCCGCTGAAACAACTAATTGTTCGTTATCTCTAACTTTCTCATAGATCTTACTAATGGTAAACCATTCCCAATCAGATTTATTTATTTTTTCAATTGCTTGTTTGACAGTAATGCTATTTTCCCCTGATATTCTTCTGATGGTCTCTGTGACAAGAATGGAATAACGTTCCTGCGGCCAGTCATCCGGTCTTAGTTTAAGCAATTCACCTGGGGTGAAAGATTCCTTGTGTTCTTGTTCAAAAATCATCTCAATTTCTTTTATGAAACTATCTTTATTGAAAAGGAGTTCGAAATCTTTTTGACTTCTTTCGTTTCTGATTTTTTCCCAGTCTGGTTGAGGGACTATTTTAAACTTATCTGCATATTTTTCATTTAGACTCTTATAAAACTGGTTAAAAATATCTTTATTGCGCCATCTAAGTGTATTAAGAAGATGCCACACATCTTTCTCACTAACTAACTCTTTCTCATATTGTTCCATATAATATTTAAGGCATTGATGATCAGCTAAATCTGCAAGTAATACCTCCTTGTAATGGCTGTCTTTTTCCATAACTTTGTTAAAAGAAATGAAGCGAGAATCTGTTTGGTCAAAGAATATTTTAAATTGTTTGGCTTCCTCATGGTGACTTTCTAAGAGGTGTAATGCAAACGTCAGGACTAAATCTAAGATTTCATGATCCTCCTCATATGCTTTTGCTGCATTAGCCGCTAGAAAGGCAATATCATGATCACCGATGAATAGGTCGTGAATATCATGGCTGTTGGCAATGAAGTAATTTAAAACGTTGCTAACCGAAACTTTAGATGCTGCCTTTTTAATGCCTTCAATCAATTCTATTCTTTCATTTCCAAGTCTTGACCTGCGATTACCCATATCATGTCGATCAAATCGCACATATTTAATGCCTTCTAATAATATATCAATATATTCATCTAAGTAATCACCATTATGGAGTAAATAATAAAGGCCATATCGGATCCAGTCACTTTCAGAGTTTTTTAATTCTGCAATCATCCTATCAACAACTGCCTTGGAATCGTATTTCAAGTCACTCATAGCCATTAAAGCATCTTGCCGCACATGCTCAGGAACTTTAATGCTGAAATTGTCCAGAGCGATTTTAGTCAATAAGTCAGTTATAATCTCACAATAGTTGGTTGGTATTTTCATACGAGCCAGAATTTCAACTGCATTTGACAATGTTGTATAGTGCGTAGCGCTTATGGCTTCACTTATTAAGAAATCGATTATTGCGTTATCCTGTCCAAATCTAGAAAACTCATCATAGCTAAACTTATCTCTATCGATCCAAATTTTCTTTTTTTTGTAATTGTTGAAAATATTTTTAAAAATCGCAATCCGCACAGATTTTTCTATTCTAGACGGCTCAAATTTGATGGTGATCTCTGGTTCGATTTTCAAGACCCAATCTATTAATTTTGTTTCATTTGAAATAGTTATAAGAAATGAAAGAGTATTAACCCAAGATGGAATAACTTTTCTATAATCGGGCGGAAAAGATATAAATGACTTCACAATTTCAAAATCTTGACGTGATATAACTTCAGCAGCCAAGTATTCTTGAATATTATTATGCTCGAACTGCCATGCAGTTGTTTCTCCATCTAATTTGTTAATTAGAGAACAATATTTCATAAGGTTTCTTATGTTAACATCTGGCAATAGCTTTCTCATTTCATCATCAGTAATAGAGTTCCGCCCGAGGGTTTCAGCATATAGTGCAATTTTCTCTAATGTGACGATAATTAATTTGCGCTCATCTTTTAATGCAATTGTCGTTCTATAGTGTTCCACATCCCCATCTAATCTTGACGAAATAAAATTTTCAAATAATGCGGCTTTACTATTCGGGAACTTCTTTTTTGAGCTATATAACTTGACCAATTCCGATAAATAAAATGGAATGTATAATAAATCATTTAATTGATTCTTTTGTATATCGTTCTCAAAAACGTCCGCTTGCATGGCTAGGTTCGTGTTTATATACGAATCAATTTGTGATCTATCAATAGGAAGCAGGATAAATTCTTTGAAATCTCTAAGTGTCCCCGAGGTGTTAGAATCACTGGATTGGTAAAGGTTGGATCGGCAAGACACTATTATAGCCGCGGCTGAATGTTGCTCCGCAAACAATTCAATCTTACGAATGGCATCTCGTTTATTTTTGCTTTCAATTTCATCTAAACCATCCAATATTAAAAGCAATTGATTTTCCGGAATTACCTTCCAATTATTAGGCAAAAAATCTTCAATTTTTTGATCCACATACTTGTTCAATCTGATGAAGAAAGGGAAATATTTTGAATTTTCCTTCGAATAATATGATGCGGTTCTCTGTAATTCAATTGTTTTTCCTACTCCGGCATCGCCGATAATTACAATCCGATTTTCTTTATCTAGTAATTCCAATATATCGAATTTGTCTTTGTCGAAACTGCTGAATCTCCATTCTGGCCTATATTTATCTATGGGACATACTTTTCTGTTCAGATAATTAACTACATTCTCATATTTTACTCGTGTGAAAGAAATCCTTGAATCTTCAACTGCTGTTAGTTTTTCAACAAAATCGAGTATGATTTCATAAATCATCCGCTGAAAATCTTTACTGTTTGTAAAATCTTTGTATAAACCGATGTCCCTAAGCTTTTCGCAAAATTTTTGTACGGAATGAAATTGTTCTGTTTCATACTGATTCGTAGGGTAAAACTTATTCCGTTTGAAAAATACAATTATCAAAGGTCTTTTAACACTCTTATATCGCTCAAAGGCATCTTCAAATTCACCTTCTGTAGGTGTTAAACCGTTTTCTAAAGAATCACCGAATCTTTTCCATAAGATACCCACATAAATATCATAATTGCTTTGGACTAGAAACTCGTCAATTCGGTCCTGCGGATTTTCGCCCGTAATTTGGGGAGGGACATCTTTCTTCCAGTGAATTGGTGATACAGAAATTTTCCTATTCCTCAGTATCGAAGAAAGACTTTTACACACGTCAATAACAATGTCCTTCTCTCGAGTGACATCTGTAGGGCAGGAGATAAATACTTTAATTTCGGTTATTTTCTCTGGCATTTAGTTTCTTTGCGTTGGCTTTAATTTATCATCCAGGAAGTAATTATGGTCAGGGCTTGAAATATAAATATCCCTGCTTCCAGAAGACATTTAAATATTTGGCATATTACTACGTCTAAGAAACAATGCAAGTATTAAATATGTAAAGGGTAAGGGCAAAATGTCTCCCCGCGATTCGACGTGACAAAAATCTCCCCTCACCCCTCTTTAGGAAAGAGGGGAACAGCAGGAACTGGATGCCGGCCTTCGAAGGAATGACGGCAGAATATGGATTTACCCTAAAGGGCACTTCGCCCGTTTTCACGGGAATGACACCCTTTACAAATCACTTGACAGAAGCATTTTTCGTCTATATATGCCAGTTAACGTAAGGTGGGTTTAGGGGGTGTAAAAATGTCAGATTTTGTTAATAAAACGATCGGCCAGTTAGTCAAGGATACGGCCACGCGCTATCCGGAAAATACCGCTTTGATTTCTCTGGAGTTCGGCGTCCGGCAAACTTATCGCGAATTTTACAAAACATGCAGAGATGTAGCCAAAGGACTCATGGCGATGGGCATTAAGCGCGGCGATCATGTCGCTGTCTGGACGACTAATATTCCCGAATGGACTTATCTTCAGTCTGCTCTGGGAATGACGGGAGGCGTCCTCGTTACAATAAACACGAATTATCAGACCCATGAACTGGAATACATCCTGAAGCAATCCGATTCCACGAGTTTGTTTCTTATTGATTCCTACCGGGACACCAGCTTCTACGATACTGTCCGCCAGATCGTCCCCGAGCTGGATTCCTGTACGGCTGGATCTCTGGTTTCGGAAAAACTGCCGCTTTTAAAAAACGTGATCTATATCGGCAAAAAAGAAAATACGCCCGGTATGTTCAAATTTTCCGATCTGATCAAAATGGGAGAGAAAATTACCGAGCAGGAACTGGATGACCGGATGAATTCTCTTTCCGATGATGATGTGATCAATATGCAGTACACTTCGGGCACCACAGGTTTTCCGAAAGGTGTCATGCTGACCCACCACAACATTGTCAACAACGCCCGGATGGTCGGGGATGTCATGGGCATGACGGAAAAAGACCGTCTGCTGATTCAGGTGCCGATGTTTCACTGCTTCGGCTGTGTGATGAGCACTCTTAATTGCCTTTACCACGGCTCAACAATGGTCATTCTGGAATCTTTTGATGCACTCAAAGCGCTGCAGTTTATCGCCTCGGAGCGATGCACCGCCGTCAATGGTGTGCCGACAATGTTTGTGACGATGTTGAATCATCCCGATTTTGACAAATATGATATGAGTTCTCTGCGCACCGGCATTATGGCCGGAGCTCTTTGCCCGGAAGAGGCAATGAATCAGGTGCGCACGAAAATGCACTGTCCCGAAATTGTCATTGCCTTCGGTCAGACGGAATCCTCTCCCGTAATGACGATGACGCGGCGTGATGATCCGGTGAAGCTTCGCGTGGCAAGTGTCGGCAGACTTCTGCCGGATATCGAAGGCAAAATTATTGATCAGGAGATGGGCATTGATTTGCCTCCCAATACTCAGGGCGAAATTGTCACCCGCAGCGCCTGCGTGATGAAGGGCTACTACAAAATGCCCGAGGCCACGGCCGAGGCCGTTGACAAGTACAAATGGCTGCATACCGGCGACTTGGGAGAGATAGACGAAAACGGTTATTTTAAGGTTACCGGACGGATTAAAGACATGATTATCCGCGGCGGTGAAAATATCTATCCCCGCGAGTTGGAGGAATTTCTCTATAAAAACCCCAAAGTGATGAATGTCCAGGTTATCGGCATTCCCGATAAAAAATATGGTGAACAGGTTCTGGCGGCAATCCAGCTCAAGGCGAATCAAACGGCGTCGGCTGAAGAGTTCATCGAATTTTGCAAGGGCAAAATAGCGCGGCATAAAATTCCGAAGTATTGGGAATTTGTGGACACCTATCCGATGACGGCAAGCGGTAAGATTCAGAAATATAAAATGAAGGAAATGTTTGAAAAAAAATATCCGGCTTAAAGAGGTAATGCAGAAACTATGATGTAATGTCAGGAATCACCACCAAAGTCGTCATTCCGGCGAAGGCCGGTATCCAGAAAAATAATATTAAAACTAATGGATGCCGGATATAGTCCGGCATGACAAAGATACTGGATTCCGGCCTTCGAGACTGTGTCATAATAGGAAAAAATGTCATTCCGAACGTACGTGAGGAATCTTAAGGCTTTGAAATTATTAGAATCAAGATTTCTCGCTTCGCTTCGAAATGACATGAAAGTTAATTACGACACAGTCTCTTCGCCGGAATGACAGTAGATATTGTAGGGACTGATCCCCGATCAGTCCGAAGCGGCGCATTCGGGGAATGCGCCCTACATCTTGCCTTGAAGATTCCTCACCCGGTTTCGGCAGACTCGCAATGACAAATGAAATGACTATTAAATGAAAGGTTAAGAAATATGAGCAACATAATCGATCGCGATACCATCGGCGATATGGCCCGCAGAGCGGCAACAAAATACGGCGATAAAACCGCCATTATCTTCCGTGACACAAAGATTTCATTCTATGATCTCGAAAAGGAAGCAAGGCGTTTTGCCAACCTTATGACAAACTACGGAATTAAAAAAGGCGACAAAGTGGCGGTATATGCTTACAACTCTCCCTATTATCCGATAAGCTTGATGGGCCTGGCCAAGATCGGCGCCGTCCAGGTGCCCATTAACTTCATGCTCAACACTGAAGAAATAGCTTACATCATCAATCATTCGGGCTCTCGGATATTCATTGTGGAAGATACACTGTATCCGGTTATCGCCCAGAACCGGGATAAATTTTCTGCCGTGGAGAAGTGGGGATTCATTCCTCTGGAAAATCCTGTCGTTCCCGACGGCTGTTTCAACCTGATTGCGGAAATGGCGGCCATGCCCTACGATGAACCGCAAGTGGAAGTCGATGCGGAAGATATCGTGCAAATCCCCTACACCAGCGGAACAGAGTCCAAGCCCAAGGGGGCCATGCTCTCGCACCGGGCGCTCATGTCGCAGTATCACAGCTGTATTTTCGACGGCCAGTACGAGACCGAAGACGTCAGCCTCCACGCCCTGCCCCTGTTCCATTGCGCGCAGCTCCATTGCTTCCTCATGCCTTATCTGTACATCGGAGCCACCAATGTAATCATGCACAAGGCGGACCCTCTGGAAATGATCAGGCTCATTGAAAAGTACCAGATCACGCATATGTTCGCCCCGCCCACTGTCTGGATCGGAATTTTGAATCATCCGGAATTTAAAAACTACAGCCACGCCAGCCTGAAGAAGGCCGCCTATGGCGCCAGCATTATGCCGGTGGAAATTATCAAGCAGTTATCCGTGACCTTCCACGGTCTGAAGCTTTGGAACTATTACGGTCAGACGGAGATGGGGCCTGTGGCGACAATCCTGAAGCCTGAGGATCAGCTTCTGAAGCCGGGGTCGGCAGGCAAACCTGTTCTGAATGTGGAAACACGGCTCATGGACGATGAAGGAAATTTCGTACCCTTGGGAGAGGTTGGAGAGATCGTGCATCGGTCCGGCCATGTTATGACGGGTTATCTCAATGACCCGGAAAAAACCGCCGAGGCCTTTCAATTCGGCTGGTTCCACAGCGGCGATTTGGGCCGGTTTGACAGCGACGGCTATCTTTCGGTGGTAGACCGCAAGAAAGACATGATCAAGACCGGCGGCGAAAATGTGGCATCCAGAGAAGTTGAGGAAGTTCTGTATCAACATCCGGATATCGAAGAAGTGGCGGTAATCGGCATGCCCGATCCCAAGTGGATAGAAATTGTGGCGGTTGTAGCCGTGCCGAAAAAAGGCGCATCAATCAACGCGAAGGAAATTATAACCTACTGCAAGCTACATCTGGCGGGTTTTAAATGCCCCAAGAAGGTGTTCATCGCCGATAATCTGCCCAAAAATCCATCAGGAAAAATTTTAAAGCGTGAGCTGAAAGAACAATACAACTCGTAAGGAGAGCTTTGCATCCTGTCTCAATTTAAAAAATGTCATTTCGTATCCTCCGCTGGCGGAGGTGTCACGCAGTGACGGAGGTGGACATTGTAGGGACTGCTCCCCGAGCAGTCCGAAGCGGCGCATTCGGGGAATGCGCCCTACGATAAAAATCACGGCTACATTAGCCACCCCCTTAATCCCCCGAAAGCGGGGGCCAAGCAAAAGCGCATAACAAAGAGGAATCATCAACCATGAAAGAAACAAAAGAGCAATTAACCTCCATTGGTGAAATAGCACGAAAATTGGAGATGAGCCAGCGCACCATCCGCTATTACGAGGAAATTGGTTTGCTTAATTCTATCAAGCGCATTGAAGGGGGACGCCGCGTATATACAGATGCCGATCTTCGGCGGCTGAAGCTGATCAAGCGCCTGAAAATTATGGGAATGACCTTATCGGAAATGCAGGAATTGGAAGCAATGTGGACGATTGAAAAGTCCACCGACAAAGTTCTCGGGCGACTGCTGGAATTAATGAGCAATCAATTGCGCAGGCTTGACGATCGCATCGCCGATCTTAATATTTTGAGAAATGAAATCGTGGAATACCAGAAACGGATTAAATCTAAAATCGGCAAACCACGGGTATGAAACCCCAACGCATACTTTGGAGTATCATACCCTCCACTTTGCGGAATTGTTCTACTTACCAATGCCACTACACCTTGCTTTCGGCATTTGAGTTTCACGAATAATCCCCTTGCAATTTTGAACAATCTGAGGCTTTATTCCCGAGATAAATTAAAGAATATATCATTCAATATTAAACAAAGAGCATGAACATCTTTGTTAATATGAGAATGGTTTGGAAGGAGTAACAAAGTAAAATGGAAAAGTTTTTCTATCCGCGCAGCATGGTGGTCATCGGCGCTTCAGTAAAGAAAATGAATTTGGGACACATTATTGTGTTGAACAACCGGAAGAACGGATACGAGGGAAATATCTACGGTGTGAGCCGTGAAGAAGGCGATATTGCCGGCGCTCATGTTTATGACAGCGTTGATAAAATACCGGAGGTGCCTGATGTCGCCATTATTATTTCCCCGGCGCAGACTGTGCCGGACTTTATGGAAGCCTGCGGGAAAAAGGGCATTAAACGGATTGTCATCGAATCCGGCGGCTTCAGCGAATACTCGGAAGGACAAAACATTTTAGAGGAGAAGCTGCTGGAAATTGCCGACCGTTACAACATTCGCTTCATCGGCCCTAACTGCATCGGCACGATTAATTTTGATATTAAAATGATGATGCCCTTCGGCTTCTTTCCGGACACAAAGTCCGGTGGTCGTGTGGCCATGATTGTCCAGAGCGGCGGTATAGGCGGTTCCTACCTTAAAGAATTCGGCGACAATTCCATCATCCCCGGGAAATTCGCCTCCATCGGCAACAAATTGCAGATAGACGAGGTGGATGTTCTCGACTACCTGATCAAAGATGAAAAGACCGATATTATTACAATATATCTGGAAGGCTTCAAGCGCGGCAGAGCCTTCTTAGATCTGGCGCTCCTATCAGACAAACCGCTAATCGTTCAAAAAGCCAATCGCAGTGACCTCGCCGCCAAGATCGCTCAGTCCCATACGACTGCCCTTTCCGCCGACGACGCTGTTGTTGACGGCGGCTTTCGACAAGCGGCGGTCATTCGCGCGGAGGACGATATCGACTTTATTAACGCG
>Ga0208584_1000197_pt1 | contig 10466 bp, 8 predicted proteins | sample NGESurdeep072012_4_FD_184460 | JGI IMG/M metagenome (GOLD analysis project Ga0208584, IMG submission 184460) | Arctic peat soil microbial communities from Barrow, Alaska - NGEE Surface sample 415-1 deep-072012 (SPAdes) | ecosystem: Environmental > Terrestrial > Soil > Wetlands > Peat ...
TTTTCCCCAAAAGTGTGACAGACATTTTCTAATTATTCTAATTCTAAATCATCATTTCAAGATATTTCCCTCAAATTACAAAGTATTATACTATGTCTTTCCGGTTATGTCTGTTTATAGATTACCTTCATTTTACTTGACACTTCCATCTTTTAACCGATATATTCAGCCGTCATTTTCAGGGTATTGGCAAGGCGTGATAAATTCTATCCAACTGATTGCGGAGAAAACATGGAATTAATTCTGATTATAATAATTCTAATTCTGCTGCCCATCGGCTTTGTTCTGCTGTATCTGCGGACGGGGAGAGATTCTGTTGATCTTACACCGCTTATCAACAAATTGGATATGTTACAAAATTTTCAGGAAAGAATCGATCGCTCGGTGCGGGATGAAATTGCCAAGTTTCGCGCCGAAATGCAGACGCAAGCCCAGCAGGAAAGAACGGAATTAGCCGGTTCGCTCAAGTCTTTCGGAGATTCCGTGCAAGCACACATGGCTGAAATTGCCGATCTGCAGCGTAATCAATTGGAAGGATTTGCCGCACGGTTGTCTTTACTCACCACAACTAACGAACAAAAGCTGGAAGCAGTGCGGCAGGTGGTGGATGCCAGGCTCAAACAAATTCAGGAAGACAATACACGCCAGCTCGACCGGATGCGGGAAACAGTTGATGAAAAATTACAGAGTACGCTGGAGAAAAGGTTGGGTGAATCTTTTAAGCAGGTCTCCGAGCGGCTCGAACAGGTGCATCAGGGCTTGGGCGATATGCGCAACCTGGCGGCGGGAGTCGGAGATTTGAAGAAGGTGCTGACCAATGTTAAATCGCGCGGCACATGGGGAGAGGTGCAATTGGGCGCGCTTTTGGAAGAAATTCTGGCACCGGAACAATACGCAAAGAACGTGAAAATCAATGAGAACAGCAATGATTTTGTCGAATTTGCCGTCAAGCTTCCCGGGCAGGGGGACGCCAATGCCGATCCGCTGTGGATTCCGGTTGACGCAAAATTTCCGGTGGAAGATTATCAAAGACTTTTAGAAGCGCAGGAGCGGGCGGATTCAACTGCCGCGGATGATGCTGTAAGGCAACTGGAAGCAAGCATCAAAAAATCAGCCAAAGATATATCTCAAAAATATCTGGCACCGCCCAAAACCACGGATTTCGGCATTATGTTTTTGCCATCCGAAGGCCTTTATGCCGAGGTCATTCGCCGAACAGCTTTAGTCCAGTTGTTGCAGCGTGAATATCATATTGTTGTTACAGGACCTACCACTTTTGCCGCTATCTTAAACAGCCTGCAAATGGGCTTCCGCTCCCTGGCGATTCAGCAACGCTCCAGCGAAGTCTGGAAAGTACTGGGCGAAGTCAAAACAGAATTTGGTAAATTTGGCGATCTATTGGATGCCGTCCATAAAAAACTGGTGAATGCAACAGACTCTATGGATGATGTGCGGAAAAGATCGCGGGCGATTCAGAGAAAGTTGCGCAACGTTCAGGACTTGCCGGGCACCTCTGCCGAAGTTCTGCTCGAGGATAAAACACCTGCCGAGTTGGAAGAGCCTTAATTGAACACCAATGCTGTTTGAATTCGGTAGCGAGCGCATTCTCCGTAGCGAGCTGCTGTGTAAGCGAGCGAATACCGAATTATATTGTTCCTTAAGAATCTTCAATTTTTATAAAAAAGGTTAGAGAAAATCGATTAACTTTCTGTTTATTTATCGGGGGAAATTATGGCGGAGCATATCTCTGAGCATAGACGAACTGATCGTAGGCGTGTTGAGCGAAGAGGACTTGAGCCTAAAAAAACGGAAGAGGCGATGAGACTGCTAGAAATTGAGCGTAGGCGCGCTGATCGTAGAAGCTTTGAGCGTAGAGAACTTGAACGTAAAAAAATGGAAGATGCGCTAAGCGAAAATCAAGAGAAACGCCGCATCATTCTTGAGGATATCGAAGAGGCTTATTACGAAGCAGATCTTAATGGCAGGTTTACCTTTGTTAACAATGCGATGTGCAGTAGTCTCGGATATACCAGAGAGGAATTAATCGGGCAGAAATATTGGCATCTTGTAGATGAAGCAACCATTAAAATGCTGCAAGAGGCCGTACGTAGAAGCTACGCAATAAATGAACGGATTAACCTGCTAGATATGGAAGCTATCAAAAAAGACGGGACGAAATTGATTTACGAAACGTCTATATTTGTTATGAGAGATGCCGAAGGCACACCGATCGGATTTCGGGGCATTTCCCGGGACGTCACCAAACGGAGACAGATGGAAACTGCATTGAAAACGAATCAGGAAGAACTAATCAAGAAAAACAAGGAGATCGATGAAAACAGAGGAAATGTTCAACTTACACTGAAAAAACTCGAGGATGCCTATGAAGAACTAAAAACCAGTCAATCGAAAATTTTCCGACAAGAGAAAATGGCTTCCATCGGAAAGCTTGCCGCAGGTGTGGCCCACGAGATCAATAATCCCCTGGCATTTATATCAAGCAACCTGGGGACGCTCGATAAGTATATTAATCGATTGGTTGATTTTATCCAAACCCAGTCGGAAGTGATTAAATCTCTTAAGGACGCGGATGCTGTCAAGAAACTTAAGAAAAAGCGGAAGGAATTAAAACTTGATCAAGTTATAGAGGATGTAAAAGGACTGATCGCGGAATCCCTTGATGGTTCGGAAAGGGTGAAAAAAATCGTCTACGAACTTAATTGCTTTTCCAGAATGGATGAAGAAGAATATAAAAAAGCGGACATCAATGAATGTATCGAAAGCGCCATCAATATAGTTTGGAACGAATTAAAATATAAAGCCACCCTGAAAAAAGATTACGGTAATCTAACCCTCATAAAATGCTATGCCCAACAAATAAATCAAGTATTTATAAACCTTTTGATCAATGCCGTCAACTCCATTGAAGAACAAGGGGCAATTACGATTAAAACATGGAATAAAGACAAATCAATCTGGATAGCGGTATCCGATACAGGTCGTGGAATTCCTCAAGAGAGCCTTAGTAAAATATTTGAACCCTTCTTTACTACTAAGGATGTTGGTAAGGGAACAGGCTTGGGGCTCAGCATTACCTATGAAATTATCCAGAGACATAAGGGGGATATTACGGTTAAAAGTGAAGAAGGAAAGGGTACGACATTTACGATAAGAATACCGATTGTAGAGTGAATACCATCAGAAGAACTAAAATAAGTACTTCCTGATGAAATGCTTTAATTTACGATGAATAGAATTTTTAATCCCGCGACTTGGAATCCTCCGACTCCAGCCGGAGGGGGCTCCACTAAAAAATTTTGTTAAAAAACAAAGAAATTATATATTTATTCGACAATCACGGGTATGAACCCCAAGGCAAGCTTTGGAAAATGGAGTTTCAACAATAAATGAAAAAATTTGATCCCTTCGGTTGGTTGGAAAATTTTTGTTCCGCACATTTTTTGCACCGGCTAATCCGGATCGGCATTATTGTTATTCTCATCATTTTTCTGGTTCACCGCATTAGCTTATACAGATACTATCTTGTAAAGCCTTTGTGGGTGACAGAAACACTTATCTACGTAGTTTTTCTCGTCAGCTATGCTATTCGGATTGATCCTGTCGAGAGATCACGAGGATTAAAAGAAATTATCATTCCGTTGATCGGAGGTGTTCTACCTTTTGCCCTGCTTTCATCGCCGCCCAGCTCTTTAATAGACGGTAATTGGTTGATTATCTATATCATTTTTTACTGGATGACTGCTGCCATGGCACTTACAATCTGGGGCTTGTGGACATTACGTTATTCTTTCAGTATTACCGTCGAGGTACGCACCTTAGTAACCAGCGGCCCCTATAGCTGGATCAGACATCCTGTATATTTGGGAGAAATTCTTACTGCTCTCGCTGTTACTATTTGGCGGTTTTCCGTTCTCAATATAGTATTTTTTACATTATTTGTTATTATTCAGTTGCTTCGTGCGAGATGGGAGGAGGCTAAACTCAGCCGGGTTTTTGCGGCTTATAGAATTTATGCGGTTCGCGTCAAATGGATATTGCCATACAAAAAAACATTATGATATCGTTTTCCGAAACCTTTCATTTTTCGTTTGACATGAAGTTTTATCTGTGATTTACAAATCAGCAATAATATTAAGAAGTCTGCGGCAATTGGTTGGCAGAAACATCCGCAAGGTAACTGCACATTGAACACTAATTTTTGTGGTTATTATTACATTGCCCTATCTTGAACTGCTCATCGCTGAAACGACTCTAAAATAGATCGTATTGAAAGCCACGGGCAGCAACAAAAAAGTCCGTGGCTTTTTTAAAAGCCTGGATTTACAGGTGACTAAATTTCAAAAAAAATGGAGGTGTGTATGTCAAGAAATATTTTCAGAATAATTTTTGTTTCATTTTTTAGTGTTTTAATGGCCGGTATAGTCTTCGCTGCTCCTCCCCTGAAGATTGGAGCGTTATTTTCCGTATCCGGGCCTGCTTCATTTCTCGGTGAGCCGGAACGCAATACGGCGGAAATGATGGTGGCGGATATAAACAAAGCCGGTGGAATAAAAGGGCGTAAACTGGAACTTATCGTCTATGATACTCAGGGCGATGCCACCAAGGCTGTTCAGGCTGTTAACAAACTGATTAAAGATGATAAAGTCGTCGCTATCATTGGTCCCAGCACGACAGGTGACAGCATGGCTGTGATTCCCGTCGTCGAAAAGGCTGAAATACCGATGATTTCATGCGCGGCGGGAATTAAAATAACCGATCCGGTAAAGAAATGGGTATTTAAAACAGCGCAAAATGACGTTCTTGCCGTAACAAAAATTTATAAGTATTTGCAGAAACAAAAAATTTCTAAAATAGCGATACTTACTGTTTCGGATAGCTTCGGTTCTTCAGGAAGAGAACAGCTTAAATTACAGTCTAAAGAATTCAGCATGCAGATAATTTCTGATGAAACTTATGGTCCGAAAGATGACGATATGACGGTTCAGTTAACAAAAATACGCGATAGCGAAGCTAAGGCGATTATCTGCTGGGGAACCAATCCCGGCCCGGCCAAAGTCGCAAGAAACGTCAAACAGCTGGGAATCAAGCTGCCTTTGTTTATGAGTCACGGTGTTTCCTCAAAGAAATTTATTGAGCTTGCCGGTGAAGGCGCCGAAGGAATTATCCTTCCTTCAGGGCGTGTCATAGTTGCCGATCAGTTGCCTAAGTCCGATCCGCAAAAGAAAGCGCTGATGAACTATGTAAATAAATATCGTGAAAAATATAAGGTGGAAGGCGATCATTTTGGCGGGCATGCCGGTGATGCGGTTATGCTGTTAAAGAGAGCTATCGAACAAGGAGCTTTCTCGTCCGCGGCAATTCGTGATCAGCTTGAGAAAACGAAAAAATTAGCTGGTATCGGAGGAACCTTCACTTATTCTTCGCAGGATCATGCCGGTTTGACCAGTGAAGCCTTTGTTCTGGTACAGGTTAAACAAGGTGACTGGAAATTGATTAAATAAATTTTATGACATAAATTAGTCAAACCGTATAAGCGGCGCGGGCGATGGTCATGCCTGCGCCGCATTAACATTAATGATGGATCGCAACATAAACTAAATGGACAGCTCCCGGCAATTATTTCAATACATCCTATCCGGCCTTTCTAACGGCGCTATTTACGCTTTGATCGGTTTTGGCTTCGCCATTATTTACAACGCTACCGGTATCATCAATTTTGCTCAAGGTGAATTTGTGATGCTCGGCGGAATGTTAACATTTTTTTTTCTTACCGTTTTACACCTGCCGCTCGTGCCGGCAATAGTTCTGGCCATTCTTATTTCGACAATTGTCGGAATCTTTTTTGAACGTCTCGCCATCAGACCTCTAAAAAATGCGAAGCCGCTCAGGCTGGTTATTATTACTATCGGCGCCAGCATTTTTATCCGCGGCGCAGCCATGCTTATCTGGGGAAAAGACACTCATGCCCTGCCCGCTTTTTCGGGTAACGATCCTCTTTATCTCGCCGGCGCAACTATCCTTCCCCAGCATCTCTGGATTTTTGCCGTAACTATTTTAATCATTATTGCCAGCAGAATATTTTTTAATTACAGCATTGTCGGCAAAGCCATGCGCGCCTGCGCTTATAATCCTCAGGCGGCAAGTCTGGTCGGCATTAATGTTAATAATATGGTTTTGCTTTCCTTTGTTATCAGTTCGGCCATCGGTTCAATGGCCGGAATAATCATTGCTCCGCTGACCATGACTTCCTATGATGTTGGTATCATGCTGGGGCTGAAAGGCTTTTGCGCGGTGATTATCGGCGGAATGAGCAGCGGTTTAGGCACTGTGCTGGGAGGACTTTTGCTGGGCTTACTGGAATCTTTAGGAGCCGGTTTTATCTCTGCCAGTTATAAAGATGCCATCGCCTTTATCATTTTGCTGTTGATACTCTTTGTCCGGCCGGAAGGCTTATTCAAGAAAAAGGAAACGGAAAGGTTTTAACTCCAGGAGCCCTGGTATTTTTCAGCAGAAAATAGTTCTGGTCTGAAAAGCGAGATTAAATATCATGACGGAAAAAAAACGCCAAATATTGATTTTTTTATTTTTTGCGGCTGTCGTGCTGTTGGCTCCGCTTTTTTTAAAAGGCAATTATCTTTTAAATGTGTTTGTTTTCGTCGGCATCAACACCATGCTGGCCATAGGGCTGAATCTCTTGATGGGATATGCCGGGCAGATTTCACTCGGGCACGCCGCCTTCTTTGGCTTGGGGGCATATATTTCCGGTATAATCACGACAAGATTTCCGGTTGATCCTTTTTTCGTCATCATTCTGGCTGCTGTTTGTGCCGGGGCGCTGGCTTTTGTTATCGGTTTTCCTATTTTAAAACTGAAGGGACATTATCTGGCGATGGCCACACTCGGTTTCGGTATTATCATGTATATTTTTTTTAACGAAACTGTTGGCTTAACCGGAGGCCCATCAGGATTATCCGGCATACCTAATCTTCATATCGGCTCATTGATTTTTGACAATGATCTGAATAATTATTATTTGGTCTGGCTGTTCACTTTAGTCGTGATGTTGTTATCAATCAATTTATCCCAATCAAGAATCGGCCGGGCGCTCAGAGCCATTAATGATTCGGAGATGGCTGCCCGTGTCATGGGTGTTAATGCCCGAATTCTAAAAGTTCAGATTTTTACAGTTTCCGCCGTTATTTCCGCTATTGCCGGAAGCCTCTACGCCCATATCATGACTTTTATTTCTCCGGCATCTTTCGGGTTCAATTTTTCTATAGAATTGCTTACGATGGTGGTTATCGGCGGTCTCGGCAGCATTTACGGATCATTTCTGGGTGCGGCAATTTTAACGATGCTTCCGGAATTACTGCGCGTTTTTCAGGATTTTGATATTATTATTTATGGATTAATGCTGATTTTGATGACGATGTTCATGCCGGGCGGCTTGATCAGCGGTATTCAAAAAATAGCGGAATTTGCCGACGCCAAAATAAAAGGAATGACCAGTAATAATGCTCAAACTTAACGGTATAACCAAAACCTTTGGCGGACTGACCGCACTGGAAGATGTTTCCTTCTCTGTGGCCGATGGTTCAATAACCGGTGTTATCGGTCCTAACGGCGCGGGGAAGACAACGCTGTTTAATATCATAACAGGCCTTTATGCCCAAACAGCGGGAGAAGTTTATCTTGATGAAAAGAAAATTTCGCTTTTTCCGCCGGAGGAGCTTGCCGGACTTGGTTTGGTGCGCACATTCCAAAATGTGGAACTGTTCGGGCAAATGACAGTTCTGGAAAATGTTATGGTCGGGCTCCACACCAGGAGTAAGAGCGGTATTTTTTCCAGTGCGTTCAAATTGCCCGGCCAAATTAAAGAAGAAAAGTATATTAAGGAAAAGAGTTTGCAGTGGCTGGAATTTACCGGCTTGTCGGATTTGGCTGATATCCAGGCTGGTAATTTACCTTTTGGCAAGGGAAGGCTGTTGGAAATTTCCCGGGCGCTGGCCATAGAACCTCGGGTTATTTTGATGGACGAGCCGGCAGCAGGGTTAAACAGTAGGGAAACAGCGGAACTTGCTTTGCTCATTCGCAGGATTAGAAAGTCCGGGATAACGGTGACGCTCGTGGAGCATGATATGGAACTGGTTATGGATATTTGTGATTCCATCATTGTTTTGAATCTGGGGAAAAAACTGGCGGAAGGAACGCCTCGGGAGATTCAGGAGAATCCTGCAGTGATATCAGCATATTTGGGATCGGATTGATGGCTTTGTCCGGGGAACATTCATTTAAAATTGTTCCCGCAGAATGGAATTAAAAGTTGCAAATTAGCGGCTTTGTAAAAAGTTCCAGAGGCAAGGCGTGCAAATATTGAGGAACGAGGCGTACTTTTTAGCGTACGCCGCAGTGACGAAATATGCAGCACAACGCTGCATATGGATTTTTTACAAGGTCGCTATGCTGAAAATAAAAAACATCAACACATATTATGGCCAGGCGCAGGCGCTGAAAAACGTTTCTCTGCATCTGGCCGAAGGAGAGATAGTAACTCTTATTGGCGCTAATGGCGCCGGGAAGACAACGCTTCTTAATTCTTTGTCCGGAATGGTGCCTCCTCGCAGCGGTCAGATTATTTTTAATAATATTCCCATAAATAATCTTGCTGCGCATCGAATTGTCCAGATGGGTATTTCTCAGGTGCCGGAGGGGAGGCAGGTTTTTAAACCTCTTTCTGTGGAGGATAATCTGGAATTAGGCGCCTATTTGCACTACAAGATGTTGGGCGGCGGCAAAGCTGAAGTGAAAAAAACCGGCGAAATGGTTTATGCTTTGTTTCCTATTCTAAGAGAGCGGCGAAAGCAGCTTGCCGGAACATTATCGGGCGGTGAACAGCAGATGCTCGCCATCGGCCGGGCGTTCATGGCCAGACCGAAATTGATGCTTCTCGACGAGCCTTCCATGGGGCTTGCGCCCATGGTGGCTCAGGAAATTTTTCGGGTTATTGAAAATTTGTCCCGGGAGAAGAAAACAACAATTCTTCTGGTCGAACAAAATGCGCGGGCGGCCCTAAAGATGGCTAATCGCGGCTATGTGCTGGAAAACGGCCGGTTGATTTTAGAAGGTACGGCTGCCGATTTATTAGAAAATAAAGATGTTCAGCGGGCATATCTCGGTAAAGATAAGAAAGAGATGTGGGAAAGATAAGTTTTGTAGGGTGGAACAAGCGAAGCGATTCCACCAAGGTGTTTTTCAACAGATTGAATTAACCGGAGGGTTTATTTATGAATATCTGGGACGCAACTCATGAGTGTATGTCACGGGATGAACTCGAACAACTGCAACTGGAAAGACTTCAGGCCATAATCAATAGAGTTCACAAAAATGTGACCCATTACCGGAAAATATTTAATGAACTTGGTATTATCCCGGAAGATATTTGTTCCTTGTCGGATTTGACAAAACTTCCGCTTACCACCAAAGATGACTTAAATCTCAACTATCCCTATGGCATGTTTGCCGTGCCTCTGCGGGAAGTTGTCCGAATTCATTCTTCCTCAGGGACCACCAGCAAACCGATAGTAATGGGTTATACGAAAAATGATATAAAAATATGGTCTAATCTGGTGGCGCGTTTTATGACTGCCGCCGGAGTAACTCATGATGATGTAGTGCAAATAGCTTTCCGTTACGGTCTTTTCACCGGAGCTTTCGGCGTGCATTATGGCGCGGAAACAATTGGCGCGTCGGTTATTCCGATGGGTACCGGAAACACGGAAAAGCAAATTATGATTATGCAGGATTATAAAACGACGGTATTGGTTAGCACACCCAGCTATGCGATTGCTTTGGCTGATCGCATTGAACAGCTGGGCGTGGATCCGAAATCACTTTCGTTGAAAGTTGGGCTCTTCGGTGGAGAGCCATGGTCGGAAAAGATGCGCACCGAAATTGAAAGCAGGCTATTGTTGAGCGCGACTGATAATTACGGTCTTTCCGAGGTAATTGGTCCCGGTGTTGCCGGTGAATGTTCATGTAAAGAAGGATTGCATATTTATGAAGACGCGTTCATCCCGGAGATTATTGATTCCGAAACAGGCGCGGCATTGCCGTCCGGCAGTACGGGAGAACTTGTGCTTACTACACTTACCAAAGAAGCCTTTCCCATGATTCGCTACCGGACAGGGGATATTACCAGCCTCGACTATGCTCAATGTGAATGCGGCAGAACTTTAGTGCGCATGAAAAAAATAATGCAGCGTTCCGACGATATGCTGATTATAAGAGGTGTAAATGTGTTTCCTTCGCAAATCGAGGAAGCGCTTTTCAGTGTCGCGCAGGGTGAAACACCCTATCAGCTTATCGTGGAAAGAAAAGGAGCAATGGACAGCCTGGAGTTGATTATTGAAGTTACGGATAAAATCTTTTCTCTGGAACTGCAAAAG
>Ga0208584_1000200_pt1 | contig 10417 bp, 8 predicted proteins | sample NGESurdeep072012_4_FD_184460 | JGI IMG/M metagenome (GOLD analysis project Ga0208584, IMG submission 184460) | Arctic peat soil microbial communities from Barrow, Alaska - NGEE Surface sample 415-1 deep-072012 (SPAdes) | ecosystem: Environmental > Terrestrial > Soil > Wetlands > Peat ...
GCCTGCGCAGCCTCGAGCGCGACGCGCAGCCGTTCGGCGTGCTGCTGCAGCGGCTCGGCGGGCGGAAGCTCCAGCGTGTGCTGGGCGTCGCTCGCCTCGTACTGCCGGCGCAGGCCGGCCGCCCGGGGGACCGGGTCCGTGATCACGGCCGGACTATAACGCCGCATGGACGCTCTCGAGAGGGATCGGAAACGGGTGCGACGTACGCGGGTCGCTGAAGGAGAAACGCGACCACCAAGAAGATCGGTACCTATGCGGCCTCAGCTGATCGGGTTCGCCTCGGATTCCGGGTCACTCGCCCAATTCAATCTCATCGGGTTGCCGCGAGAGCTTCCCCACAGCCAGCACGACCCCGAGCATCAGCAGCCAGCTCGCGGTCCGAACGCCGTCGAGGACACCCTCCGCGGTTATCGGGAGCAGCAGGAAGCGGGCAGGCGCGATGAATGGCACCCAGGCAAACAGCAGTGTCGCTCCTGCCACGACCCGCCTCCGACGTGAGTGCCCCTCGTCACCCGCGACCCGCAGCAGATAGGCCATCGGTACAAGCACGAGCATGTCGTCGTAGAGCTGGTGGTAGGTCCACACCCGAGCGACCACGGCGCACACCGCCATCAGCCACCAGGGGTCTTGGCTGCGGTGGCGCCACACCCATCCCCCCAATGCAAGCAGCAGCAGCATCGACACGGCAGGAATCCAACTGTCCACGCCCGATCCTCGCAGCCAACTCTCCAGATTCCCGTACCCTCGGCTGATCACGGCTGTTCGATTGGCGGCCAGCCACGCGTCGATCAAGTCGGGGAGCGGGAGACCCTGGAAGCGGGCGGCGACGAGCGTGACCACTGCGTAGCCGCCACCGGCGGCCAGGCACGCGGCCGGGTTCGCGGCCGCCAGCAGTGGCACCCAGAACAGGGGTGCCGTGAGGGTAGGCTTGACCAGGGCCGACAAGAGCAGGAGGGCGGCTCCAGCCTGCCGCACCACGCTCGACGGACTCCGGCAGGCGAGCACGACACCGGCAAGGGCGAGGGCCACGGTCGGGACCGTGAGCTGGCCGACGGCGACGGAGTAGCTGACCGCCTGGGACGAGGCGACCGTCAGGACCACGAGCATCCGCGTCTCGACGCTGCGTGCGTCCGCCGCGCGGAGCAGCACCGCGATGAGTGCCACCAAGCTCGCGACCACGACGACGGCCCACAGGTAGCGCGCCGCCACGGGAGTGGTCCACGCCAGGAGCGGCCAGAGCATGGCGTAGGTGGCCGGCGGGTATCGAGCCGGTCCGATGTGGCCATACACCGGCTCGCCGCTGAACCAGGCGCGCACCTCGGTCCGCCGGGAGAGGAGATCCATGGCGGCGTGCGGGTCGTTGGCTACCAGGAGCACGTGGAACCCTGCGGTGAGCCGCTCCGCAGCCAGCAGCGCGAGCGCCACAAACGCGACGATGAACAGCCATCGCCTGGGCCGTCTCCAGACGGTGCGCCTCCCGCGACAAGCCTCGTCCGTCGGTTGCTCGTCCACGCGTCCTCTGCCGACTCCCTGGGCCGGCATGATACGGAACCTCTGCGACCCTTGGCGAGCGCTCGCATGCATCCCAGACCCATCCCCTTGGTCTCGGGCGAGCAATGGAAGACATCAGCCGAGAGCCGCTGAAGCCGATGTGAGGCACGCCGCAAACCGGGAGACCGACCTACTCATGCAATCAGGCACGTATCGTTGCGGGTGACGAAACCGCCTCGTGCCTCTATGATCGCGTCATGCGAGCCCCAAGCCTGCCGCCGCTCGTCGTCTCCCTCGTGTCCTGCCTGACGCTGGCAAGCGCCCTTGCCGCCTCCGAGGCCAAGCCCTACTTCACTCTGCACGAGGTCGGCCCCGGCGTCTTCGCTGCGATCTGCGTCCCCGGGAGCGGGGCGGGGAGCAACGCCGGCTTCATCATCGGCGACGATGGCGTCGCGGTCGTCGACACTTTTCAATCGAGCGCCGCCGCGGAGCAGCTGCTCGCGGCCATCCGCGAGCGAACCAAGCTGCCCATCCACTTCGTCGTCAATACTCACTATCACCTCGATCACGTGGCCGGGAACGGCGTCTTCCGCGACGCCGGCGCGACGATCGTCGCGCAACGCAACGTGCGGGCGTGGGAGCGGACGGAAAACCTCAAGTGGTGGGCGCCGAACGTGCCTCCCGACAAGCGGACCTGGGTCGAGTCGTTCGTCCTGCCGAACCTGGTCTACGACGACGGGGTCGACCTCTACCTCGGCAACCGCCGGCTGGAGGTGCGGGTGCTGCCCGGGCACACCGGCAGCGACTCGGTGGTGTTCGTGCCCGACGCCGACGTCGTCTTCACCGGCGACCTCTTCTGGAACGCCACCCTTCCTAACACGACGGACGCCGACACGGCCGCCTGGGTGACGTCGGACGAACGGCTGCTCGCGGACCACCCTGCGGCGACCCTCGTCCCCGGCCACGGCGAGGTCGGCAAGGCCGCCGACGTGGCGGCGTTCCGCGGCTACCTCGAGGCCCTGCGCGGCGCGGTCGCCTCCGCCCGGCGGAACGGCCTGAGCGGCGAGGCGCTGGTCTCCGAGGTCCGCGGCAGGCTCGCCCCCCGCTTCGCACGCTGGGGGTTCTACGATCACTTCATTACGCCGAACATCACCCAGATGGATGCCGAGCTCGCCGGGACCAAGCGCCACCCCATCCCGGTGAGGTGAGCGTGCGCAGCGCCGATGCCGCCGGCGGCGCGCTCGGTGCTTCCTTCCCGTTCCTTTGACTCGAGGCTGCTCGATTGCGAAACCATCCCCAATAGAGGTGAGACAGCGACGTGTTCGACCTGCCGTCTACCGACGATAGAGAGCCACACCAGAATGGATTGAATGAGATACCTCGTACCTATCCGGGCCGGAGGGCCGGGTCCGGTGAGAACCCTACGCATTTGGAACGCGTATGCTGATGCGAGGAAACGTCTGCGCGGGAGGGACACCCATGAAGCGTGTGAGGACGACACTGCTGGTGACGCTCGTCGCGATCCTGGTCTGCGGCGTTGCGGCCGCGGCCGAGACTCCGAACCCGGGAACCGCCGCCCCGCAGCCGGCGGCGGCGCACTTCGATCCTGACGCGGCCACGGCCGCCTACCTGGCCGGGCTCTCGCCGGAGGCGCGGGCGAAGTCCGACGCCTACTTCGAGGGCGGCTACTGGCTGATCCTGTGGGACCTCGTCGCCGGCCTGGTCGTCGCCTGGCTGTTCCTCGGCACCGGGCTCTCGGCGCGGATGCGCGACTGGGTCGAGCGGGTCACCCGCTTTCGGTGGCTGCAGACGGCCCTCTACTCGCTGCAGTACATCGTCATCGCCGGCCTGGTGATGCTGCCGTGGAGCACCTACGAGGGCTACTTCCGCGAGCACCAGTACGGCATGTCGAATCAGACGCTGGGCGGCTGGCTCGGCGACCAGGCGAAGGGCCTGGCGATCGGGCTGGTCCTCGGCACCCTCGCGATCACCGCGATCTACGCCGTTCTGCGCAGGGCGCCTCGCACGTGGTGGCTGTGGGGTTCGCTCGTCCTCATTGCCTTCGCGATGTTCGGCGCGGCAATCGCGCCCGTCTACCTGGAGCCCGTGTTCAACAAGTTCAAGCCGCTGGCCGACATGCCGCTCAAACAGGAGATCCTCTCGATGGCGCGCGCGAACGACATCCCGGCGACCGACGTCTACGAGTTCGACGCCTCGAAGCAGACCAAGCGGATGAGCGCGCACGTCAGCGGGCTGCTCGGCACGACGCGGATCAGCATGAACGACAACCTGTTGACCCGAGGCTCGGACGAGGAGATCAAGGCGGTGCTCGGCCACGAGATGGGCCACTACGTCCTCAACCACGTCTACAAGGGGATGGTGTTCATCGGCGTCATCATCGTCGTCGGCTTCGCGGCGCTGCGGTGGGCGTTCGACGCGCTGCAGGCGCGCTTCGGCGCCCGCTGGGGGATCCGCGGCGTCAGCGACGTCGCCGGGCTGCCGCTCCTCCTGTTCCTGTTCTCGGCGTTCATGTTCGTCCTGACGCCGGTCAACAACACGATCACGCGCACCATGGAGGCCGAGGCCGACAACTACGGCGTCAACGTCGCCCGCCAACCGGACGGCTTCGCCCAGGCGGCGCTGCACCTGTCGGAGTACCGCAAGATGAAGCCCGCACCGGTAGAGGAGTTCGTCTTCTACGACCACCCGAGCGGCTGGAACCGCATCCACCGGGTGATGGTGTGGAAGGCGGAGCACCTCAAGGACGCGGACATCGTGGCCTACGACGCCGCGCACCCCGACACCCCGGGGATGGCGAAGAAGGAGTAGCACCCCTCGAGCGGACCGGCGCGGAAGAACGGCGGCTATCGGCACCGGCTATCACCGCCTCGCCTTCTTACCGCAGTTTCGACCAGTCGATGCGCCAGCGCGGCACAATCTCGCCGTAGCCGGCCTTGAGCCGAGGGTGTTGTCGGGCGATGCTCCAGGCATGGACGAGGATCGGGTCATCGAGGACTGCTCCCGAAGGTGGTCCCTTGGCAGCAGCTCCGGTGGGATGGCCTAGGATGGCGGCGCGGCCGGCTGCTTACGGGAAATGTCGGCAACCTCGGCTTGGCTGGCAACGTAGAGTTCGACGGAGGGGCTCCATGAAATTCCGACTGTTCGTGTTCCTCACGGCCTGTGGGTTCCTCATCTTCGCGCTCATGATGACATTCGTCCCCGTCATGCCGGCGTTGGCCAACTACGCGACAAGCGCTGGGTTCCTTGTCGTCTTCGGCGCTCTTTGGTGGGTCGCAAGGGACGGACATCGGCTGAGCCGATTCCGGCCAGTGTTCTTTGCCTACTTCACGGCGGTCTTTGGTCTCTCGTTGGGGTTCTTCTTCGCAGATAGGGCGCTCGAGCTCTTTGGCCTGACGACGCGTACCCCGGTCGGAATCGCTGTGGCGAAGCTCGTTCAAGCGTCGCTGATCGTGATCGGTATTCTCTCCGTGGCGAGGATCTGCGGCGAAAGCCCCACATCGCTCTACATCCGGAAAGGCCGTTTGATACTCGGCCTCAGCGTGGGCGTGATCACCGCTGCCGCACTTGCGGCCCTGAGCCTGCTGCAACCGGCGGTCAGGGCCCTCGGCTCGGCCAGGCTCATGTCGTTGGCCCCATGGATCATGCTCTTCGTGGTATCCAACGCGTTCATGGAGGAACTCCTATTCCGTGGGTTGTTTCTTGGGCGATACGAGCCACTGATCGGAAGATGGCCGGCAGTTCTTTCGACCGGGCTGGCGTTCACCCTGGCGCACATGCAGGTCAAGTACGCACCGGAATTGCTGTTCTTCCTGGTCGTCACATTCGGCTTCTCAATCGCATGGGGTTGGTTGATGCAGAAGACCGGGAGTCTCTGGGGATCGGTTGTGTTCCACGCCGGCGCCGACCTGCTGATCATTCTGCCCATCTTCAGCAGTCTCGGTGCAGCCTGATGCAGACAAACGGATCGGTACCCGGTATCACCATCTCACCTTCTTAACGTAGCTTCGACCAGTCGATGCGCCAGCGCGTGCCGGTCTTGATCCAGACCAGCGGCTTGCGCTTGTCGGCGGGCGTGGCGAGGGCCAGGTGGTAGAGGGCGTCCACCCTCCAGTAGAAGCCGCGCGTGTGGGGCGTGTCGGACCAGCCGAACAGGCGGACGTCGAGGTGGTGGGCGAACTCGTGCAAAAGCGTGTTGAGCATGCCGCGGTAGCTCGTCACCTTGCCCAGGATCGCCGTGCGCATCCAGACCCGGAGGACGGCGGTCGCAAAGGTGTAGTCGCCGTGGAGCTCGGACTCGAGGTGGCCGTCCCGGACCCGGTGCGGCCGCACGCCCAGGACCTTGAGCCGGGGCGGCGGCACGCCGTAGAACGCCGCGAGACGGTCGAGCAGCTCCTGGCCCGCGCGGCGAACCCCTGGGGCCTGCGCAGCCTCGAGCGCCGCGCGCAGCCGCTCGGCATCCTGCTGCAGCGGCTCGGCGGGCGGAAGCTCCAGCGTGTGCTGGGCGTCGCTCGCCTCGTACTGCCGGCGCAGACCGGCTACCCGGGGGACAGGGTCCGTGACCACGGGCGGAGGATAGCGCTGCGAGGAGGCGCAAGGAGCGCAGTTGGCTGCCTGACGGGCACGAGATCGCCACGGTTCCCTCGCCCCCCAGCGCGGGACCCGGGGGTCTCGCGATGACCGTTGGTGGGCGAGCGGAGCGGCCCGCGGCAACTTCCTCCGCGTTCTGTCGTATGGTTACGGGAAGGCAACCAAGGCAAGAGCCCATGTTGGAAGTGACCGCACTCCGCAAGAGCTACGGCGACATCGTCGCGGTGGACGGGGTCAGCCTGAGCGCCGGCCGGGGTGAGACGATCGGGCTGCTCGGGCCGAACGGGGCCGGCAAGACCACGACCGTGTCGATGATCGCGGGCCTGCTGCGGCCCGACTCCGGCACGGTGCTCATCGACGGCCGGGCGCTCGCGGGCGACACGGACCCCGCCAAGCGGGCGATCGGCCTCGTCCCCCAGGACATCGGCCTCTACCCGGAGATCTCCGCCCGCGAGAACCTCCACCTGTTCGGGGCGCTGTACGGCATGGACCGGGCGCAGCGGCGGCGCGCGATCGACGCGGCGCTCGACCTGGTGGGGCTCGCCGAGCGGGGCAAGGACAAGGTCAGCGGGTTCTCCGGCGGCATGATGCGCCGGCTCAACCTGGCGGCGGCGCTGTTGCACGACCCGCAGCTGCTGCTGCTCGACGAGCCGACGGTGGGCGTGGACCCGCAGAGCCGCAACGCCATCTTCGACAACCTCGAGACGCTCAAGAAGCGCGGCAAGACGCTGCTCTACACCACCCACTACATGGAGGAGGCCGAGCGCCTCTGCGACCGGATGGTGATCATCGACCACGGCAAGGTGATCGCGGACGACACGCTGCAGGGCTTGCACCGCCTCCTCCCCGTCGCGAACGTCCTGACCGTCGAGCTCGAAGCCTCCAAGAGCGACGCCCTGCGGCCCGAGGACGTGCGGGCGCTCCCGGGCGTGCAGTCGGTCGAGATCGACGGCGCGACGCTGCGGATCGGCGTCCGCGACCTGGCGGCCGATTCGCCGGGGATCCTCGGGTGGCTCGTCGCGCACGGCCGTCCGTTCTCGCACGTGGCGAGCGAGCGGGCCAGCCTCGAGACGGTGTTCCTCACGCTCACGGGAAGGAGCCTGCGCGACTGATGCTCGCCCCGTTCCTCGCCCTCACCCGCAAAGACCTGAAGCTGTTCTTCAGCAACCGGCGCGCCCTCTTGATGACCGTCGCGGCGCCGATCGCGATCGGGTCGTTCTTCGGCTACATCTTCGGGGGCGGCGGCGCTTCGACCGAGCCCAGCCGCATCCCGGTACTGGCCGTGGACCAGGACGGCAGCGCGATCTCGCGCGAGATCACCGCCGCCCTGACGGCCGACAAGAACCTCGCCGTGAAGGCCGCCACCCTGGAGCAGGCGCGCGAGGCCGTGCGCAAGGGCAAGGCCACGGTCGCGTTCGTCATCCCGAAGGAGTTCGGCGCCGACGCGGGGCGCGCGTTCTTCAACGGCGCGGCGGCCAAGCCCGAGATCGGCGTGCTCTACGACCCGTCGCACGCGGCGGAGATGGGGATGGTCGAGGGGATCCTCACCGGCCACGTGATGGAGGCGGTGAGCAAGGAGATGTTCAACGGCCCGACCGGCCGCGCCGTGGCGAGGGACACGCTCGCGCAGCTCGAAACGAGCACCATGCCGGCGAACCAGAAGACGAGCCTGCGCGAGCTGCTGCACGGCCTCGACGGGTGGAACGCGGCGCGCGAGGCCGATGCGACTCCCGGCCGGCAGGCGCCGCGCGCCGGGCTCACCGTCCCCTACCGGGTGAAGACCGAGGCGGTGACCTCGGGCGCCGGTGTGAAGTACAACGGCTACGCGCACTCGTTCGGCGGGATGGGGATCCAGTTCATCCTGTTCATGGGGATCGAGGTCGGTATCGGCCTGCTGACGCAGCGCCAGACCGGCGTGTGGAAGCGGCTGCGCGCCGCGCCGCTGTCGCGGGGCGTCCTGCTCGGCAGCCGGGCGACCAGCGCGGCGCTGACCTCGATGTTCGTCCTGATGGTGCTGTTCGCGTTCGCCCGCGTGGTCTTCGGCGTGCATATCGAGGGCAGCGTGGCGGGGTTCCTCGGGGTGTGCGCCGCGTTCTCGCTGATGACCGCGGCGTGGGGGCTGCTGATCGCCGCGCTCGGCAAGACGCCCGAGGCGACGCGCGGCCTGGCGATCGTCACGACCCTGTTCATGGTCATGCTCGGCGGCGCGTGGGTGCCGACGTTCGTGTTCCCGGGGTGGCTGCAGAAGCTGACCGTCGTGATCCCGACCCGCTGGGCGATGGACGGCCTCGACGCCACGACCTGGCGCGGGCTCGGCTTTGCCGCCGCCGCGCTCCCGATCGCGCTGCTCACCGGCTGCGCCCTCGTGTTCGGCGCGCTTGCCGTGCTGCGCTTCCGCTGGGAAGTCGACGGCTGAGGCAGCCGCTCACCAAGACTCGGGCAGCTCGCAATCGAGCGCCGATGAGTTCGAGGGGCGGTCGAGGCGCGGGTCGGAGGCTATCATCGCGTGCCCGCGGACGTCCTGGCGCGGCAGCTCCGCCAGATCACGAGGAAAGGAGCAGCACAGGTGGCTATCAGTGAACATGCCAAAGAGATCCTCACTCAGTTCACCCGCGAGGTGTGGAGTGAGGGGAATATCGAAGCCGCAGGGAAGTACATCGCACCGAGGTACACGATCCGGCACGATCCCGGAGACCCATGGGAGGGCCGGGAACTCGACCTCGCCGCCTACAAGGAACGCGTCAAGACGTTGCGTGCCGCGTTTCCCGATCAGTCGTTCGACATCCAGGAACTCTTCGCCGACGGCGACGCCGTCGTGATGACGTGGTTCTGGTCGGCCACGCACGCGGGGGATATTCCGGGATTCCCCGCCACCGGCAGACGGATCACGATGTCTGGAGCCACGGTCTACTATTTCGACGGCAGTCGACTCACCGGGCACTGGCAGATCACCGATCGTCTCGGCATGTATCAGCAGCTCCAGCGGGCGTCGACCGGCGCCTGACCGCCGTCCGCCCGACCCGGCGTTGCAGCGGTTGCGCGATGGGGTCGCACGACGCCCCCGCACCTGAACGTTGCGCCTACTCCTTCAGCTGGCTTGAGGGCGGCACCGACACCATCGGAAGGCAATGCGGGCCTTTCTGAACCGGGCACCGAGCATATTGTCAATATGCGTGAACGTGGCTCGGCTGGGCCTTCTTTGCCCACTCGCGCTTGATTCAGCGAGCCTTAGGCGGAGCGGCTTCGGTGCGGTCGATCTTCGCCTTCAGTTCCTCGCGGCTCTCATCGCTGATCGCATCACAGGCGAGCGCCCTTCGCCACTCGACGAGCGCGCTGTCGACGCGACCTTCCCGGTTCAGGATATCGCCGAGGTGCTCCCGGACGGTCGGCCTGTCGAAGGCCTCGAGAGACTGCCGCGCAAGCTCCTCTGCTTCGCGGTAGCGGCCGAGTCGGAACAGAACCCAGGCCTTGGTGTCCTGGACGTTGGGGTTGGACGGTTCGAGAGTGAGCGCCTCGTCGGCAAACGCGAGAGCCTCGGTCAGTTCAATGTCGCGATCCGCGTTGACGTAGGCCAGATCGTTGAGCAGACCGGCCGAGTCGGGCGAGGCCGCCAGCCCGCTGCGCAGGACGCCCTCGCCCTCCTCCAGGAAACCCTGTTCCTTGAGGAGAGACGCGAGTCCCTCGACAGCCGCCTCGTCGTGAGGATTCCGGTCCCGGACCTCGCGCAGCAGGAATTCCGCCTTGCCGGTTGCCCAGTTCGCTTCGTAATAGGACGTCAACGCGACCAACGCTGAGGGACTTAACCTTGCTGCGCGCCAGAGTTCATCCTCGACGCCTCGGGCAGCCTCGGAGTGGCCGGCCTGGGTTTCGAGATCCAACAACGTCACCCGGTATCTGGCGGAGCCCGGTTCGAGGCGGATCGCCTCCCTTGCCTCGGCCAGCGCCTCACCGGGTGGGCATCCCTCCTCGATGAGCAGCTTCGCCAGAGCATCGTGCGGAGCTGCGAAGGACGGAGCAAGGCGAATCGCCGTACGCAACGCCCCCTCCCGCGAGCACGAATCGGCCAGGTCTCCACGACCGAGAGTTCCGAAGCGATATTGGACCATCGCATCGTCCGGGCTCAGCTTCTGTGCTTCGGCGAGCGCGGCGGTGGCCTCGGCCCCGTGGCACGGGTTGTAGAGGAGCAGCCCCTGAACCAGGTGGGCGGAACCCAGCCCCGGCTCGGATCTCAACGCCTCGTAAGTCATCTCGCTCGCCGTCTTCCGCTGGCCCGTCCGCAGCATGAACTCGGCCAAACGCGCGGCAGCCTCCGCCGGGC
>Ga0208584_1000204_pt1 | contig 10305 bp, 9 predicted proteins | sample NGESurdeep072012_4_FD_184460 | JGI IMG/M metagenome (GOLD analysis project Ga0208584, IMG submission 184460) | Arctic peat soil microbial communities from Barrow, Alaska - NGEE Surface sample 415-1 deep-072012 (SPAdes) | ecosystem: Environmental > Terrestrial > Soil > Wetlands > Peat ...
CCTTTTTGGCGATACCTTTAAGAGGATAATCAAGGAAGCCCGCGACAGGCATTATCTTATTTATATCTGTAGGCCGTCTGAGGCTCGGATCTGGAAAATATATATGGGAAGGAGACGATGGTTCCTTTCTCCGAGCATAAGCATGATTCTCAGAGCATAAGGATGATTAGCAGTAAGATAACTTTCCACAGAGGCGCGGTGCAGAAAAGATGTCAACCAAGATAAATTTGAATCGGGTGGAGATGCCTAAGCAATCCCCTGAGTTGAGGAGGCACAACTTCCAGGAGGTTGCCCTGGGATACAGTCCAGAGCAGGCGGCAGAAGAGGCGGCCAGATGTCTTCAATGCAAGAAGCCCAAGTGCGTCGAAGGCTGTCCTGTAGGCGTAGAAATTCCGGTCTTCATTCGTGCCCTGCGGGACGGGGATATGCCTGAGGCGGCCCTGTCACTTAAGAGAAAGAACAGCCTGCCCGGAATCTGCGGCCGGGTCTGTCCCCAGGAGGTACAGTGCGAGTGTCGGTGCGTTCTGGCCAAGAAGGGGGCGCCAGTGGCCATAGGCCGCCTGGAACGCTATGTGGCCGACTGGGAGCAGACCACGAAAAAATGCCCTGTATGCGAACTTGTGCCTCCCTCCGGCAAACGTGCCGCGGTTGTCGGCTCGGGTCCCGCGGGCCTCACATGCGCTGCAGATCTGGCCAGAATGGGCCACAAGGTGACCATCTTCGAGGCCCTGCATGATGGCGGCGGCGTCCTGGTCTACGGCATTCCTGAGTTTCGGCTCCCTAAAGACATCGTCCGATCGGAGATCGAGTACGTGAAATCCTTAGGCGTCGATCTGGAGCTTGACTCCGTCGTGGGAAGGCAGGTTCAGGTGGAAGGCCTGTTCAAGGAGGGCTATAATGCTGTATTCCTGGGCATCGGTGCGGGGGCACCCCGTTTTCTCAACATTCCCGGCGAAAACCTGAGCGGCGTTTACTCTGCCAACGAATACCTGACGCGAGTCAACCTGATGAAGGCCTACAAGTTCCCGGATTACGATACGCCCGTAAAGATCGGAAAACGGGTGGCTGTAGTTGGCGGAGGTAACGTGGCCATGGATGCCGCTCGCTCTGCCATGCGCCTCGGGGCAGATGAGGTGCACGTGATATACCGCCGCTCCCGCGAGGAGATGCCAGCTCGCTTGGAGGAGGTGGAGAACGCTATGGAGGAGGGCGTGATCTTCGACTTCCTGACCAACCCCACGCGCTTTTTAGGAGACGATCGGGGGATGGTCAAGGCCATGGAGGTCGTGCAGATGGAGCTTGGCGAGCCTGATGCCAGCGGACGGCGCAGCCCGTGTGTGAAATTGGGATCCGAGCATATCGTTGATGTGGATACTGTCGTCATCGCTGTGGGAACCGTGCCTAACCCCCTCATCGCCTCCAGCACTCCGCAGCTTAAGACCACCAAATGGGGGACAATAGTTGTGGATGAGCGAGGCCGCACGACCATGGAGGGCGTCTGGGCCGGGGGAGACATCACCAGCGGCGGAGCGACGGTCATCAGCGCCATGGGCGCGGGAAAGATCGCGGCCGCGGATATGGATGGGTGGCTGAAGAAGGATGGGAAGTGGAGCTAGAGACGGTATTGCATATATTTTTAAAATCGTCAAATGCTTTAGCGACCGTGACCTGCCAATCTTGCCTAGCAGAAAGCAAGAAAGATGTGGGCCTCGTGGGCCGGTCCTGGCCAAGGGCGAGCGGTTGTCTCGCGTTTGCATCTCTTGCAGGAAGGTTGAAGCTGTTCCAGTAGGAGTTGATCTTATGGTTTTATGGAGTTGTGCTTCGGAGACGCTTACGCTTTCAACTGCGATTTGTTCTCCTGGGGTGCCGCGCGCGGTGAAACGCGCGGGAGGTGGTGGGGCTCCCCTCAACGCCGGGGTGGCTCGGATATTTGGCAGCTGAGAGGTTGATGGATTTTGGATAGGGTTTGCTCTTCTGGTTTTCTGGGGCCTGGTTTCGAAGCCTTTTGCTTTTTTTTTAAATTTGTCAGCGGTGAATTGCGATTAAGTAAGACAGACTGCCGGCAAGTGCTCCATCGAATTTTATAAATATATAAATATTCTATGGTCAGGCTGGGATAGGCAGGGCGATGCTTCGCTCATTGAACCGACGGCCGTTTTAGGGCCGGGAGAGCAGTGTCATCTTGATCCCCATCTGCAACTACCCGAGAAGGCGAGACTGCTCGTGCACCTCATCCGATTTTTCCTGGTCGGCGATGAAGTTGCCTGCATCGTCTTTGGCAGGCATGCATTTCCCAGGGCCTGTGATCGAGAACTTCGCCGGCGATGTTAGCTATAACACATTGAGTCAAAAGCAATTCCATCTTCGTCCCTTAGTTTCTCGCAATTAGCATATATTAGAAGTCACGACTTTCTGCATAGACTTTTAGGATGAGGGTGATCGAGACGGCTTTAGAGGATGCTGGAGGAAAACCGGAAGAGAAAACGAGACGAAAGATCGACAGTCTCCTAGAAGATGTAGGCTGAGCATCATCAAAACCGCTTATGGGAGGCGGTCGGAGAGCTGCGGTCCAATTCCAAGATTAAGTCCTCAGAATGCTCAGTTCCGGTGCTCAAACTGTTGAAGGAATGCAAGCTCTGGGTCTATGGCATGCCGTCAATGCGGACGCCAACTTCACATGGGCGCAGCACTTCATCTCGACTGCGGTGCTTGAACGGACGCTATAATCCCGAAAATATCGAACAAAGGTTGCTTACCATGGCTCTCAAGAAATCCGAACTCTACTCCTCTCTATGGCAGTCCTGCGATGAACTGCGCGGCGGCATGGACGCCAGCCAGTACAAGGACTATGTTCTCGTCTTGCTGTTTATCAAATATGTCAGCGACAAGTACGCCGGCGTGCCTTACGCGCCTATCACCATCCCTGAGGGCGCGAGCTTCAAGGACATGGTTGCTCTCAAGGGCAAATCGGACATTGGCGACCAGATCAATAAGAAGATCATCCGCGTGCTGGCCAATGCCAACAAGCTTTCCGACTTCCCAGATTTCGACGACGCCACCAAGCTTGGCAGCGGCAAGGAGAAAGTAGAGCGGCTAAGTGCTTATAACGCAATAACCTCTTTATATAAATATGTTAGCATGATTGATGCATAGCTTAGGCATATCGATCTCTAGAGATCTCTATACGAATATCCACCTAGGTTATTACGCTACAACCACTAACCAATCTGATCGCCATCTTCGAGAACCCAGCCCTGGACTTCTCAAAAAACCGCGCCGACAACGACGACATCCTCGGCGATGCTTATGAATACCTCATGCGGCACTTTGCCACCGAGAGCGGCAAGAGCAAGGGGCAGTTCTACACCCCTGCCGAGGTCAGCCGTGTCATAGCGCAGATCCTTGGCATCCACGAAGCCAAGACCGGCCCCGACACCACCGTTTATGATCCCACCTGCGGCTCCGGGTCGCTGCTGCTAAAGGTCGCCGACGAAGCCCGAACGCCTGTCACCCTCTATGGGCAGGAAAAGGACGCTGCCACCAGCGGTCTCGCTCGAATGAACATGATCCTGCATAACAATCCCACCGCGCTCATCGTGCAGGGAAACACCCTGGCCGCCCCCAAGTTCAAGGACGGCGACACCCTGAAGACCTTCGATTACGTCGTCGCCAATCCGCCGTTCTCCGATAAGCGCTGGAGCACGGGCCTCAATCCGCTGAAGGACCCCTTTGAGCGCTTCAAGTCGTTCGGAGTTCCGCCCGCCAAGCAGGGGGACTATGCCTATCTGCTGCAAATTGTCCGCTCGCTCAAGAGCACAGGCAAGGGCGAGTGCATTCTGCCGCACGGCGTTCTCTTCCGGGGCAATGCCGAGGGCGAGATTCGGCGCAATCTCGTGAGGAAGGGCTACATTGTGGGCATCATCGGCATGCCGGCCAACATCTTCTACGGCACCGGCATTCCCGCCTGCATCATCGTCATCGACAAGCAGGACGCACACGCCCGCAAGGGAATCTTCATGATCGATGCCAGTCATGGCTTCATGAAGGACGGACCCAAGAACCGCCTGCGTGCGCAGGATATCCATAAGATCGTTGACACCTTCACCAAGCGGCTCGATATCCCCGGTTACTCTCGCATGGTTTCCCTGGAGGAGATCGAGAAGAATGAGTTCAACCTCAATCTGCCGCGCTACATCGATAGCCAGCAGAAGGAAGACATTCAAGACATCGAGGGCCATCTTCGGGGCGGCATCCCGGGGCGGGATGTGGAGGCGCTTTCAAATTATTGGGCCGTCTGCCCGAACCTGAAAACTGCCCTCTTCAAGGAAATTCGACCCGGCTATTTTGCTCTGGCCGTGGAAAAGGAAGCCATCAAGCCTGCCATCTTCGGCCATCCGGAGTTCGTCGCCTTCACCACGGGCATGAATGCCCACTTCGGCGAGTGGAGAAAAAGCAGCGCGGCCACGCTCAAAGCGCTCCGGCCCGGCTTTATCCCCAAAGATGTGATACTTGCGCTGTCCAGTGATCTGCTCACACACTACGCCGATATGCCGCTCATCGACAAATACGATGTTTATCAGCACCTGATGGACTACTGGGAGAAGAGCATGCAGGACGACTGCTACCTGATCGCCGCCGACGGTTGGAAGGCCGAGACCTATCGAGTCATCGAGAAAGACAAAAAGGGCAGGGAAAAGGACAGGGGCTGGACCTGCGACCTCGTGCCCAAGGCCCTCATCGTCGCCCGCTACTTTGCCCAGGATCAAGCCGCCATCGACCGGCTCGCTTTCGAGCTGGATAGCGTAACCGCCCGCATGACCGAGCTGGAAGAGGAGCACGGCGGCGAGGAAGGCGCTTTCTCGGAGTTGGAAAATGTGAACAAGGGCAACGTCGCCGCCCGGCTGAAGGAGATCAAGGGCGACTGGGAGGCAAGAGATGAAGCCGCCGTGCTCAATGACTGGCTGAAGCTTGCTAAGGATGAAGCCGACATCAAGATGAGGCTCAAGGAAGCCGAGGTTAAACTGGATGCCAAAGCCTATGCTCACTACCCCAAGCTCACCGAGGACGAGATCAAGGCGCTGGTGGTTGACGAAAAATGGCTTGTCGTGCTTGATGCCGCTATCCATGGCGAGATGGACCGCATCAGTCAGGCCCTCACCCAGCGCGTCAAAGAACTAGCGGAACGCTATGAAACCCCGCTGCCGCAGATGGTCGGCCACGTGGCCGAGCTAGAGGTGAATGTGAACCATCACCTAGAAAGGATGGGGTTCTCATGGATGTGAAGCCTGGCTGCAAGCAGACTGAAGTGGGGGCCATTCCGAAAGATTGGGATGTCAAGAAGCTCGGTGAAATAGGCTTTGTTGTCCGTGGAGGTTCACCTAGGCCAGCAGGAGATCCAAGATATTTCAATGGGAACTTCATTCCATGGCTGACTGTTGCGTCACTTACAAATATCCCAGACACGCAGATGCAGGTTTCGGAAACTGTAGGGTTCCTAACTGAAAAAGGATCTAAATATAGTCGAACTCTTGAAAGTGGAACTTTGATAATTGCCAATAGTGGTGCTACTCTGGGTGTGGCCAAAATTCTCGGCATTAAATGCTGTGCTAATGAGGCATTGCTGCAATTATTGACCAAAAATATGGTGAAAAATGCTTTATTTGCCACTTCATCAACTCAAAGACAAATTATCTGAGGGAAGTTGTCGCAACAGGGAACGGTCAACCAAATCTGAACACTTTCCTTATCAAAGAAATTTCAATACCGTACCCACCTAATGATGAACAACGAACAACGCGCCATCGCCGCCGCCCTCAGCGATGTGGATGCCCTCATCGCCGCGCTGGATCGGCTCATCGCCAAGAAGCGCGACATCAAGCAGGCAGCCATGCAGGAATTGCTCACCGGCAAGAGGCGGCTGCCGGGATTTGCAGGTGGAAATGGATACAAGCAGACAGATGTAGGATTGATTCCAGAGGATTGGACCGTGTGCAGATTGAGCGAGGTCGTCGAATTCCTCGATGGTCGGCGACGCCCAGTCAAAGATAGTGATAGAGCCAAGATGCGAGGCGATTTTCCGTATTATGGTGCATCGGGGATCATTGACTACGTTAACAATTTCATTTTCGATGAAGACCTCATCTTGCTTGGTGAGGATGGAGAAAACATTCTAAGCCGAAACTGCCGGCTTGCCTTCAGGGTATCTGGCAAAATCTGGGTTAACAATCACGCTCATGTTCTAAGACCCAGGACTGGAATAGACATCGTTTACTTGACAGAATACTTGGAAAGCATCGATTATGAGCAATACAATACCGGAACGGCCCAACCAAAGTTAAACAAGCAGGTTTGCTCCAACATCCCCGTCTTATGTCCAACGCACGAAGAACAACGTGCTATTGCCTTAGTACTGTCCGACGCAGATGCAGAAATCGCCGCACTGGAGGCACAACGCAACAAAACTAAACTGATAAAGCAGGGCATGATGCAGGAACTGCTCACCGGGAGGATCAGGCTCGTATGAAAGAGCACCAGCACATCGAGTGGAAAGAGACTTGGCGGGACGAATACTTGAAGTGGATTTGCGGCTTTGCCAATGCCGAGGGCGGCGTGCTGGTCATCGGGCGCAATGACCGGGGCGAGGTGATTGGCCTGAAAGACGCTTGGGGCCATGGCATCGAACGGATCAAACACCTGAGCCGGAGGTGAGGTATGAACAGACGGGTTTATGGTTGGTGTTTCCGTTTAGGGTCAGACAGACTGTAGCAGAGGCGGAGATTCCCAAAGAAGCTGCCCAAGAAACTACCAAAGAAACTACCCAAGAAAAAATTCTCGTGCTGCTCAGCGCACAGCCAGCCATCACACGCAAGGAGTTGGCTGCCAGGATAGGCCTTAGCGCGGACGGCATCAAGTATCACATGGAAAAGATGAAATCGGCCGGGCTGATCCGCCACGTCGGGTCCATCAAGGCGGGCCATTGGGAGATATTGAAATGAGCGACGTCGACAAAAGGGAACGAGACACGCAAAACCGGGTCATCAGCCTGTTCCGCGATGAACTGGGCTATCGCTATCTCGGCGACTGGACAGACCGGGACGGCAACAGCAACATCGAGGAAGGTATGCTGAATAGCTACCTCGCCCGAAACGGCTATACCCGTGAGCAGATCAGCTCGGCGCTCTACAAGCTGCGCACGGAGGCGGACAAACACAGCCGCAATCTCTACGGCAACAACCAGGCCGTTTACAGTTTAATGCGCTACGGCGTCCCGGTAAAGATCGAGGCGGGAGAGGTCACGGAAACAGTACACCTCATCAACTGGAAGGAGCCGGCGAAAAACGACTTCGCCATCGCTGAAGAGGTAACCCTAAACGGCAACCAAGAGCGGCGGCCCGACGTCGTGCTCTACGTCAATGGCATAGCCGTCGGCGTGCTGGAGCTGAAACGTAGCACCGTGTCCATCGGCGACGGCATCCGTCAGACCCTTTCCAATCAGCAGCCCGAGTTCAACGAGTGGTTCTTCAGTACAGTGCAGTTCATATTTGCAGGCAATAACACAGAAGGGCTGAAATACGGCACCATCGGCACAGAGGAGAAATATTTCCTCCGGTGGAAGGAGGAGGTTGAGGACGACAGTCGCCTCAAGCTGGACAAATATCTCTTGAAGATGTGCCGCAAGGACCGATTGGTCGAGCTGATGCACGACTATGTGCTCTTCGACGGCGGCAGGAAGAAGCTGCCGCGAGTGCACCAGTATTTTGGCATAAAAGCAGCCCAGGCGCACGTGGGCGAGCGCAGGAGCGGCATCATCTGGCATACTCAAGGCAGCGGCAAGAGCATCATAATGGTGCTGCTCGCCAAGTGGATACTGGAGAACAATCCGAACGCCCGCGTGGCTATCATCACAGATCGTGACGAGCTGGACAAGCAGATAAAGGGTGTCTTCACGGAGGCCGGCGAGGACATTTATCGCACCAGCAGCGGCCGCAACCTGATGGCCCAGCTAGGTCAGGCCAAGCCGCGCCTGCTCTGCTCGTTGGTGCTCAAGTTCGGCCGCAAGAATGTGGACGACTTCGAGGCTTTCATCAGGGAACTAGAGGCCCAGCCGAGCCGGACAGTGGGTGAGGTCTTTGTCTTTGTTGACGAGTGCCACCGCACTCAAAGCGGCAAGCTGCATCGGACGATGAAGGCGATGATGCCGGACGCGGTCTTTATCGGCTTCACAGGCACGCCGCTCTTGAAGAAGGACAAGAAGACAACCCTGGAGGTCTTCGGCGGATACATCCACACCTACAAATTCGACGAGGCCGTGGAAGACGGGGTTGTGCTTGACCTGGTCTATGTGGCAAGGGACATCGACCAGCATATCAGCTCCCAAGATAAAATCGATGCCTGGTTCGAGGCCAAGACCAGAGGGTTAAACGCTTGGCAGAAGGAGGAACTGAAGGCGCAATGGGGTACGATGAAGCAGGTGCTCAGTTCACGCTCGCGGATGGAGCGGGTCGTGAAGGACATAGTCTTTGATTTCAGCGTTAAACCGCGCCTGTCCAGCGACCGCGGCAACGCCCTTCTGGTGACTTCCAGCATTCATGATGCATGCAAGTATTTCACCCTGTTTCGGAAGACGCCGTTCAAGGGCAAGTGTGCATTGGTGACCTCCTACAATCCGCAGGCTCAGGACTTGACCAAGGAGGAAACCGGTGCCAATACCGAAACCGACAAACAGTTTATCTACAACACTTATACCGAGCTGCTCAAAGACGTAAAAGCCGAATCGGGCATGACCAAGTCTGAGACTTACGAGGAGCGGGCCAAAGCACTGTTCATCAAAGAGCCGGCGAACATGAAGCTGCTCATCGTTGTGGACAAGCTGCTCCTTGGTTTTGACGCTCCGCCTTGCACTTACCTTTACATAGACAAGTCCATGCAGGATCACGGCCTCTTCCTGGCCATTTGCCGCACCAACCGTCTGGATGGCGAAGACAAGGACTTTGGCTATATCGTCGATTATAAAGACCTGTTCAGAAAATTGGAGAACGCCATTGCGGTCTATACCTCAGAGCTCGATAACAGTGCTGGTGGTTCAGATCCGCAGGTGTTGCTAAAGGACAGATTGAAGATGGGCCGGGAACGGCTTGACAATGCGCTGGAAGCGCTCGCCCTGCTCTGCGAGCCCGTGGAGCCGCCCAAAGGCGATCTGGAGCATATTCACTACTTCTGCGGCAACACCGAGAATCCGGCAGATTTGCAGGAGCGGGAAATGCTACGAGCCGCTCTCTACAAAGCGACCGTCTCTCTGGTGCGCTCTTATGCCAACATCGCCGACGAACTGGAAGCTGCGGGATACAGCAGCTACGATATCAATCGCATCAAGCAGCAGATCGAACACTACCTGAAGATCCGCGAGATCGTACGCATGGCCAGCGGGGAAATCCTGGACCTCAAGCCTTATGAGGCTGATATGCGCTACCTCATCGACACTTTTATCGATGCAAAAGATCCGAGGATTGTCTCTCCCTTTGACAACGTGGGGCTGCTGGATTTGATCGTAAAGACCGGTATCGCCGATGCTATCGCCAAGAAGCTTAGCACTCTGAACGGCAATAAGGGCGCCATCGCCGAGACCATCGAGAACAACGTTCGCAGCAAGATCATCAAGGAGCACCTCAACGACCCGGCTTTCTATGAAAAGATGTCGGCGCTGTTGGATGAGATCATCGCCGCACGTAGGGCGAAAGCTATCGAGTATGAGGAATACCTGAAAAGCATCGCAGAACTCGCAAATAAGGTGGAGGCCGGGCATGCGGATGATACGCCGGAACCACTTAAGCATAGCCCGGCCCTGCGTGCCATCTACCACAACCTCAAACAATCCGAAGTGCCCGCGGAAGGTGATTCTATGTTGGCCCAGGCGCAGCAGATAGACGAGACCATCAAACGAGTGCGCCCGGACGGCTGGCGGGGCATTCAAGCACGTGAGAACATCATCAAAGCAGCGCTGTTGCCGCTGTTGGAGAATGACGTATCCGAGGTGGAACGCATCTTCCTTATCATCAAAGCCCAGAAGGAATACTGATGTCCACACAGATCGAGCTTGGTGACATCAAGGTAGACGTAGTGTTCAAGGACATAAAGAATGTCCATTTGAGCGTTCACCCACCGAACGGAAGGGTGAGGATGGTAGCGTGACGAGTTTTCTGTAAAATTTCTAGCCCCGTATCCAAACCCATTCACTCTCCTATCATAGATAAATACTTTCTACCAGTCAGCCACTCCTCGTTGATATCCATGAGAATGGAGACGCCA
>Ga0208584_1000205_pt1 | contig 10295 bp, 10 predicted proteins | sample NGESurdeep072012_4_FD_184460 | JGI IMG/M metagenome (GOLD analysis project Ga0208584, IMG submission 184460) | Arctic peat soil microbial communities from Barrow, Alaska - NGEE Surface sample 415-1 deep-072012 (SPAdes) | ecosystem: Environmental > Terrestrial > Soil > Wetlands > Peat ...
CTATTCGCCGGTGCAGAGCGCCGACAGACCCATTCTGCCCGTGTCGGCGCAGATTACAACCCCTTCGGCCGATGGCGCCGGGTTTCTCTGCCCGGCGCCGCCGGCTCACGCGGGCTCACGACAAGCCGGCGGTATGCGGGTGCGGCCGCAGAAGGCGTTGCCTGTTCAGCCCACACGGAGGGGCTCTCCGCGCTCTCGCTCATTCCCTTGCCCCATGCACCCTCGAGGTTGTATATGAGGACAAGATGCGCCGTCGGGCGCGCGTTCTGGTCGTGTGGGGGCAAGAGTGGAAGATCTGCGGGGAATCATCGAAGAGGGCGAGGCTGGCCGCATCGACCGGCGCGCGTTCCTCGCCCGCGCCGCCGGCGCGGGCCTCGCGCTGCCGGCGATTCTGGCCGGCCTCGAAGGCTGCGTGCGGCGTTCGTCGGCGCCGGGCACGGCCCCCGCGCCGATGTCGACGCAGCTTCCCGACACGATCAACCTGTACAACTGGTCGGTCTATTCGTCGCCGGCGATGAAGGATGATTTCGAGCGCATCTACGGCGTCGCCGTGCGCGAGACGTTCTTCGACGACAACGAGTCGATGCTCGCGCAGCTGACCGCCAATCCCGCTGCCTACGACGTGATCGTGCCGTCGGACTACATGGTGAGCATCATGCGACGGCACAGTCTGCTCCGGCCGCTCGACATGTCGCTCATCCCCGAGTTCAAGAACGTGATGAACGACTTCCAGGCGCTGCCCTTCGACCCCGGCGCCGGCGGCGTCAAGTACACCGTGCCATACCAGTGGGGCACGACGGGGATCGGCGTGCGCCTCGACAAGGTGGGCACGCCGATCCGCGGCTGGGCCGATCTCTGGCGACCCGAATTTCAGGGCCGCATCAGCATGCTCAACGACGAGCGCGAGGTGCTCGGCGCCGGCCTCATGAAGAACGGGTTCTCCGAGAACTCCACGAAGCAGTCCGAGCTCGACGAGGCGACGGCCGACCTGATCACGCAGAAGGCCTTGGTCAAACATTACGACTCCGCCAACATGACGACGAGCCTGGTCGATGGTTTGCCACTTGTGCACACATGGGACGGCGCCGCGAAGCTGGCGATCAGCCAGCTCGGCGAGGACGTGTGCACGTATCTGCTCCCGGCGGAGGGCTTCACGATGTGGGTGGACAATCTCGCGATCCCCAAAGACGCCCCCAACCCGTACGCGGCTCACCTGTTCATCAACTTCGCCTGTGAGCCGCGCATCGCCGCGGAGCTGGTCGCGTTCACGAAGTACCAGACGCCGAACGCCGCCGCGGTGCCGATGCTGAGTCGCTTCCAGCGCCGCTGGATCCCGACCCGAGCCCAGCTGGCCCGGCGACAGATCATCGACGATCTCGGACCCTTCTCGACGGCGTACGACGCGGCGTGGGAGAAACTCCGCTCGAGCTAGCACGTGCGGCGTGCGCCGTCACTGTGCACCGGAGCGTGTACCTGCTCAAGTCTGACAAGGTTTGACTGCAAGCGATATTGTTCGCCTTGCGAAATCGTTGGGTGTACTATGCGAAATGCAGTCGACCTCGCTTGCACAGAGCGATGAGGTCGGCACCGCGAGAAAGTGATTCTGGGGGGAGCTCGCGGCAGGGTCTCGCCGTCAAAAGGGGGAGCACGTGAAGAAGCAAGTGTCGGAAAAGGTCCGGGAGAAGGACCTACTGGAGATCGTCGACGAGGTTGCCAAGGGCCGCATCAGTCGCCGCCAGTTCCTTGAGCGCGGCTTGGCGATGGGCCTCTCGGTATCGGCCGTCGGCACCGTTCTCGCCGCCTGTGGCAAGAAGGTCAACAAAAACACGTCCGAGACGATGCCGTCGATGGACCAGACCAAGCCCAAGAGCATCAACCTCTGGAACTGGGCCGACTACATGGACAACGCCACGAAGAAGAACTTCACGGCGAAGTACGGAATCCAGGTGAAGGAGTCGTACTTCGACGACAACGAGGCGTTGCGCACCAAGTTGATGGCCGGTGGCGGGGCCGGCTACGACGTGATGGTGCCCTCGGACTACATGGTCCACATCCTCATCAAGTCGAATCTGGTCGAGCCGCTCGACATCAAGGGCTATAACTCGAGCACGCCGGAGGGCTTCATCCCGAACTTCGAGGGCGTCGGCCCGAGCTTCAAGAACCCCGTCTACGACGACCCCAAAGAGTTCGGCGGCTTCCACCACAGCGTGCCCTACGCGTGGGGCACGACGGGCATCGGCCATCGCACCGACGTCCTGCCCGCTCAGATCACCGGCTGGGCCGACCTCTGGAACCCGGCCTACTCGCAGAAGATCGAGATGCTCAACGACGAGCGCGAGGACCTCGGGGCCGCGCTCAAGAAGAACGGCTTCTCGCTCAACACCAAGGTGCAGAGCGAGCTCGACACGGCCATGAACGACCTCATCAAGCAGAAGCCGCTGGTGCGCGCCTACGACTCGATCAGCCCCAAGTCGGCGATGATCAAGGGCATGGCGCTCACCCATTGCTGGACCGGCGACGTCGTCCTCGCCCTCTGGAGCGGCGCGGTGACGACCAAGAACCTCGAATTCGTGCTCCCCATTGAGGGCATCCCGGTCTTCGTCGACAACCTCTGCATCCCGCCCAATCCGAACAGCCGCTACGGCGCCCACCTCTTCATGAACTACCTGCTCGACCCTGCGGTGCAGGCGCCGCTGCAGGCGTGGATCGGCTACTTCTCGCCGGTTCCCGCGGCGGTCCCGATGGTCAAGAAGCTGGACTCGAATGTTTACGCCTTCGCTCCAACCCCGGAGCAGCTCGCGCTGCCGACCACCGAGGTCTACAACGACCTCGGCGATTTCGCTCAGGCCTACGCCACGGCATGGCAGACGGTGAAGGGCGCGTAGCCCTCGGCTCGCTCTGACCGTAGCTTGTAGGAGCGGTGGTTTTGGGCGGGGGCGGGACGGCCGGCAGGCCGTCCCGCCCCCGCCCTTTTGCCTGAGTCAAGCTGCACAGACCGGGGCAGTGTGGTGGTGAGATAAGCTGCACACACCGGGGCGGCGTGGTATGACGATCGCCGCTCCGCGGAAAGAAGGACGCATGGAAGCGCGACCACAACCGACGGCACTGCGCGCTGCTCACCCGGCGCTCGGCGGCTGCATGGTGGCCTTCGCCGGCTTCGAATTGCCCGTGTACTACTGCGGCATCGTCGAGGAGCGTCTCGCCGGTGCGCGGCAAACCGTTGTATAAAGGAACCAGCACCGCATAACCGCGACGCAGCGGCTGCCGCAGCCGCCTGATCTGGAGGGAACATGGCCGAGGAGAGCTATCCGCAAGAGCTCAAGTACTTCAAGGAGCACGACTGGGTGCGCGTCTCCGGCGACGAAGCCGTGTTCGGCATCACCTGGTTCGCCCAGGACGCCCTCGGCGAGATCGTCTACGTCGACCTGCCCAAGCCGGGGGCCGCGGTGGCCGCCGGCCAGACCTACGGCGAACTCGAGTCCGTCAAGGCGGTGAGCGACGTCTACGCGCCGCTCAGCGGCGAGGTCGTCGAGGCCAACGGACGTCTCGACGACGAGCCCGGTCTCGTCAACGACGACTGCTACGGCGAGGGCTGGCTGCTGCGCGTGCGTCTCGGCGACAAGGCCGAGATCGAGGCGCTGATGGACGCCGCCGCCTACCAGGCGTTACTCGAAAGCGCCTGACCACTCCGCGCGCACAAAGGAGCAGCCACGGATTTTGTGCCTCACTCCGCCGATGAGCTCTCCGCGATGCTCGCCGTCGTCGGCGTGGGATCGCAGGAAGAGCTCTATGCGGAGATCCCCGAGACGGTCCGTCTGCGCGCGCCGCTGGACTTGCCGGCCGGCATCTCCGAGAGTGAGCTCTTCGCTGAGTTGCGCCGGCTGGCGGGTGCCAACAGCCCGGCCGGCGCGATGGTCTCGTTCCTCGGCGCCGGCGCCTACGACCACTACGTGCCGGCCGTCGTCGATGCGATCACCGGTCGCTCGGAGTTCGCCACTGCCTACACGCCCTATCAGCCGGAGCGCAGTCAGGGCGTACTGCAGTCGATCTTCGAGTATCAGACGGCGATCTGCGAGCTCACCGGCCTGCCGGTCGCCAACGCCTCGATGTACGATGCCGGCACGGCGCTCGCCGAGGCGGTGATGATCGCCGTCACGCAGACCGGTCGCAAGCGCGTGCTCGTGTCACGCGGCGTGCATCCGGAGTACCGGCAGGTGCTGGCGACCGAGACCGCCGGCCTTGCGCTCGAGATCGCCGAAGCGGCGTGTGACGACGGCGTCACCGCGGCGGCGCTGCGTGCCGCCGACACGGCCGCCGTCGTCCTCCAGCAGCCCAACTTCTTCGGCGGTCTCGAGGACATGGCCACCGCGGCGCGTGCCGCCCACGACGCCGGGGCGCTCTTCATCGCCGTCGTCGACCCGATCGCCCTGGGCATCCTCGCGCCGCCGGGGGATTACGGCGCCGATATCGCCGTCGGCGACGGGCAGGCGCTCGGCAATCCGCTGAACTTCGGCGGCCCGTACCTCGGATTCATGGCGGTCGGCGAGGCCCTGGTCCGCCGCTTGCCGGGCCGCCTCGTGGGCGAGACCGTCGACGTTGAAGGCCGGCGGGGTTTCGTGCTCACGTTGCAGACCCGCGAGCAGCACATCCGCCGCGAGAAGGCGACCTCCAACATCTGCTCCAACCACGCGCTCAACGCGCTCGCGGCGCTGGTCTACCTCTCGTGGCTCGGCAAGCAGGGCCTGCCTGAGCTGGGGCTGCTCTGCGCGCGCAAGGCCGACTATCTGCGGGCGCGGCTGCTCGAGATCCCCGGCGTCGCGCCCTACACGGCGGGCCCGATCGTGCGCGAGTTCGCGCTGCGCCTGCCCCGGCCGGCGGCCGGGATCATCTCCGCGCTCGCCGAGCGCGGATACCTGGCCGGCGTCGACGCGGGGCGCTTCTACGCCGGCCTCGACGACGTGCTCGTACTCGCCGTCACCGAGCGTCGCACGCGCGCCGAGATGGACGCGTTCGCGGGGGCGCTCGCCGACGAGCTCGCCACGCCCGGAGCCGACCGTGGCTAGCACCATCTACGAGCGCTCCCGCCCCGGCCGCCGCGCTTTCAGCCTGCCGCCATGCGATGTGCCGGAGCGGCGGCTCGAGGAGCTCCTGCCCGAGACGCTGCGCCGACACGCGCCGGCGCGGCTCCCCGAGGTCTCCGAGGTGCAGCTCGTGCGTCACTTCACCGAGCTCTCGACGCTCGACTACGGCGTCGACACCGGCCCTTACCCGCTCGGCTCCTGCACGATGAAGTACAACCCGAAGATCAACGAGCGTGTCGCCGCGCTCGAAGGCCTGCGCGACCTGCACCCTTACCAGCCGGAGTCGCTGGCGCAGGGCGCGCTCGAGCTGATGTACACGCTCGAGCGCTGGCTCGCCGAGATCGCCGGCCTGGCGGCGACGACCTTGCAGCCCGCCGCCGGCGCCCACGGCGAGCTCACCGGCCTGCTGCTGATGCGCGCGTATCACGAGGCGCGCGGCCGCGCGCCGCACAAGATCGTCATCCCCGACACCGCGCACGGCACCAATCCGGCCTCCGTGGTGATGGCGGGCTACGAGGCTCTGTCGGTGCGCAGCGATGGGCGTGGCGGCATCGACATGGACGAGCTCGCCGCCGCGCTCGACGGCGACGTCGCCGGCCTGATGCTCACCAACCCCAACACGCTGGGTCTCTTCGACGAGCACATCGTCGCGATCGCCGAAACCGTGCACGCGGTCGGCGGCCTGCTGTACTACGACGGCGCCAACACCAACGCCGTGCTCGGCCTCTCGCGGCCCGGCGACATGGGCTTCGACATCGTTCACTTCAACACGCACAAGACGTTTTCGACGCCGCACGGCGGCGGCGGCCCCGGGGCGGGGCCGATCGTCGTGCGCGACACGCTCGCCGCGTTCCTGCCGGTGCCGGTCATCGTCAGGGAGGCGGACGGTCGCTATCGCTTCGACTACGACCGTCCGCAGTCGATCGGCAAGGTGCGCACCTTCTACGGCAACTTCGCCGTGCTTGTGCGTGCCTACGCTTACATCCGCGCGCTCGGCGGCGAAGGCCTGCGCACGGCCAGCGAAGCGGCGGTGCTCAACGCCAACTACGTGCTCGCCGGCATCCGCGACCTCTTCGACGTGCCCTACGACCGCCGCTGCATGCACGAGTTCGTCGTCTCCGCGGAGCCCCTCAAGCAGTACGGCGTGAAGGCGCTCGACCTCGCCAAGCGACTGCTCGACTACGGCGTGCACCCGCCGACCACCTACTTTCCGCTGATCGTGCCGGAGGCGCTGATGATCGAGCCGACGGAGACGGAGTCGAAGGACGAACTCGATCGGGTGATCGCCGCCATACGCGCTGCCGTCGACGACGCGGCGCGCGACCCCGAGCTGCTCACGACGGCGCCACACACGATGCCCGTGGGGCGGCTCGACGAAGTCGGAGCCGCCCGTCATCCGGTACTTCGCCAGCGCTTTCCCGAGGACGGGGTATGAGCAGGCTCAAGCTGCTGCCGACACTGGCGTCCGGCGGTGGCGCCCAGATGGCCCTCGACGACGGCCTGCTCGAGACCGCCGAGGCGGCGATCGCCCGGCGGTATCTCTGGTCGCCGCCGGCACTCTCGCTCGGCAAGTTCCAGAAGCTCGATCTCGTGCCTGGTCTGCCGTTCGACGTCGTGCGCCGCCCCAGTGGCGGGCGCGCCGTATTGCACGGCCAGGCCTTCGAGTGGTCGTTCGCCTTCGTCTTCGCGTTCGCCGACCTCGGCTCGCGATCCCTGCAGGCGTCGTACCGCTTCGTCAACGACGCCTTCGCGCACGCTCTGACGGCCGTCGGCGTGACGCTCGATCCCGTTCGCGCGATCGACTACCGGCGCTCCGGTCTTTGCTTCGCCACCGCCCTGCGCCACGACCTGATGGCGGCCGGCGACAAGGTGGTCGCCCTCGCCCAGGCGCGCCGCGGCGGGCGCGTGCTCGTGCACGGCAGCGTGCTCGAGCGCCGTCCGCCGATCGAGTTGGTCACCGCCGTCGAGGCGCTGCTCGGTGAGCCCTGGCTGGGCGACGGGCTCGCCGCCGCCGGGGTGGAGGTCGACGGCGAGCAGATCTGGGCCCGCGTACTGAGCTACGTCGACACCGCGCTCGCGGGGGAGGTCGCGCCGGCATGAGCAGGCTCCTGGTGCTCGGCGGCGGCCCCGCCGGCTACGTCGCGGCGCTGCGTGCCGCGCAGCTCGGGGCCGCCGTGACCCTCGTCGAGCAACGCGAGATCGGCGGTACCTGTCTCAACCGCGGCTGCATCCCGACCAAGGCTCTGGTCGCCGCGGCCGAACGCCTGCGGCAGGCACGCGCCGCGGTGGGATTCGGTGTGCTCACGACCGCCGTGGGCGTCGACTTCGCGGCGCTGATGCGGCGCAAGGCCGACGTGACGGTGCAGCTGCGCGCCGGCGTGGAGCATCTGCTCAAGGCGCGCAAGGTCGAGGTCGTGCAGGCGCGCGGCCGCCTCGCGGGGCCGGGCGCGCTCGCCCTCGACGACGGCCGCGCGCTCGCCGGCGACGCGGTCGTGCTGGCGACGGGCTCCGAACCCGCGCGTCCGTCGCTCTTCGACTTCTCCGACTCGCGTGTCGTCACCAGCGACGAGCTGCTCGACCTGACTGCGTTGCCGGCGCGCATCGTCATCGTCGGCGGCGGCGTGATCGGCTGCGAGTTCGCCTCCGTCTTTGCTGAACTGGGGACGGCAGTGACGGTCGTCGAGATGATGGACCAGCTCCTACCCGAGGAGGACAAGCGTGCGGGACGGGCGCTGCAGCAGGGGTTCAAGAGCAGCGGGATCACCGTGCTGCTCGGCGACGCCGTCGCGGCGCTCGACACGTCGTCGCCTACCGAGGTCGCCGTGCGGCTCGCCGGCGGCGCCGAGGCGACTGCCGACGTCGTCCTCGTCGCGATCGGGCGCCGTCCGTTGAGCCGCGACCTCGGCTACGAAGAGGCCGGGCTCGAGATCGATGCCGGCGGCTTCGTCGTCGTCGACGAGACGCTGCGCACCGCCGTCGACGGCGTCTTCGCCGCGGGCGACCTCGCCGGACCGCCACTGCTGGCGCACTGGGCGTACCATCAAGGCGCCGTGGCGGCCGCCAACGCCGTCACCGGCGGCCGCCTCGCCGTCGACCGGCGCGCCGTGCCCAACTGCATCTTCAGCCACCCCGAGGTCGCCAGCGTCGGCCTCACCGAGGACCGCGCCCTCGCCGACGGCGCCGATGTCGTCGTCGCCAGTGTGCGACTCAACGGCAATTCCAAGGCTGTGATCGAGGGCGAGAGTGACGGCTTCATCCGGATCGTCGCCGAGACCGGCAGCGGCGCCATACTCGGCGCCACGCTCGTCGGCGCGAAGGTGACGGAGCTCGTCCACGAACTTGCCTTGGCGATCCGCAACGGTCTCACGTTCGAGGCAGTGGCGGCGACGATCCACGCTCACCCGACGCTCTCGGAGGCGATCGGCGAAGCGGCGCTCGGCGCACTCGGTCGCGGCATCCACAGCCTGTAGACGATGACTTCGATCGGCGCACGCAAGCCCGACTGGCTCAAGGTCCACCCGCCGCGGCCGCGCGCCTTCCGCGCGATGTCGCGGCTGCTCGAGGACCTCTCGCTGCACACCGTCTGCGATGAAGCCCGCTGTCCGAACAAGGGGGAGTGCTTCTCCGCGGGCACGGCGACTTTCCTGATCCTCGGCGACGCGTGCACGCGCACCTGCCGGTTCTGCGCCGTCGGTCAGGGGGCGGCCGGCGGGCGTAGCCGGCCCGACCGCCCGGCAACCCCCGTCGATGAAGACGAGCCGCGCCGCGTCGCCGCCGCGGCGCGGCGCCTCGGCCTCGGTCACGTCGTCGTCACCAGCGTCACCCGCGACGATCTGCCCGACGGCGGCGCGCGGCAGTTCGCGGCGACTATCCGCGCCCTGCGCGCCGGGTCGCCGCCGCTCACCGTCGAAGTGCTCGTGCCCGACTTCGGCGGCAGCGAGGCGGCGCTCGCCACTGTGCTCAACGGTCGGCCCGACGTGCTCAACCACAACCTCGAGACCGTGCCGCGGCTGCACGCGACCGTGCGCCCGCAGGCAGCATACGAGCGCTCGCTCGCACTGTTGCGGCGGGCGGCCACTTGGGCTCGTGCAGTGGCGCCCGAGAGTGCCGCGGACGTGCCTGATGTTGACGGAAGCTCTGGTGGGTCTGCTCCACGGCCGCTCGTGAAGACCGGCCTCATGGTCGGTCTCGGCGAAACGGACGCCGAGGTCGACGCCGTGCTCGGCGACTGCGTTGCCGCCGGCGTCGACCTCGTCACGATCGGCCAGTACCTTCAGCCGGCTGCCGGCTGCTTGCCGGTCGCCCGCTACGTGGCGCCGGCGCGGTTCGCCGCGTGGGAGCGGATCGGCGCCACCCTGGGGTTGCGCGTGCGTGCCGCTCCCTTCGTGCGCTCGTCCTACCGCGCCGGCGAACTGCTGTAGAATCGGCGCGGCGGCCGTCGGCCACCGCGCACGAAAGCGAGACAGAGCCGTGAGCGAGACCACCCCCACATCCGTCGCGTTGCCGCTGCCCACGCCGCGGGCGGCCCTGTTCGACGTCGACTACACACTGCTGCGCCCCAACGAGATGTTTCGTGCCGAGGGCTATCAGACGATGGGGGCAAAGTTCGGTCTGGCGCTCGACGTGGAGCGCTGGAACGAAGCCGAGAAGGCGGCGTACGCCGTCGTCAAGGCGCGCCGGACCGAGCTCGGCCCGGCGCACGACGACGGCGTCTACGAGGCGATCGCCGGAGCGGTGATCACCGGCATGGGCGGCGGCCCGGCCGACGTCGTGCAGCGCTGCGCCGAGGCGGTCATCCGTGAGTGGACGCGCTGCGAGAACTTCACGCTCTACGACGACGTCAAGCCGTGCCTCGAGCGGTTGCGGGCGGCGGGCATCGGCATCGGTCTCGTCTCGAACACGAACCGCGACCTCGGCGAAGTGCTCGAGCACTTCTATCTCGACGCCTTCGTCGATGCCGCCGTCACCAGCCTCGACGTCGGCTTCTTCAAACCGGCGCCGCAGATCTACCTGGCAGTGCTCGATCGCATGGACGTGTCGATCGCCGACGCCGTGATGGTCGGCGACAGCTACGAGGACGACGTCGCCGGCGCGATGCGCTGTGGCCTCGCCGCGATCATGCTCGATCGCGACGGGCGGCGGGAGCTGCCGGTGCCGACGATCCGCTCGCTCGCCGAGCTACCGGCGGCGCTCTCGCTCTAGTTCTGTGGCAGG
>Ga0208584_1000206_pt1 | contig 10285 bp, 7 predicted proteins | sample NGESurdeep072012_4_FD_184460 | JGI IMG/M metagenome (GOLD analysis project Ga0208584, IMG submission 184460) | Arctic peat soil microbial communities from Barrow, Alaska - NGEE Surface sample 415-1 deep-072012 (SPAdes) | ecosystem: Environmental > Terrestrial > Soil > Wetlands > Peat ...
TCCCGTCTTTCGGACCCCGGACCCCGGACCCCGGACCCCGGTCTTCACAGCCCCTCCGGCCGTGGCAGCGTCGAGGCGCGTTCGTCCATCGCACGGTTGGCGAGGGCGTCGGCGGCGCGGTTGGCCTCGCGCGCGACGTGCACGATGGCGAAGCGGCGGAAGCCGGCGGCCAGCGTGCGCGCCTGCAGCCACAGCGGTTTGAGGTGCGCCGCCTTGACCTTGTAGGCCCCTTTCATCTGCTCAACGACGAGCTGCGAGTCGGAGCGCACCTCGAGGCGCTCGACGCCGAGGGCGCGGGCGCGCTCGAGCGCGGCCAGCAGCGCGGCGTACTCGGCGACGTTGTTGGTGGCGGTGCCGAGGTAGAGGCAGTGCTCCTCGCGCCGGTCCGCGAGCTCGAGGACGACGCCGCACCCCGCCTCGCCGGGGTTGCCGCGCGATCCGCCGTCGATCGCGGCCGCGGCGGCGGGCGAGGCGGTCATGCGGAGGGCGGGAACTGCTCGGGGTCGTAGAGTAGCCGGCGGCAGTGGTCGCAGGTCTGCAACTCCTCGACCGTGCGCACGAGCTGCACGAGCGAGGGGCGTAGGTCGCCGTGGCACGCGGAGCAGGCCGTCCCATCCATCGGCACGACCGCGTTCGGCTTGCGCGACACCCACAGCTTCTTGAAGCGTTCCATCGCTTTGTCCCCGAGCCGGGTTTGCACGGCGCGCAGCTCCGTCTCGAGCGCGGCCAGCTCCCCCTCGCTCGCCTGGCGGAGCTGCTCCCACGCCGCCTCGGCCTGCTCGCGCAGTGCCTTCTCTTCCGGGCTCTCCTCCCCCAGCGTCGCGATCGCGGCGTCCGTGCTCTCGAGTTCCTGCAGGATCTCGAGGAGGCGGTCCTCCTTGGCCTTGAACTGGGTCTCCACGTGATCCAGCTCCGAGACCACGGCGGAGAGCTGCTTCATGTTGGTGACGTGGCTCTTCTGCTTGCGGAAGTGCTCGCGCTCCTCGCGCAGCGCGTCGGCCTCCGGTTGCAGCGCCGCCTGCTCCGCGGCCAGTGCGTCGCGCCGCACGCGGGCGGCCTCGAGCTTCTCGTGCCGCTCGGAGAACTGCGTGCGTAGCGCGGCCAGCGCCTCCGGGGGCGTGTCCCGCTCCCGCTTCAGCGCCGCGCGGCGGGTCAGCAGCCGCTGCAGCGCAACGTACCCTGCAAGTTGGTCCCTCGCCGTCAACGCCCCTCCCGTTTTTCAAGCACCCCGAACCCGGCCTGACCGGACCGGCAGGCCGTAAGCCCTCTCGGTGCGTGGTGGGTCCACCAGGATTCGAACCTGGGACCAACCGGTTATGAGCCGGCAGCTCTGACCGCTGAGCTATGGACCCAGCGCGGCGAATTGTAGGCGCTATTGAGACTTGGCGCAACCTCGAGGACAGGGCACAGGGCGCAGGGCACAGAAAAGGCGTGGTCCGTGGTCCGTGGTCAGGGGGCGCGGGGCACCGGAGTTTGGTTCTCGGTGCCCCTTCCCCAGCTTCTCAGCCGATCATGTCGAGGTACGGCTTCAGCAGTTTGGCGCGGGTCGGGTGGCGGAGCTTGCGCAGCGCCTTCGACTCGATCTGGCGGATGCGCTCCCGCGTCACGTTGAACGCCTTGCCGACCTCCTCGAGCGTGTGCTCGGTGCCGTCGCCGATGCCGAAGCGGCGGCGCAGGACCTCGGCCTCGCGCGGGGTGAGGGTGCGCAGGACCCCTTCCGCCTGGGTCTTCAACGAGGCCGCGATGACCGCGTCGATCGGGGAGACGGCGGAGCGATCCTCGACGAAGTCCCCGAGGTGGGAGTCCTCCTCCTCGCCGATCGGCGTCTCGAGCGAGATCGGTTCCTGCGCGATCTTCATGATCTTGCGGACCTTGGTCACCGGGATCTCCATCTTCTCGGCGACCTCCTCGGCGGTGGGCTCGCGCCCCAGCTCCTGGACGAGCTGCCGCTGCGTGCGGGTCAGCTTGTTGATCGTCTCGATCATGTGCACCGGGATGCGGATGGTGCGCGCCTGGTCGGCGATCGCGCGGGTGATCGCCTGCCGGATCCACCACGTCGCGTACGTGGAGAACTTGTAGCCGCGGCGGTACTCGAACTTGTCCACCGCCTTCATCAGGCCGATGTTCCCCTCCTGGATGAGGTCGAGGAACTGCAGCCCGCGGTTGGTGTACTTTTTGGCGATCGAGACGACCAGCCGCAGGTTGGCGACGATGAGCTGCTGTTTGGCGCCGTCCGTCTCCTGCTCGCCCTGTCGGACCTCGCCGAGGACGCGCCTGAGCTCCTCGTACGCAACGCCGAACCGCTGCTCGAGCGTGGCGAGCTCGACCCTGTACCGCTTGACGCGCTCCCGGTAAAAGGTGCGCCGCTCGGCGTTGCGCTCGGTCTTGAGCTTGGCGTCATCCTTGCGAATCGTGTTGATGGGAATCGAGAACTGGCGCTCGACCTCGTTCAGGAAGCGCACCAGGCGGTTGCGGGTCGTGGTCGTGAAGTCGGTGGAGCGGACCATGACCGAGGTGTCGCCGGAAAGCGCGTCGATCTGCTGCAGCAGCTCGTCGCCGCGCCGCGTGCCCCTCTTGCACCGCCGCAGGCGCTCCTTGAGCTGCTTGGACTGCTCGTCCAGCTGCCGGATCCGGGCGAAAAGCTTCATGGTCTCCGCGACTCGCTGCTGGCCGCGCTCGTCCAGCTCGCCGTTGAGGCCGGCGAGGATGTCCCGCATCATGCGGCGGTCGCGCCGGGCCATCTCATTGGCGCGCAGGAAGAGCTCGCAGACCCGCGGGCTCGAGGCGAGGCCGGCGAAGACCTGGGCCTCGCCCGACTCGATGCGCATCGCGATCGCGACCTCGCCGTTGCGGTCGAGGAGCTTGACCGTACCCATCTCCCGCAGGTACATGCGGACCGGGTCGTTGGTCTTCTCGAGCATGGCCGGGTCCACGAGGCCCGCGCCCGGGACCGGCTCGGGGGGCTCGGCCCGCTCGCCGGCGGGGCCTTCCTCCTCGAGCGCCGCCAGCTTCTCGATGCTCTCCACGATCTCGATGTCGTTCTCCGTGAAACGCAAATAGATCTCGTCGAGCTCCTCGGCCGTCGAGGCCACCTCTTCGGGGAGCACCTCGAGGATCTCGTCCACGAGGACATAGCCGCGCTCGCGCCCGAGTCCCAGCAGCCGGCCGAGCTCGACGTACTTCTCCTCGACCGTGAGGGCGAGGGCATCGCGGACGCCGGGGGCCGCCGGCGCCTCGGAGCCCTGGTGCTCCCTCTCCCTGCGTGGGCGCGAATCCTTTGCCTGCGCCGCGCGCGCCTTGGCCGGATGCGGCTGGACGACGCCTGCTACGGCCGCACGCGGTGCGAGCCGAGTCGGCACGACCTCGGTCTGGAGCTTCGCCGCGGGCCGGGTGTGCGGCGGCCGGACGGGTGGTTTTGCCGTCGGCCCTGCTTGGGTGCGTGCCGGGTGACCCTGGACGGGCGGAGTGGTGGCCTGCGGCTTCGGTTTGGCGTGACCCTTGGCCGGCCGGGTCGGGCGGGGGGTCGCCTTGACCCGATGTTTCTCCGGCGCCGGTTTGGCTGTCACCCTGGCGGCCCTGGCCGGCGGCTTCGGCTTGGCGGCAGGCTTGGCCGGGCGTTTGCCCGGCGCTGGCTTGGGAGTGCCCTTGCCCGGTTTGGCCGAGAGCTTCAGCCGGGCGGCGGGTTTGGCCGGGCGCTTCGCCGGCCCGGCCTTGCCGGCCCCGGCGGTGGGCCGGGTCGCCGGCGATGGCTTGGCGACCGCCTTCGCAGGGAGCTTGGCGTGCCTAGCCTTAGCCGGAGGGCCACCGAGACGGGTCCCCGGCCGGGGCCGCGGGACCGCCTTGGCCGGGTGCCCGGCCGGGTGGCCCTTGGCCGCGGCCGCGAGGGAGTCCCGCGAGGGCCGCGAGGAGGTCGTGACCGCCCGCGGCGCCGTGCGAGACGTGGCACGGCCGGTTGCGGCCCGTTTGTCCGCTCTTGCTGTACGGGCCGGCGACGACGGTCTTGCCTTCTTGTGCTCGCTGCCGCCGGACCCGATCGAACGAGTTTTCTTCTTGTCGTGTGATTTTCGCAAGTTTCCCTCGGTTTGATGAGTCTGGGGCGCTCATTTTCGTTCCCGGCGCCTCCAGCTCCAGGGTAGAAGCCGCCCGCCACCCCTCACCTTCTTCAATGTGGGACGTCGGTCACGAAATTTCAAGGGTACCACCGGGCGCAACCCCTCCGGCACCGCAGAACCCCGCTTACGCCCCCCGCTTCGGGCGCTTGATGAGTTCGCTCTGCTCCGCCTGCAAACGGGCGAGTGCGTCTCTGTCGCCGGCAAGCTCGGCGGCCCGGATCCTCACGATGATCTCGCTGCTGCGCAGCCGGTCGGCCCGGCGGCGGACCAGGTCGACAAGGCTCGGGATCCGCTCGTGCGGCGTCTGCGGCGCCTCGAGTTCGAGCCCGGCGAGCAGGCGCCGATCGGCCGGATCCTCGATCTCGGACAGCACCCCGACGATCTCGATGCCGCCGCCGTTCGCCAGCCGCCGTTGCAGGACCTCGAACACGCGCCGCACCCCCGGGTGGCAGATGCCGTCGATCGGAAAGCCGCGGAGGTGCTCGGCGCTGGCCGCCGGCTCCAGGTCGTGGAGGAAAGACCGCAACAGGGCCAATTCCGCATTTTCCGGGACTTGCTCAGTTGCCGCCTGTGCCGCCATCACCCGGAAGATTTCGAGGCTCCGAAGCTCTTCCAACGGAATGCCGGCGCCGAACGCCAGTGTTTCCTGGATCCTAATGCGTCGCACGGGGTCTGAACACGCCCTAGCGATCTCCATCATCGACTGAAGGTTTTGGCGACGCTCAAGTGGGCTCTCGCCCATGCTTCGGAGCAAGAAAGCGTCCGCCGGCAGTGCCGTGGCGACCCTGCGGCCGAACCCCTCGGCGCCTTCGCGCCGGGCGACGTCGTCCGGGTCCTGCCCGTCCGGGAGGACGAGCACGCTCACCTCGAGGGCGGCCGCGAGGAGCGTGCGCAGCGCGGCCACCGCCGCCTGGCGGCCGGCGGCGTCGCCGTCGAAGCACACGACCACGTGTGGGACGCGGCGGGCGAGTTCGGCCGCGTGGTGTTCCGACAGGGCGGTGCCGAGGGTTGCGACGGTCTCGGTCAGGCCGACCCGATGCAGGGCGATGCAGTCGAAGTAGCCCTCCACCACGACCGCCCGGTTGGCCTTGGGGAACGCCCGCATGGCCCGGTCCAGGGCGAACAGGACGTGACCCTTGGAGAACAGGCTCGTCTCCGGCGAGTTCAGGTACTTGGGGTTCTCGTCGCCGAGCGCGCGGCCGCCGTAGGCGATGATGCGTCCGCGGGCGCTGCGGATCGGGATAGTGATGCGGTCGCGGAACCGGTCCCAGACCTTCCCGCCCTCGCCCTCGACCACGAGGCCGGCGCCGACGAGGGCGCGTTCCGAGAACTTCTTGCGCAGCTCGTCGTAGAGCGCGCGCCACTCGTTTCTGGCGAAACCCAGTCCGAACTCCGCGGCGACGTCGAGCGGCACGCCGCGGCGCTCGAGAAAAGCGCGCGGGCGGTCCTGGCTCAGCTGGCGCGCGAACACCGCCTGCGCCGCCTCCATGACGTCCGCGAGCTGCTCCTGCTCGTCTCTGCGGCGCCGCGCCTCGGGGGACGCGGGGGGGAGCCTGACGCCGAAGCGGTCGGCGAGGCGCTCCACGGCCTCCGCGAAGGTGACCCGTTCCATCTCCATCACGAAGTCGATCACGTCGCCGCCGCGCTTGCAGCCGAAGCAGTAGTAGGTACCCTTCTCGCGCGAGACGTTGAACGAGCCCGTCTTCTCGCCGTGGAACGGGCAAAGCCCGACGTAGTTGCGGCCGGTCTTGCGCAGCGTCAGGTGTTCGCCCACCACGGCGACGATGTCGGCCGCTTCGCGCACCTGCTCGAGCACGGGCCGCGACAGGTCGTACTGGCTCATCCCCGCCCTTCCGTGCGGCCGGCTGCGGTCCTCGCCGTGCCGCCCACGCCGCGCCCGTTCCGGCGCAGCCCGGGGCACGGTTTACGGTCCACCCTCACTTGCCCTCCAACTCCACCTCGGTCACGCCCGTCCCCCCACGATACTGAGGCGGGTGCGCGAAGCTTGCAACCGCGGGGTGCCGCGCGAGCACGTCGCGGACCACCCGGCGCAAGGTTCCGGTGCCGTGTCCGTGGACCACTCTGATCCGCGCAGTTCCGGAAACCATGGCGCGGTCGAGAAACGCCTCAAGCTCGTCGCGGGCCTCCTCCTGGGTCAAGCCGATGAGCTTGAGTTCGGCCGCGGGGGCGTCTGCGGCGACGACCTCGACCTCCGGGCCGCGGCTGGGGGTAGGCGGTGCGACCGGTTCGCAGCCCGAGGCCTCGACCCAGACCCGCTTGTCCCCGACCAGCACCTCGACCCGCTCGCCGACCACTCTCTGGACGCGCCCGCTGGCCGTGGTCCCCTCGACGCGGACGGTCGCGCCCGGCGCGAGCGGCGCGGCGGCGGAGTGGGGGGCGGGTGCCTCGGAATCGAGGGTGAGCGCCTGGTGGCGCAGCGCCGCGACGCGTTTCTTGCCCGGGAACTCGCCGCGCTCCCGCGCCCGCTCGAGCTCCACGAGTGCCGCGGCGAGCTGCTCCCTGGCTCGCCGTCTGAGCGCGTCCCGCTCCTGGTCCAGACGCGCTCGGACCCTCTCGCGCTCCTCGTCGAGCCGGAGTACCTCGCGCTCCAGGCGCGACCGGTCCTCCTCGGCGCGGCGTTCGGCGGCGCGCAGGCGCTCGGTCTGGCCCCGCAGGCGCTCGGTTTCGTGGGCCAACTCCTCGAGGTAGGCGTCGATGGCGAGGAACGAGCGGGAGACCATTTCGCGGGCGCGCGCCAGCACCGCGGCCGGCACCCCGCACGAACTCGCGATGGCGAGCCCGCGCGAGCGGCCGGGCACACCGAGGTGCAACCGGTACGTGGGCCGTCCGTTCGCCTCGTCGTAGCCCATCGCTGCGTTGACGGCGCCGGCAACATCCTCCAGATGAGCTGCCACGGTGATCAGGTGGGCGGTCGCCACGGTCCAGCACCGCCGCCGGGCGAGCTCCTCGACGAGCGCGGCGGCGAGCGCCGCGCCCTCCTCGGGGTCCGTGCCGGAGCCGAGCTCGTCGTAGAGCACGAGGGTGTCGGCGTCCGCTTCGGCGAGCAGCTCGGCGGTCGCGCGCATCGCGCCGGTGAAGGTCGAGAGGTCGGAGAACAGGTTCTGCTCGTCCCCGAGGTGACACCACAGACGCGAAAAGGGCGGCAGGGAGCTGCCAGTTTCGGCGAGCACCGGGATGCCGGCCTGCGCCATCAGGGTGACGAGGCCGACGGTCTTGAGCGCCACGGTCTTGCCGCCGGCGTTGGGCCCCGAGAGCAGGACGAGCCGCTGCTCCGCGGTGAGCATGAGGTCCAGAGGCACGACCGGGCGGGTGTTGCCGGCGTTTCCGAGCACCTCGGCGCGCAGGGGGGCGAGCGCGGGTTCGAGGAGCGGGTGGCGCGCGCCGACGAGGCGGATCGCGACGCCCGCGCCGGGCTCCAGCAGCGCACCGCCGCAGGCTTGGCCGAACAGCACGCGCGCCTGGCTGGCGTCCAGCCTGGCGAGCGTGTCCGCGGCCCCGAGCAACTCTTCGCGGTGGCGGTGGAACGCGGCGGCGGTCTCGGCGAGGACGCGCTCCTCCTCGGCGCGCGCCAGCGCGGTCGCCTCGGCGAGCGCGTTGTTGAGCTCGACGACGGCGAACGGCTCGAGGAACACCGTGGCGCCGGACGAGGAGACGTCGAGGACGAGGCCGGGGACCGTGGACCGCTCGGCGGTGGGGACCGGGATGCAGTAGCGGTCGCGCCGGAGCGTGAAGGGGCTGAGGGCGCTCGCGTGCGCTCGCCGCACCTGCTCGACCGCCGCCACGATCGCCGCGCGGTGGCGTTCGCGGGCGGCGCGGGCCTGAGCGAGCGCCGGCGAGGCGCTGTCCAGGACCTCGCCGGACGGCCCCAGGCGCAGCTCGCAGAAAGCGAGAAGCGGCTCGAGCCTGGGCAGCACCGCCGCGATGGCGGCCAGGTCGGCGCCGACCCCGGCGCCCACCAGGGCCGCGCGCACCTCGACGATCCGGCGCACCAGGGAAATCAGCCGGGCGAGGTCGGCGGCGTCGGCGGCCCCCGGGGCGTCGTGGACGAGCAGTTCGGCGGCGTCGAGGCCGGTGAACGGCAGCGAGCCGTGCTCGGCGACGAAGACGAGCACGTCGCGAGTCAGGCGGAAAGCCGACGGCCCTTCCCCTGGGGTGAAACGGGGAAGGGCCGCGGTGACCTCTCGCCGCCCGCACTCGCTGCGCGCGAACGAGGCGACGAGTTCGAGAACCCGGTCGAACTCCAGTGAGGCGAAGGTCAAGGCCGTGCCGGCGGGGCTACAGCAGCCCCGCCTTGCGCTGCTGGGCCAGCTTCCGGAGGAGCTTCTTGCGCGCCTGGATCAACTTCCGCTTGCGCCGCACACTCGGCTTCTCGTAGTGCTGCCGCTTCTTGATCTCGGACAGGATTCCGGCCTTTTCGCACTTGCGCTTGAAGCGGCGCAGCGCCTGCTCGAACGACTCGTTATCCCGAACATGCACCATTGTGGGCATTGCGCGATCTCACCCCCCCTCTGCGCTGGTCTTGCCGCGCCACACGGGGTGGGCGCGAGCGCGCTCGTCAAAGGGAGAGAATCTTAGCACATCGAGAGGGACCGCGGTCAACGGCGGTGGCGGTGGCTCGGGCGAGGGGCAGGAGTGGGCGTGGCGGTGGACGCCGGAGGGCGCCTCGCTTCCGCCGCCGCCGCGACGAGGCGCGCGGGGACCGGGACGCCCAGAACGGTGTAGGCGCGTTCCGCCACGGTCAGGGGTTCGAGCGCCTGCCGGTGATCGCCGCCCCGATCCAGGAGAAAGCGCGCGTTGGCGACGGCCGCCTCGGCGTACAGGGCGAGCGCTTCGCGCGTCTCCGGCCTCTCGGGCGCAAGGTTGAGCGCCTGGTTGAGGAACGCGGCCAGGACGAGCTGGTCGCGCGCAAATGCCGCGTCGTACGCCGTTGCAGCCTCGCGCACGAGGACGGCTTCCCCGGGCGATCCGGACGGCCCTGGCGCCTGCGACTGCGCGCGCTCCAGCCGGTCGCGGGCCGCCGCGAACCGGGCGTGCACGGCCGCCACCTTGGCGAACTCGGCAGCGGCGTCGAACCGCGCGGAGGTGGGCTCGGGCCGGCCGCCGCACGCGGCCGCGAGCACGAGCATGACGCCGCTTCCCGCACGCCTCTTCCAGGTCCGCAAGGCCCCCCCTGGACGAGGACGCTAGCAGAGACGCGGGCTTTGAGGCAACGCGCCATTTCCTTGACAGTCTTTGCGCGCCACGCGGATAATGCCGATCGGATCGAGCACACGGAGGCACCATGGAGACGCACGAAGCCATTTTTGCCGAAATCGAGCAGATGCGCGAAGGTGCCGCGGCGCTGTTGCGCGCCAAGCTGGACGCCATGGCGGGTCAGATCCGCGACCAGGCGAACCGGGTCGCCGGCGACCTCGACGTTGTCGTGCCTCCCGATCTCGAGGCCCTGCTCCCGATCGCCTCCTTGGCGGAACGCCTGAGGAGCCTGGCGGCGCCCCCGCCTCCGCCTCCGCCGCCGGTGCTCGCGCTCGATCTCGACATCTTGCGCGCGCTCGACGCCGGCCGCGCCCAGTCGGTGGTGTTGCAGGAGCTGTTGCGTCAGCTCGGGGCGTGGTGCGGCCCGCGCGCCATCGCCGTCTTCCGCGACGGCAACGCTCAGGGATGGTCGGGTTCCGGCTTCGAGGAGGGCAACCCGCCGCGCGCGTGGCACGGGGCGTTGGCCGACTCGCCGGCGCTCGCCAGGGCGGCCTCCGGGACGCCCGTCATCGTGCGCCCGCGCGCCGACGCGGTGCTCTCCGAATGGTTCGGCCCCAGCGACGGACGCCTGCTGGTGGTGCCGATGTCGCTGCGCGGCAAGGTCGTGCTCGTGCTCGCCGGCGCGCCGGCCGGCGCCGAGTGGCGGACGCCGGAGCTGGCGGAGAAGTACGACGCGGCCCAGGCGCGCGAGCGCTGGGCGGCGAAGCTCGAGACCGCGCGGACGCTGGGCGCGGCCGCGGTGCTCGCGGTCGAGGCCGGCGACTTCCCAACGACCGTCCTGGCGAAGGAGCCGCCGCAGGCGACGTTCTTCCTTCCGTTCGAGGCGGACGCGTCGGCCGCGGCGCCGCCGCTCGTGCGCGTGTCGCGGGCCGTCGCGGACGCGCTCCTGGCGGGCGGCG
>Ga0208584_1000207_pt1 | contig 10249 bp, 7 predicted proteins | sample NGESurdeep072012_4_FD_184460 | JGI IMG/M metagenome (GOLD analysis project Ga0208584, IMG submission 184460) | Arctic peat soil microbial communities from Barrow, Alaska - NGEE Surface sample 415-1 deep-072012 (SPAdes) | ecosystem: Environmental > Terrestrial > Soil > Wetlands > Peat ...
TGCGCAAGCTCTCGGACCCCGCGGCTGGAGGCCCCCGCGACATCGGTCGATTCCCGTTCCAACACCTGCTTCATCGCGACAAAAACGTCGTCCCCGGCAAGTCCCCCCTTCAGCGCGTGCTCGTAGCAGTGCTGCCATTCCTCCACCACCACAGCCATCGGAAGCCTCACTGCCAGGACGGCGGAAGGCGACAGGAGCGTCTGAAACGCCGAGAAGTCCTCCATGCCGCACGCCCGCATGCAGAGCATCTGCCGGATGCACTTCTCGCACCGGCCGCAGTTCGTGGAGAGGTCGTCCCCCTGCCAGCAGACCCGCAGGTTTCTCCACACGACGCCCTCGCCGGCCAGGCTCGCGGTCTTCTCCACTCGGGTGACGGCGAGGTCGGAGACGACGCGGAATGTGGCCGACGAGAACAGATGGTCCGACCACGGCGTCGAACCGTCCGCGGAGGGGATCCAGTGCATGTTCTCGTAGGCGCTCGACGCGGTCAGCAGGGCGGTGTCGAAGCGCCGCTCGAACAACGAGAGCGTTGCAGCGATCCCTGCGGAGAACGTCGTTTCCCACAGCGGCAGGAGATACTTCAGGTTCGAGCGGACGGCCAGCAGCTCGGTCGAGCAGTGATCCGTGATCGCCTGGGCCCGCCGGTACGCTCCCTGGAACGCGGCATCGTGCAGCGGAACGTCGAAGCCGTGGACGAACAGACAGGCCGCGATGGCGAGCGTGTTGCGCCCGCGCCGGCCGTGCGTGTGCGCCAGCAGCGACTCCGCGCTGTCCAGCCCACCCGAAAAGGCCAGCACAACCGAGCCCCGGCGGGTATCGCCGCCCGCGACCGCGGTCGCCGCGGCCTCGTCGCTCACCTCCTCGTCTGCCCGCAGCCGGACCGGACGGTACTTGGGCCACCACCGGCAGGCGATGTCCTGGTAGCGCTCCAGATTGGCGAGCAGGCTCGTCGAGACGCGGCCGTGGATGGTGAGCCCGCCGCCGACCTCCATCGCCGACCAGACCGTCGCGCGGAGAAAAGCGTCGTGGATGTCGTCGCTGCGGCCCCGGATGGCGAGCCAATCGAACGTCTGCGGAGGCACGTCGAAGAAGAGTGGCCCGTTCCGCCGGAGCAGCCGCGGATGGCCATGGATCCGCCCGTGGATCCTCACCCAATCCCCGAGAGCCTCGGGCTGCAAGAAGTCCACGTGCATCTCGTTGCCCATCTGTTCTCCCCGGCGCTCCGCCGCGATGTCACCAGCGCTGATGGCTTGCGGACCAGAATAGCGGACGCGCGCGGCGCGCGACAACGCCCGGCGCCAGCCCGGGCGCGGATCACGGCCGATTGGCGCCGAACCCGGCCATCAGGATCAGCCATGACCGGTCGTAGCCGCTCCGGTGCCCCGTCCGGTAAACTCAACCAAATGGTCGAAGGCGCCTCACCAACCCCACACGCGCCCGGCGCGCTGCCTGGTCGCTTGCGCGAGATGCTCGACTCCGTGATCGCCGCCGTACTGGCCGGCCACCCCGAGGTTGCGCTTGCGACCTTCCCCAACCACTGGAACCTCGGTGATACGGCCGTGTGGGCGGGTCAGCGCGCGGTGCTCGCCCGCCTTGGCGTCGGCGTCCCCTACGTGTGCGACTTCCGCACCTACCGGCCCGACGCGCTGCGGCGCGCCCTGCCGGAGGGCCCGATCCTGCTCAGCGGCGGAGGAAACTTCGGCGACGTCTACCCCAACGAGCAGGGGCTGCGGGTGCGCATCCTCGACGATTTCCCCGACCGGCTCGTCGTCCAGCTTCCCCAGAGCGTCTGGTTCCGTTCCGAGGCGAACCTCGACGCCATGCGTCGCCGGTGCGAGAGGAGCGGGCGGTTCGTCATGTTGGTGAGGGACCGCCGCAGCCTCGACCTCGTGCGGGCACGGTTCGCGGTTCCGGTGCACCTCGCGCCCGACATGGCGTTCGGCTTGCCGGACCTCCGCACGCGGCGGCGGGCGGCGGTGACCGACGTGCTCTGGCTGATCCGCAGAGACATCGAGGCGAGCGCGAGCGCCCTGCGGCGCGAGCTTGCTTCCGAGGACCCCGGTGTCGTGCGCGACTGGACCAGGCCCGGATTCGGCCGTCAGGGCGTCCCCTGGGCCGCGTACGCACGGTCCTACTGGCTCTCGTGGCGGCTCCGGCGGATGCCGGCGGGGCTGTTGCACCGCCGCGAGGCATGGGTCACGCAGTCATTCGAAACCCTGGCGGGCCTCCGGATGGAGATCGCGTGCCGGTTCGTTTCTGCGGGCCGGGTCCTGGTGACGGACCGTCTGCATGGGCACATCCTTGCACTGCTGCTGGGGATCCCGAACGTCTGCCTCGACAACCGCGACGGCAAGGTGTGCCAGTTCTACCAGACGTGGACGGCGGGCCATCCCCTGGTCGGCTGGGCGGACTCCCTGTCGCAAGCGCAGGCCTTGGTTCGGGAATTCCTCTGCTGACCTCGAACATCGTGTCCGCGCGCTGGAGTCCACCGTCAACGTCCTCGCTGACCGCATGGAGCGCTTCGAGTCCAGTCACGCCTGGACGCGCCGCTCCCTCCAGGCGAAGTCTTCTTGGGGACCCAGCCAAGGGTCTTCTATAGTGACCGGTGTGCAAACGCAGGATGTGCCGATCCCGGCGCCCGAGCAGCGGGGCGCTTTACCGTCGGCAGGGCAATGCTGCCGGCTGTCGGAGGAGCTGGACGAGGTGCTGCGCCTCGCCAGCGGCGAGACCGTCCCGGTGCGGGTGCTGGTCGAGCACCTCAGCGGACGGGGGAACGCGCTGCTCGCGTTCATCGTCATCCTGCCGTTCCTGCAACCGATCCCACTGCCGGGGCTGTCCACGCCGTTCGGGATCGCGATCGTTCTGCTCGGCGTCGCGATGGCGCTCGGGCGGCCGCTCTGGCTGCCGAAGCGTTGGCTCGACCACGAGCTGCGCTCGGCCCTCGTGATCCGCATCGGCGGCGGCGGTCAACGGCTCATCAGGAAGGTCGAGCGCTTCATCAAGCCGCGCGGGCTCTGGTTCCACCGCCACCGCTGGGCGCACTCGATCGCCGGGATCGTCATCGCGGTCTCCGGCGCCGAACTCGCACTGCCGCTGCCCATCGTGTTCACCAACACGCTTCCGGCGCTCACGATCGCGACGACTGCCGTCGGGCTGATCGAGGAGGACGCCGTCCTCGCAATTATCGGCCAGGCGCTCTTCCTCGTCGGGCTGGCCGTCTTCGGCGGCATCCTGGTCCTGCCGTTCCTCGGCTTGCACCTGATCTTCTAGGCGCGGCCTCGTCGTGCCCGCGCCCACGGACATTCATACCAGTCCACCGCCCGTCATAGGAGAATGCCGTCACTGCTTCGCCCCGCCGGCGGTGGGGCGAAGCAGCCCCGTGAAGCCGCGGGTTCGCCACGGCCCCCTCGCGACGACAACGAAGAGGCTACGTTTGAGCGAAGAGTGGCATCGGTGCGCGTCGTGCCCGGTGCCCCGTTCCCAAAAGGAAAGGGCGGGGATCGCTCCCCGCCCTTGCAGCTTCAAGTTGTGAACCGCGCACGCAACGCCGCGGGATCCTTCCCCTTCGCTACGCTCAGGGTCAGGATGACCCGATCGCGCGAGCGCGATCAGGTCAGTACATGTCCCCCATGCCACCGCCAGGCATGCCACCGCCCATGGCTTCCTTCTTGTCCTCAGGGACATCGGCCACAAGCGCCTCGGTGGTGAGCATCAGTCCCGCGATCGACGCCGCGTTCACGAGGGCGTTCTTGGTGACCTTGGCGGGGTCGATGACGCCGGCCACGACGAGGTCCTCCATCACCATCGTCTGGGCGTTGAAACCGATGGCGCCGCCCTTCTTGCGGATGTCGCGCACGATCACCGCCGCCTCGTCGAGGCCGGCGTTGTGGATGATCTGCCGCGTCGGCTCCTCGAGCGCCCGCACCACGATCTGGATGCCGGTGCGCACGTCGCCCTTGTGCTCCTTCAGTAGCTTCTCGACCTCTTCCTGGGCGCGGAGCAGCGCCACGCCGCCGCCGGGGACGATCCCCTCTTCCACGGCCGCCTTGGTCGCGTGCAGCGCGTCCTCGACGCGGGCCTTCTTCTCCTTCATCTCGGTCTCGGTCGCCGCGCCGATCTTGATCTGCGCCACGCCGCCGACGAGCTTGGCCAGGCGCTCCTGCAGCTTCTCGCGGTCGTAGTCCGAGGTGGTGTCCTCGACCTGCTTGCGGATCTGCTTGACGCGGCCCGCGATCGCCTCGCGCTTCTTGGGGTCCTCGTCGTCCACCACGATCGTGGTGTCGTCCTTGTCCACGGTCACCTTCTTCGCGGTGCCGAGGTCTTCCCACTTGACGTTCTCGAGCTTGATGCCGAGGTCGTCGGAGATCAGCTTGCCGCCGGTCAGGATCGCGATGTCCTCGAGCATGGCCTTGCGGCGGTCGCCGAAGCCAGGGGCCTTCACTGCGATCACCTGCAGCGTCCCGCGCAGCTTGTTGACGACCAGGGTCGCCAGGGCCTCGCCGTCGACGTCCTCGGCCACGATCAGGAACGGCTTGCCCTGCTTGGCCACCTGCTCCAGGATCGGCAGGAGGTCCTTCATCGAGGAGATCTTCTTCTCGAACAGCAGGACCTTGGCGTTCTCGTACACGGCTTCCATGCGCTCGGCGTCGGTCACGAAGTACGGCGAAAGGTAGCCGCGGTCGAACTGCATCCCCTCGACGATCTCGAGCTGCGTGTCCATGGTCTTCGACTCCTCGACCGTGATCACGCCATCCTTGCCGACCTTGTCCATCGCCTCGGCGATGATGTGGCCGATCTCCTCGTCCGCGTTGGCCGAGATCGTGCCGATGTGGGCGATCGCCTTGCCCTCGACCGGCTTGGCGAGCTTGGTGATCGCCTCGACCGCCGTTTTGACGGCGATGTCGATGCCGCGCTTGAGTTCCATCGGGTTGGCGCCCGCGGTGACGTTCTTCGTCCCCTCGCGGATGATCGCCTGGGCGAGCACCGTGGCGGTCGTGGTGCCGTCACCGGCCACGTCGGAGGTCTTGGACGCAACCTCGCGCACCATCTGTGCGCCCATGTTCTCGAGCTTGTCCTTGAGGTCGATCTCCTTGGCGACGGTGACGCCGTCCTTGGTGATCACGGGTGAGCCGAACTTCTTCTCCACCACTACGTTACGACCCTTGGGACCGAGCGTCACCTTGACCGCGTCGGCCAACTTGTTGACACCGCGCAGGATCGCCTGACGGGCGTCCTCTGCGTAGACAATCTGCTTTGCCATCTCGAGCCTCCCTTACTTTTCCAGCACGCCGAGGATCTCGTCCTCGCGCGCGATCAGGTATTCCTGGTCGTCGATCTTGATGTCCGAACCCGAATACTTGCCGACCAGGACCCGGTCGCCCTTCTTGACGTCGATCGGCATCCGCTTGCCGTTGTCGTCGAGCTTGCCGGGGCCGACGGCGATCACTTCGGCCTCTTGCGGCTTTTCCTTTGCGGTGTCGGGGATGATGATCCCGCCCTTCACCACCTCTTCCTCTTCCAGGCGGCGGAGGAGAACCCGATCATGGAGTGGACGAACGTTCATATGCTTAACCCTCCCTCTTTCTTATGTTTACATTTTCTCGTCGGGGTGCGGACTGGCACTCGCCATACGAGACTGCTAATACTCTAGAACCTGCGCCGGGGGTTGTCAAGTGGGTCCGCGGACTCGGTCTCTGGGACCGACCTCGCTGTCGCTGCTTTCCAGCGAAGGGGCGGCCCTTGCGGCCGCTCGCGGGCGGGTGGTTGCAACGCATGGACTGGGGCGGGCGGGGACAAGCCCCGCCCCTACATCGGACCGAAATGGGGCGCGACCGCCGGGCGCGGGTCAGTCGGCCCGGGGACCAACCATCAGCTGCCTGAGCGCCCGGCGATGGCCGCGTAGGATCGCGGCCGCCGCCGCGCGGCCGGCCGCGCCGCGCACGCCGCCGCGGTACCAGAGCGACCGCAGGATCGCGTAGCCCGAGTGCAGGGCCGCCAGATACAGCCGGTACGCGAGCGGCCGGAACGGACGCATGCGCGTCGCCGCCATGTGCTCGAGGTAGAACGGCGAGCGCGCCGCCGAGCCGGTCACCGCGCCGAGCCGGTGCACAGCCACCATGTCCGGGCAAAAGAGCAGCCGCCAGCCGCTGCGCCGCAGGCGCAAGCAGAGGTCCACGTCCTCGTTGTAGAGGAAGTAGCTCGGGTCGAAGCCGCCGACCCGTTGCCACGCCTCGGCGCCGACCGCGAACGCCGCACCCGGCACGAAGCCGACCGTCCGCTCCTCCGCGGCCGCCACGGCGGAAGTCGCTTGACGCACCGTGCCTGTCAGCCAATTCACTCCGCCGCCCGCGTACCAGAGCGCCCCGCCGGGGCGGTCGAGGTAGAGCGGGCCGGCCGCCAGCCCGACACCCGGACGGCCCACTGCCTCGACCGCTGCGTCGAGGTACCCGTCCGCCACCTCAATGTCGTTGTTGAGCACGACGATCGCGTCGAGCGAGCCGGCCGCGAACTGGGCGGCGCCCGCGTTGACGCCCGCGCCGAAACCGGGGTTGCCCGCAAGCGGCACGACTTCGGCACCGCGCCACGCTCCGGGTCCGAGCTTGCCGCTGTTGTCCACCACCACGACCCGCCGGGCGGCGCGCGAGCGGTCCCGCTCCAGCGCCGCCAGGCACGCCTCGGTCGGCGCCGGGTCGCCGAAGTGGACGATCACGACGCCGGCCCGCGCCGGGCCCGCGCCCGGCCCGTTCACTCGAGCTCCGCGCCGGCCGGCGCCGCCGCCGCGAGCCGCCGCGGCCGGCGCACGGCGAGCGTCGCGACGGTGATGCTGGTCGCGAGGCCGAGCGTCCACACCGTCACCGCGACCACGGCGCACCCCATCGTGCCCCAGCGGGGAATGACCGCCACGTTCGCGGCCGCGCTCCCTGCCAGCAGGACCGCCTGGCTCACCAGCGACCAGCGCTGTCGCCCGCACGCCGCGACCAGCACGCCGAGTCCCATCATGACGTACGCGGCCGGCAGCACCCAGGCCAGCACCCCCATCAACGGCACCGACGCGAGGTACGCGGGGCCGAAGACCAGACGGACAAGAGGGACCTTGGCAACCGTGATGGCCGCGGCCACCAACGCGCCCGCCGCGCCGCCGCCCGCGCCGATGGCGGCGATGTGCCGGAGGCGGAGCCGGCCGGCAGCCGCGACCCTGGCAACCGTGGGGTAGGCCGCCACCGCGAAGAGCTGCGCGACCCCCATCAACCCCCACACCGGCGCCGCGGCCACGCCGTACCGTCCGATTTCCTCCCTGGCGACCCCGAACCCCGCCAGCAGGAACGTGTCCAGGCGCAGCGCCGCCTGCAGGCCGAGGTTGAGTACGAGAAACACCGCCCCTTCGCGGGCAAGAAACCCGAGCGTGACGGGGGGCGCGGCGCCGTCCGGCAGAGTGCGCTGCTGGCGGAGCATCAACGCGAGGCCGCCCGCAGCCCCTGCCGCGAACGCCAGTCCCGTCGTCCAGACCGGTGCCGCGAGCGCCGCCATGGCCCCGAGAAGCAGGAGCGCGAGGCCGAGTTCGACGCTGCGCCCGCCGACCTCCACCTCCATCCGGTCGAGCCCCTTGAACGAGGCGCCCACGCTGACGAGGCCGCTGCGCAGCCAGGCGTACGGAATGAACGCAAGCAACGTCCAGCGCAACCCCGGGTCGGGCACGAGCGCGGCGCCGGCGATCGCCGCCGGCACGGCCACGACCGCCACCCGGCGCTGCCACGCGCGCGAGAGCCGGCCGAGCGCGCGGACCGCCTCCGGGCGGCGGGCCGTCTCCCGGATCAACACCTCCGCCTGGCCGGCCGTGAGCACCAGCATGAGCACCATCGCGGCGCCATAGGCCACGGTGAACGCGCCCATCCCCGCCGGCCCGAGCCCCCGCGCCACCAGCACCCCGGCGCCGAACAGCGCGCCCTTGAGCACCACCTCGCCGGCGCCCAGCCACGCCACGTTGCGCGCCAGCTTGCCGGTGGTTCGCGTCACCGCCTGGCCCCGACCAGCGCGACGCTCGCGGTGCGGAGCAAGGTCAGCAGGTAGATCCCGAACGACCGCTCGCGGATGAAGTAGAGATCGTACTCGAGCTTGCGCCGGTGATCGTCGGCGCTGACCGCGGACGGCATGTTGACCTGCGCCCAGCCGGTCAGCCCCGGCGGGACCGCGAGCCTGAACGTGTAGTAGGGGACGGTCCGGGCCAGCTCGGCGACGAACTCCGGGCGCTCGGGACGCGGCCCGACCAGCGACATGTCGCCGCGGATCACGTTGACGAGCTGCGGCAGCTCGTCGATCCGGAGGCGCCGCAGGATGCGTCCCAGCCGGGTCGCCCTGGGGTCGTCGGCGACCGCGAACGCCGGTCCGTTCTCCTCGGCGTCCGGCCGCATCGTGCGCAGCTTGATCACCCGGAAGCGGCGGCCGAACTGGCCCACGCGCGTCTGCAGGAAGAGCACGGGTCGCCCGTCGAACACGAGCACGGCCAGCATCGCCAGCAGCAGCACGGGCAGACAAACGAGAAGGAGCGCAACGCCGGCCGCGATGTCAACCACGCGGGTGACGCGGTTGAACAACTCCCAGTGCATCACCGAGAACCCCGGCTGATGCAGGAACGCGGATGGCGACAGTTCGTCCACCGGCAGGCGCCCGTCCAGCCACGCCCACAGTTCCGAGGCCACCACCACCGGCACCCCGGAGAACTGCAGCGCCGTAAGGTCGGACGCGAACCCGTCCGCGCCGGACACGATCCCGGCGAGCACGACCAGCTCCGCGCCCCGTCTCCGCGCCTCCTCGGCCACCCCCGCGGCCGTCAGCCCAGCGCCGTCCACGGGTTCCCACGGCGCCGCCGGGTGCTCGCCCAGCTTGCGGCAGATCTCCTCGACCGCGCCCGCCTCGCCGACCACGAGTGCGCGCGGGCGCGGCCGGCGCCGCAGCCAGAGCGCCACCGCGTCGCGCACTACCACGGCTCCGACGGCCCACGCTGCGGTCGTGATCAACAGGAGCCCGCGGCCGAACCGCCAGCCCGGAACCAGGTACGTCGCGACAACGAGCGCGACGCCCCATACTGCGGCGACGATCGCGACCCTCGTCGCCACCTCGCGTCGGCGCCGCAGCACGATCGGCTCATAGAGTTCCGCGGCGACGGCCGTGGCCCACATCGTCACGAAGCCGGTCGCCAGCAGCCCGGGATGGCTCAACAGCTCGTTCAGCTTCGCGACTCGCTCGGTGCCGGCCGAAAACCTGACCATATGGGCAAGCCAGCCGGCAACGGCCAGCCAGCCGCCGTCAGCCAGGGCGAGCGCCAGGCGCAGGCGCGGCGTGCGGGGAAGGAACAGACTCATCCTTGCTCGCGATGGTGCGCGGGTTCCCCGGACGTGTCAACAACCGAGACCCGGAGGTGGGACCCACCGCCGGGAGAGCAAGACCGCCGACGAGGCGCGCCGATCCCGCAGGAGAAACCGGGGTCCGGGGTCCGGGGTCCGGGGTCCGAGAAGACGTGAAGAACAGCGCCGACGCCCCGGGCGCGGATGGGGTCGGTGCCTAGCGGTAGAACTCCGCGATCGACGCGACCACCCGCTCGCGCTCGTCCGCCCGCAGTTCGGGGAAGATCGGCAGCGCCAGCACCTCGGCTTCGGCGCGCTCGGACTCGGGGAAGTCCCCCGTGCGATAGCCGAGATCCACGAAGCACTTCTGCTCGTGGAGCGAGATCGGGTAGTACACCTCCGCCCCGACGCCCTGCTTCGCCATGTGCTCGCGGAGCTGGTCGCGCCTGGGCGCCCGCACCACGTACTGGTGGTAGGTGTGGCCGCGTCCGGGCAGCTCCTCGGGCACCCGCACCGTGCCGTCGAGGCCGGCCGCGTGGAACAGCTCACGGTAGTGCGCGGCGCCCGCCTGCCGCTTCGCGATCCAGCCGGGGAGACGCGGCAGCTTGACGCGCAGGATCGCGGCCTGCAGCGCGTCCATGCGAAAGTTTCCGCCGACGAAGTGGTGCACGTACTTCGGCCGCATTCCGTGCATCCGCATGTCCAGGAGCTTCTCGCCGAGCGCCTCGTCGTTGGTCGTCACCAGGCCGGCGTCGCCGAACGCCCCCAGGTTCTTGGTCGGGAAGAACGAGAAGCAGCCGAACGTGCCGATCCCGCCGACCATGACGCCGTTGTACGCCGTGCCAATCGCCTGGCAGCAGTCCTCGACGAGCGGGATGCCGGGCGCCGCTGCCTTGATGGCGGCCATA
>Ga0208584_1000208_pt1 | contig 10221 bp, 8 predicted proteins | sample NGESurdeep072012_4_FD_184460 | JGI IMG/M metagenome (GOLD analysis project Ga0208584, IMG submission 184460) | Arctic peat soil microbial communities from Barrow, Alaska - NGEE Surface sample 415-1 deep-072012 (SPAdes) | ecosystem: Environmental > Terrestrial > Soil > Wetlands > Peat ...
CAGGGGCCCATGTTGCAGTTGCGACAGCATAAGCCCAGTTCTCCAAAACCGCATTGAGGTTGCTGTCTATCGAACCGATCCCATGCCGTCTCCAGGCCGGCCCTCTGGCAGACATCAAGCATCTCCTGGCTGGCAGGATCGATGGATCTATCGCGAACGTCTTTAACCATTATCCACACCTCTATAATATCAGCAGAACTATAAAACCAGGACAAAATCCTGTCTGCAACTATTTAAATCAGTAGCAGAAAATATGAATCGCGACAACGAGCGTGAACTTGTGAATTTGGGGTCTTGACCTATGAAAACGACGCCAACGTGGTGGGAGACGGCAGAGGACCATCGCTTCGCATTGGAAGTTTTGCAGCTTGGGCTGCGAAGAAAAATGCTTATGGCCGTTGCGCGCAGTTGTACGAGCTCGAGCCAGATCGAGAGGGAGTTTGATCTCAGTCCAGCTCAAGCGGAGTATCACCTTCGCATGCTGGAAAAAGCCCTGGTTGTTAAGCAGACTGCTGGCGGCTGGATTGCCACGCCCACAGGAATTCTCTACCTGGAGAAGGTGGAGACCAAACGCTGAATTAGCTTTGGAGACCATAATCATCTGAAAACATCATGAATGGGGCGAGCACAATTGATTCTTCGATTCATCGCTGTAGGCCGTCTCCGGGAAAGATACTGGCAGGAGGCAGCCGCAGACTTCACGCGCCGGCTGCGCCCTTACGCTCATCTGGAGATGGTGGAGATATCCGCTCACACAAAGGAGACTGCTACTCCAGGCGAGGAGAAGAAAGCCATGGCAGAAGAGGGCCAGGCAATTCTGGAGAAGCTGAAGCATCACTCGGGCGCTGTGACGGTCCTGGATAGGGTGGGCAAGTCATTTGATTCACCGGAGCTGGCGGCATGGCTGAATGAGCAGATACTGCAAGGAAGAACTGAGGTCGCCTTTGTGATAGGCGGCCCCCTGGGATTGGCACCGGCCGTCCTGCAAAGGGCGGATCTTGTGCTTTCCTTCTCCAGAATGACCTTCCCCCATCAAATGATGCGAATAATACTTCTGGAGCAGATCTATCGCGGCTTCCGGATAATGCACCATGAGCCCTATCATAAGTAATGACCTAAAAATATATATTAGAATAGTTTGAATGGCTTACGAAGCCGATCTGCTGGCTGTGGCATTGCCATCTTCCTCCAGCTTTTGGCTCTCATAAAGCTCGTAGTTTCCTTCCATCTTGTTGTTGACGAGAGCCAGATCCAGCTTATAGTCCTTCTTTTGCTTTACCAGCTTTACATCCAGGCTTACGGAGCCCTTCGATATGGAACCTGTGGCAGTGGCTGGAATATCCGATCCACCCTCGGCAAGAGTCCCATAACCTTGCAGTCTCTCACCGGTCTGAATGAGTATCAAATCAAGAGCGCTTCCTTTGCTCTGCTCAGCGTTGGCCGCCTCCATCCGAACACTCCACTTTCCGCCAAGATCCATGACAGGATCCTTTTTCTCCACTGCTACTGCAGCATTAACTGGCATCGAAATTGCACTACTGTTTTCCGTCTCCGTCTCTACGCTCGGTTTTGCCGTGCCGTCCGGATTCAAAGTAGCACTGGTGCCTGTGGAGGATGCCACTGCCTGGTCGAAGTCCGGGTCGGTCAGAAAATCCGTATTGTCTCGAACTACCCATTTCCCGCAGCCCGCCCACGCCGGACAGGCAAGAAGTGCCATGATTAGAACTGTGCATATTACTAGATGCGTCTTCAATGATATCCGCCTCCTCTTCAATTGATAATATTATGAGCTTTTTATTCTGGACGTCCTTGATCGCCCGGTGATTGGTCTTATTCTTTTTCGGCTCAATTTTTTATGCTAAAATTTTTGGCGGGTGGAGGACGCCGGATTTCCGGGCTTATGCCGAAAATCTGCTTGCTGTGGCATTTCCCTTTCCCGTCAGATCCTTGCCGGAATATATTTCATAGCTGCCGGAGATAACCTTGTCGGCCCTAATCAGATCAAGATTTATGCTCTTGTCGATCTTATTGACATATTCCCCCACTACAGTCTGTGCCTCAAGAATCATGGAATTGGCGGACACAGTGCCTTTAATGTTTAGAGGAATCTTTGTTTTCTGCTCATTCAGGTTGCCATAGCCTACTATGCTTCCTCCTGTCTGAATCAGGAAGAGATCCACCGTACTGCCTGCATTAATGAGTTTCACTGTCCACTTGCCTTCCACTGCCATGGTCGTTGATTCTGCGGTCGCACTGCCGGTCTGCGCTTGGGTCTCGGTTGTAGTCCCAGCCGAGGTCTGACTTGTAGACTTAGGCGTCGGATCCGGCATGCTCATATTCGGCCCTGTGGTCAGGCCACCGGTGGAAGTTGTAATTTGTCGTGGCTTCTCGTCGGGTGCAAATCTCGGCTTGCTATACGTGCTGTCTCCGGTCTTCGACACGGGATGGCCATCCGTTTCGGTGGTTGCTGCATTGGAACCCGCATTTGAGGCGTCGCTTGCGGATGATGAACCCTCCGCAGATACAACGGGAGTCGTATCAACGGCAGCCGTTCCGCTATTTTGAGTTGCTGCGGATACTTTGAAGCTCTCTGTCATGCTGGCATCAAAGCCACTGGCTCCGGCGCGCATAACCCGGGCTTCGATCTGATTATCTCCTGCATCCGCATCTGTGGTGTTCCAGATCCAGGAGCTTCCAGAAGTCCAGCCTGTCTCATTCAGGAGCTTGCCGTCGGTCGCGGGTCCTTGCAGGAGAAAATCGTAAAGCATCTTTTCATTATTGGGGTTGACAGCCTCGACATTCCAGACGACTGTTGCACCCGCGCCTTGCGGACTTGGCTTATCCGGACTCAAGCTCCGAATTGTCGCTTTCAGAGCAGTAGATGAGCCCAGGGCAACAGCTGCGTTTCGAGTGATTGACGCAGCGGGTGTTGACACATCGGATGTCGGCAAATTCTGATTTTTGCTTACATAAAAGTCGGTATCGCCTGAAGTGTCTCCCAGCGGATTGGTGCCGCATCCCGCTCCTGATGCCATATTTGTTAAGGCATAGAGTTGTGCCGTCAGGCAAAATAGCATAGCTAGGGTGAGAAATAGTATCTTTGACTTCATCTTTCCTAAACCTCCACCATTCCAATAGTGTTTCGGGTTCCAACGGTTTAAAGCTTACCCTTGGAACGTCATTCGACGAAGATCTGATCCGCACCAGAGGCGTTAGCCGCTTTTTGCATAAAGCCATCCATCTTTCTGGCTCATATCTTTCTGGCTTTCATCTTTCAGGCTTTCAGGAGTTCAATTGATCACACCGGCCAATTCCGTCGTTAGCTTTATCAATCATTAAAGATCTCAAGGCTAAAACGGCCAGAGGGGCCGAGGGTGATTGAGCATGAATGCGTGGGATCGCTTTATTTGGTAAAATACGATTTCTAGACACTACCTTACGTGACGGTGAACAGACGCCAGGCGTATCTCTGGGCACTGACGAGAAGCTCGCCATTGCCCAAGGGCTCGATGCGCTGGGCGTGCAGGTCATTGAAGCGGGATCCGCAATGACCTCTGAGGGAGAACGCCTGTCCATAAAAGCAGTTGCCGGTTTTGGTCTTAAAGCAGAGATCTGCAGCTATGTTCGGGCTTTGACCGCGGATGTTGATACGGCTCTGGGCTGCGATGTGGATTCCGTTCATCTCGTCGTACCGGTATCAGATCTTCATATTGAGGCCAAGCTCAAATCCGATCGAAAATCGGTGATACGGAAAGCCGTGGAAGTTACGGAATATGCCAAAGATCATGGCCTCATCGTGGAGCTCTCCGGTGAGGACGCCAGTCGCGCCGATCAGGATTATCTGGCCAGCCTTTACATTGCCGGAATCGAGGCTGGAGCCGACAGGATTGCCTTCTGCGATACCGTAGGAGTACTCGTGCCTGAAATGGCGGATGTGATCTTTTCCCGATTATCTCAATTGGGCGCGCCGATCAGTATACATTGCCACAATGACTTCGGAATGGCTACCGCCAATACCATTGCCGCACTTCGTGCCGGGGCATCTCAAGCGCACGTGACCGTAAATGGCATAGGCGAGCGAGCTGGGAATGCCAGTCTGGAAGAGGTGGTAATGACCCTGGAAGCCCTTTACAAAATCAATACAGGGATCAAATGCCAGGATATATACCAGCTCTCTCGCATGGTCGCGCGAATGACCGGCATTCCCCTGGCCTCTAACAAGGCGATTGTGGGGGAGAATGCCTTTACGCATGAAGCAGGCATCCATGTGCACGGACTTCTGGCGGATACCAAGACCTACGAGCCGATACAGCCGGAGACTGTGGGCAGAAAGAGGCGCATAGTGCTTGGCAAGCATGCAGGTAGAGCTTCAGTCGAACTGGCACTGCGTGAGTTTGGCTTATCGGCCACAGAGCTGCAATTGGCCCAGATTGTAACAAGAGTAAAAGAGCTGGGCGACAAGGGCAAACGCGTCTCGGATGCCGATCTGCAGACGATAGCTGATACTGTTCTCTCCATCCAGATAGAGCCGAGAGTGAAGCTGGAAGAGGTAACAGTGGTTGCCGGCAACACCGTGACGCCCACGGCCTCAGTGAAAATCCGGCTCAACGGCGTTGAAAAGCTGGAAGCGGGCACGGGAGTTGGGCCGGTGGATGCGGCCATAAATGCCATAAGGCGAGCGATATCAGGCGTGGCTGATGTTCGCCTTGATGAATACCATGTAGATGCCATAACGGGCGGAACGAATGCACTAGTGGAAGTATGGGTGACAATGGCAATGGCAGATCGTAAGATAACTGCTAGAGGAGCTGGCGCTGATATAATCATGGCATCAGTCGAGGCCGTGCTGGAGGGCATCAACCGGCTTATGCGGCTGGAAGAGGAGGAGAAGGCTAAATGTCGCAAGGAATAGCCCGGACGGGTTCCGACAACGGTCGGGACGTACCGCAAAAGATGACCGGAGCTCAGGCGGTATTGGAGAGCCTGAAAAGAGAGGGTGTAGATGTGGTATTCGGGCTTCCTGGCGGAGTACTGTTGCCTCTATATGACGCCATCTATCAATCCGATCTTCGCCATATCCTGGTGCGCCATGAGCAGGGAGCAGCGCACATGGCGGACGGATATGCCAGAGCCACGGGCAAGGTGGGCGTCTGCATCGCCACCTCCGGGCCGGGGGCGACGAACCTTGTCACCGGCATTGCCAATGCCTACATGGACTCCGTGCCCATGGTTGCCATCACCGGGCAGGTCAACACCTGGCTGATTGGAAAAGATGCCTTCCAGGAGGCGGATATAACCGGGATCACTTTGCCCATTACCAAGCACAATTACTTGCTCCGAAGTGCTAAGGATATCTCTCGCGTTTTCCGTGAGGCTTTCTATATTGCCCGCACAGGAAGACCTGGTCCGGTGCTGATCGATCTGCCGCGGGATGTGACGGTGGAAGAGGTCGAGTTCTCCTGGCCGGAGGTGAACCTGCCGGGATACCATCCCTCTTTCAAGGCGCATGAGATGCAGATCAAGAAAGCGGCCAAGGCTCTAATGGAGGCGGAAAGGCCCGTTATTTACGCTGGTGGCGGAGTGAAGTATGCCTCTGCGCATAAAGAGCTCTACGAGCTGGCGCAGAAGATCAACGCCCCGGTTACAACAACTCTCATGGGCGTGGGTTGCTTCCCTGAGGACCATCCTCTATCGCTCGGGATGCTGGGGATGCACGGCACAAAATATGCCAACTATGCCATTCAGGAGTCGGATCTGATTTTGGCCATAGGCGCGAGATTTGATGATCGCGTGACCGGCAAGATATCCAGCTTTGCTCCGCTGGCCAAGATCGTTCATATCGATGTGGACCCGGCTGAGGTCGGCAAGAACGTGAGGGTGGACATTCCCGTGGTCGGAGATGCGCGTAATGCACTGACCGGACTCTTAAGAGAGGTTTTGCCGAAGAACAGGGGACCGTGGAACGAGAAGATTGAGACATGGAAGAGGGACTATCCCCTGCGCTACATTCCGGACATGAACATCATCAAGCCCCAGTATGTGATTGAGAAGCTTTGCGAACTGGCGCCGGATGCCATCATTACCACAGAGGTTGGGCAAAACCAGATGTGGGCGGCTCAGTTCTTTGTGCATAAGGATCCTCAGAAGTTCATATCCTCGGGAGGCCTGGGAACTATGGGATACGGCTTCCCTGCGGCCATCGGAGCCAAGATGGGCCGGCCGGAGTGTGAAGTGATCGACATCGCTGGCGACGGCAGCTTCCTCATGAACAGCCAGGAGCTTGCAACGGCGGTCGTCAACGAAATTCCCGTGAAGGTGGCTATTTTGAACAACGGATGTCTGGGCATGGTTCGCCAGTGGCAGGAGCTATTCTTTGAGAAGAGGTATTCGGCCACGATACTGGGACGCACCAGTCCTGATTTCGTCAAGCTGGCCGAGGCCTATGGAGCAGTGGGATTGCGTGCCACAAAGCCCTCTGAGGTCGAGGGCGTCATTCGTGCGGCTCTGGCCACAGACAGGCCATGCCTCATGGACTTCATAGTCAATCCGGCGGAGAAGGTCTCTCCCATGGTGCCGGCTGGCGCTAGCTTAAGCGAGATCCTGGAGCTGGAATGGTGCGATGAGGTTCAAAGCAAAAACCTGGAGAAGATCTATGCCGAAGCCAGGAAAGATGTTCTGGGGCTGGAGGGGTACTAGATGAAGCACAATATTGCGGTCATTGTGGAGAATAAGTCCGGAGTGCTGACGCGTATCGCAGGCCTCTTCAGCCGCAGGTCCTTCAACATCGACAGCCTTTCCGTGGGCGAGACGGATAACCCAGAGTACTCTCGCATGACCATCACAGTGCAGGGCGACAGAGACGTCCTGGAGCAGGTCATAAAGCAGCTCAGCAAGTTGATCAATGTCATTCGCGTCAGCGAACTGGACCCATCTGAATCCCTGGAGAGGGAGCTGGCCGTCATCAAGGTGAGCGTGGACCGGGAGAACAGAAGCGAGATCATGCAGATTGTGAACATCTTCCGGGCCAGGATCATCGATGTCTCGCAGAGGTCCATGATCATCGAGGCAACTGGAGACGAGGAGAAGGTCGAGGCCATTATTCAACTGCTGCGCCAGTTCGGCATAAAGGAGCTGGCCCGCACTGGAAAGGTGTCGATGCTGAGGGGCGCAAGGGTAATCAAGGCTTAATGCTCAAGGCATAATGCTGCTTGATATGCTTTGGTACAGCTTGATATAGCTTGATGCGCTTGATCAGGCTGGATCTGAGTCGGGAATAAGATCAGGAGAATTTTGCTCTCGACAATTGTTCCCATCAAGGAGGCCCGGTGGCCTCTTGGGTCCGGTTTTTTGCGATTATTATAACTCGACGAAAAGAGAATTTGGAGGAATAAAAATTGGTGAAGATATACCATGATAAGGATGCAGACTTGAAGGTGCTGAAAGACAAGACCATCGCCATAGTGGGATGGGGAAATCAGGGGCACGCCCAGGGCGAGAATCTGAAGGATTCAGGTCTGGACGTCATCGCTGCCGACCTGCCTGGCTCCAAAGCCTGGAAGAGGGCTGAGGCGGATGGAGTGAAGGTCATGACCGTCGCGGAAGCTGCCAAGAAGGCGGACTACATTCAGATCCTTCTGCCGGACGAGTATCAGGGCAAGATCTACCGGGAGCAGATTGCGCCGCACCTGGAAGAGGGCAAAATCCTGGGATTCAGCCACGGCTTCAACATTCGCTATTTCCAGATTGTGCCGCCCGAGAACGTGGATGTGGTTATGGTGGCGCCGAAAGGCCCCGGCGATCTGGTGCGCAGAACCTACCAGGAGGGCAAGGGCGTCCCCTGTCTCGTGGCTGTGGAGCAGGATGCCTCCGGCGCGGCTCTGAAGCGGGCACTGGCCTATGCCAAGGGCATCGGCGGCACGCGTGCAGGAGTTATCGAGACCACCTTTACCGAGGAGACGGAGACCGATCTTTTCGGCGAGCAGGTGGATCTGTGCGGAGGCGTCACAGAGATGATCAAGGCGGCTTTCGAGACTCTGGTGGACGCGGGCTACCAGCCTGAGATCGCCTACTTCGAGGCCTGCCATGAGCTGAAGCTGATTGTGGACCTGATCTACGAGGGCGGCTTCATGCGCATGTGGAACAACGTCTCCAACACGGCTGAGTACGGCGGCATGACCCGTGGCCAGAGGATTATCAATGAGGAGTCCCGCCAGGAGATGCAGGAGATCCTGTCGGAGATCCAGTCAGGCGAGTTCGCCCGCGAGTGGATTTTGGAGAGCCAGGCCGGTCTCCCGGTGAAGAAGTCCCTGGAGAAGATGGAGGCCGAGCACCCCATTGAAAAGGTGGGTGCAGAGCTGCGGGCTATGATGCCCTGGCTGCAGAAGAAGTAAGCTTTATATCATGGGAGGTAGTAGCAGATTGCGGACGGGCGCACTACACCTGCGCTCGGACGCGATGCCATGATATCATGGCCTCGTGATAAACAATTATTAAAAAATGTCAACAACTACATCACAGGAGGGAGGAGCAGTTTCAGAAGCGCGGCCCTTGGGCCGCCCTTCGGAAGCTGTAAATTTCACAAAGTATTTTGGCATTTAAATCTATTAAACTATAAGCTTTTATGTAGATTTTGCTAAGAAATTTTTTATCATTCAATCAATGTTTTCATCTCCTGATTGAAGAGCTGCGATTTCTTGTCGATACCGCAATGCACCTACATTGGCGCGCGCGAGTGCTTGGGGCGGGCTGGAGGCAGCGGTGTAGCATGTAGCAGCCCAATGAGCTTGTCGAACTGGCCGAGGTTCCCCAAGACCGAAGCCCAGATTGTTACGGAGGTTGGGGGTCCTAGCGGAAGCTACTCCCAGTAGATGGGGACAAAACGTGCATGTTATTCACAGTGTCTTATACAACCATCCCAAATGGATTAAATTCTCTTTCGGCAAACTTTCGGTTCCAGACACTATAAGAATGGTGATCAAGTAAAATTGAGCGGTTGCTGTTTGCGGTCAATTGATCTTAATGCTATTGATTTTGATAATACAGAACTTGGATCGCAACATATTGGGGTTCGACCTGAGAAGAGTCCTTATAATAATATCCTTTGGTTTAGAAGATACCGAAAAGGAAAGGATGGCTTGCAAGTTGTATATACTTGTGCCATCAAGACTCGCTAAATGCTTGGCCCAGATATATTGATGCTATTTACCTTAGAATTGAAGACCTGCGAGGACTGAGCAGATGCAGGGAGCCCGCTCGTCTCACCAGCGACTTCAAATATACCCTTCAAGCTCTCTTCTATTGCATCTGACACATTCCCTGCTCCTGGGACGCATCAGAAGAAAACAGCCATGGCATTGCTTGTATCCCTCCCTGATGCACGCATGGCTGATCATAGCCACCATATCCTAGAGCGCAGCTTATGGTTTTTAGGTATTGTGACTTGTTGGGCCTGTGGTATCAGCACTAAAGAATCTTCTATGCTAGCCTCTCGGACTGTTTGAAATTGTGTGGGTTGCCTTGAGAATGGTGGTAATGAAGGGGGGGAGGGGGCTCCCTTATTATGAAGAACAGCCTGACTGCTTTCTTTTTGCATTCGCCCCCCCTATCCTGGCCTCTCCATCTGTTTTGATTCATGATTGTTCTTTTTTCTTCTTCATTTCCTCTGCAATCTTATTTCTATTGGCTACCTGACGAGCTCTTGCGTCCTTCAGTCTTTGAGCTTTGCTAGACGAAGCTACGCTGCTGCCCTCTTTCGCAGACTCGCTCCCATTTCCTTGAGCCAGTTTGGTGTCGGCTCTCGGCTCTCTTGAAATTTGAGTGATGTTATTATTATCTCCTGTTGGGTTGCTATTCAAACTTTCGGAGAGCATAGGTGTCTCGGTGCGAGAATCCGTCCAGTTATAGGTATCATTGGTGCTCGAATTGGCACTATCTGAATTCGTACCATTCTCGCTTTTTGGGCTCGCGCTGAAATCTGTCTTTAGCTCAGTCTCTGCGGCAGGTTCTATTGTGAAGACCTCTTCGATCGAGCTAGTGCGGTTATTGCTAGCGTCTAGGGTCAAAGCTGCAGGATTCGCCAAGGATTGCCCTGCGGTAGCGAAGCCTATACCGATGGAAGTCCCAGGCACCCCCAACCACTGTACGTACCATCCTAGGCTATTGGCGTATGCAGGTGTCAAGGTGGTACCCGTAGCATATAGGTAGATCCTGAATCCTTTGGAT
>Ga0208584_1000209_pt1 | contig 10200 bp, 9 predicted proteins | sample NGESurdeep072012_4_FD_184460 | JGI IMG/M metagenome (GOLD analysis project Ga0208584, IMG submission 184460) | Arctic peat soil microbial communities from Barrow, Alaska - NGEE Surface sample 415-1 deep-072012 (SPAdes) | ecosystem: Environmental > Terrestrial > Soil > Wetlands > Peat ...
AATGGAATCGATGCGAGATGTTCTTCTCTTAACCAGGGAGCGCACATAATCCGTGGTCATCTCATGGCCCAGGAACTTCGTGTACGCAGAATCGCCGGCTACGCGGTCGACCCTGAACTTGAGCTTGGTGTTCTGCTTAGAGAAATTGTTTGTGAGATCTCCCAGGGTGGTCTCAATAATCCTTCCCACAATCCTCTCCGGATCGTTTGCGATCGTTTCGCCAAAGGGAACCCTGCCGAACATCTCCGGACTTACAACCTTATACCATTGCTTGGCCTTTCTGCTCTCAGCCTTTCTTTGCGATCTTCTAGCCAATAAACATCCTCCGAGGTAATATTAATCCGAACTTCGTTCAAGCTCGCTGTATTTAAACTGATCGCCCAAAAAAAGATAAGATGCCGGCAAACCTAATCTGCCGGCCAGACGTAGATGTAGACGTAGTTGGACCAGTCATTGCTTTGGTAGCTCAGGATATGCCAGCCCGGTTCATTGCCCTTAAACCACGTCTGGTACCATCCTGCGCTCTTGTAGCCGAAGTTCTTGGCCTCGGGAGCGCAATAGTTGCCGTGCGAACCGGCGCACATAGTCCACTCGTAAGACCAGTAGATTCCGGGCCGGCTTATCTTAGACCAGAGGGGCAACCATTCTCCAGAAAATACGCCGGCAACGGTGCCGAGCTTTCCCGGGCAGGTCTCGACATAATACTCATTGCATCTGCAGGTAGACGGTCTTGGATAGACAGCTTTGTAACTCCCTGGATTGTATCCGCCTGGCGCAGTTAAGCTGCCTGAATTCGTGCTTGTCGGGCAACCGCTCGGATAAGGACAGATGCTGCAAACGCCTTCTTTTACTACGGTCGAGCTGGTGCAGGTGGTGCAGGTCGCTGTGGAGGAGCCCGGCAATGCCGGTGAGTTTGATAATGTCGGAACTCTTACGATTGCCGGATTGTTGGCTTGCAACTGACGGCCCACGGGACCCTGGTTATTGACCTGTCCGGAGTAGCCTGCCTGGGCAGTGAGGCTCCCGGAAGCGGCATAGCCTGTTTGTTGAGCCGGATAATTTACAAATCCCGGATAGCTCGCCTGAATCGGAGAACTCGCAGCAAGTGCATTGCTCTGCTGGGCTTGATAATTATAGTAGCTCCCGTCTGTCGCCTGGCCTGTGATGGGCTTGTACAGATTGTTATCAGGCATCACAATTCCCTCGGCATCGGGGTCTGGTGGAGTTGGTGCACCTACAGGCAAAGATACCTGTGCTATTGTGCCTGGATTGCCAGAATAGACTGGATTGCCAGGATAACTTGGGTTGCTAGGATAACCTGGATTGCTTGTGTAGCTTTGTGAAGGAGAAGACACGACTCTCGGATATACATAGATGTAGATGTAGTTGGACCATATACCGCAGTTGTAGCAGAGGGTATGCCAACCTGGGACATCGCCCGAGAACCAGCCTTTTTTGTAGCCCGTCCCAGTCCAGCCCCACAGTTGCACTACTGGCGTGGACGCGCCGGGATACCATTCATAGACAAAGAAGTTGCCGCTAGATTTGATGTCCGCAAAGAGTGGAAGATAACCACCGTAGCTGCATCCCGCGATTGTATTCAGGCCTGATGAGGTCTGGACATAGAACCTGTTGGCGGAATTGACCTGGCCCGGGTAGTACCAGTAGCTTGAACCGGTCAGTGCAGTCTGTGCGACCGCGCCTGTGGCTGGACCCGACATTTTTCCCGGCGAAGAGGATGATACAAAGTTCAAGTTCTCATCCGGAGCAAAGCTCTCTGCTGCTGGCGGGGAGAGTCTTAGCGCATCCGCGGTCAATTGATCCTGGACGGGGCCGCCGATCTCGGGTGCTGAATACGCGGATCCGGGCCCCTGAAGGCTCGCATACGTTTGCTGGCCTTGGGTCGGATAATTATTCTGCTGAGATTGAAGATAACCATCCTGGATCGATGAGCCGTCCTGATAGGGCACATTAGCCACATTAGCGCCCATCTGGGCCTGTAGTCCCGATGACTGGACGGAGCCCACCGAGGCTGTGGTGCTCATATCAGAGCCGCTTACATCGCCAACTGCTCCCAATGCGACATTAATCATAACCAAAAACGCGACTAATACCGGAAGATAACATTTCATATTCCCCACTCCTGACTAACTTTGAATTGTTACTCTATTCATTTAAAGCGTTCTATCTATTTAATACTTACTTTTGGAACGAGTGCAAGAAACCATATAGACTATAATAATAATATTTAGTGCTTTAATTCGCCTGCAAGAATAGACAAATCGGACAAAAGCAATCTCATCTTTGATAAGATCCGAGGATTTTTCCTTAAGATATGATAGCCAAAAAGTTAGATATCCCGGAATGCTGGGGAGAATTGCTACATCTGCCTCATCGACTACTCTCTCTTGCTCCAATTGTTTCTGACCATCTCTGCTAAGCGCGGATTATCGAATTGATTGTAGATATCAAGGTCCGTGGTGAAGCCAACGAACGGATCTATGGTTCCCTTTTCCAGGTTCGTCACCCAGATTTGAATGCCTTTTTCCTCCACTGCCTCCCCTTTCTCCCGGAAGAACTGCACAAAAGGCTCCAGCGTCTCGCTGCTCGGCACCAGAATTACATAGTCCACTCCCGGCTCAGGTTTGCATTTATCGACATCAATAGCCTTTACGCTCGTGACGATAAAGGCTTTCGCCGATCGTTCCGGGGCCGAGAAGATGAGTTCCTTCTGGCTCTCAGCAGTTAGACTGTACCCGGCATCATGCATGAAACCCTTTAATAGGTCACTCAAGCTCTGCCGCAGGACGTTCTTCAGCTCTGGAAGAGATCTGAGAAGTTTGCTGTTGGCATCATTAAAGTCCTTCTTGCTGTACTTCTTCGTGTGCAGGAAATGGAAAATACGCCCGTCCATCTGAGTGTACGTATCAAGGCTGGGAAGATCGAAGGAGACGGGCGTCTTGCTCATGATGCTGGCAAAGATGCCGGGAGCAATTTTTTCGCCCACCATTTTCTTTAGCTCCAAGGTTTCCTGTTCGGTCAATTTTGCAGCTCGAACCACGTCATAGATGCGAAGGAGAAGCTCACATCTGGCTATGATCTCCCTCTCACGGAGCAGCGCCCTGAGAGGATCCAATATTTTGTCGGTCACCATTTTATTCATCAATTCCTTTGGCTAGCTAATTCAGCTCTTAGCTCTCCCATCTTGGCAGTCCTCTCCGCAAAGGCATTATGCTGGTGGATGCTCTCCTCATTGATCTGTTTTAGAGTTACTGCAGCATCATCCGGAAGATCGGTGAATGTCTCCACCAGCTTCTGGGCCATGGTTCGGACACAGTCCTCCACGAATTTGGGGTTACTGTGCGCTCGCCTTACCACCACTGCCTCATCCGGCCTCTTCAGTAGTCCGTAAACCTTGGAGCTCATGGACTCTTCAATGATCTTGATTATCCGATCGATGGAAACGCAGCGCCGGTCATGAACCTCGACCGAAATGCTGCCTCTCCCCCGCTGGTTGTGTGTAGCTACAGGCAGCCTTCCCAAGAGGTCCAAGACGACTGCCTCAGATAGGCCTGCTTTTGCCAGCTCCATACGAGTCTGCTCTTTCATGATCTCCTGGGCACAGGGACAGGCAGTCGTGCCCAGAACCTCGGCGCCCACCGTCTTCCTCAAGTAACCGGACGGGCCAGCTCTTGCCACGGCTTCGGCAAAGATGTCAACTACCTCCTGGCAGGTGACCTTTGTTACAGGAGTCTGTCTGCGAACTATGTACTCGCTCTTCATCTTAACTTCCGCCCTGGATGCGTATTCATGCCGGGAGAGGAGTCTCTTGGCAATCTCTCCGCAAAGCTCCTCGATCTCATAGACGGGGCAGTTTATAGCCTCCTCTAAAACTTCGTCTATAACCTCAAAGTTGCGGGAGAGATTGGCTCCTTTGCGGTCCGAAGGAAGGTCGACGAAGACCTCAAAATTGGATATGAGAACTATGGGCCTCTCATCGTTTCCGCGCTCAACTTTTATCAGCTTCTTGACGCCAGTCACTCCCACTCTTGTCAGATTGAAGGGGTAATCGGGTTCGCAGGCCTGAATATCTGGTAGTGTATCCACTGGTTTCACCTTGCGTTCGATTCCTTTTCTTCGTCATTGAGCGATTCCTCCGCCATCTCGTCCATGCGGAGGAGGAGAACGTCCACTTCCCGAACCATCTCCTCCAGGGTTTCACGGATCCGCTGGTGGTGCTCGTCCGACAAAAGAAAAGACTCTTCCATCTCGGCCATCAATTGCTCATCGCCCATATCGAGCATCTCGCATATCATTTTCTCGACATCCTTCGAACCGAGCATAATGGTTTATTCAAAACGGACATATTTGAGACTTTCCTTTTTCGGGAAAACGCCCGTAGAGGGATCTTTGGATCGAGCCCCCCGTATTTCGCCTGAAGATCGTAGTAACCAACACAAAAAGGATGACTGAAATATTTCGACCGACAACGAGAGTCAGTTATATCTATCCCTAAAGCCATCATACCGGGAAAGGAGTTCTACTGATGATCAAGCGTTGCCCTCAACACGGATTTTTCAGGGGAGAGCATTGTGAGTGCGGCTCTTCGGGTCAGCTTCTTTTGGATGAGACCAAGACGGAGCAGCTAGGTCGACTGGTAGCGGGGGGCCTCAGGCATTTCCCGGTTGATCTGGGACTGGAGATGGACTCTCGCGGGTGGGTGGACCTGGCAAAACTAGGACTGGTGGTACAAAACAGGCACCACTGGGCTAGCAAAGAATTGGTGATCGCGCTGGTAGAATCCGATTCAAAGCAGAGATATGAAATCTTGAACGACAAAGTCAGGGCCAGATACGGTCACTCCGTGAATATCGAGCTGGACCATCCGGAAAACAAGCTTCCAATGCTCTATTACGGGGCAAGTGAAGAGGAGGCGGATAGGATCCTGGAGATCGGCCTCAAGTCTGCATCGCAAAAGTATGTTCATCTCTCCACGACTCCCGAGAAAGCCTGGCATGTGGCGACTTTTCGCACGGGCAACCCCAGAGTGATCAAAGCGGATGCATCACTTGCAAAGGCTGCAGGTGTGAAGATGATGACTGTAAACGATGATATCGTAATATCGGAGACAATTCCGGCCCGGTTTCTCTGCATCCTCGCCTCCAGTGACATTCCCAAACAGGAAAAACATTAGGAAAGATAGAGCAGTTGAGTCGGCGGATATCGACATCAAGGAAGGACGGCATGATTTCAGAAGCCCTCGTGAAATAGTGCATACTCTCATGAATACGACCTTGACCCCCCTTCGACCACACCCCCTGCATATCTAGCGGCCGAAACGTCTCTCTCTTCTCTGGCAGTCCCTTATGGCTCGCAGAAAATCTATTTTGCGGAGTTGGAGCCAGTTGACATCCGTAAAATACAGCTCGGAATAGGCTGCTTGCCAGATCATGAAGTCGCTGAGCCGCTTTCCCCCCGCCCTTATCACAAGGTCTGGCTTCTGGCTAAATCTCAAATGGGATTCTATAATCTTTTCATCGATTTGCTCGTAATTCAAGCGTCCACATTCCACATCCCGGAGGAGATCCCGAAACGCTTCCGCCACCTCGCGCTTGCCACCGTAGCCTAAAGATACTACCACTTTGAGCCTACCACCAGAGCCCGTTTGCTGCACACACGACGCCGTATGCAGGCTGATCTGAGCCGGAGCATGATTGAGAAATGATTTGATCTTCCGGCAAAGCATCGGTTCTTCGTCGCTTATATAGAGCACAAGAGAGGTCAGACCTATGGATTTGCTCCAATCTATGAGGTCCGCCAGTCGCTCCAGGCCTTTATCGAACAGGTCGCCGGAGGTAAGGACGACGGCCACGCAACCGGGCAGATTATTCTTGGCGATCTGGACTACCAGGAGCTGCTCATAGATACGGTGAATCATAGTCAATCATTCGGTGTCTTCATTGGGCAAAGTATTTTTGCGATGAAATGGGTTCCATAGGCCATGCAACGGGAGGATGTCGTCAGGGCGGCCATCGGACTGATGGCGCTGTTACTGCCCTATATCGGAGCCTATACGGTTATTCCTCTGGCGGCCATATTCTCCCTGGACCCGGGCACTCGCCTGCTTTCTGCATCCCTGGGCCTGCTCCTTATCATGAGGCTGGCACTTTCTCTCGTGAACACCAACCTTCCTTTATACATCATCGCCATATCCTTTGTAGCCTCCGCCTTTGCTCCAATGGCTTTCCGAAAGTTTGAAACTCTCGCGGGGAGCTTAATCTATCTGCTCATCACTGTGATAATTGGGTTTCCCCTCGCGAGCCTGATCTCGGCGGGCGGCCTATCCTCAGAGAGAATCCTGTTCCTGGCGATCCTCGGCGGGCTTTCGGGCGCGTTCTTGCATCATGCCTCCAGAGAGCGCGACTTCACAGTCCCTTTCGGAACGGCCATGGTTATGTGGCTCTTCTCTTTCGACTATCCTCTGCCTGATCTGCATCGCATTTTGCTCATCTGCCTCTTTGCTCTCGTCTTGGGAATTGGCGCCTACTGGGCGAAAGCTGCAGACTCGGATGCCGTACTGAGCGAGACCCTCGTCTGCTTGCTCGTGATTCTCTTTGGGGGACTGCCCTGGTTTATGCTCTTGCTGGCTTTCTATCTGCTTGGTGGAGGGTTCACCCGGTATGGATATTCGCATAAGGCAAAGCTCGGCATCGCTCAATCCCATGGAGGCGTGCGCGGCTACAAGAATGTCTATAGCAACAGCCTGGTTCCTCTGGTTCTGGCGGTCTGCTACGGTGTTTACCGCAATGAGGTATTCAATGAGATATTCATCTATGCCTTTATTGCTTCCGTGGCAACGGCTAACGGGGATACGCTGGCGAGTGAAATAGGCGAGACCAGCCGCTCCAAACCGAGGATGATCACCACCTTAAAAGAGACTGAACCGGGGGTGGATGGAGGTGTGACGCCGCTGGGCGAAGCCGCCTCAATAGCCGGTGCTCTTATCATCGGGATCCTGGCCGCGGTAACGGGCATGACTGGCCCTTTTGGCATCGTGGCAGGCGCTATTGGCGGATTCCTGGGCACGAACTTCGACAGCTTTCTCGGGGCAACGCTGCAAAGAAGAGGTATTTTGAGCAACAATGGCGTAAACCTGGTGGCGACAAGCTTCGGGGCCCTGGTGGGCGCAGTTCTCTGGTATATCCTGCAAATTATTTAGGGATAAACAACAACAATCTATTATGAAGATCTTCGGGATCTTTGGCGATCCAATAGAACACAGCCTCTCGCCGGTCATGCAGAATGAGGCACTGCGGGCTTTGGGCATAGATGCCAGCTTCCACGCCTTTCGCGTTACAAAAGTTGACCTGAAAGACGCAATTCGCGGCGCTGCTGCTATGGGCTTTGGCGGACTTAATCTGACCATTCCCTTGAAGGAAAAAGCGCTGGAATTGGAATTCTTGCGAGCAGATGAGCTAGCTCTGGCTATAGGCGCGGTGAACACGATATCCTTTGATAATAGTGGCTCGGATGGCGAGAAGGATGGGATAAAGAGAGAAGTTGAAGTCGAAGATATTGCCGACTGCGATCAAGTTAGCCTGATAAGAGGTCATAACACAGACGGATGGGGCGCGCTGCTGGCCTTGCAGGATGCAGCCGTCAGCATTAATGAAAGCCGGGTGCTTCTGATAGGAGCAGGAGGCGCGGCGAGGGCAATAGCTTATACTCTGGAGAAGGAGGGAGCGGAGATCTCTATCGCGAACCGAAGCCTTCGGAGGGCTCATGAGCTGGCGACCTCTGTGGGCGGAATGGGCTTTTGCCTATGTGATCTGGAGAAACAGGTCAGCCGGGCGGACATAATAATAAACGCTACTTCTGTAGGCATGCGATCTGGAGACGCGAGGCTTTTTGATGGCCGGCTGTTGAAACGCCGCCAGGCGGTCTTCGATATCGTTTACAACCGGGATACGAAACTGCTCCAGGATGCTCGCGCCGCCGGATCAGTGGCTATCGACGGAGTGATGATGCTTGTCTATCAGGGGGCGAAGGCTCTGGAGATCTGGACAGGTGCGAAGGCTCCGGTGGATCTGATGGAAAGAGCGGTTCGAGAGGCTTTGGCTGAGCGGGCAGGCGAAACTCTGGTGAAGAACGACAAAGCCTCAAGATGAGCGAAGGCTGAATGAGGAGGAAAGTGATGACAGAGGAAACAATGACAAAATGGCGCATACTGATACTGGGTGGAACGGGCGAGACGGGTTCATGGTTCGCCCGCTATTTTAAGAGAAAAGGATTTGATGTCGCTGTCTGGGGTCCGAGCGGGAAGGTTGAGGTCGCAGAGCACATGGGTGTGCGCTATGCCCATGACATGGTGAAGGAGGTGGAAGAAAGTGACATCGTTCTGATCAGCGTACTCATAGAGAAAACGGTGGAGATGATCCAAACGGTGGCTCCCCGCATGCATCCAGGTAGCCTGATCATGGATGTGACCTCCATCAAGTCCGGTCCGGTAATGGCCATGAAGACTTATGCTCCAAAAGGAGTGGAGGTGCTGGGCACCCATCCCATGTTTGGACCAACCATGCCTTCCCTCTTCGGCCAGACATTCATCTTCACTCCCGTGGAAGGAAAGACAGGAAAGTGGCTTACCATCATTCAATCTCTATTCGAGTCCGATGGAGCGCATATCGGGATCCTGGAGGCGGAAGAGCACGACGAGATGATGGCTGTAGTGCAGGCGCTCACCCACTTCGCCTACATCGGCATCGGAGCGACTCTGAAGGTTCTGGACTTCGATGTGCAGAGGTCACGCAAGTTCATGTCTCCGGTCTACGAAATCATGATCGACTTTGTGGGCAGAATCCTGGACCAGAATCCGGAACTTTATGCCTCCATTCAGAAGAATCCGAAAGCGGCAGCAGTTCGCCAGACCTATGTGGCAGAATGCATGCGATTAAGCGAAAAAGCGGATGCAGGGGATTTGGAAGGCTTCAAGCAGATCATGCGAGATGCAGCTCTGCACTACGGAGGGACGCATGAAGCTCTGGAGAGATCGGACCGAGTGATTAATACGAGTATTAGAGAAAGAAAAGAGAAAAAAACGGATTGTTAACTAAATCCAATTGAAGAAAGGGATTAAATGAAAAGCAATATTTCTACAGGGGGCTCCATGTCGAACTGCCTAATAGAGCCAAACTCAGACAAAAATCAATCCAACCGGAAAATTAACGATAGAGAGGACCCTAGGTAATCCTCGCTACCGCCGCGACCTCGTCGCCCGGTTTCACATTCATTATGCGCACGCCCTGAGTGGACCTACCTTGCACCCGGATTTCGCTGGTCGGGATGCGTATCACCACGCCATCCTTGGTCGTAACCAGCAGCTCGTCCTCCTCGGATACGGTAGTGGTGCAGCAGACGAAGCCCTTCCTGGCATCGATATTCTTGACTCCCTTGCCGCCCCTTCTCTGCTGAGGATACTCCTCCAGCTCCGTCCTCTTGCCATATCCCTGGTTGGTGATGGTAAGGAGTGTGGAACTGGATCCCGCCTGGATCACATCCATGCTGATCAGCTCGTCACCCATGTTGAGGCTGATAGCCTTCACACCCATGGTGCCGCGATTCGAGGCGCGCACGTCAGTCTCCTTGAACCGGATGGCCTTGCCGAACTTCGTGGCCACCAGCAGCTCCTTTCCGCCATCGGTAAGCTTTGCCGAGATCAGGCTGTCGCCCTTCAGGTTTACGGCCTTGATGCCGCCCTTGCGAGGATTGCTGAACGCCTGTAAAGGCATCTTCACAATGTTTCCGCTCTTGGTTACAAGGACAATGAACCCGGCCTCGAAGCTCTTGACAGGTATCGCTCCCGTCATCTTCTCATCAGGTTCGAGCTGCAGGAGATTTACAATAGACTTCCCGCGCGTCACCCGCCCCAGAGACGGCACCTCATAGACCTTGAGCCAGTGGGCTTTGCCCTTGTCTGTGAAGAAGAGCAAATAATCCTTCGTTGATGCGGTAAAGACATCCGTAACGAATTCTTCGGTCTTGGTATCGGCGCCCATGACTCCCCGACCGCCGCGGCGCTGCATGCGGTAAGCCGTGAGGGGCTGGCGTTTGATATATCCGGAGCTGGTAATGGTCACTGCCACCTCCTCATCCTGAATGAGATCCTCCCGGCTGACCTCGCCCTCCACTTCGATGATCTGG
>Ga0208584_1000210_pt1 | contig 10180 bp, 10 predicted proteins | sample NGESurdeep072012_4_FD_184460 | JGI IMG/M metagenome (GOLD analysis project Ga0208584, IMG submission 184460) | Arctic peat soil microbial communities from Barrow, Alaska - NGEE Surface sample 415-1 deep-072012 (SPAdes) | ecosystem: Environmental > Terrestrial > Soil > Wetlands > Peat ...
CGTAAGAAAAAGGGTTGGGATGGTCAGATGAAGCAATTGTATAACCGTCATCGGAATCTTGTTGAAGGTGTTCATGGCGAAGCCAAGACACAACATGGTTTGAGGCGTGCAGTCCGTCGCGGATTGGACAATGTGGCGATTCAAGTATATCTCACAGCTGCGGTGATGAATCTCAAGAGGCTGGCCAAAGCTTCTATCAGGCCATTTCACCATTGTTTTTACATCACGAAATGTTTGACTTCTGATATTTATAAAGTTTTATCAAACTTTGGTGAAAAATATCATTTTTTAATAAGGAGTTCGTATGGGGCAGCGTAAAAGAAATCAAGGTTTTTCAACAGCCCCGCTGTTCCTTTGTTACGACCCCCGGCCGGATGGGCTGGATGCGTTTGACCTGCAAAACATCCCCAAAATACTGATGAAAAAAAGATACCTCGGAGGATTCATTAGCAGGAATTTAAATTACGGCAACTGGCTCAACTGGGCATACATTGCCACCATAGGCTTTCCCATCCAGTTTGTCATGTTTTATGTACGGCGGTTTATTCGTAATTTGCTGGAAAAACAGAGGGCAAGAAACTTACAGCACAATGATTTGACACGGCATACCATTTTCACCGTTCCTCTGACTAATGCCTGGGGAGATATAAAAAGAATATGGAGAAATTTGCTTGTTAAGACATACGCGGGAGTAATCATGAACCGGTGGTTAAAAGCTTACCGAGAAAGCGATTATAACAGCAAACTCCGGCGGCTCTTTATAGTTAATAAGAAAGCAAAATAAAACATATGGTTCACCTTACATCTTGCCATTTCTCCCTCAGTGCTGATAGAGTAATTCCAATTCTAAATAAACGATAGCGTTTCGATTTTAAATTGGTATTACTTACAAAGAACGAAAACTCACAGGATGGTGCGTGATACGGAAAACAACGACGATATAAAACTGCTCCTCATGGAAGAACAAACTCTTCTCTCACGCGAGAGGACCATGCATTCATATATGCAGACGGGCGTTGCCTTTACGTCCGTCGGTCTTTTTATCATGAAGTTTCTGAGCGGTCTGCTCTATTTTTGCGCAGGCTTGGTCTTTATCATCCTGGGTGTCCTTCTCATCGCCGAATCGGCGAGACGGTATGCACACTTCAGGAAGGCAATCCGGAAAATCCGCGAGAAAGAAACAAAGCTGGGGAGTGATATTGGGATTGTACGATAGGAAAAAATCGGAAACGGTTATACTATGAACATTCTCAAAAAAATATTGTCATGCCCGTCATAGATGATCTCGCGTGACCTTGTGCCACCTTCAGGTGGTCAGGTTATTAGGTTACATCGCCGAGCCCCCTGACTAGAGGGTGGCAATCATAATATATTCTCTGATACGCAGAGGCTTGCGTCACGCTGAAGTTGGTTGACAGGATGTAGAATTGGCGGTGCGCCTGTGGTTGTCTGTAATTTATTCGTGAAACTTTAATTTCGATAACGAGGCGCAGCGGAATTGGAAAGTTAATGAGACCCAAGCTTTAATCGTAGATGACCTTTAGGTTATGCACTTTGTTTCTGAAGCTGGGGTCTCATTATTACAGTGAGCGCCCGGCTCCTGCCGAAGGGGGCTCCACTATTAAATTGACACACAAGATCATTATCCATATACTCCCGCCGCGAAAAGGCAATGCCTTATAATATTCAATGGAGATGTTTTATGAGTAATGCTTTAATTGGTCCTATGCGACCGAACTTTCTGATTTTAACCCCGGCCTGTGTAATGCTGGGGGTCGCGACCGCCTTTTGTTCGGGCGCCTCTCTTAACCCTGTATATATTGTTCTTATATTGATCGGAGCCATCCTGGCGCATATCAGCGTGAACGCTCTCAACGAATATCATGATTTCAAGAGCGGTCTCGATCTTATCACCAAGGCAACGCCTTTTTCGGGCGGAACCAAGAGTCTGCCTGAAAATCCTGAAAAGGCTCACTGGGCATTAATTACCGGCTTGGTCAGTCTTATTTTGATGGCCTGTATAGGAATCTACTTTCTGATGGAACGCGGGCCATGGACACTTCCCGTTGGCATCCTCGGGATCATAATCATATATACCTATACCCCACTCATTACGCGCAGTCCGATTTTGTGTTTGATTGCCCCCGGCATTGGTTTCGGCCTCTTGATGGTGATGGGTACCGATTTCATGTTGACCGGCCACTATTCCTGGATCGCGGCGATGGCTTCGCTGGTGCCGTTTTTCCTAGTCAACGATCTGCTGCTCCTGAATCAATTTCCAGATGTTGAGGCTGACAGGCAAATTGGCCGGGACCACCTGCCCATAAGAATCGGACGCAAGTCCAGCGCCACAGTATATACTGTTTTTCTGGGTTTGACTTATGTGGTGATCATTGCCGGATGCCTTTTGAAAGTATTGCCTTGGGGAGCCCTTCTCGGCTTGGTTACATTGATTCTGGCCGTGCCGGTGATGCGCGGCGTCATACGCTATGCCGATGATATCCCCAACCTCATCCCGTTCATGGTTAAAAATGTGATTCTCAATATCAGCACACCGGTGTTGGTTGCTCTGGGATTATTCCTTACGAACTGGCTGTAATAAAAAGTACCCAAAGAGAGAATAGAAGGAATTACGATGTTTAACTGGTTTGCCAATCGCCGCCGGAAAAAGCTCATACAGCAGCCATTTCCTCCAGAATGGGAAGATATCATACAAAGTAATGTTGCCCATTACTGCATATTGGACGATGCCGAGCGTACTCATCTGCGTGAGCTTATCCAGGTCTTTATTGCCGAAAAGGATTGGGAAGGATGCGGTGGGCTGGAACTTACCGACGAAATCCGCGTTACCATCTCTACTCAGGCGTGCCTACTTCTTCTTGGCCTGCCTCACAATTACTATCAGAATGTCGAAACGATCATCGTCTATCCATCCACTGTGGTTCCGCCCCAGCGTAAACTCGGTTTTTTTGAAACTGCCCTTGCGCCCATAGAAGAATCACACCCCATCATCGGGCAAGCCTTTCAACAGGGGCCTGTCATTATCATTTGGGATGCGGCTCTGCATGGCGGCCGCCATCCCGAATTGGGCCATAACGTTGTCTATCATGAATTTGCCCATAAGCTCGATATGCTCGACGGCGCCGCTGACGGCACGCCCCCACTGCGTGACAGGGCGGAATACCGTGACTGGGTGCAGACATGTTCCCATGAATATCTACGCCTCAAGCATGACGCCGAACATGGCAGAAAATCTTTCCTCAATGCTTACGGCGCTACTAATGAAGCTGAATTTTTCGCTGTCGCCACCGAGCAGTTCTTCGACCAACCTTCTTTAATGATAAAAAACGCTCCTGATCTTTATCGTGTTCTTAAAGAATACTACCGTCAGGATCCCGCCCTGCGCGCAGGGAAGAATTTTTGTGCTCATGAAATTGAAAAAACCGGCTGACAGGTTAAGATGAATCAGTCAATCAGCGCTTCGGCAGCACAAGCAGGCGCGAGCCATGAGCAAATCGCGAAGGCGCTTAAAGAAACAATGAAAGTGACGGTTGAAATTTTCGACTGGGGCGTTGATCCATTATGGGATCAACATAAGCCAGTGTCGATTGATCTTTCCGGCGCGATTACAATCGGTGCGAATATCATCCACTCGTTCATCGCGCTGATCACGCAGTCGACCGCGCAATCGAGGCCGGGCCTAGCGTATTACGAAGTGCGGATTACTGTATCGGATATCAAGATCTTTGTGTTAAATTGGTCTGCGCCGGAAAAAGAATGCAAACCGGTTGCTAAGATTCTGCGGTCTTGCCGTAGGAATTTCCAGCAGACTCTTTTCGGTGATGTTCTTTAGGGTACTGCTATTGATGACCTGTCCTGCTTTTACAAACAGCTTTTTATCAATGCTATATAGATCGTTTTCAAGTTGCATAAGGATCGTCCTGATATTTTAGCTATCCCGTTCTGTCAAATGTTTTACGGATATTATGTATGGAGGGGAATCAGGAGCATAGAAAAGGAAGTTCTTGTTAAAAAATATTTTAAAAAAGCGGCGAATTTATTTCAAATCATAAAATTCGTTTACTCGGCATTCCGCGAGTTTTTCCCGAATGCTTTCAGTTTCAATTTCGGAGACGAGGCATCGGATGACGACAAACTTTGAATCGTTCTTCAGCTTCATAAAGACTTTTTACCCCGAGACGCCGCGAATTGGATATCCCGCCGTAATTAATCATTCTGAGCACAAATGCTTTAACGTCTCCAAAACAAACTTATTCCAAGTCTACATCAAAGAGGATATTGAGGTGGTTAGGAGGAGATGACGATTGGTATTCAGCCTCTATGTTATTGTCGCAGTGCCTGTGAACCTTCCATCCACTGTTTGATGCGGTTGGCATCTCCGTAACGGGTCATCTTGCCTTGAGAATCGAGCAGCACGATCAGCACAGGTCGTTTGGCCACCTGTGACTGCATTACCAGACACCGGCCGGCCTCATCGATAAAGCCAGTCTTAGAGAGTCCGATTTGCCAGTGAGGATTCCCGATCAGGTGATTGGTGTTGTGGAAGTGCATTGTCCTACGGCCTGAACGGATTGTAGCTTCTTTGCATGTAGTGTATTCTCGGATAATGCTATATTGGTAGGCGGCGTCCACCATCCGCGCCAAGTCTTTGGCAGAGGAGACGTTGCCGCAGTAAATACCGGTGGGATCGACGAAGCGTGTCTCGACGAGTCCCAGCGACTTAGCCTTGGCATTCATGGCAGCAACGAAAGCATCGAGACCGCCCGGATACGTCCGCCCTAAGGCATGAGCAGCGCGGTTTTCGGAAGCCATTAAAGCCAGCAACAGAGCATCTCCGCGTGTGAAGCGAGTATTAACAGGCAGGCGCGAGTGGCTATGGCGAATCCTGTCCACATCTTCAGAGGCAATGGTGATCGTTTCTTCGAGGTCCATTTTGGCATCCAGCACTACCATAGCGGTCATGAGTTTGGTGATGGAAGCAATGGGCATTATTGCCTCTGCCTGTTTCTGAATCAGGCATTCCCCTGTCATCTGGTCTTCCACCAATGCGGAGGCGGAGCGTAAAACGAGACTCCGGGGAACCCGGGGAGCCTTAATTTGAGAATAGTTTCCATGCGCAGCCGGTATTCTTGATGCATCTGAAAATCCTACAACCCCCGGAACAGCCAGTATCGCTCCAATCAGAAGAATTACCAGTCCCCAAACATATCTATTTGTCATACTCTCCTTAGCACCGATTTTAGATTCTGATTTATGATTATCTTTCGTCAGACCCTATAAAATCAAAAACTGTTCCACAGTAATACCCGATTGCTTATTCACCGGATTGACCTTCTTTTTGTAAGGTTACCACATCTTAAGTTATAATGCAGCCATTTTTTATTTTTCTATTAACAATATCCAAAAGAAAATAATCAAAGAACCAAATGACCAAATAACCTATGTGCCGGAGCGCACCGGAAGCGTACGGATCCGGATTGTCACTGAGGTAACATCATATAAAAATACTCCCTTACAGTTGTCCTGATAAGGGAGTAGTCGCAATGAAGTCGCTAAGTAGATTAGTTTTAAATGCTTTTAATAAAATCTATATATTGTGTTGCTGTTTCCTGTGGTTTTTCCATCATGGGCACATGGCCGCAATCTTTGATGATCACAGTTTTGTGATTTTTTAATCCCTTTTCAAAAACCTGTACGCTGGAAACATCAATGACTTTATCCTGATCGCCCCAAAGAATTAAAGTTGGTGCTTTTATCTTCGTCAGCTCTTTTTCGAGAGATAAAAAATCTGGACCTATTTCTTTGAGCTCCTTATCATAAAACTTGCGATTGGCTAAAGCAGTTTTGATCATTACTTTTTTGATCGGATAAGGTAAACTTGGCGGGTTAACAAAAAAGAGTGCCGCCCAGCGTGGCACATCATGGCTGTCTTTTAATACAAGTGGGTTTTCGCCATTTTCCATCATTTTCATTACTACACTTTTTTTCAAGGATGTGACTCCTCCAGCGTCAAACAGTCCCACGCTGATAACTTCATCAGGATAGCGCACGGCATATATGCCGGAAAAAAATCCGCCCATGGAATTACCGGCGATATGAAATTTTTTCAACTCAAGTGCCTGTGCGAATTTATGCAAACGCGACATTTGATTGGATAAGTCATAGGAGGATTTCTCGATCATCGAGCTTTCTCCATAGCCAGGAATATCAGGGATCACCACATGGTAATCCTTAGTTAAGTAAGGGGCTAGCATTACCCAGTTGTCTTTGCTTCCTGTATATCCGTGCAAAAGTAATATTGTCGTTCCTTTGCCTCCCTCCAGATAAACAATGTTATGATCATCGATCTTGATTTCTTTTTTGGTGAGCCCGGCGTTGCTTCTGGCTGCATCCATCATATAACCGGCCACTTTTTCCGGAAAAGCATAATAACAGGCAACTAACGCGACGATAAGAACTAATATTGCAATTAAAACTTTTTTCACAACCTTCATAACCTCTCCTTTTGCTTCAAATAGATTAAAATAATATGATTGGTAGGGAAATTAAGAAACAATTTTACTCCCGCCTATTACGCTTAAATCGGTTTAATAAGAACTCCCTTTCCCCGATGTTGAATATTATAATAACACTATTCATTTTTTTAAAAGAGGAAATACACAACCGCATTTATTACGGATTGAAGTATTGCAATTTAGTCACGGTAGACGAAACAAATTTTAGACAAGTATGCTTAAACCGGATTAAGACTCGTCACTCTTTTTTTTCCACGAGATGTAGTTCTCAAGTCTCTGGATTGCATAAATGGGTGCATTGACGAATTCCACGCCCGCCTCATAAGACTCATCATCAATGATGATTTTAATCCATTTTACTTTTCCGATGGCGTTTATCTTTTGTTGCAGATCCTTTAATGTGAAATCTATATTGAGGAGGGTATCGACAGGCAAAAGAATATTGGTCTGAATTTTAGCACCGGAAGCAGAGATATCCATGGTATCATTATATATGATTTTTTCTTTAGAAAGATTTTTTCTGTTGGAGATGACAGTTATGGTAACCTCATTCTCCTCCTCCAGTCTTGGCGCTATTCTTTTTTCGTCCATAACGATTCATTCCTCCTTTATTTACTCCAGAAGGCTCGTTTTTAAAACCTTCACTTCAAACTCTGCTTATTCATGCTTGAATTATAAGAAACGCGGTCGTGTATGTCAATGACATATTGGCCACAAAATGTCAGGAAGAAGTGCTTATTGATTTTACCTACTACTATTCAGTAGCGGGCTGTGGTCAAAACTGATGATTACATTTGTAATCATGTTTTTTATATATAATTGGTTATTTTATCTCATGAAAGCTTATAGCTTTTCCACATTCTAATAACATAAAGATTATACTTGCATATTAATGTAGCACAAATATATATTATAACAAATTTAATCCACATAGGCATTCTTGGGAGGTTTCGATATGAACGTAAAAGGCATCGTTTATCTTACAGGAAAGACTACTATCATTGCAGCTTTCGGCGAGGAACGCTGGAATTTCTTTATACCCAAACTGGCGTCAAAGGATAAATTTTTCAGCAATGTGATCATGTCCGTTACCCCCATTCCAGTGGATAAATTCATTCTTTTTCTTGACGAGATGATCAAGGAATTTTTCAACAACGATAATATGCAGTATGTGACATTTGGGAAGGCAGCCGCTCAATATGCCCTGTCGCCGGAAGGCCCATACAAATCTTATCTGCTCACAAAGGATATAAAGCAGTACGTCGAATCGGTCTTACCTAAACTCTGGACGACCTATTTTGACGAAGGTAAACCTACCACAATGTTCGAAAACAACGTTGCTCATCTCAAAATCACCGGACTTACAATTAAACATCTTTACTTCGAGTACCTTATTATGGGTTTCTTTCAGAAGGCTCTCAAAATTTTCGGGAAGAAAACTGTTGCGAAAAAGGTCAGGAGTATTTCATCGGGCGATGATGATATTTATTTCCAGTTTGCACTAAAGGAATCTTGACCACAAAATATAATGGGCTGTGTCGAAGACAGTCGGGCGTTAATAAAGTGTTTATTGTAAAACTCCAATTCGAAAGCGAAGCATATAACCTAAAGGTCACACGTCGGAATTGGTAAGTTGAACAATCCCGCTAATCAATAATCTATTTTGACAATATCATGGACTCAACCTTAATATTTCTTTCAATGGCTTGAACGTTTCATTGTAATAAAAGAAGAAAAATGGCATTTTGAAATGTTATTGCCAGCAGGGACATCCATTAAATAGTCTTATGTTTCATATAGATAAGACGATATTTTAAGTGTCTTTAGGATTTGGCACGATAATTTCATTAGTATAAAGGCAAATGAAACAAACTACCCTAAGGAGGTAACAGATCATGAAAAAGACATTAGGAACAATGATAGTAGCGGTAGCGGTTATTCTTTTAACGGCAACTTTCAGCTTTGCTGAATTCGCGGCGGCAGGAACCACTAACTTCCCGTACTTCCAACTGGGCTGTTTAATCATCGGCGGATTGATTATGGTCTCTCTCAAACGCAAATATGACAAGATGTATGTCGGTGAGGTAGTTACCATTTTCGCTCTGTACACAATTCTGATGGCGCTTTTCACCAACCCGGTGATTGAAACTGTAAAGACAATTGTAAGCTAAGAAGGAGTATATAAGAAACATAACAAGTAAGGATGTTTAAGCTCCGCTACAACAAAAAAACATGATCTGTTTATTATACGCCCCCTCAAGGTAACATAGCTTGAGGGGGTTTTCTTATAACTCAATACACATTATTTATCCAGAGTTAACAACATTATAAAAGGTAGTGAACAACAGTAGCATTAACAGTACCTGTCAATCAGCTAGAACAAGGTACCACAGTATAGCTACAGTAGGTTTTTACCTTGACAATTAGCTACTGTGATCTAGTTTCTTATGGTGCTGATGGTAGTGGGAATCTATACTGTATAAAGGGAAGACTCATACTTTGAGACTTACTGAAAAAGTTGGAAAAGTTTATATGTGTATTTAGAATCTCTTTTAATCTTAGCAAATCCCCTGACGTAGTCAGGGGTGGGGTGTGTGGGCGAATACTACAAATTCTCTTGATGGTTGTTTTGCATATTTGAAAGAATTAGTAAGAGTTCACCGAGGAATAAATAAAACGCTTAAAAGAAAAATTATTCAGGAAATATTGACAAAATCAGACCCCGTTTTTCCGTATTAAGCCAAAAAATTAATCAATTATTACGCAACAAATAATTTTAGATTCTTTGCACCTCCAAAGGATCTGACGGACATCCGTTCGGCAATCTGTCAGACGTCAGTGATTCTGAATTATCGAAATATACATTCATGGCGACCATTAGGGCGATGTGTAATGTCACGCCTCAGCGACATCGTTACACCTTACAAACAGTAATCTTCAATTTTATTCATTCCATGAAGCTGAGGATTTGTAGGCGTAAGCGATAATCGAGATAAGACTTAATCAGTCATTGTTTTTTCTTCTTGAATCATCTACCTCCCCCCGTGTTCATCATTTCCCACCTGCTCCCATTTGGCGGAGGTGACTTTCCAGCCATTTAATTCCTTCTTCAGCGATACATCGAAGTCATACACGCCTAGCGACTGCGGGATCACGTCGGACGCGGAGCCGGTCTTGTTTCCACTGGTCAGGACAGTCTGAAATACAGCTTTGGCCGATGTGTTCTCAACGGATATCTCGAGATTGGTGATATAGGCCGATATTTTCGGGTATTGAAGGAAATAGCCGATTAGCAGCCCTTTGATAGTTTCGTAGTTGTATCCTTGAGGATCGTTGTAGGTTTTCGCGAGGTTGTTGATGATCTTCTTAACATCCTTCTCTTGGGCCGCCACCTGGATGTCGGTAATAACCTTCTTGATCTTATCCTGCTCAGTCTGTTTGTGACAACCGAGGACGGTAATGGCTATGACAAAAAAAAGGAGAATCGTCACAAAACGTCTCATACCAATTCGCTTTCCTTGGCTAACTTTGTTGTCTGCGTCGTCGGCTTCCTCAACGTATAACGTGAAGGTCACGCGTGTAAAATACGCCTCGTCGCCTCCGCCTTGCCGCCGCGTTATCCTTTGAAATCGAAATGGTATCAT
>Ga0208584_1000214_pt1 | contig 10105 bp, 5 predicted proteins | sample NGESurdeep072012_4_FD_184460 | JGI IMG/M metagenome (GOLD analysis project Ga0208584, IMG submission 184460) | Arctic peat soil microbial communities from Barrow, Alaska - NGEE Surface sample 415-1 deep-072012 (SPAdes) | ecosystem: Environmental > Terrestrial > Soil > Wetlands > Peat ...
GTCATCAAGAAGTATGACCTGAACATGTTCTACGTCGCCGGTCCCGGTCACGGCGGCCCCGCGATCGTGGGCAACGTTTACCTCGAAGGTACCTGGAGCGAAGTCTATCCGGATGTCACCCAGGACGAGGCCGGGCTGAAGAAGCTGTTCAAACAGTTCTCGTTCCCCGGGGGGATCTCCAGCCACGTCGCTCCGACCACGCCCGGGTCGATTCACGAAGGTGGCGAGCTGGGATACTCGCTCAGCCACGCCTTCGGAGCCGCGTTCGACAACCCCGACCTGATCGTCGCCTGCGTCGTCGGCGACGGCGAAGCGGAAACCGGGCCTCTGGCGACCGCATGGCAGTCCAACAAGTTTCTCGACCCGATCACCGACGGGGCCGTGCTGCCGATCCTGCACCTCAACGGCTACAAGATCAGCAACCCGACGGTCCTGGCGCGCATCGAGCACGACGAGTTGGAGCAGTTCGTCAGAGGCTGCGGCTGGACGCCATACTTCGTCGAAGGCGACGATCCGGCGAAGATGCATGAGCTGATGGCCGGCACGTTGGACAAGGTCATCGAGGAGATCCGGCGCATCCAAGCGAATGCGCGGAGCAAGAACGACGCCACCCGGCCGCGCTGGCCGATGATCGTCCTCAAGTCGCCAAAGGGGTGGACGGGACCCAAGGTGGTCGACGGCCTGCAAGTCGAGGGCACCTTCCGAGCGCACCAGGTGCCGCTCCTGGTGGATCCCGAGCATCCCGAGCACGTCAAGCAGCTCGAGCGCTGGATGAAGAGCTACAAGCCGGAAGAACTGTTCGACGACAACGGCCGGCTCATGCCGGAATTGGCCGAGCTGGCGCCCAAGGGCGACCGGCGGATGGGCGCCAATCCGCACACCAACGGCGGGGGTCTGCTGCGCGACCTGCGCATGCCGGATTTCCACGTCCACGCGGTCGACGTGCCTTCGCCCGGCGCCGTCGACGGCCAGGATACGCTCGTGCTGGGGAAGTTCCTGCGTGACGTGGAGCAATTGAATCAGGACCACCGAAACTTCCGCGTCTTCGGTCCCGATGAGACGATCTCGAACCTCCTGGGCGCGGTCTTTGAAGTCAGCAATCGCCAGTGGGACGCCCGGAGAGTGAAGAACGATGAGTTCCTCGCGCCCGCCGGACGGGTGCTCGACTCGATGCTCAGCGAGCACCAGTGCGAGGGCTGGTTGGAAGGATATCTGCTGACCGGACGGCACGGGATATTCAACTGCTACGAGGCCTTCGTTCGCATCGTCGATTCGATGTTCAGCCAGCACGCCAAATGGCTGAAGGTGACTTCGGAGCTTCCCTGGCGCCGAAAGATCTCCTCGCTGAACTACCTGCTCGCGTCCCACGTCTGGCAGCAGGATCACAACGGCTTCACGCACCAGGATCCCGGCTTTCTCGATCACGTGATCAACAAGAAGGCGGACATCGTGCGCGTGTACCTACCGCCCGACGCCAACTGCCTCTTGTCGGTCGTCGATCACTGCCTGCGCAGCCGCCAGTACGTCAACGTGGTCGTTGCGGGCAAGCACGCCCTCCCGCAATGGCTGACGATGGACGCCGCGGTCGTGCATTGCACGAAGGGAATAGGCATCTGGCAATGGGCCAGCAACGACCAGGGCTCCGAGCCGGACGTGGTCATGGCCTGTTGCGGCGACACCCCCACGCTTGAGATCCTGGCGGCCGTTTCCATCCTTCGCACACATCTGCCCGACCTGAAGATCCGGGTGATCAACGTCGTCGATCTCATGAAGCTGCAGCCCAGCACGGAGCACCCGCACGGGCTCAGCGACATCGACTACGACTCCCTCTTCACCAAGGACAAGCACATCATCTTCGGCTTTCACGGATACCCCTGGCTGGTCCACCGGCTGACCTACCGCCGGGCCAACCGCAACTTGCACGTCCGGGGCTACAAGGAAGAGGGCACGATCACGACGGCGTTCGACATGCGAGTGCAGAACGACCTCGACAGGTTCCACCTGGTGCAGGACGTCGTCGACCGGCTGCCGCATCTGGGCGCCAAGGGGGCGTACCTGAAGCAGAAGATGCAGGACACGCTCATCGAGCACAAACGGTACATCGACGAGCACGGCCAGGACATGCCGGAGGTTCGGAACTGGAAGTGGGGTCAAGACAAATGAATGCGCAGACGCTCATCGCCACAGCGAGGGCGCTGGTCGCCGGCGACAAGGGGCTGCTGGCGATGGATGAAAGCGACCCGACCTGCAACGAACGCTTTGCCAGGGTGGGGATCCCGCAGACCGTGGAAGCCAGGCGCGCCTATCGGGAGTTGATCGTGACCACACCCGGCCTCGGCGAGTGCATCAGCGGCGTGATCCTCTACGACGAGACGATCCGCCAGCACAAGAAAGACGGCGTTCCCTTGATCAAGGTCATCACCGACGCGGGGATCGTACCCGGGATCAAGGTCGACATCGGCGAGGCGGACATGGCCGGCCATCCCGGAGAGAAGGTCACGGAAGGTCTGGACGGACTTCGCGGCCGTCTGGCCGAGTACTCTCGGATGGGCGCCCGCTTCGCGAAGTGGCGCGCAGCGATTGCCGTGGGTGACGGCCTCCCCAGCCGGGGCTGCGTCGAGGCCAACGCGCAGGCGCTGGCTCGCTACGCCGCGTTGTGCCAGGAAGCCGGACTGGTCCCCGTCGTCGAGCCGGAGGTGCTCATGGATGGCGACCACACCCTGGAGCGGTGCCGCGAGGTGACGGAGGAGGTGCTGCGAACAGTCTTCAGCCAGCTCTACGGACAGCGGGTGATGCTCGAGGGCTTGATCCTCAAGACCAACATGGTGCTTCCGGGACTGGCCTGCCCCACGCAAGAAGCGGCGGACGAGGTGGCCGACGTCACGGTTCGGTGTCTCTTGCGAGCCGTCCCCGCGGCCGTTCCGGGGGTCGCGTTCCTCTCGGGCGGCCAAACCGGTGAGCTGGCGTCCGCCCGTTTGAACGCGATGAACGCGAGGTTCAAGTCGCGACTGCCCTGGGCGTTGGCGTTCTCGTTCGCCCGCGCCATCCAGGAACCGGCGTTGGACATCTGGCACGGCGAGCCGGCCAACGTGTCGGCGGCCCAACACGCCCTGTATCACCGTGCCCGATGCGACCGGGCTGCGCGGCGTGGCGAATACACAGCTGCGATGGAGAGGACACGAGGGTGACCAGAGCGATGCCACGTCTCGCGAAGGCTGCGGCACGCCAGGAGTCGAAAGGATGCCCGTCATGAAATCCAAGGCTGATCAGCCCAAGGCTCCCGAATCGAAGCCGGCAGCGAAGCCCGGTGCCAAAACCGATGCGAAGGACGATCTGAAATCCATGCCTTTGGCGGACGTGGAGAAGAAGTTGGGGTCATCGCCGGACGGCTTGACCCAGGCCGAGGCGGCAAAACGTCTGACCCAATACGGGCCCAACGAGATCGAGGAGAAGAAGACCAACCCGTTGCTGAAGTTCCTCACCTATTTCTGGGGCCCCATCCCCTGGATGATCGAAGCGGCCGTGATCCTCTCGGCGGTGGCCAGGCATTGGCCTGACTTCGGCATCATCCTCCTTCTGCTCCTGGCCAACGCCGTGGTCGGATTCTGGGAAGAGCGCCAGGCGGGCAACGCCATCGCGGCCCTGAAGGCTAAGCTGGCGATCAACGCCCGGGTGAAACGTGACGGGAAGTGGGTCACCCCGCCGGCGCGGGAGCTGGTGCCGGGCGACGTGATCCGCATGCGCCTGGGCGACATCGTGCCGGCGGATGCGCGTCTGCTGGACGGCGACCCGGTGGAGGTGGACCAATCCGTGCTCACCGGTGAGTCGCTGCCTGCCGAGCGCAAACCCGGTGACGCCGTGTTCTCCGGTTCGATCATCCGCCGGGGCGAAATCGGTGCGCTGGTCTACGCGACGGGCACACACACCTACTTCGGCAAGACCGCGCAACTGGTGCAGGAGGCGCACACCGTCAGCCATTTCCAGAAGGCGGTTCTGAAGATCGGCAATTACCTGATCATCCTCGCGGTCGCTCTGGTGGCGGCGATCATTGGCGTCGCGATCTTCCGCGGCGACCCGATCCTCACCACGTTGCAGTTCGCGCTGGTGCTGACCGTGGCCGCGATCCCCGTGGCGATGCCGACCGTGTTGTCGGTGACGATGGCGGTCGGCGCGCGTCTGCTCGCCAAGAAGCAGGCCATCGTCAGCAAGCTGGTGGCCATCGAGGAGCTGGCGGGCGTGGACGTGTTGTGCGCCGACAAGACCGGCACCCTGACCCAGAACAAGCTGACGCTGGGCGACCCGTTCAGCGTGAACGACGTCCCTGCCGATCAAGTCATCCTCGACGGCGCGCTGGCGTCGCGCGCGGACAACAACGACACGATCGATCTGGCCGTTCTCGGCGGTCTGAAGGACAAAGACGCCCTGAAGGGCTACCAGGTGGTTCATTTCCAACCGTTCGACCCCGTGCACAAGCGCACGGAGGCCACCGTCAAAGCCAAGGATGGCAAGACGTTCAAGGTGACGAAGGGCGCGCCGCAGGTCATCTTAGCCTTGTCGGCGAACGCCGGACAGGTGACGCCTGCCGCCCTGAAGGCGGTCAACGAATTCGCGGCCCGCGGCTTCCGTTCGTTGGGCGTCGCGCGGGCCGGGGACGACGGGAAATGGCAGTTTGTCGGCGTGCTGCCCCTGTTCGACCCACCACGCGAGGACGCCAAGGCAACCATCGCGACGGCGCTGGCGATGGGCGTGAAGGTGAAGATGGTGACGGGCGATGCGCTGGCCATCGCCAAGGAAACCGCCAAGAAGCTGGACATGGGCACGAATATCCTCGATGCGGCCACGCTGGGCGACTCCAAGCACGAGGAGTCCACGGCGACGGCCGAGTCCATCGAGAAGGCCGACGGTTTCGCCCAGGTGTTCCCCGAACACAAGTTCCACATTGTGGATGTCTTGCAAAAGCGCGGCCACATCGTCGGCATGACGGGCGACGGGGTGAACGACGCCCCGGCGCTGAAGAAGGCTGACTGCGGCATCGCCGTTTCGAGCGCGACGGACGCGGCGCGAGCGGCGGCGGCCATCGTGCTGATGACACCAGGCCTGTCGGTGATCATCGACGCGATCAAGGAGAGCCGCCGCATCTTCCAGCGGATGAACAGCTACGCGATCTACCGCATCGCCGAGACGCTGCGCGTGCTGTTGTTCATGACGCTGTCGATCCTGATCTTCAACTTCTACCCGGTGACGGCGGTGATGATCGTGATGCTCGCGTTGCTCAACGACGGCGCAATCCTCTCCATCGCCTATGACAACGTTCATTACAAGGATCAGCCCGAGGCCTGGAACATGCGCCTCGTGCTGGGGATCTCCACGGTGCTGGGCGTCATCGGGGTCGTCGCGGCGTTCGGCCTGTTCTTTCTCGGCTTGCGCGTCTTTCATCTCGACCGTGCGCACGTCCAGACGCTGATGTACCTGAAGCTCTCCGTGGCGGGGCATCTGACGATCTTCCTGACGCGCACGCGCGGCCCGTTCTGGTCCATACGCCCCGCGCGGATTCTATGGGCGGCCGTCCTCGGCACCCAAATCGTGGCGACGTTGATCGCAGTATATGGGCTGTTCATGACGCCGCTCGGCTGGCGTTGGGCGGGGTTCGTCTGGGGCTATGCGCTCGTATGGTTCCTCCTGAATGACCGTCTGAAGCTGCTCGCGTACCGGATTCTTGACCCGGCCAAAGCCAAGGCCGCGCCTGCGCCCGATGGGAAGGCCGCGCCCAAGCCTGACGCCACGGCCGAACCGAAGCCTGATGCCGCGGCCGAGGCGAAGCCCGACGCGACGGCCGCGCCGAAGCCCGACGCCACAGCGGAGCCGAAACCCGACGCGAAGGCCGAGGCGAAGCCTGATGCCACGGCCGCGCCGAAGCCCGACGCCAAGGGCAAAACGCCGCCCGATTTGACGCCACGGATCGCCAAGCGCGCCTATGAAATCTACGAGGAACGAGGCCACAAAGGCACTCGAGCGGTCCAGGACTGGGAAAAGGCGGAACGGGAGATTCGGAAAGCTGACGCCACGACCGAACCTGCGCCCGACGCCAAGGCCGAGCCGAAGCCCGACGCCACAGCGGAGCCGAAACCCGACGCCAAGGCCGAACCGAAGCCTGATGCCGCGACCACGACAGCGCCCGATGTGACGCCGCGGACCGTCACCCGAGTCCGTCAACTCTACGAGCAGCTGGGGCGCGAGGATGTTCGTTCAGTTGAGGAGTGGGAGAAAGCCGAGCGCGAAAAGCGGAACGATAAACCCAAGAAGTAGAGAGAAGCGACGCAGCAGATGCAACCAGGGAGACGACGATGAAGATCAACGCAAAGGATTTCCTTGTACGGCCAAAGGAAGAGGTCAACCTCAGCACGTGTCCGACGAGGGTAAAGGCGTTTTGCAAGTCGAAAAAACGGTATCGCGCGCTCCTGAAAGAACACGTCGAGGGGTTGAGCTCGCTGCAGCGCCTTCACTACGCGTCCAACCGCTATGCGCTGCTGCTGATCTTCCAGGGGATGGACGCCGCCGGCAAGGATGGCGCCATCCGGCACGTCATGTCCGGGGTCAATCCGCAGGGCTGCGAGGTGTTCGGTTTCAAGCAGCCGAGCACCGAGGAGCTGGAACACGATTTTCTCTGGCGGACGATCCGCCATCTTCCAGAACGCGGGCGGATCGGCATCTTTAACCGTTCCTACTACGAGGAGGTGCTCGTCGTCCGGGTGCACCCGGAGATCCTCCGCAGCCAAGGGCTTGCGGCCGAGTTGCTCGACGAGAAGACCATTTGGCAGGATCGGTATCGTTCCATCATCGACCTGGAAGAGCATCTCCACCGCAACGGCACCCGGGTCGTCAAGGTCTTTCTCCACCTGTCGAAGGACGAACAGCGAAAGCGGTTCCTCGAGCGCATCGACGAGCCGGCCAAGAACTGGAAGTTCAGCCTCTCGGACATTCACGAGAGAACATACTGGAATCAATACATGAGGGCGTATGAGGCGTGCCTGAGCGCGACAAGCACCCATCAGGCGCCATGGTACGTCGTTCCCGCCGATGACAAGGAGAACGCCCGGCTGCTCGTTTCCCAGATTGTCCTCGATGCGCTCAACGGGCTCGACATGGCCTATCCCAAGACCAGCGCGAAACGCCGGAGGGAACTGCAATCCATACGCACGCTGCTCGCGAAGAGGAGCCGCAAGCAATAAAGAACCGTCGCGGCTTATGTCGGGTGCATGTTCGGGCTGAAGGTGCCGAGCACGGCCCGGCCGCAGGTCTGATACCAATTTGCCATCTGTCGTAGAGGACTGCCTGTCACTGCGAGGAGCGAAGCGACGAAGCAGTCTCGTGGTCCAGGGAGGGTCGTGGACACCGGTGTAGTGACCCCCTGAGGTCAAGCCACTAGGTTGAGTTGTTGGGCACGATACTCGGCGGGGCTCTTGTAGCCGAGGGCTGAGCGCGTCCTTGGCTTGGTCCGTCTTGAGGAACCGTGCATCCTGACCGAGGTCGGTTTGCGAGGACGGTCAGGGCCTGGGATGACCCAGTTCCTTCTGGATGCGAGCCTTGCGCTCGTCGTACTCTGGTGTCGTGATCTCACCGGCCGCGTAGCGACGTTGGAGGATGCTAAGCGCGTCCTCGCGGTACAGCCGCACCCTCCTGCGCGGGACAGGGGTCGCCCAGCCGAAGACGATGATGATGAGCACGATCCAGAACATCCACCAGAAGAAATGCATCCCGAAGAAGTTCCATTGATACCAGTACATGATGTCCTCCTCTGCCCGTGATGCGCATGATCAGTGGGCGGCCGCGAACTGTAACGCTCAGATGCCCTTGTCGTGCCATTCGTCCCAGTAACGTGGCTGGGCATAGTGGCCGTACAGGCGCGTCTCGTAGGCGCGCTCGATGGGCCGCGCCGGATCGTACTCAGGGCTGGTCCTGATCTTCTCGCACCCCAGGTGCACGTGCACCATCGACTTGTCCCAATCCACGCGCTCGATCCATTCGGGCGCCACCAACACCTTCTTGCCAGGCCACCAGTTGATGGTGTCCACGACCATGTAGCGGATCGCCCAGGAAACGTCGTCCACGAGAAAGTCCTCCACGTGGCCGATGTCGCCGTCCGTCGCGTGGATGTGGTAGCCGGTCACCTCGCGCGAGCTGCGCAGGTGCGGGTCCTGCCAATTCTTGTCCTCTTAGTTCCAGCGCCGCTCGCGCTCAAGCTCCACGGCACTCAGGGCCGGCCCGGACCCGGCATAGGGATAGGGGTACGCGCCCCAGAGATAGGACCCCGCCCAGTATGGGGCGTAGCCGTAGTAGCCATAGTAGGCAATCTCGTGCTGCCGCGAGACCGGCTTCTCCGTGTCGATGTTCGGGCTCTTCTCCACCTGGGTTTTGGTGAGCGCGGCCTCGATGCGCTTGTCATCCCAGTCGATCGCGCGGACGGCGATCGGCGACACCAGCACCTTGCGGTCGACAAGCCACCCCTCGTGGGTCATCCGCTTCGTTCCCGTATCGACCACGACGTAGCGCACCGTGAAGCTCACGTCGTCGAAATAGCACTCCGTGACCGTTCCGATGTCCCCATCGGTGGCCCTGATCTTGAACCCGTCGAGGTGCTTCACGCTCCGCAGCATCGCCCCCCCTTTGCGAGCTGGCGCTCGCCCCCACCGCAGCTCTGGCCGGCACCGCCCACCCCGGCGCAGGCTGGCGTGACCCAAGGCCTACACCCGGCCCGATCGCGCCGGGGACGCTCGCCGGCGCCGTCAGATTGGTCCTCACCGCTCACCTCCGTGCCTTGAGAGGTGCACGCTGGGTCGTGATCCGACACGCTCAACGAAGCCACCAACGCTCACGACGCTCGTGGCGCGCCTTGCTTCTCCGCCACCCGCGAATCTAGGCCTCTGGTGCCGTGCGGGAAAGTGTATTTTGTACCGGGGCACCATGTCGCAACTCAGGTAGGAACTACGCGGCCGGCGTGCGCGACCGGATGAAGGAGGGGCGCGCTCGGTGCGCGAATTCGACAGCGCATCCCAAGCGCGTTCTGCGGCGTACGGACAGGCCTCAGCCGGGCCACTTTGTGGCTTGGAGATGGCCGGAGCGCTGGGGAATGATCACCGCTTCGGCTTCGACTGGAATGCCCAGCAGCGCTATCTTGGTGCCGTCTTCATGTATGCAAGTCTTCCCGCTGGTCCGTGCGTGTTGAACCCGCGTTTGGCCTCTCCAACGTCAGCGACCGCTTCATGCTTCGCACGGGGCTAAAGGACATGTTCGGGCCGCCCAGCACCAAGGCCATGGAGTAGGCGAATGGGAATTCGTGAACCGTGGACTGTGGTTTCTTCAGCAGCATCATTCGCGGGCGTCTTCGGCAGTACGGAGCGTCGGTTAAGCGAGAACGGCGCTGCCAATCCGCATGGCGTTATTCAACATGCCGGTGGTGAACGACGTGGACGGCGTCCTCCTGGTGCTGGACCTCGTCGCCCGCCTACCGGACAATCGGCTTAGACTGCGCAGGCACCAGAGAGGATAGCCACCGTGCCAACAGGTCACAATGAAGCAGAAACCGACCCGACGCCCTCGAAGCGGACGAACGCCAAGCCCCCTGACATCGCCTCCGCGTCGATTCCCGACGCGCTCGCGGCGCTTCACGTCAACCCGGACACCGGGCTCACGCGCGCGGAGGTGGACGCCCGCCGCAAGGAGCACGGCTACAACGAAGTGGCCACAAAGAAGAAGCACCCGGTCCTCACGTTCCTGCGAAAATTCTGGGGGTTCTCGGCGTGGATGCTCGAGCTGATCATGGTTCTGTCGGCGGTGCTTGGGAAATACTCGGACCTCGTCGTGGTTGGCGCGCTGCTGGTGATCAACGCCGTATTGAGCTTCATGCAGGAACGCCGCGCCGCCGGCGTCGTCGAGGCGTTGCGGCGAAGGTTGCAGGTCAGTGCGCGTGTCCGGCGCGATTCGAGCTGGCAGGTCATTCCCGCGCGCGAACTGGTCCCCGGCGACATCGTTCGCGTCCGGCCCGGCGACATCATCCCGGCGGACGTGAAACTCCTCACGGGGGCGTTGACCGCGGACGAGTCGGCGC